>Ga0307517_10004732_pt1 | contig 20800 bp, 15 predicted proteins | sample 23_EM_MG_FD_194515 | JGI IMG/M metagenome (GOLD analysis project Ga0307517, IMG submission 194515) | Populus trichocarpa ectomycorrhiza microbial communities from riparian zone in the Pacific Northwest, United States - 23_EM | ecosystem: Host-associated > Plants > Roots > Unclassified | place...
CGATATGGACGATAGAGGCTTCCCTCCCCGGCTTGATATGATGAGGGATATGGCCTCTCATTTAGAAATGAAGCGACTAGGCAAGATGGGCGAACCCTTTGGGAAAAATTGGCTTTCAAGATTTCTGAATAGGAACCCTTCGATCACAGTCAAGTTAAGCTGTCGTCTCGAGCGGCAAAGAGCACAGGCAAATGATCCTCGGATTATCAGAGACTTTTTTGCCAAACTTTCCCGCCTCATTCGCACTCATGGTTTGAAAGCCTCTCAGGTTTTTAATATGGATGAGAAAGGGTTCCTCCTGGGACAGGCTGCACAGCCACGAGTCCTTTGCCGGCGAGGAAGACGAAACCCAAATGTCACCCATGATGGGGGGCGTGAGCTGGTGACTGTTGCTGAGACAGTTAGTGCAGCGGGCCTTGTCTTTTCTCCCCTTATTATCTACCGTGGAACTGCTCGGTATTTAGGATGGCATAAGAACCTGAGTGCTGAAGAGAAAGATTATGTCTTCAGCTACTCACCCAAGGGCTGGATTGACGATAGGCTAGCGTTGATGTGGCTAGAGAAGATTTTTGAGCCACAAACAGCACCATTGGTAGGCCGATTACCACGGCTACTTATCCTTGATGGTCATGGTTCCCATCTTACCTTTCAATTCGTGCAATTTTGTCTTGACCACAGCATTCTCCTGCTATGCTTACCATCACATAGTACCCATCTCCTCCAACCCCTGGACGTGGGCTTGTTTGCTCCCTATCAGCACTACTATGGCTGTGAAGTGGATGACTATCAGAGATCTGGTCACAACTCGCAAACCCTAGGGATTAAGAAGTCCTTGTTTATTCGAATGGTTGCAAATGCAAGAAAGAAGACCTTTACCTCATCTAATATTTGTAAAGCTTTTGAAGGAGCTGGGATTTGGCCTTTGTCTGCGCGAAAGGTGTTAGGAAAAATGAGACCAGAGGTCTCCTCCTGCCGAGATACTTTTGGGCTAATTGCAACACCACGGAAGAGCAAGGACATTCGGCGGCGAGTACAAGTTGCTCAACGATTGCTTGATACAGGGATGGCCTCCCTATCGCTCAAAGACGATGTTCAGACTATGGAACATAGCTCTCAGGTCATGATAACCGGGGTCAAAAGCATAATGCGCGAGCTGGGACACCAATTAGAGACGGAAATCGCACACAGGGAACTCTACAAGGAACAGTCTAAAAAGCTTCAGGGAATCGATCCCATATACAATAAAACCGACCGCCGGAAGCTTACTGAGGCCAGGATCATCAAAGGGGCAGATCTGATGAGGTTGCGGGATATTCGGCTGGAGAAAGATACCAAACCACAATCTTCAACCAAAGGACCGAGAAGCACCTCCCTACAGAAAAAAAAATAATCTCAAAACAACAAACGGATCAGAATCAGCGTCATGTTATGATTATCGATGAGCCAATCATAATAGTAGCCGCTTCAGCGCCCGAGGAAGTCCAAAGCAATCATTCTGGTCAGCTTAGCGAGAGTGACTGGCTTTCCTCCTCAGAGACCGATGCCCGGCAAACCACTACTACATCACGGCTGCGAACCAGCAAACGAAAAACCACGCATATACTGCCTGATCGACCACTTCATATGATGCTGCGCTCACGGAAGACCTAAGCCAATGCCTTGTCTCTTTTCCTTTCTTGTAAGTTCCTCTATTAATTTACTCCTATCTTCATTCCTTCTCGGCTAAGCTTTCTTCCACTCTCTCTAGCCATATCTCTTACCTCGCTAGTTACATTGAGCCTATCTCTCCTGTCTTTCTCATTGTTTTTTCTTTTTTTTTGGGTTTCGGTTCATGGAGTTATTCAATTTCTAAAGTTGATTGTGGTTGGTCCACAGTGTTGTCCCGGATCCCGGTGTTGTCCCGGATCCCCGTATGTGACGTTAAGTGCCCGGAATGCAAGAAAGTACTCAATGTTTTTCTGCCGCGATGTCTCTATCCAGTACAGGCACATGGGGCTTTAGTCGCCACTAGTTAGTGTTCGTTCCTGACGGCTTCAATCGAAAATGAGATAGCTCAATGTATTACCAAGGCAACAATTCTATAGAATTATCTTGATATGAGGGGACAGAGCTATTTTTTGTTGGGGGGGTTATATACGCATGCGGTTATGCGGTTATGCGGTTATGCGGTTATGCGGCTATCTGGCTATGTCGCTGGGAGATATACGGTTACATAGCATTTGGTTTCGAGGTGTGTTGTGGCTGAGCACTTCCCAGTGGATTGTTGTATTTACATCTTGTGCTGCTAGGTATAGGATATTGGGTTTTGGCTTTGCCGGTACCCATTGCTCTTGGGCATTAGGTATCGGGTATTTGGACCCACCGCGTTCCTTCCATACCCTGTTCCATTGGGCATATCATACCGGAGTTAGAATATGGCATAGGCTATAGGGATCAGGATTTGTCAGCTTAGTGAGTTTCTTTAGAGATTGCTGGGTTTTGAGAGTTTTCCGGTGTTGTGAGGCCCTGTTCGGCGGGCCAGAAAAATGGTAATTTTTGCACTTTTATGGATAATTTTTTCATGATTTAAATATATCTAAATTGGGCTCCGTTCGGCAGGCCATGAAAATTGGGATTTTTTGAAAAAAAAAATGTTGCGATAATTTAAAATTCCAATTTTTTTTCTCAACAGTCATAGGGTAAAGGGTAACAGGGTAAAGCTAAATGTATTTCCAACATGTTCAGTAAATGGATGCTTATGGGGGGAATCCTTTTTTTTCCCTAGACAGAGTATGATATCATAATATTATTATGAAAAAGCATAGGGTTGGTTGGTTGGCTGGGGGTTGGGGGGGATATCACAAGCCAGACCTAGGTTAGGTGGAAGATATTAACTAATCACATATTATTATTATTATGATTCTAATAAATTTATGGTGTTGCCGAACACCAATCCCTCCAGAAAAATCCCATTTAAATTTTTCAGAATATATTCCATTTCCACCTTTTGTCGCAGTTTTTCCGAATGGTTCCTGCAGAGAAGGGCCTTAAGATAGAGATCTCTTGGCCTGTCCTTAGCGGGCAGCTAGACGGGGCAACCATCTAGTCTATTATTCTTCCATGCTCTCTTTAAGACTGACCTTTCCTCCTGTAGCTATGTGATTATTTAACCGATGTAGGCCTATTGCAGAAGGTTGGCCTGGTTAGGCACCGCCACTAAAGTTGGTCCCATGGTGTTGGAAATCTTAATTCCTCCATGATAATAATATTATCATAATATCATACCCATTCCTACAGAGCCGCTGTGTTGGTCGGGATTCAGGGTGTTGTTCCGAGGACTCTGATCTCTTCTGGTACGGGTTGAGCGGTTAGGGTAGCTGGTGCATAAGCTACCCACACCCCCTGAATTATCATAGTATAAAAGGAATCCACCCCCGCCAGAAAACCACAGCAGAGTTGAACAGGAAGCACACATTACTAAACCCCACGAACCACGGGACCGCAGCGGCTGGTGGCTGGTATATCGGCGCAAAAACAATCAAGTAGCATGCCCGAGACTGGGGATGGCATTCACTCCAGAGCGCTGGAAATGCTTGGTATCCCGCCACGATGCTAGGGCAATGCGTTTTCTTGCATCTTTCCTAGCCGTGAGATGTCTACCCCCATCACTACTAGACCCCATCCACGAGTGAGTCCACACTACAATCTCCAGAGATATGGGGGGTTTTTATATATATAAAAATTGGTCATTTTCTGTAATAGTTTTTGTGCTAAGGGGGTAAAGTACAAACGAACTAGTGAGCGTGGACGTTGACGGTGACATAAAGTGAAAGCACAAAAAGAGATCGTGATGAAAATTCAAGGTGTAAATGCTGGAAAAGAAAAATGCTACCCATATGCAACGCGATGCGATGAAAAAAGGAGGAAAAAAACAAAACGCTATGAGTACCACCATATAATACAATGAAAACAAAGGGAAACATTAACCCTAAGGATGAAAAACCTCCTCCACATTGGCCAAATCCTTCTTGTACTCCCACCGGTCACTCCCCATGGGGATTGCATACTTACACTTCTTCTGAAAATAAGCATGTGTCACCATCCACCCAAACCTATCAATCTTAGCCTGGAGCTGAGTATCCGTAAACAAATACGGCGGGCCCATCCTCCTGATCAAGGCGGAAGTATGAGCGATCTCTCTCATAAGTGTGGTCGCAAGCACCTGCCAATTGCTTATGCTCGGCACTCCATTTCCCTCGGGCGGGCACCCGAGCACACTGAGCGACCGCTGGAACTCAGCATGCGCGGGATCGAACATCTTGAAACACGCGTAGAGGACGTTGTTCTCCGGGTTCGTGACGGCGATGCGGGAGGTTGAGTGGTCGGGTTCTTTCAAGCGGTCGCAGGCGGGGGTCGGAGCCTCGCAGTCGACGAAGATGGTGCCAAATTCGGGTTGTGGGAGGGCGTACTCGCTGACGCTCGCGCAAAGTTTTAGGAAGAGGTGGTAGTCGGCTATTGGCAGCCAGTTTTGGAACCAGTTGTTATAGGCGGTTGGGCTGACTTGCATTGCGTCGCGAACCATGGTTAAAACGTCGGCAAAGCCGGCGCGGAGGATGTTTGTGACGTCCTGGACGCCGCCGAATTGTGTTGTGCGACAGTTCTTTCCGTAATCTGTGGGCAATTTGAGCTCGCGGGGCACGAGTGTTTCGCTGGATGAGCCCGCCGGGGCGGCAGCGGTGGTGGTGATGTGGAGGAGGGTTGTGAGGGTGATGACGTAAGTGAACCTCATGGCAACGGTAATATGAAAAGGTGAAAATGAAAATAAAAATATAAAAAAAATGCTAAAACTCCGAAATATGCTATGATAATATGAAATTGGGGATCGTAAAATGCAAAGCAAGAGGCTTGCTATGTGATGTGAGTAAAAGAAAAAAAAAGAAGGATATTCAGGGTGGCTTTTCCGCTCAATTATATACACCTCACACAGACCACAGAAGGATCCCGATAAACACCACCACCATGACGATCTCCCGGGCGGAGCCCCATTCTACCCTTGGTGAGTGGCCAAAATAAGGCCCACGCGCATCCCCAGACGTTATCCTTCCCGGACCAGATGAAGAAATCTACTAATAGGATCTACAAGCCCGAGAACCAGGTTTCGATTCCTGCAGGCGCCTGATCCGGACGGAGTCAACTAATTTTAGCTGAATTATTCTAGAAGCAGAAGCGCGGTCGGATAAGTCTTCAGCATGGGGATCCTGGGAGCAGAGTTTTGTATGGCTGATTGTCTGTGCGCACCTGAGCGGCCATACTAAATTCCGCCCCCATGATCTCCCCCTGTGTTCGCTCCGCGCATGCTGAAGACTTTTAATTTCCGCACATGGGTGCTGATGAAACGAGAGTGGCGGTGTTTAAGGTTGTTACAGTTGTGTAACGGCGGCGGGTATTTACCAGTAAGACCCCTTGTGTTGGGTTGAGCCTTTGTTTGTTTATTTCTCAAGTTACTTTTTGAGCGATAGTTGAGGCTCTTTGGATACGCTCAGGCTGAGGAATAATTAACTGGATAACCTTAGATAACTGTTCCACAACATCTTTCCGGACCGTGTGTCGACGGGGATCATGATTACGCGAGCTTGAGCCCAGAAGCCAGAGTTGCAACGCATCTCGACTCAAGTGCCGTACTCGCGCTTAAAATAAGTTATGGTACATACAACGTTCGCCCAGCAACAACATAGAGTGAAGACTATGAGTATGATCTCTATCATGAATATCTCAACAATACAAAATAATTGTGGGTAAAAGAAGCTCTAATTAAAATAAAGAAAGTCTAAATTAAGTAGATTAGCCTTGAAAATGATTTCCACCCTCATCGTGAATACATTCCCGGAGGGTTTCTGGAACTCGCCTAATAAGCGAGTTGATCAGAGTTACCTCCAATTTCTGCCACTCATCCGTCCATGCCTGAATCGTTGCCGCCTTTGAGTTAGGAAAAGGCCTCCGGTGGGCTATCCTCTGTCTCATGATATTCCATACTGACTCAATTGGGTTGAAGTCAGGAGAGGCTATACTTTGTATATTAAATATTAGTAACTTTGAATATAATCTATCGTAAGTAAAGAGAGAAGTAGGGTTTTAGAAAGATACAGGAAGTCATACCGGGAGGCCAGTCGACCTTATTGATCTGCCGGCTATGACGGAAGTCATTCAGAGCTTTGGCTCGGTGAAGTGAGGCACCATCCTCCATTAGCTGGATGTTCGGCCGGTCGTGCTTTATTCGATCGTAAAAGGGATACAACAGAGGCTTCAAGACTTGCTCCCGATAGCGGAACCAGTCAATTCCTCCCTTTCGATTCTTGCTCCTTCTCTTTTTTGGCTCCTTGAATTCCCCAAAAGGGTCTGGCTTCCGGCCTCGTTTCTTACTACCATCTGGATTTACCCAATTCGGTGGGTAATATTCACCTGCGGCAATCATCCTTGCCAACTCCTCTCGCCCTCTTTCATTCCTCCTCTCAATTTCCTTATTCTCCTCCTCCAGCATCACTTCTGCTTCCACCTTTTCTTCCTCTGTTTCTTTTTCCCAAATAAAAAATGGGCAATTGCTAGGCGGAATCCCATATATAATCGCCCCCCAAAACATAACGGTGGTCTCTCCCGGGCGCTTTACGTTCAGGCAGTCAGGGTGGTATTCCTCCTCAGCCCTTCGTAGTACTCTCTCAGGACCATAATGTGTTCCTACAATAAGGGACATTTCATCAGTCCAGATCCAACCATCCCAATACCCCTCAATTGGTTTTGAGGCGCGAGCAGGGGCAAAGGTAAGCCTTTTTTGAGTATTAGGCTCAGAGAGAAATGGTTTTTCGCATGGAATACACTGCTTATACCCTGCCGCATCGAGGATTCGAGCAACGGTAACATTACTAATTTTGAAAGGGCACTCGCGTGCGAGGAGAGTGAATGACTTTCAGCGAGCCACAGCATCTTTTGTTGCAATTTGGACTACCATTTCTCGCTCGACAACACCAAACCTCTGTGGTCGCCCAGTTCGCTTCTTTGTTTGAAGGTTCTCATCGGCAAGGGGATCTCTGTTCTCCTTGTTTTCTGCCGCATTCTCATGTGCATCATGCATGATTCGTGCGACCGTATGCCGATGAACACCCATAGCCTTAGCCACCCTCACCTGCGATGTGATCGCAGTTCCGAACACAATAGCTCCTCGTTTCCCAATTCCAATCTCAGCTTGACCAGTTCTTCCTTCCCTTCTCTCTTTCTTTGCCACTGCGCGTGTCACAATTTTTGATTCTGGGGCCATTGTTGCGTTTGAGCTTGTGGGTTGGGGTTGCGATGGTTTGGTTTTTCTTCGTTGTCACATCACACGCAAATGTACCATAACTTATTTTAAGCGCGAGTATATGAAATGACAAGAATAATATTGGTAAAAAAATAATAAAAATAGTAGAAGTTAATACTTGGCACACCGCTCACCAGCATCTACCCCCCCAGGCATGCTCCTAACTAAGCCGTTGAAGAAATCAGAGTCTAATAGCCCAGACTGCAAATGCGGTGAGAGTTGTGGCAATAATGAACTCGTGATGAGGAGTTGGGTAGGGATACATGTGTCGCAACGCTGGCTACTGTGCTCCCGGTCGCGTAAATTTAACAATTTAACCCCCGTCGACAAAAGTAAGATATTTTGGTGGAACTGGGCTGTGCTTTTATCAGCAGTCAAGTTTTGCATGTTCGCGGACTCTTCTTTGTCACTTAGGTACCGTAAAATACTTTCACATCCCCTTGCTTGGGGATCTATGTCTGTAATAGCTAGCCATCTGCTTGCGCAGTGCTTTGGACGTAGGAGTAATTCTGACCAATGCTGCTCACGGGATGTCTATTTGTTTGCCAGCGAAAGACTTTGCGATATTTCACCCACATAGAGCACTTTTTACTTTGTCTACCAATCGCCGCGCTACCCACTAATCTAGCACGACAAAAGTGCCGCCCCGCTGGACGACTCGCTCACCCAGATCGCATCACAAACAAAGAAAGTTCTTCCTTCATTCCTTGGTATCACGTGATAGCTGAGTGCTCATCCCCCAGAGGCTATAATTACCCCACCATGCACCACTGCCGAATATAGTATAGTCCCAGTAGACCAGGTCATTGGGAACCCCAGCCCCACCGGGTTATCCATAAATTAACCTCTAAATTATTTATTTAAGTATTGCTTGTGCAGGCTGCAGTTTGCCTTGTGGCACGTGCGGACGGATATGTGGTTCGAGCCGGAGGGTGGATAGGGCAGTGGGGCATCTACAGAGAGCCTGCACTGAGTCCGGTGGCATCGCAGCGTCGGTAAGTTAGTTTTACTTGGGTAGTGCTTTGAGCACAGTAATGTAGTTTAATATCGAAATTGTGCGCTTTATTGCAGGGATTTGTTTATTGTAATCGGTGGATAGTACTGCACGGTATATTATGATAAAATGGTTCTAGACCGAGCTGGTTAAACATAGTGTATATCTAGTTGAGTATTCCCCACCCTTATGAAACAAGCGTTGTATCTGCCTTACCTATATTTGATAGTGCACATCTCTGGAAAGCGAAAAATTATTGTGCAAGTGCGGTTAGAAATCCTCGGAAGTGCATATACTTATGCACTTAAGTAAGCCGTGCTCCACCAGGAAGTGCAGATTTGTTCTGAGGGTAGTTAACTAGTCTCGGCGAGAGTTGATCTTGGGCAGGATGGTGGAGGGGGGAGCTCCTTGGGTGATGGCTGGTAGGAGAGAAATGAAATACCGCAGGTGGTAGTGGGAAGACTGATGCAATTGTATCGATTGGGGTGTGATACCTGAGTTTCATATTTGTAAAGACGATTTATGACCGGATGAGCAGCACGGGGGGACTATCTCCTGGACCCGGAGGGGTGAGGATTTTGTGCCGCCATCGGTTTCTGAGGCATACCTGACTAAGGAGAGTTCGGATCTCCAGCCAGGTCTCCCCCGATAACGCTCCGTACCAATACTTCGTCACGCACTGCTTACGCGCTTCACCTTCTCCGGACTTTACCTCTCTGGCGGTTAGGAGCGGAGGGTCATCCTATTGTATTGAGATGCTACGAGTCTGGCCTGATATGTTACCGCTTCGAGATGGATAGTTTTTGTGTACAGTACAAGTTCTTTGCATATAAAAATTGTGATAATAATAATAATATTATTATTACTATTATTATGATGCTTTATCCTCGCCTATCTTCTGCTGTAAAACCCTAACCTCACATACCGACCACCAACTGGGGTTAGCCTCGATGTGTTAGCGTGGAAGGGGGAGCGGTAGTAAAACCACATCAATATTTGGCATTTTCGAGCTAGGCCTGCATATGCAACTGGAAACTGCGATGCCACACTCGAGTGCACTCATAAAGCGATCTGTGGAATGAGTCGAGAACATTTATTATTATATATATATTTTTATTTTACTTTAATCCACGTGGTATAGAGCATGGCCGAAGGTATCATAAAAGGCGGGACACCGACTGACCAATGCGCCGGTTTTGTAATAAATACCTCAGAAACTGGCGTTATTGGAAATGGTGCTAAGCGAGGATGATGAGCATGTGGCGCAACAGTAGGGCGTGGCAGCTTAAGCGAATTGTTCGTATATAGTATGATTTCTTGGCTCTCTCAAATATGGGTTCTTTCTCCTCTCAAATGCTTCTTTTGACTCTCTATGTTTGTTCTCAAGCCGGGTACAAGTCCGGACTTCTTTATACTTTCTTTATTATTTCTTTTGTTTTTTTCTTATATGTTTTTTCTTTCAATGCCTTTGTTCTTTGTTACGGAGGCTTGGTGGAAGTGGGACCAAGTCATCTCACTATATAGCTTGTCTACATCGTTCCTGTCATTCAAAGAGTAGTTCGCGGTAATCTATTATCATGACTATTTTGCTATTATCACTTCTTCTTTCGAGTTCCCATCGCATATTACAACACGAATATCGGAATAGAGACGAGTGACAGGTCGTGTTTAGAAATGCACATCCTGGCCCATTAACTGGAATTATGGAACACGACTCACTAAAACATTTCATTTTTTCGCTCCCTGGCGGCGGTTTAAGTTCAGTGAAGTTCAATTAACCGTGAGTATTTAGAAAAAAACAGCAGCCGTGAGCTAACTGCACAACTAGGGCGGTGGCTTCCTCCGCTGACTCATCCAGTGTGAGCTCCATTTCCAACAAAACTGGTTTTTACGATATGAAAAATATGAGAAGTGATCTAAAGCGGCAAGCCTGGACAATGGGCATGCAGTCCTGCTACTCCAGTCGTGGTTTCAACGAGCTTGGACCCAGTCTGGTTGGAACTGTTGGTGGCCGCCAAAGCCGGGGGGGGTTCCAGAATGGGGGGCATGCAACTCACGAACCGGCGCCATGATGGATGATAAGATCACTAATTGTAATCGGCCAAAAGGCTATTTATGAACGGATTGGTCGAGCTACAGGAATGGGGCAGCTGTCTTGGCGGTTGGAGTTGCACCACGCCCACAGAGGTCATATTCGTAGAAGCGCTATGCAATAATTCGGAACCAGGCGCTGGCTCCCGGGTGCTTGCCTCGTTGACTCATACCAGAGAACGAAAAAAAAAGGTCCTTGCCAAGCCTAGTTTACTAAAGAATTCCTGCACTGCAAGTATCGTCCGTTGTGGAGTAGTTGTGAAACCCATGATATTTTTGGTGGGGCCTTTCTCTGGCGATAGTCTATTTGCGGGGGTGCGAACAGCGCACTGGGTGCGAAACTGGGGTCACTTGTTTTCTCAGCATGGAAACCACTTTTCTGGAGGTTCATTGTGGCAATAACCTAGCATCGCTACACGAGTGCAATTCGAGCTTTCCTCTCCCTCCAAGAAGGAAGAATTTATCAACAGCTTCAATACACTACAGTGCGGCAATAATATTGTCTTACCTGCCACCGAACCTTATCCACCATGAATTCATTATCAGCAGGGGCGGGAGGATCAAGTTTTAGAGGTGATCCTCACAAGTGCGCCAGATCGAATCCCTGTACCGATCGTGGACTGACAACTAATATTCACGGCGGAAACTATACCAACGTTGGGAATGTATCAAATAGCTATAATGCCATCAAAGTAGGGCAAGACGAAGAGTCCTTGCGGATCCAAGCATGGTTATCGCCACTCGAACCCTATGGAAGGCACCAAGATGTTAGTAATCGCCGGCTCGATGGTGTTGGGGATTGGGTTCTACAGAGGAATGAGTTTAGGTCATGGCACAGGGGTCAGGAAGGCTCAGAGGACCCTACCTTGCTATGTTGTGGGGGTCAAGGGGTTGGCAAGACTTTTATAAGGTACCGTATATTTTCTAGAAACATTAAAGCATGCTGACGAGGGATAAAACTAGTTCGTTGGTGATTGATAGCCTCCGCGAGCAGAGCTGTCAGGAGAATATTGTCGTTTTGTCTCTCTATTGTGACTACCAGGCACAAAAGGACCAATCGGCGGTAGATATGATCGGGAGTCTACTCAGCCAAGTTGTCTTAGGAGCAGGGCAGATTCCGGCCGAAATTCAAAGCGTCTTCGAGTTGAAACAGAGAGGCCGCCATATCCTTCGATTGCCAGACATGTTGAAATTATTCGCGAAAACGATCAGTTCCATTGAGCGAGTATATATCTGCTTCGACCGAGTGGACGAGTTACTACCACAAAATCGATCAGAGCTACTGCGCGCGTTACGGCAGATTGTTCGAGATGCACCGAATGTGCGGCTATTTCTTACGGGGAGGCCCTATATTCGCGGGGAACTTGACAAGCATCTCACAGTGGGCGCCTATATTATACACGTTGTGGCAGACCAAGGAGATATTGCAAGATACGTAAGCCGTAAGATGGACGATGACGATGACCGGGATCCAGACTTGATGTCTGCTGATCTGAAACATGATATCTTGAAAACAATGTTGGAGAAGGCGTCGGAGATGTAAGTATGACCAACTCCATAGCCAAACTTGGATCACTTGTTGACGGTTTGCAAAGGTTTTTACTTGTCGCACTGAATATCGATGCGGTCTTAGGCGAGACCTCTTTGGCGAAAAGAAAGAAAATGCTACAAAAGGTGGTGACGACTGGTGTGGATCTGAACAGTGTGTACGACCAAACACTACAGCGAATAAGGGGGCAGAAGGGGGACCGATCAAGGCTTGGAGTTGAGGTGCTGATGTGGGTATCGCACTCCAGGCGGCCGTTGCTGATCGACGAACTCCGCCACGCCCTCGCAGTGGAGATACAGTCGACGGATCTGAACCCTGAAAACATTCGTCCACAAGATACAGTCCTCCGGTCATGCTTAGGGCTTGTTGTGGTTGATAAGGAGGCGTCGACAGTTCGGCTAATCCACTACACACTGCAAGAATACCTTCGCCATCCGGGTGTCCTGCCTGGGGCTCACAACGCCCTTGCGCTGACGTGCCTTGCCTATCTAAATTATGATCAGGTCAAAAGCCTTCCCGCCGTTGGCCCACCCAGTCTCCAAGGCATGCCTTTTCTCGAATATTCTTCCTTGTATTGGGGAAACCACGCAAAGGAAGAGCTCTCAGATGGCGCGAAATCCCTTGCTCTGAAGCTGTTGAAGCTATATGATAACCACATATCTGCTACTTTGCTTTTCAGGCTAGAACGGGGCTCCCAATATCGCTTAGGGGCTGTTTCCCTATTTACTGGTTTACACTGTGCCTCATACTTCGGAATCGTTGAGGTCGTGAAGGAATTGATCGAAACGAAGGGCTGCGATATCAATCAAGGAGACTGCCTGGGTTTTACACCGCTGGTGTGGGCTGCTGGGTGGGGAAATGAAGGGGTGGTAAGGCTAATTCTTGCAAGGGACGATGCCATTCTCGACCAACCGGGCAACTATGGCGAAACACCACTCTCGCAGGCCTCATTGCATGGGCATGAAGGGGTGGTGGGACTACTGCTTGGAAGGCACGATTTCAGTCCTAACAGTCAAGACGGGGCAGGCCAGAGGTCACTCTGGTGGGCTTGTTTCACGGGGCAGGAAGAGATGGTAAGGTTTCTGCTCGCAAGGGACGATGTCAATCCTAATGAGCCAGACCGCTGCCGCCGAACACCGCTCTGGTTGGCTTCTTTTTGTGGGCATGAGGGGGTTGTGAGGCTGCTTCTTGCAAGGGGCGATGTGAACCCCAACGAAGCAGACAACTGTGGTCAAACACCGCTATCGCAGGCTTCTTTCCGTGGGCATGATGGGGTGGTGAGACTACTGCTCGCAAGGGATGACATCAACCCTGATAGGCCAGGCAATTATGGCCAAACACCGCTCTCTCATGCTGCTTTCTGTGGGCACCACCGGGTGGTGAGACTGCTACTCTCAAGGGACGATGTCGATCCTAACAAACCGGATAGCCATGGTCAAACACCACTCTTGTGGGCTTCTTTCTATGGGCATGAAGAGGTGGTGAGAGTGCTGCTCGAAAGGGAGGATGTCATCCCTGACAAGCCGGATGGTTATGGCCAAACTCCGCTCTCGCGGGCTTCGTTCGGTGGACATGAGGCGGTGGTGAGGCTACTGCTCGCGCGGGGGGATGTCAATCCCGTTGGGCCAGACAACGAAGGTCGGACGCCGCTTCACGTCGCTTCTATGCATGGGCATAAGGAGATTGTAGCACTCCTCCAACCTCGGACAAGCGATCTCTAGTACGTGCCAGGCCCGAAGAGGGATTTTCCTCTGTTCCCTCTCCTCACACGAACTTGATCCACTTTGATTACAACCACCCTTTACATACTGCTTCCCAGAATGGCTCCCCCCCTCACTCCGAGCCCCCCCACAGCCTCCCAATGTACGCTCTCCCGTCGTGTTGACATCCTTGGCGTTCTTCTTCCTAGCTTCTATTAAACTCAGATTAGGGAGACTTTCTTTGTCACGGGGCTCCCGGAGGAAACTAGTTACTACCCACTATATATATGCTTAACCCTCTGCCTTTTCTTCCCTGAATGTGGTGGTCCTGTTGTAGCGAGGCGCTCCAAGTCTGGCTTGCTATTGCAGTATACGATGGGTACTTAGCCGAAGTAGTAATAGATAATAATCAAGATCTCTTATTGCCATAACTCTCACCCATTGAGTAATAAGAAAGACAGCGTAGCTAAAGTGACTGGACAAAAGTCTTGGTGATTGTCGATTTCCACACCAAAAATGGGCAAAAACCTCACTTTTCAATAGTTGCTATCTCACTGAAAATTGCATCTCATTTTTCCCAAATCCCCGATTTAAAGTCATTTCCTCCATACAATATCTCCTGATTAACTTGAAGTATACTCATAACTAACTGAAGGTCCAACAAGCATTTGAAGCTCTACCTTCGCTTAAAAGTCATCATTCTTTCTTACCAATTTACTAAGATAATTGCCCCAGCAACTCCAAGCACCATCACCAAGACTTTTGTCTAGTCACTTTATATAGCACAGTGGTTCAGTCTAGCTATTACTACTAGGATCCCTCTACAAGGAAAATAGGAAACAAAGACCGTCAAAGAAGCCACCTGAAAAAGGTCGGGGTGAACAACGAAAGAGCACACAAATTAACATTCACCAAGTATCAGGCACGAAAAATATAGAGAGCGGAAAGAAAAATTTGAGAGGGGAAAGAAGCCATAAACGAACAGTGCAAAACCAACCGTCAGGCGAGTGATCGAAGGTGAAGCCAGATAATTTTGGAACATACTATCCGACGATTCTGTGGGCAACACCGGTCGGTAATGGGCAACACGATGGTCATGTGCTGGAGTAAGGAGGTCGTGGTAGGTGGTAGGGTGGCTCATTGTAATAGGCAAAAATATTTCTGGATTTATTGGCCAAGCCACGCCACGATTATACTAGACAGTACCGTAGAAATTTGAACAATTGAACCGTGTGCTATGTCGTTGGACTTTCCTCTCTCGGTAAGGTCAAGAATTTTTTTTTTCTGTCTCGGAAGGGGGAAAGGGGCTGTGTTTTTGCTGTGTTTTTGCCCCCGTTCCAGAGAAGGAAATTCTGGACTTCATAGAACACGGTTATTATTCAAGTTTTTACGGTAGGTGAATTGTCCTCATGGGTGAGGGTGTTGCCAATCATAACGGCATTGTGTTCATACATCTACTCGAGTACTGGCAGCGAGAATAAGTTCTGAGACGACGGGCGCAACCAGAATTCCCCACAATATTCAGCCATCACAATACCACAAGAACTCAAGTCAATGCCACAGCCAAGATCAAAAGTCCTATTACTAGGTCCCCGGCTTTTAAAGAGAACCTGGACACAAATATATAGGCTAGAGTATTAATAGTTAGCATAAATACTCACTGCTGGAATTGTTGCTATCATGATGGTTGAATTTCATAGGGGATCGTGGTTGCGACCGTTATCTCAGGGCTTATTCTCGCCGCAAGTACTCCAGTACTCTCCAATACTTCGGAAATAACCAGTATTCTCCCTGCTGGGCTCCGGGATTCATACTTGGGAACTAGCAAGTGTTTAACCTAACTAATTCATCTTGTGGTGAGACAATCGCAAGTGGTGAAGCTCTGCTCCGGGAATAAATGGCAAATATTTGGCACATTAAGAGCCATTTCCGATGGTGCACTGTACGGGCTGCAGGCTGGGGGAGAAGGTGCCAAGATGGGGAAATGTATTTCATTGGCATGGAGGCTGCTGCCTTGATTGGGGCTCCGGTGTGAGATAATAACACGGATGACCACAAGGAAGAAATCCCCGCTTTTCATTGCTCCAAAGAAGAACAAGTCGATGAACCGCTCCGATAAATCACCACACCGGTAGACTATTATTTGACCTCCCATCGAACTTTATTTATTATGAATACAGAACCTGCGGATGACGGAGGATGGAGTCTCAGCGGTGATCCTCGCCAGTATGGCGTGTCGAATACTTGTACCAACCATAACCTGACGAATAATATTCACGGCGACTCGAACACGAACGTCGGGAATGTGTCAAACAGTTATAACACCATCACTGTGGGAGTAGACGAAGAGTCCTCGCGGATCCAAGCGTGGTTATCACCGCTCGAACCCGATATAAGACACCGAGCTGTCAGTAATCGTCGACTTGATGGTATTGGGGATTGGGTTCTACAAAGGAATGAGTTTGGGTCATGGCGCGAGAGTCAAGGGGGTTCACTGGATCCTACGTTGCTTTGTTATGGAGGTCAAGGGGTTGGAAAGACCTTTATAAGGTACAATATTTCCCTAGGACCCGTGGCCAATGCTGATAAGTGGTGAGATTAGTTCGTTGGTGATTGACAGTCTACGCGAGCAGTCCTGTGGAAAGAATATTGCCGTTTTATCTCTCTATTGCGACTACCAAACGCAGAAAGACCAATCTGCCGTAAACATTATTGGGAGTCTACTCAGCCAGGTTGCTTTGGGCGCCAGGCAGATTCCATCCGAAATTCGACGCACTTTTGAGCTGAAGCAGAGAGGTTGCCAGACTCTTCGATTGCCCGACATGCTGAAATTATTCGTCAAAACAGTCGGTTCCATTGAACGAGTATACATCTGCTTCGACGCTATGGACGAGTTACTACCAGGGAATCGATCCGAGCTACTACGCGCCCTACGGCAGATTGTTCAGGATGCACCGAATATCCGACTATTTCTTACAGGAAGGCCGCATATTCGAGGGGAACTTGACAAGTATCTCACGAAGGGGGCCTACATTATCCGCATTGTGGCCGACCAAGGGGATATTGAGGAATATGTATGCCGGAGGATGGAGGATGATGATGGTGACGGAGATCCGGATTTGATGCCGGATGATCTAAAAAATGATATTTTGAAGACAATGCTGGAAAAAGCTTCAGAGATGTAAGTTGCAGTAACCCTATTAGGGGTTTGGGTCACTCATTGACGATGCTCAAAGGTTTCTACTTATTGTATTGAATGTCGATGCAATTTTAGGCGAGACCACCCTAGCGAAGCGAAAGAGTATGCTACGAAAGGTGGCGACAACTGGCGTGGATCTGAACAGTGTGTACGACCAAACGCTACAGCGAATAAGGGAGCAGAAGGGGGACCGATCAAGGCTTGGAATGGAAGTACTGATGTGGATATCCCATGCGGAGCGGCCCTTGGCTATTGACGAACTCCGCCAAGCGCTTGCAGTAGAAATGGGGTCGACGGACTTGGACCAGGAGAACATTTGTACACGAGATATAATGCTACGGTCCTGCCTAGGGCTTGCCATGGTTGACACAGAGACATCAGTAGTTCGGCTAATGCACTACACACTTCAAGAATATCTTTCCCTTCCGGGGGTCCTTCCTACTGCCCACAGCACCCTCGCCATAGCATGTTTGACTTATCTAAATTACGACCAAGTCAGGCGGCTTCCTGCCGATAAGTTCCCTAACCTCCGAGACATGCCCTTTCTCCAATATTCTTCATTATACTGGGGTATCCACGCGAAAGGAGACCTCACACATGACCTGAGATCACTTGCGGTTGAGCTGCTAAACCAATACGACAACCATATATCTGCCACCTTACTTTTTTACCAAATACAACGCGGTACCTATGGCTTTGTAGCAGTTCCTTTATTCACTGGCTTACATTGCGCATCCTACTTTGGAATTGTTGAGGTCATGGAAGCTCTGATTGAAACAACAGGCTGCAATGTCAACGAGCAGGACTGTGGAGGTTGTACGCCGCTCATGTGGGCTGCTCACCGGGCAAATGAAGGAGTAATGGAACTACTGCTCGCAAGGGACGATGTCGACCCCAACAAGCCAGATAACTATGGTGTGACACCACTCCTTTCGGCTTCGGTGGATGGGAATTACGCAATAGCGAGACTACTGCTCACAAACGGCAATGTTAATCCCAATAAGCCTGGGGCCGGTGGTCATACGCCGCTCGCGGCTGCCGCTAAAGGTAGAAAAAAGGGGATTGTGGAGCTTTTGCTGGCAAGGGAGGATGTCAACCCCGACCAGCCCGCCAAGGATGGCGCAACACCACTCTGGTGGGCTTGTTCCAGTGGGTATGAGGAGGTAGTGCAGCTACTGCTGACAAGGAAGGATGTGAACCCCCATAGGCCAAACCATCATGGCGAAACGCCATTCACGTCAGCCTGTTCCAATAACCACGGGGGGGTCGTGAGACTACTATTCTCCAGGCGAAATTTCATCCCCGATCAGCCAGAGAATTCAGATCAAATGCCACTCTGGTGGGCTTGTTTCGCTGGGAATGAGGGGATGGTGAGACAACTTCTCGCAAGGGACAATGTCAATCCCGACGAGTTAGACAACAATGGAGTAGCACCACTCTGGTGGGCTTCATTCAGCGGGAATGAGAGCGTGGTGAGATTACTGCTTGCAAGAGGTGATGTCAATCCTGACAAGCCAGGTATCAGAGGTCGGACGCCCCTCTCGCAGGCTTCTCGCAATGGACACGAAGTGGTAGTGAGACTACTGCTCGGAAGAGACGATGTTAACCCCAACAACCTGGACATCAATGGTCAGACACCGCTCTGGGAGGCTGCTAGGGCCGGATGCGAGGAGATCGTCAAACTTCTACTCGAAAGAGACGATGTCAATCCCGACGAGCGAGACCAGTGGGGTCGAACACCTCTCGCTTTGGCTTCCGAGTGGGGGCATGAAGGGGTGGTGAAACTTCTGCTCGCAAGGGACGGTGTCGATCCCGATGCACCGGACGACGACGGTGGGACGCCACTCTGGAGGGCTTCGAGGGGGGGGAATGAGGGGGTGGTGAGACTGCTACTCGCAAGAGGTGAGGTCGATCCCGACAAGCAAAACAAGGATGGCCGCACACCACTCTTGGTGGCTTGCTGCCGGAGGAATGAGGAAGTGGTGAGACTGCTACTCGCAAGAGGTGATGTCAGCCCCGACAAGCCGGACAACGGTGGTAATACGCCGCTCTGGTGGGCTTGTTTCCACGGGGATGAGGGGATGGTGAGACTACTGCTCGCAAGGGGCGATGTCAACACCAGCACGCCAGACAACAAAGGTCAAACCCCACTTGACATTGCTTCTAAAGGCGGGCACATGGAAATCGTGGCACTTCTCCAACCTCGGGCGACTGTAATCTCTAGTCCGTAGTAAGCTCGAAGGGAGGTTTTCGAACGGGCCTTCACTACACATACGAACGCACACACTGGCGGTTGGGTGAAGGGGTGATGCTGGGGTATTGTGGTGCTGTGGGTCATTAGCTAGGATGTTGCCGCTTCGAAAATACTTGTTTTTTATGTGGATAGATTCTTTTTGATGTATGATAATAATATTATTATTATACTTTATCTTCGATATTTTTCTGTAGAATACAGGCCGTGAGTACCTACTACGAACAGTGGCGTACGGTAGTGTGTAAGGGTGAAAGGAGGCGCGATACAAAAGCAACGTTGATGGTGCGGGCTTTCTAGACCGGCTCACTTCTTTCCTCCTGCTATAAACGGGTGTTGGAATCAAATAGAATATGTAACAATAAAATTTCCCTACTTCTCTCCAGAATGTTTCTTTCCAAGGCTCTTGTCTCACAAGTTCCAGCGACATATGAGAGGTTGTAACATAAACGGTGGTACAACAATAGACTAATCTAGCGATTTTTGTTGAAAGTTCACCAGGTTCCATATCTCGGACATCATTGAAACCGAGATGGATTATGGCTGAGAAGGATTTCGTTTGATGATGATAGTTGCACGATAGAGAAGTGTGGTATCAAAAGTGCGATGGTATGTTTGGCTCAGGAGTTAGACGCCTCAGGGATGTTTGAAAGGTTTTAGGAATCGACACCAGGGAGAGCCGGAGGTTAAGGATTAAGGTTTACTAGTAGGAGATGGAAGGGATCAGTGTTTATCACGATGATGGTTAGGAAACACAAGACCGTATCAGGGCTGTAACGGATTGCGGAAGATGAGGGAAACCGTGTAAGAGGATGAAGCCAGACTAGGGGAATCTGGTGATGGGAGCCTCGGGAAAGTTCGAAGGAGCTGTATGGATGGAGTGGTGGCGTATAGGGAGTGGAGACTATGGGGTGACGGTGATGAAAAGATTTTTCTGTAAAGTGAAAGATTGTGTATATATAGGACACCTCTGGCGACATTGAAAGGACAAGGACCCAAGTGACTCTCCACCGTCATAGCCTATTTTTGAGAATTTTGGATGATATAGGAAAGGGAGCTGCCACTAACATCATCTACCCCTGGTGATGGGCTATTCAGGATACTGATGGAGTAACCCCATCGTGGTATGTTAGGTTAGGGCACACTTGTAGGTGTGAGCAGGGCTATTGACCAAACCGCGTGGCGGTGACTGGTGTTGTGTGGTAGGAGCCCACTGTGCGGGCCACCACAAACTGTATCTAGTCTGAGCTGCGTTCCCTTCTCTACATGAGAACAACTTATGGTCATCACACTCCTTTGCAACACACTTGTCATATATATCGGATATCGAACACATCTCAGTTTTCCTATCAGCGACTGACCCGGATCGTTCTCGTGACGACAGATCCGATCATTGCTGTGCCCTTGCGGTGCCTGTCCGACGGCATATTCCCTGCGCGGAAACCAGACCTCCATCAGGTTATGAGCCCGGCCAAATCCATCGGGATTGTTGGCCGTTAACAGGAAAAGGTTTTTACACGCACGCAAGCAAAAGGAAAAAGTTTTTCACCCCGTGATCCTTCGGCAGTGAATATTTTTTCGGTATCACCTATCACCACACTACGTTGTCCTACGTACGCTTCCGTGTCTAGCTCAGAGTAGCAGCGCCGTCGGTAGTAGGAGCAAAGATGAATGGACAAGATGGTTCAT
>Ga0307517_10004733_pt1 | contig 20800 bp, 20 predicted proteins | sample 23_EM_MG_FD_194515 | JGI IMG/M metagenome (GOLD analysis project Ga0307517, IMG submission 194515) | Populus trichocarpa ectomycorrhiza microbial communities from riparian zone in the Pacific Northwest, United States - 23_EM | ecosystem: Host-associated > Plants > Roots > Unclassified | place...
ACAGTCCTGCGGTGTTTACAAAAGACGGACGCCGTGCCTGGCCGTCCTTACCCACCCTGCCCGGGACGGACGGGACTATAGGACGCCAGGGCCCTGGCGTCCGGACGGGACGGTTGGGAACACTGATATCATAACGTTTCAGCTCTATCAAAGCGGTTGCAACGCCGACAATTCCGAAGAACGACGCGGAGTGTAGTCCATTAAACGGGGAACTAGTATCTAAATCCCAATGATTCAGGTTCCTCACTTGTCCCAAAAGCAGCCTGGTCGAGATGTGGTCATCATATTCCCGGAACAGGTCTAGTGCAAGTGATGTCGCGCGGTCCGAGAGTTCTCTTTTCGCATGGACTCCCCAGTATAGAGAACAATATTCTAGGAGGGGCATGCTCAGGGTGCTGGGAGAGGGAATGGCTGAAAGGGCCTTGACCTGGTTGGATTTTAGATAGGTCAAGCAGATTTCTGCCATTGCCGAGTGAGGTGAGGTGGAAATATCGGGAGAGGCGGAAAGATACTCCTTGAGAGTAAAGTGGATAAGTCGTACAGTTGATACCTCCTTACCCACGGTAACAAGCCCTTGACAGCAGCTAACTAATGTGGACGCGGAAGGGATGTTTCCGTCATTGAAATCCACCGAGCCGAGCTCGATTGCTAGGGCATGGCAGAGCTCATCCGCCATCAACGGCCGCTCCGCATGGCTGATCCACATTAAAGCTTCCATCCCTAGTCTCGATTTATCTCCACCCTGCGCCTTTATTCGAGCTATCGTCGCGCCGTAGGCATCTCCTAATCCTGAGCCTGTTGTCATTTTCCTGAGCCTCTCTCGTCTCCGAAATACTGTCGATTCTTGCAAGATCGCCTCGATACCTAGGGAAACGAGCAGAAATCTAATCATACCTATTAGCGGAAAACACAGGATGGGGTTCTCAGTATCATTGCTCCCACACACATTTCTGACATATTTTCAGAAATCCTCTTCAGAATCTCTGCCTCTAGACTCTCATTCATAGCATCTGGGGTTTCATCTTGAGCTAGTCTAGCACGGAGGTAGCTGATGATATCACCTTTGGTGGGGCCTATGGATAAACTTGTCACTCGCCCAGCAAGACGCCTTTCGACTTCGGCCCGAATATGGGGCCTCCCGGTTACGAATACCCGAGTGCCCGGCGATCTGTCAAGGATTTCCTTCAGCGAGCTAAGGAGCTTCATTCGGTGTACTACTGCACACTCGTCTAGAGCGTCAATGCATATAAACGTAGGCTGCAAAGACGTGATGGCCTGTAGCATCTTCACGAGGTCGGAGAGTTGTGATCCTCGTCCACCAATGGCCTTCCTCTGCTCTTGAAAGGCCCGCGATATTTCCTCCGGAATCTCCTTCATTCGACTAACCATTTGTTTCACCAAGGAACCCAGCATAGTGGTCGCAGATTGCTCCTTTCGCGCCGCAAAGTCAAAGTAAAAACACGTAACGGCGGTGTTTTGTTCCCTGGCCTGATCACAGAGCCTGTCTACCACTAACGAACTGTCATCATGATCGCGGCTTGTTAGCACGGGCTCGCTTCCTTCTCCCCCCGGGGAATAATAATCCTCATTACCTGATAAATGTCTTGCCGACCCCCGGATCCCCGTAGCAAAACAGAACCGCGTTACCGTCTTCGCCCTGCCTACCCGAGCCGCACCATATTCTGAATTCCTCAGTTTTCATGAGCCATTCCCCCACATTGTCGACGCGGCGCTCTTGAATGTCGCGATGTCGTAGCCTAGGCTCCAGGGGTGACAGCCAGGCTAGGAGTTGAGACCGATCATCCCCAAAAGTGTAGTTCGACCCAATAAAAATGTTCGTGTTGAAGGAGTTAGTATTATTAGAAAAAATATTTTGGGACATCTTTTGCTCTTCTGCTTGCTCTGTTGGGGCGAAGGAGTTATTGGGGACGGTTGTTGAATGGGAGCAGAGGCAAAGCGGGGTCTAGGGAGAGGAGGGGGGACTCAGCCCGTGTTACACTAATTCGCAGCTACAGCCACAGGCACTGCTGAGTGAGCCACCCGAAGAGTTCGATCCATCATACTTGTGGCAACCATATCGGGGCTCGGTTGGGACATCTGATATTACCGTAAAACCGAAATAATTGGGAATCACGCTAGGACGCCGGAGTTGCCTCTCCTAGGGCATGAAGGACTGGTGCGTTGCTCATCACATGGTGCAACAAGTATATTTTTAAGATGTCCCATAACACCTGTCTCTCTTTCCAGACATTGCGGTCGCCAGATCTCTTTGGCCTTGATTCAGCACGGGTAATTTCCAATTTCCAATGACCCCGTCGAGTATTTGTGGCTATGGGCGCTTTGATCGCTCTATTTTTTTGCTTAGACGGGGGCATCCCCCGCACGGAAGTTGGAGAGCCGGCATTGTATTTTGTTGACAGGTTGATCCTGAAGGAGATCTCTCGAGTGCTAATAGGTCACGTGATCTTCTATCCAGATTTGCCAGCGCTTTTGATGAGCCACTGAGGGCTTCTTTTCTTCTTCTTTAGCTCAGGATACCGATGATCTCAAATAATCAAACCGTGTGCTATGTCGTTGGAATTGCCTTCTCTAGTAAGGTCTGGTGTTTTTTGTTTTTTACGTCTCCCTGGGGGGGCTGAGCAGCTCTCTTTTTTTGCGCTGGTTTCCCTTTTCTGAAGTAGGTTCGATTATTTGAGATCATACGGTATGAGGAGATTGAAGGTCACGTGACCCACATAGCTCCGGAACATGAGTATTGTTGGTGGTCCCGAGATGCCCTCTCCCGCCGATCCCGGAATGGGTGTTACGTTGGTGGGCATTAGGCGGCGTTGGCGGAGCCCGCACTGGGAGAGAATAGCTGTCTCTAAATATACCCTGATTGTTTCTCTGCTGGTATTTTCATATTATCGCCAAGTTAACAGTGAGGCTTTTAGACGCGGATCGACGGCGACAGGCGACAACGAAACGAAACGCCAAGAATTCTCACACGAGAAAAAAACGATCGCACACTCAGGAGCTGGGAGAAGTTCACTTCATTCAAGGACAACTCGCGACAACTAACTAATAACAAAGACAGGAGTGTGCATCAGCCACGAAGACTCCATGAGCCACCACACATGCCCATGCCATTCCATGTAAGTCTCCCCTTCTTCGTGCTCACTCCCGGGCTAACAAAGGAAAACAAACTCCCGCTGCCCATAACCTCCTGGCTTCCATCTCTTACACGCTGCCCCCACAGCGTTCCCGCGCTTCTCACAGCTTTTCCGGCGGCTGCACGGTTTCAAAACCCTCGCGCGTTCCTAAATTCGAAATTCTTTCCCGGGAAACCTGGACATGCGTCCGGAGCCAAAGCGAATTTCCGAAGCCACAAACAAGCGCGTCCCCAGAAGCTATCCGAACAGCAAAGGAAGTATCATCAGAGCATGCCGAGTAGCACGTCACGGTTTCCGACAGAGACGGGTGAGATTGGTGAGTGAAGTGGGGAGCCCGGTCTAGGCCCCTACCATCTATACTCACGTCTATCGCGGGGGTAGCTAGTAGGTATCTGCCAATTGCGATACCGTACCATTTATTAAACCATATTATTTAGGTACGGTCTTTATATAGTAGTTCAAAATCGCCTCAAGAAACCTTACACGATCGTGCACCGCTTTTCCTCTATTTAAAAAAACACTGTATATAGTTTATCTATCACTTGGGCAAGGGGGTTGGAGAGAAAAGGCAGAAGAAAAAGAAGCAAAAGGAGGCTACAAGAAAAGAAACGAAGAACAAGGCATAGGGAAGAGCTTAAGGCGGGAGGGAAATTAAGTAGAATAAGATGAAAACGGCAAGATACAAACTGAGCCTTCTCACAATACTATAACTGATTCACCCCACCGATGTGACTATTGTATCATGCCTTGTGAACAGAACCCCATAGATCATCACTTGGCTAAGCCAGAGAGTTTCAGGCAGGTCGATAACAGATATGCGCATTCCCAACTCCACAGATTCCTTTCTTCTACAAGGGCAATGTCCGGGGGGGGGGCTTTTATGTGTGAAATGCTGCGGGAGAGAAGGAATGGCGGTGATTTCGACAAGGTTGTGGCTCCTAGGCCTCAAATGGCCGTGCGGGCAATCGCTTGGTGTGGCTGAAGCAGCGCTATTACCTCCTTATGACCATATTTAACTGCCAACATGAGCGGTGTTTGGCCCCCGTTGTCTGGTCTGTCGGGATTAACTGCTTCCCGTCCCAGCAACATTTTCACAACCTCCTCATGCCCATTTCGAGCAGCCCATGCGAGCGGGGTATGGCCCCCAAAATCTTGTCCGTCGATATCATAACATTCCGTCTCTATTAAAGCGGCCACGACCTCAGCGATCCCGAAGAACGATGCGCAGTGAAGTCCACTGAACGAGAAACTGGCATCCAAATCCGCAATATGCGGATACCCTGCCCACCCTAGAAGAAATTTGGCGGATATGTGGCCGTCATATTGCTGAAACAGCTCCAAGGCAAGCGATCTTGCGTAGTCCGAGAGTTCCTTTTTCGCATGGACTCCCCAGTATACAGAACAATATTCCAGGAAGGGCATGGCAGGGATGTCGGGAGAGGGGTTGTCGGAAAGGGATTTGACATTTTGGGAATTTAGATAGATCAAGCAGACTTCCGCTATTGTCGAGTGAGATTTACTGAAAATGCCGCCATGAGCAGAGAGATATTTTGGGAGGGCGAAATGGATCAGTCGCACAGCTGATGCCTCCTCATCCACAGTAATAAGCCCTTGACAGCAGCTTACCAGTGTCGAAATTGAAGGGACGTTGTCGGTATTGAAATCCGTGGAGCCTGGATCAATTGAGAGGGCATGGCAGAGCTCATCCGCCCTCAACCGCCGTTCCGCATAGCTGATCCACATCAAAGCTTCCATCCCGAGTCTCGACCTATCCCCACCCTGCGCCTTAATCCGTTCTATCGTAGCACCGTAGGCATCTCCCAACTCAAATCCATCTATCATTTTGCTGAGCCGTTCTCGTCTCCGATATATCGTTGATTCTTGCAAGATTGAGTCGATATTCAGGGAAGCGAGCAGAAACCTATTTATTTCTATTAGAGGATAATGTGAGGCGGGTGTTCTTTGCAGCACTGCTCCTACATACATTCCCGATGTGTTTTCAAGAATCTTCTCCAGAATCTCCGCCTCCAGACTCTCGTCCATGGCATCTGGCGTTTCGTCCTCTTCTAGCCGAACACGAAGGTACGTGATGACGTCGTCGTTCCTCAGACCTATAGATACACTTTTCACTCGTCCAGCAAGACGCTTTTCGATTTCCGCCCGAACATGGGGTCTTCCAGTCACAAATATCCTAGTGTTGTGGGACTTGTGAAGGAGTTGTTTCAGCGAATTAAGGAGCTCTATCCTCTGTAGTCCCACGCATTCGTCTAGGGCGTCTATACAGATAAATGTGGGTGTAAGGGACATGACGGCTAGTAGCATCTTGACGATATTAGACAGCTGCGGTGCACGCCCACCAATGACGTTTTTTTGTTCTTGAAAGGCCAGCGATATTTCCTCCGGAACCAGGGCCATTCCGCTAAGGATCTGCTTTAGCAAGGCGCCCAGCACATTGGTCGCAGACTGCTCGTTTCGCGCCGCGAAGTCAAAGTAAAAATGGCAAATTGCCGTGTTTTGTCGCCCGACACCCCCGCGCAGTGTGTCTACTACTAGCGAACTGTCGCCACGGCTCGTTAGAATGGGCTCACACCTTTATCTCTCCTAAGAATAGTCCTCGTCACCTGATAAATGTCTTGCCGACTCCGGGATTCCCATAGCAGAACAAGACTGCATTGTCGCCTTCGCATTCCCCGCTTCGGTCATGCCAGCTTCTGAATTCCCCAGTTCCCATGAGCCATTCCCCCAAATTGTCTATACGACGCTCTTGAATATCGCGATGCCGTAGGCTGGGATTGAGGGGTGATAACCAGGCTAGGAGTTCAGACCGATCATCGGCAACAACATAGTTATTCCATACAGTACCAAAGGAGCTCGGATCGGTGAAGTAGTTAAAACTATTGACGGGAAGTTGGGCCATCTTCCGCTCCCTGTTTCCTGCTCGGTTGGAGGGGAGGAGTTATTAGGTATGGTTGGTTAAGGATATTCCGGGGGGTTGAAGGAAAGCGGGGTCCAGATGAGGATAAGCGGGGGTCTGCCTGTGTTGAGTAGCATTGGGGATACAGCTACAGCTACTTATACGGTGCTGAAGCACATCTTAATTAAGCCAAACGAAGGGTGTGAAACTAATATCATTCTTATCGTTGTTGTGTCGATACGCTAGGATGACCCATTCTATGCATGGGTTTCTAAGTCCTAGCTTATGATAGAGTTCGGTAATAAATGTTATCTCCACCTTCCATTAATACTTGTGCACCAAAAGTGACTATTTTTGCAACCTTGTACAGTACGGGGACAAAACTTTTCGTCCGATGCCCTTTTTACACCAAAAATGGACATTTTTAAACAAACAATTCTCAACACTGCTTATATAAAAACACTTGAAATCTTTCTATCAGCTAGGGAATCACTATCTATTCAAACCTCTACAAGTAGAAGTGTAAATAAGCAAAGCCGCCTTCATGGTTCGTGATTGCATCAACTGGTGTGAAAGTGACTTAGATTTTTGTATGTGGCTCAATACAAAAAAGTACATGGCAACCGATACGAGATACTTAATGACCTTTTTCTCCACCACTTGGTGATATTTAAAGATTCTGTAAATTTCTTCATGTTATCTACGGGTTTGCTAATGCAAGGACAAATTTTCGCTGATTCTCATAGACATTGTGAAATGAGAGAGGGTGGTGAAAATGGGCACTTTTGGTGTAAAAAGGGCATCGGACGAGGAGTTTTGTCCTAGTACTTTAACAACGCCGTATGAATCTCAATTTAGTACTAAGAGTGCAAAGTACTGGAAGCATACCTCAAATTCACTAGATTGAAATTTCAACCGAATTAGACTCATACTGTGGCGTTGGTGGGCCCATGAAAATTACAAATTCAGCAGCCTGAAAGAAAAAATTCAACAAGTCGCTGGTCGCTTGTCTGGACAATGGTCAATTCACAATTAATTATGGTTAAAGTGATATCGACTAAATTACTGAGTTCCCTGCTAACTTTGTGTGAACTCTGTAATTATTGGTATTGAAGATCTTGCTGTGCTGTGCAGTCGCGGGAAAAAGTGGAGTTCACACTGGCAGTTCTGCAACAACAACCACCGACCAACTTTTGCTTTCTAAGGGAGGAGAACTGCACCTGTGCCTAAGAAACTTATTACAATACACGATTACATACTCTCCGGGGTGGTTGACTCTCGTCTTCTCAGGGTTCCGAATAGTCCGACCGGTCAAGTCTTGGAGGCGGGACCGGGCTGGCCAGTCCTGGGGATGGCGATGACTGGACCCGACTAACTTGGGTGGTCTGGTCTGGTTTGAACTGGTCCTAGACTAGTCTTTATAAAAGATCGCATGAGTCTGAATGGCACCAAGCCCAACACTTGCTAAGAATAGAAGTATAGCGATACTAGGATCTTAAAGTCGCTTGTCACGCTATGAATCAACAGCCTCTCAATACAAGTTGATAGAATATCCTCGAGAGGATAATATGTGGTGGAAATACGATTACCTGATGGATAAGTCGCATCCAATACCGGTATTGTGGCGTGTGGTCATGTAATATCACTCACTTAGTGAACCAAAAATGGTTCGATACTCGAGAACCTGTTTTCGCCACCCCTAATCTAAGCGAGGCCCTATCTCCACCATATAATTCATGGAAAACAATAAGTTTAATTAAGAACAGCTTTATTTGAACATAATATATAGTGATAAAAATAGCATATCCTATTGCTTGGCAGGCCTGGTCAGACCAGTCTTGGTCAAGTCGGTTTCCATAATCCTGACTGTCCAGTCGGTCTAATTTCCACCATTGGACTAGACTTGACTTTCGACCTGACTAGCTAGTCCAGTCCAGTCTTCCGCCGACCATTCGGAACCCTGCGTCTTCTACCATTATTAGAGAAAGGCATTTTTCTGAGGAACAATAGGTTAGGAAAGTCGAGAGTGTTGCAATACTTCGCGGTGTGCCGGGCCGTAAGCCTGAACTCCACTTTTTCCCACGACTGCTGTGGCCCCATTGAGAATGCATATCACTAATTTTGGTGTGTGTTTTGACGGGCACTTCACCCGATCGACTGACGATGGCTTACCGGTACGTTCAGAGACGATGTAGGCCAAGTTCTTGCCTACTAGATAGCAGCTCCTAAGTACTGGCGGGAGAATAGGCCTAACTGGATTTATAAACCACTATTAGAATAGCTCAGGTGTGGGAGCCCCAAACACCATCGGTAGTGATAATATCGTGTTTCGAGTCAAAGTATGCTGCCGAGCTTTCCTTCTCCACTACCGGTACATCCATTGCTGCTGCTGCAGCGAGTGAGAAAGCCACAACCTCTCCCGTCAAGAGTCAGATGCCCCAGGAAAATCGCAAGCGCCTTACCGTACATGAGGCGAACACCATGGTGATTTATTAACACCGCCGAGCAGAGTGCACATGCGACAGGCCGGCGCCACAGCACAAATCCCAACTGCAATCATCCACCACATCTCTATAAACCCCGAAGCGAGGTAAATCCGTCAAAATCGAAACCCCAATTACGGATAACACCCTCTGTTCGTTAGGCAGGGATCCAAGCCCATCTGTACGGCACAGCAGGCTAGCATGTTGCGCCACACTTAATCTAATCCGGCCAGCGCCACAGGACGCAAAGATAGGATAGCCGCCGTTCATCTGTCTCGCTTCCCTTCCCCATAGACTAACAATGGGCCCTGCGCGATGCCGTGGGCTCTTTAGCCCTTCCGTTTTCAGCATAGATGGGACATCCCAAGTACTGAATTGAAGGAGCTAGTGTTGTGGGGTAGCGGGTGGCCCCGGTGATGTCTGTTCTTGCAGATCTCGATAAGCGTACTACTAGGGGGGTGCCCGGCGGCATCGATGTGCCTTCAACCGGAAGAGCGCGCATCGCAGTGCATCTTCCTGATTTTTTCCCCGTTTTATGCTGTCAAGTTTATCGCGGTATAAGTGAGTTTAGTGGATGACATGGAAAGCTTGTTTGTTAGGCTCTCGCAGATACACCTGCATATAGCGGGTTGGTCAGTTGGTGTTCATTAAGCGCAATACTGGCACTGTATTCTTCGGTAAGCTATATCAATTGTGGGAATCAGCCCCCCATCATAGATACTGTACTCTTTACATAATCGTTCAAAATCGCCTGAAAAATCATTGCGACACCATACACCATTTTTCCTCTGTCTAAAAAAAAGTGCTCTATGTGCAGTCTATCTACCACTGAGAGAAGAGGGTGCGGGGCGGAGCAGAGGAGGAGGGAGAAGAAAGAGTATGAGAAAATAAATAAAAGGAATAAAGAAAAATTTACAGCTAGAGAAAAATTAAATACGGTAGAGTAGAAATCGCAAGCTATAAACTAAACCGTCTCACAATAATAAAACCATTTCATTCTACCGACGAGACCCTACCATACTTTGCAAACAGGAGCTCATGAATCCTCGCTCGGCTAAGTTAGACAAGGAGCTCCAGGCGAGTGATAACAGATATGTGCATTCCCACTTCATGGGACCTCCTCCACCTACAAAGGGGGTGTTGAAGGGATACTGCGCTGGAAGGTCCGGGATGAAATAGAAGGGATGACAGTGATTTCCATGATGTGGTGTCTTCTAGGCTTCAAGTTGGGCTGGGGTTTCAGCTTCGTGAGACTGTAGCAGCGCTACCATTCCCAAGTAGCCCCAATTACGTGCGGCCATGAGCGGTGTTTGGTTGTAGTTATCTGGCTTGTTAGAGCTGATCCCTCCATGCCTGAGTAGTATTTTCGCCACTCCTTCAGATCCATTCCGAGCAGCATACCAGAAAGGTGTTCGGCCATTATTATCTGGGTTGTCGGGGCTGACCTCTTCCCGACTGAGTAGCATTTTTACCACCTCCTCACGCCCGCGGGAGGAAGTTGAGGCGGCATGCGAGAGCGGTGTTCGGCCGCCAACGTCAGGCTTGTCTGGGCTGACCTCTTCTCGTCCGAGTAGCATTTTCACTATTCCCTCACGCCCCCATGCGGCAGCAAGCGAGAGCGGGGTTTGGCCACCATCATCTGGCTCGTCGGGATTGACCTCTCCGCGCTCGAGTAGTAATTTCACTATTTTCTCATCTCCATGCCGAGCAGCATACGCGAGCGGCGTTTTGCCGTATCTACCGGGCTTGTCGGGGCTAACTTCTCCTAGCTCGAGTAGTATCTTCACTACTCCTTCATGTCCACCGTCAGCAGCGTAGGAGAGCGGTGTTTGCCCGCTGCCGTCTGGCCCGTCTGGGCAGACCTCTCGCTGCTCGAGTAGCATTTTCACCATTTCCCCGTGTCCTTTCCAAGCGGCATGCGAGAGCGGTGTCATACCGGAATAATCGTTTATGTTCGGGCAGACCTCTCGCCGCCGGAGTAGCATTTTCACCACTTCCACATGTCCATTGCGAACAGCCCATGCAAGCGGAGTAGACCCTCGAGTATCTCTTTCGTTGATATCATAACACCCCATCTCTATCAAAGAAGCCACAAGGTCCACAATTCCGAAGAATGATGCGCAGTGCAGTCCATTGAAGGAGGTATTGCAATCGATACTAGGATCGCTGCCGAAGTCGCTACCGAAATTCCAGCGAGCGTGATTCCCTACATTTTCTAAAAGCAGTTTGCTAGACATGTGGCTATCATATTCCCGAAACAGCTCTAGTGCAAGCCATTTTTCATAGTCTGAGGGCTCTCTTTTCGCATGGACTCCCCAGTATATGGAGCAGTACTATAGAAAGGGCTTGTCATGGATAACGGGAGGGGAGTGGACTGGAAGGGCTTTGACCTCTTTAGAATTCAAATAGGTTAAGCAGGTCTCTGCCATCGCCGCGTGGGGCCTACTGAAAATATCGGGACGGGCGGAAAGATAGTCTTGCACAGTGGGGTGGACCAGTAGCACAGTTGATGTCTCTTTCTCCACAGTAATAAGCCCTTGACAGCAGCTCACCAATGCCGAGATCGAAGGGACGTTACGGGCATTGAAATCCTTGGAGCCTATCTCAACTGCTAGAGCATGGCAAAGCTCATCCGCTCTCAGCGGCCTCTCCGCGTGACTGACCCACATCAAAGCTGCCACCCCGAGCCTCGGTTTATCCCCATCCTGCGCCTTTATCCGTTCGATCGTCGTACCATAAGCATCTTCCCACCCCAATCCATCGCTCATTCCGTTAAGCCTTTCTTGTCTTCGATGAATAGTCGATTCTCGCAAGACCGCTCCGATATTTAAGGAAACAAGTCGAAACCTAATTATATCTATTAGCGGGTACTGGGGGTATGATTCTTAGCACTATTGCCTTCACGTACATTTCCGATCCATTTTCGGGAATCTTTTCGAGAATTTCTGCCTTTAGGTTCTCGTCCATGGCATCTGGCGTTTCGTCGTGGCTTAGCCTAAAACGAAGGTATCTCGTGATATCGCCTCTGGCAGACCTTACCCAGACACTGGTCGCCTGTCCGGCAAGACGGCCTTCGATCTCCGCCCGGATATGGAGCCTTCCAGTCAGAAATATTCGGGTTTCAGGGGATTGCTCAACAATTTCTTTCAACGCATCAAGGAGCCTGAATCGTTCCATTCCTGGACATTCGTCAAGGGCGTCAAGGCACATGAATGTCCGCCGTGAGGATGTGATGCTCTGTAGCATCTTCACAATATTAACGAGTTGTGGCCTGCGCCCACCAATGGTCGTTTTCTGCTGTTGAAATGCCCGCCATATTTCCTCCGGAATCCTTTCCATCCCACCAACCATCTGCCTTAGCATGGATCCCAGTACGTTGGTCGCTGACTGCTCCTTTCGTGCTACAAAGTCCAAGTAAAAACATGAAACGGGAGTGCTTTGTCCACTGGTTTGATCGCACAGCCTGTCCACTACCAGCGAGCTATCATCGCTGCTTGTTAGCACGGGCTCGCTTCCTTCTCATCCCCGTAAAGAAGCCTTGTTACCTAATAAATGTCTTTCCGACCCCGGGATCTCCATCGCAAAATAAAATAGCGCTCTCGCCATCACTTCCCTCACTACCGGCGTACCATCTTCTGAATTGCTCCGTCTCTAAGAGCCATTCTCCGACATGATTGACGCGGCGCTCTTGAATGTTCCAATGCCGCAAGCCTGGGCTCAGGGGTGATAACCAGGTTAGGAGTTGGGACCAACCATCGGTTGTAGCATCGCTATTCCCCACATCAAAGGCGTTCCCGTTATTGGAGGATTCGGTGTTATTATTAAGGGTATACTGAGACATCTTCCACTCTTTATTCCTCGCGCTGTCGAAGTGAACGGGTTTCTGAGTATGGTTTGTTGACAATATTCCTGAGACGGGAAGAAAAGTGGAGTCTGGTTAAAGAAAAGCGGGGGTCTGCCAGTGTTAAAACAGCGCGCTAGGCGCACTACTCGGCTGCTATTTTGCTACTTGTACCAGAGGTCCCAATTCAGCTGCCCGAACCGTGTGAAACACCCTTCTTCTGGCTATGATACTCTCAGCACCCTGGGATGTGGGCTTAGACCCGTTCCTGGTTCCTAACATATCGCACCACCCATCTACAATAATATTTCTAGCCACTCACGAAAATTCCTTAGCGCCCTCTGTAGAATAAGCCCAGCTATATCTTAAACAAGTGCAGCCTAAGCGGTCAACAGTACGGAACCTTTTTAAACAGTGACCTCTATTAGCAATGATAAAAAATACCAACCCTGCCGACTTAATAATATTATGACCGAAGATCTCTCCCACTACATAACTTGCATGGCCACTGCCGTTGTAAGTGAAAGCCACAACCCCTTCAAGTGAGGCTGAAAAAGTGGCCAATTTGGTACACTGACTCCGGAATCAATACTTTGATTAAAAATAGGACAACTTGACAGAGAACGTAGAAAAGATGCAGACCACCTGACTTCTATTGTAACCTCAAATTTAATTCCCCGGAGAGTATTAGCAATAGCGAACGAAATGGCACCAAGACAACACTTTTTGGTAGAAAGCTCTGCCTTGGCAAAATTTCAAAGTTCAACCAGAGGCACGATAGTCCACTCACTTCTTCGCAGCGAGAATAAGTCCTCAGACAACGGGCGCAGCTACGATCCCCCGCGAAACCCAACTACCATGAAACCATCGTAGCGATTACGATCGCAACTACAGCTTCTCTCCAATTCATAGAGTATCGGGACAAGAGAAAGTCACTCAGGGCCAAGCCAGCTGGCCATACCGTATCTGGGAATTTCCTTGCCCGAGAAGAGTGCATCTGGTAGCCATAAACCTTCTTGACTCAAGAAGGTTTATGGCTACCAGATTAGTGTTGTGCACGAGCCGAGCAGACTCGAGTCAAACTCGAGCAGAGCCTGGCTCGAGCCCTTCGAGCCCGGGGGTGCCACGAGCCGAGCCGGCTCGTGAACAACACTATTCTTGACTATATCGGATAACAAATCTCTCTTGGCGCTGGGGTTACCTGTGGTTGTCTATATCCGGATACTTATGAGTTGGCGAGAACAATGGCCATTAATACTGAGACCTGTATATTTGAGCCCTCCCTTCTCTCTAGGAGCATGGGATCTGGTAATAAGCCTTTTCATTTGGACTGCGGCATCGATTTGAGTCGTTGCGGTATTGCGATAGTTGCGAGTGGTCGCATTATGGTTGCGCCCGTTGTCTGAGGAATTATTCTAGCCGCGGGTAAATTTATCACAAAGAGCCAAGCGTCCTACGCTGCTTACTAGGGCCTTAGCCTACATAAAGTGAACAATAGCATTTTATTCAGTTGAGAGATCCTCCAATAATGCCCACCCAATACCGGCAGTGCATAGACTCTCACTGAGGGCCCGTTTACCTAACCGTCTAGTTCTGACATTTTGGTGGGGAAACTAGACGGTGGCGTCTCAACCGACATCCTGTTCCAGTAGACGTGGCAAAACTGTTTACCTAATTTTCCACCGTCCTATATTCTAGGTGCTAGACGGTCAAAACCTGACGGAGCTCGACAGGTCCTTTTGCAACCACCGTCTATCAACACCACCCATACATCATGCACCCAATCATAAGAATAGCAACCGATCGGCTCTAATTTTTTTCGCTCAATCAGCAATCCATTCTCTCATAACCCAGGGTGAGTTTAGCAACAAAATTCCTATCTTCTGTTTTTGAGAAGGAGTTCTTGGTCAGTCCAATATCTCGGTTGCCGAGCACTATTGAGAGTTGAAGCTACATGGTTGCACACCTCCTGTCAGTTAATCGAATTTTTCACACTAAACTACAAGTGCCACCGAAAAAGTGAGTGCACTCGTGGGATTTACACCAAAAACGGCCATTTTCACCCACTTATTCCACTACCAACAACTGAATTAAAAATAAGATAACTTCATAGAATTCTCAGAGAGCTATAGGCTACTCAATCTCTTTTGAAACCACAAATGAATTAAAATTTCCTGAGGAGGAGTACACAGTTGAACTTTCAAATTCTGCCAAGACACAGTTTTCTCACCAAAAATGACGGTCTTGGCGCAATTTTCAGGAAAATTTTCTTTCTCTCCCGTACTACTCCTCAGGAAATTTTAATTTACTTAATATTTCAATAGAAGTTGAGTAGCATATAGCTCTCTGAACATTCTATGTAGTTATCTTATTTTTAATTCAGTTGTTCGTAGTGGAATAAGTGGGTGAAAATGGCCGTTTTTGGTGTAAAATCCCACGTGTGCACTCACTTTTTCGGTGGCACTTGTATTAGACGGTATATTTAGGTAAACACACACTCATATATTCACCCTACAAACCTCCCGCCGTCTAGCCTTCCTTAACGGTCAGCACCGTCTCCGGTTGCTAGACGGCCGTCTACAGGTAAACGGGCCCTGATACTACCGGTATAGGTAGTTTAGTAGTCTTTATTATAATTTTGCCAAGGTCAGCTACTTTAGACCTCCCACTCAGGGTTTTGCACCAGGTCGCTTAGCCTGCCATAATACTGGCAAACCTTTACCCGCGTGTGAGAAACCTTAGTACCAACATGGCGGCCAGTCGTGGGGGAAAGAGTTGACCACTCCGGAGAGCAAGCAAAAACGCATTGTAATAATTTTCATGGGTATGATAGGCGCAGTCATTCCTCCCAAGAACATATTTTTTGGTCGGTGGTTGTGGTTGCCGAACGGCCAGTGTGAACTCCACTTTTTCCCACGGCTGCAGAGATCCAACCCAATCCGTACCGCAGTCTATCATGTTGCGCCACACTTTTCCTAATCAGACCGGCGCCACATGGCACAAGGGTATAATAATCACCATTCATCCATCCCACTTCCCCTCCCCACCCAGTTGACTGGCAAGTCGACCTGTGAAATGCTGTGGGCTTTTTAACCCTTGCGTTTCCAACCTAGATGGGATGTCGCAAGTACCTGAGTTAAAGGTGCTAGTATTGTGGGGTTGGGAATGGTCCCGATAATGTCCGTTCCTGCCTATCTTGCGAAGGGTACTACTAGGGGGCGGGCGCCCGGCGGCATCGGAGTGGCTTCAACCGGAAGGGGGGAGCTGTTTTCGAGCGTGCACTGCACTGCACCCCCGTGATTTTTTCCTTTCCTAGTATGTTTCATGCCGCCAAGTTTATCGCGATACAAGTGAGTTTAACGGGTGGCATGAAAAACTCGTTTGCTAGGCCTCTACAGATAAACCCGCCATAGCGGGGATGGGCAGTCGGTATTCTTCAAGTTCGATACTGGCACCAAACTCTCCCTTAAGCCATATTTGTGGTAATGAGCCTCATATTATAGATAGCGTCTTTATATAATCCTTCACAATCGCCTGAAAGATCCTTGCACTACCGTACAGCACACTCTTCTTGCTGTCTAAAAAAATCGCTCTACATACAGTCTATCTATTACTAAGAGGTGATGATGGGGTGGTGGAGTAGGGGAAAGGGAAAAAAAATAGTACAAGAAATGAACAATAGGCACCGGGAAGAAGCTAGAGGCAGAGGAAAACTGAATACGATCGGATAGACATCGCAAGCCATAAATTAAAACTTCTGACAATAATAAAACTATTTCACAATACCAACAAGTCTACCCTGCTTTGTAAACAGCGGTCCGTGAATCCCCACTAGGCCAAGTTAGTGGGAGGAATTTCTGACAGGTGATAAAATATTAGATAAATGCATTTCGATTAGATGGGATCTCCTTCGGCGACAAAGGGCGATGTCGAAGGGATACTTCCATGAGCAAGATGGGACGAAGGAGAAGAGATAGCGGCCATTTCCACCAGGTGGTGTCTCTTAGGCCTCGGGTTGAGCTGGGGTTTCAGCTTCGTGGGATTCTATCATAGCAGCTTTGCCACCCCCTGGGAGACCCACCAAGGTATCATACCAAGGTACGACCATGAGTGGCGTTTGGCCGCCGTTATCTGGCTTGTTAGGGTCGACACCTCCCCGCCTGAGTAGTATTTTCGCCCCTCGTTCAGATCCATTCCGAGCAGCATGCCAGAGGGGCGTTCGGCCATTATTATCTGGCTTGTCGGGGCTGACCTCTTCCCGACTGAGTAGCATGTTTACCACCTCCTCACACCTATTGAAGGAAGTTGAGGCAGCATACGAGAGCGGTGTTCGGCCGCCATTGTCAGGCTTGTCGGGGTTGACCTCCTCCCGCCCCAGTAGTATCCCCACTATTCCCCCATGTCCACTGGAAGCAGCATACGAGAGCGGTGTTCGACCGTCATTGTTAGGCTTGTCAGAGCTGACCTCTTCTCGTCCGAGTAGTATTTTCACTATTCCCTCATGCCCGCAGGCGGCAGCCTGCGAGAGCGGTGTTTGACCATCATTGTCTGGCTTGTCGGGGCTGACCTCTTCTCGTCCAAGTAGCATTTTCACTATTTCCTCACTCCCCCAGTCGGCAGCATGCCAGAGCGGTGTTTGACCATCATTGTCTGGCTTGTCGGGGCTGACCTCTTCTCGTCCGAGTAGAATTTTCGCCGTTCCCTTACGCCCCCGCTCGGCAGCATGCAAGAGCGGTGTTCGACCATGATTGTCTGGCTTGTCGGGGCTGACCTCTTCCCGCTCGAGTAGTATTTTCACTATTCCATCATACCCACAGCCAGCAGCCTGCGAGAGCGGTGTTCGACCATCATTGTTAGGCTTGTCAGGGCTGACCTCTTCCCGTCCGAGTAGCATTTTCACTATTACCTCACGCCTCCACCTGACACCATGCCAGAGCGGTGTTTGACCGTCATTGTCTGGCTTGTCGGGGCTGACCTCTTCTCGTCCGAGTAGCATTTTCACTATTCCATCACGCCCCCGATCGGCAGCATGCGAGAGCGGTGTTCGACCATCATTATCTGGCTTGTCGGGGCTGACCTCTCCACGGCCGAGCAGCATTTTCACTATCCCCTCATATCCACCCTCGGCAGCATACGAGAGGGGTGTTTGGCGGAATTTACCGGGCTTGTCGGGGTTAACATTTGCTAGCTCGAGTAGTATCTTAACTACTCCCTCATGTCCAGCCTGAGCAGCATGCGAGAGCGGGGTTTGTCGGCTCTTATCTGGCTCGTCGGGGTAGACCCCTGGCTGCTCGAGTAGCATTTTCACCACTTCCCCATGTCCTTTCCAAGCGGCATACGAGAGCGGTGTCAGGCCGAAATAATCGGTCGGGTTGGGGCAGACCTCTCGCCGCCGGAGTAGCATTTTCACCACTTCCTCATGTCCATTTCGAGCAGCCCAAACAAGTGGAGTAGCCCCTCGAGTACCTCTTCCGTTGATATCATAACACCCCATCTCTATCAAAGCAGCCACAAGGCCCACAATTCCGAAGAATGATGCGCAGTGCAGCCCATTGAAGGAGGAACTGTTATCGCTACCATCATCGGCGCCAAAGCCGTAACCGAAAGTCAAGCAAACCTGAAGCTGATGCTCTATTTGTTCCACAAGCAATTTGTTCGATATGTGGCCATCATATTCCCGAAATAGCTCTAATGAAAGTGATTTTGCGTGATTTGAGAGCTCCCTTTTGGCATGGGCGCCCCAGTGTATGGAGCAGTACCATAGAAACGGTCTGCCACGGATAACGGCAGAGGAGTGGGCTGGAAGGGCCTTGACCTCTTTAGAATTCAAATAGGTTAAGCAGATCTCAGCCATTGTCGCATGAGGTCTACTGGAAATATCGGGACGGGCGGAAAGATACTCTTTCACAGTAGGGTGGATCAGTCGCACAGTTGATGTCCCTTTCTCCACAGTAATAAGCCCTTGACAGCAGCTCACCAATGTGGAGATCGAAGGGACGTTACGGGCATTGAAATCCTTGGAGCCTATCTCAACTGCTAGAGCATGGCAAAGCTCATCTGCTCTGAGCGGCCTCTCCGCGTGAGTGACCCACATCAAAGCTGCCACCCCGAGCCTCGATTTATCCCCATCCTGCGCCTTTATCCGTTCGATCGTCGTACCGTAGGCATCTCCCCACCCCAATCCATCGTTAATTCCATTAAGCCTTTCCTGTCTCCGATAAATAGTCGATTCCCGCAAGACCGCTCCGATATTTAAGGAAACCAGTCGAAACCTAATTATATCTATTAGCGGGTACTGGGGGTATGGTTCTTAGAACTATTGCCTTTACGTACATTTCCGATCCATTTTCGGGAATCTTTTCGAGAATTTCTGCCTTTAGGTTCTCGTCCATGGCATCTGGCGCTTCGTCGTGGCGTAGCCTAAAACGAAGGTATCTCGTGATATCGCCTCTAGTAGAACTTATAGAGGTACTGGTCACCTGTCCTGAAAGCAGGCTTCCGATCTCAGTCCGGATATGGGGCCTTCCAGTCATGAATATTCGGGTTTCAGGGGACTGCTCAACAATTTCTTTCAACGAATCAAGGAGCCTAAATCGTTCCACTCCTGCACATTCGTCAAGGCCGTCAAGGCACATGAATGTCCGCCGTGAGGATGTGATGCTCTGTAGCATCTTCACAATATTAACGAGTTGTGGCCTGCGCCCACCAATGGTCGTCTTCTGCTGTTGAAATGCTCGCGATATTTCCTCCGGAATCCTTTCCATCCCACCGATCATCTGTTTCAGCATGGATCCCAGCACATTGGTCGCTGACTGCTCCTTTCGTGCCGCGAAGTCCAAGTAAAAACATGAAACGGGAGTGCTTTGTCCACTGATCTGATCGCACAGACTGTCCACTACTAGCGAGCTATCATCGCTGCTTGTCAGCACGGGCTTGTTTCCTTCTTACCCCCGTGAAGAACCCTTGTTACCTGATAAATGTCTTTCCGACCCCGGGATCTCCATTGCAAAATAAAATAGCGCTCTCGCCATCACTTCCCTCACCACAGCCGTGCCATCTTCTGAATTGCTCCGTCTCTAAGAGCCATTCTCCGACATGATTGACGCGGCGCTCTTGAATGCTCCAATGCCGCAAGCCGGGACTCAGGGGTGACAACCAGGTTAGGAGTTGGGACCGACCATCGGTAATAGTATCGTTATTCCACACATCAAAGGCGTTCCCGTTATTGGAGGATTCGGTGTTATTATTGACGGTATATTGAGGCATCTTCTGCTGTTGATTGCTCGCGCTGTCGAAAAGAAGGAGTTTCCGGGTAGGTTTGTTGACAATATTGCTGAGAAGGGAGGAAAAGTGGGGTCTGGTTAAAGAAAGCGTGGGTCTGCGAGTGTTAAAAGAGCGCCTTAGGCGCTCCCACTCGGCTACTCTTTTGCTACCAGAGAATACAGTGTTCCCAACGGGCCAGGCCGCTCATAGGCCAGCCTACAGGCCGAATTCGAGCTGCCTGAGAAAGCCTATCAGGACTGATAGACGCCTATAGGCCCGGTGATTATTGCTTGTGGCCAAAACTCTGTACGTTTAAGTCTTGGTAACCACCATGTGATCAGAAACAGAATAGTTGTGTAAAACCACGAGTTATCAGGAAACAGGCACAAAATATCGACGAAATGCCGGCCCCGTGTACTGAATTCCAATATACGCAAATTCACACAATGTTGGAAGCGATGATTCCAGCCAAGCAGATAGGCCAACTTGTTTTTGAACAAAATAGTTTGGTGCACAGCGGATTCGATCACTGACAGTGGGAGGAACCAAAGACTTTTTATCGATACGAACAAGTAAGGTGGCAAGGAAACAAATCCAATAAAGAATAAAGAAACAAGAGACTGATACTCTGTGTACAGAAGATAGAGCGAAGAGAAAAGCGAATGTCTGATGGATGGTCAAAACAACGAACAAAGGGAAAACAGATGTCCTTTTATCCTCCTCAAAGTGCAAGCTCCCTTTCGGACGTACGAGCTGCGTATGCCGATTCTCTCCTCGCATTTCCTCCACTACCCATCTTTGCCGAATCTCCTCCAACTCATAACCGAGGTGAAATCTAGTTTACCAAGGGTCGGGGATGGCACACTGCTGTCGGTATCACGATAGACCGAGGGATGTTGTGTTTAGTGTTTCGATGTTGTCGCACCTTTTACCAGGGTTCCGAATGGTCGGCGGAAGACTGGACTGGACTAGCTAGTCAGGTCGAAAGTCAAGTCTGGTCCAATGGTGGAAATCAGACCGACTGGACAGTCAGGATTATGGAAACCGACTTGACCAAGACTGGTCTGACCAGGCCTGCCAAGCAATTGGATATGCTATTTTTATCACTATATATTACGTTCAAGTAAAGCTTTTCTTAATTAAACTT
>Ga0307517_10004734_pt1 | contig 20792 bp, 13 predicted proteins | sample 23_EM_MG_FD_194515 | JGI IMG/M metagenome (GOLD analysis project Ga0307517, IMG submission 194515) | Populus trichocarpa ectomycorrhiza microbial communities from riparian zone in the Pacific Northwest, United States - 23_EM | ecosystem: Host-associated > Plants > Roots > Unclassified | place...
GGGGGAACAGTGATTCCCCCATACGGTTTAGTATATTAGTTAATAAAAATCACATGCGATGATATTAGCTAGCAAATTATCATAGGTGATTATTTTCGGTTCGGTTTAGTTTTTATTAAAAAAAAAAGTAATCAAACCAAAATTTAAAAAAAAACGAAACTGAACTGAACCGAAACCAGTTCAAACCGACCGGTTTCAGTTTGGTTCGGTCGGTTTTTTAGGACAAAAACCGGTTCAAACTGATTTGGCTCGGTTTTTTCTGTTTTTTTTTTGTTTGGATTCAGTTCGGTTCAGTTTTTTCGGTTTCAGCCTTATAAAACCGAAACCGAACTGGCTAGTTTTTTCAAAATTTTAAACAATTTAATTGGTTTTTTTTCACAGTTCGGTTTTTTTAATTAATTTTTTCCGGTTTTCTCGATTTAATTGATTTTTTAGTTTTTTTTCTCATCCCTACAAACTACAAGAGAAATCAAGAAGTAGAGTGTTGAAATATAAAATATTCCAATAAAAAAAACGAATGTAAAACATGATTTACAAAGAATCCTAACATGAGTGGTAAACATAACTTGTTTGTAATAATATGCTTGATAAATTTCATTCAAAACCTCTTGCATCACAAACAATTGAATTGTGATTGGATGAATCTTTTTTATCTCCTCGCAGTTTATGTTGACTTCCTCTAATCTTTTTCAATATTTATGGGTTGAAATGTGAAGAAAAATTTAAAGTTTAGAATTAAAATGCAAAATTTTAAAAAATAAAAATAAATAATGCAAAAATCTAAATTTCATTAAAAACCTCTTGCATCACAAACCTATTGGCGTTGATAAAAGGTTTTTAATGAAATTTATGTTTCCTATTTAGTTTAAGATATTAAATAATATGCTTGATGATTTTATTTTTCCTTGTTTTTCAAGACTTTTATTATTTTTCCTTTATTTTAAGGTTTTCTAGTCTATTTATAATGATTTTCAAGTTTATTTAAGGAGTTGTGAACCTCTTAAAGAGCTATTTGAAAATAAATATTTAGTAATAAGATTGTGAATTAGGGTTTTTGTGTGATATATTCTTTGAGAAATTTGTATTATTGTGTTTATTGTGTTTATTGTGCTATTTTCGTTTGCGCCGGTTAGCATCAAGCCTGACAATTTCTAGTGGTTAGTTGTTATGTGTTGTTGAAACCATTGATGAAGAGGTGGTCGCAAAATAGAATGTGCTTGTGTAGTAGGGGATGAAGAGGTTTTTCCTTGGAAAAGAGACGTTTAAAAATGGATGATAAAGGACATATAGAGATAAAATACAAAACTAACCAGTCAGTTAGAGATAATAAATTAACATGTAAAAGTGCGTTGAAGAATTATCTTATCGGTTAATAGAGATGATGAAGAGAACTAAAGGATCACGAGAAGAGTAATCACAAATCCATTATCAGTTATGGGAATCCATTTCGAAGGTATGAGCATTACATATCACTTATTGATTATGACTAGTATCTTAGAGATCTTGTTTATGACGAGATATATGTGGATCAGTATTCTTCGTCAGTCTATAATGTTTATTTTGATAATTACATCATATACACTAGTAATAATGGTAGTGATGGTATCACTAATGATATCCTCGTTGATAATTTAAAGGTCGTGTAAAAAGAAAACATAGAAGGTACTCAACAAAATAAAATTATTGATTTAAATTATGGTAATTCTCTTGGTTACAAGTTTATTGTGATCCTAGAGGTATATGTTTTAAGGGGTTACGTGGATATAAAACATACCGATGAAGAAAGTTCAAAGTTTGCAATTTATTACTCGAAAAGTCAATTAAAGCAAAATAATTTGTTAATTGTTGTTTGTTATATAAATTATAAGATCAAAGGACCGAAGTTAATGTTTAAAGTTGTTATACACTCAAAGTGAAGAAAGAAAACAAGTTGGAAAGCCTTGATTAGACATCCACAAGATCTGGACAAGAGTAATTTAAATTCAAGAACGAGTTTTTTCAACCCAGAAAAAACTTGTTATAACCCAATTTTGGCTCGTTGGTTTTTAATTTAATTTTGCGGAGGTTAAAATATAAAATTAAAATATCATGGATTTATTTTGATGAAAAGTGTGATTTGTCAACTTACACGAAAACTAGGGACTACAATGAGCTTTTGTCATTCTATCCTTATCATCAAGATAAGAATAGTTATCCGCTTTCGAATTTGATTCTTAATCAAATTTAAATTTCAAAAAAAAGAATAAATTTGTTTGGGACTTTATTTCTTACACGCAATAGGACTCTTGCACTATAAATACAAATCGCAGTGTATGCTCAAGAGGGGAAGCCATTACAAGAAACCTAGAGAAGACATTCCAAAAAAATTAAAGGAGACATTAAAAAACACATAAAAAAAAGAGAAACATAAAAAAACCGCAAGCTTTTTCTTTTTTTCTTTTTTTTTCCCTGGCCTCCAGGAAACTCCTTTCAAAAGACCACCGCAAGCTTCAACCTCTGCACCTTAACCTTCGGCAACAACGTTGTGACCAACTCAAAACGACATTCTCTCCCCATCGTGATCTCCTGTTGCAGCCGTGAATGAGACGACAACACTGTAAGTGGTAATAAGCAGGAGCAGCACGGTAGCCGGATCCCTCCTCCCAAAGCAACAACACGATAGCAGGATGTTCTTCCAGTCTCTATTAAAGCAACGTTGGAAACTCTCCTTCATGCCTGCAATCCTGTCTCTGTTGTGAACAGCAAGCCAGATCTTCAACCGCGAGCAACGCCCGACCGTCTCCCTTAGCTTCGCCTCTAGCCATGCCAGGTGAGTTCTTTTTTCCCTGTTTTGCTAAATTAATTAGCTTGTTACTGCGGCATGCATGCGTGAATTATTCACACATGCATACAACAGAGACCAGCCGGGTCACTAGCTTGGACAACTTGTACTGCTGGGCTAGATCCAGCAAAAAAAAACATTAAAAAAAATAGTTTCTCTTTTCTTTTAACCCAAATTTTGCGGATTTATTTATTGGTGTCAGAGTTAGGAATACTCTGTTATTTGGGTTGCATAATATTTACCAACGCTAGAGTTAGAAATATTCATAGATAAATATTCACTGACACTAGAATCAGGAATATTGTATAGGGACAAAAAAATGGAATAAAGACAAACTCATAGCAATTTAAGACAAAACCAATAATGCAACCTGCCTTAGGTGGGTAGCTTTAAGGGGTGATAGTATCTTCTCTTTCATGTAACTAGCCTCGTACCATAAAATCTTTGTTGACCAATTAGGGTTTCTAGTGACCACAATACTAGGTGACGACTTCTTAAATTAGAAAATTTCCCCCAAAGAGCAAGATTTCAGATATTTATTATTTTCTCCAAGATTATTTTTTTAATTGGTCGTCACGATGTCCGCATGTGACAAAATGATGACTCCACTGGGACTTTTAAGACTAAGTTTTGTTGTTTGTCTTTTTATTACTATCTCGTTTGTTGTGCTTGTTTGATTTATTTGATTACCTTTACTGCTTTAACATGCATATCTATTGTCATGCATTACTTCAAGAGCACACACCTTGAAATTTAGGATATGTGGAGAAGTAATGGTACCCCAATGGTTTTAGCATGAGTAAGACTCGTGAAACTATCCAACTCTCGTTTAATTGTTTACTCGATAGTGGTTGATATGTCAATCTAATATTACTCAGGGCCTCTGTCTTCATACTACTTGTAAGCCTCATATCAACCTTTCAATGATGATCACTGAGCATGCGAAGAACCATATGAGACTAGATAATAACTTACTCATGTGATGCACTTAATGACTAGAACCAACCTGTTAGGTTATATCCGGTGTAATCTCATTATGGTTAGCCCAACATGTGGCATCTTGAATTCCAAAACCATTGGGTGGCAAATGTTTGTCACATAGGATACAAGAGTCTGAGTTGTTACAGTTGACAACAGGTGACCGACTTGATTTGAAAGCCAAAAGGTTTATCAAAAGCTCAAACTTAAGTGAGACTAGACAAGGATCTCCTTGTTGGCATAATGATGACATCATGTCCCTAAAATCCATGAATAAACAACCATTGCCACCCTGCGAAGGGCGAGTCCACATTGAATCTGCATTTTCCTTGTTGTAGCATCATTATTTGCGCATGATTGCATAATTCATTTAGCAGATTGAAATATAGATTTTTCATTGAAACGCACCTATAACACTCGACTACGGGAAAGACAGATGGATAACGAAGAAAAAGCCCAACACCAAAAAAAGTTGGAAAGTCTTAAAGAAGAAGTCGTGAGGCTTACTAGTTTACTCAAACAGACCTTAGGATCTAAATCTGGAGAAGCAAAATTTACAACTCAACTTGAACCTTCGCTTGCAAAATCCACAGAATCTGTGAGCAAATGAGGTGTCATTTGAATCTCAACAGGCTATGTATTCTAAATTTACTCAACCAACATATCCTATAAGAATGTTGTCTACCATTGACCTTACAATGAAGGAATCTCAAAAGAACAAGATGGTAAAAGAAGATGGCATGGACAAATTGGCTGCCCTAGAACAAAGGATGAAGACATTCGAAGGAACTAGCCTACATGACCATATAAAGGTTGTTGAGATGTGTTTAATGCCCAACGTGATCAACCCTAAATTTTTAAAGTATCTGAATTCGTCAAATATACAGGAACTTAATGCCCTATAACTCATCTCAAGGTATACTGTAACAAAATGGCTGAAATGGTTTATGACGAGAAACTGTTGATTCACTTCTTTTAAAACAGCTGGAGTTATGTTTATTTTATTTTTTAATTATGTTTATTTTCCCAATTTAGTTTATGAAGTTATATAACATGTTTAATAATTTTATTTTTCCTATTTTTTAGGACTTTTATTATATTTCCTTTATTTTCAGGTTTTATATTTTGTTTAAGTTGATTTTTAGATTTATTTAAGGAGTTGTAAACCTCTTAGAGAGATAAAATGCTTAAAAAATCATTTAGTAGTAAAATTGTGAATAAGAGTTTTTGTGTGATCCCTTCATTTGAAAATTGTGTTGTCACACTTACGGTTTTTTTTTTGTTGGTTCCATTTGCAACAGTTTATCTTGGAGAAAAAAGTTTAATGAAGGTAGTTTTCTTTTTCAAACATGTTAGAAAAATTGTATCGATGCTTGTAAATTTTTTTTTTCAAGTTCGATTTGATTTTAGTTTATAAAGTGATTAAAAGTTGTTTTAAGGTTAAAAATAATTTTATTGAGGTTTCTAATATATTTTTGAAATAATTTCATATGAAACATATTTAAACTAGAGTTTTTAAGATCCAATAACTTGGACTATAATTTTTTTATTACCAAAAATAATAAGAATATATGAGTGAACAAAATATCATCTACTACATTAAAAAAAAAAGTTTGAGTTTACAACTTTTTTCTTCTTCTTAAAAAATACAACAAATTTAGGCACACTTGACTTTTCCCATTTAGACTAGGCACATGGACCAATAACATCTAGCTTTTTTTTATTATTATTTTTAATTTATATACCTTGTTTTATTTTTAAAATTGTTTAGTTTATTTTTTAAAATAATAATTAATCTTTTAAATTATCTTTCTGGTCATAATAGCTAAACGAGATTATTGTAATTTATATTTAATTTTTTAGTTAAATCAGTTGTATTTGCACGATTCATTCGTAAAAATAAAAATTATATACACCTAATGATCACAATTAACCTCCAAGTTAAATAAAATAAACACTTAAAATGTAAAGGATAGTCAATGTAAAATATTTAAACGTGCAATTGTATACTTTTTACTATAAAGATTAACTTCACGTTTAGTCTTTATTTTCTTTTTACTATTTATAATCTAATTTATTTCAATTCATTATTACCAGGCATAAACATCATCTTTTTTAAAAATTAAAAAATCCATGATATTAAAAAATATATCTATAACATTATACTTTTCTTATTTTAAAATTAACTTGAAATTTTATCAACATCACAATGTAAGCGTATTTTAAATGATAACTATTTTTTACGTGGGCTTCTTAAGTTGAAATGAAAGGTGATTAAATTAGTTGAGAATTATATTTCTTAATTGAATATAAGTAAAAAATTTCATAAGATGCGACATTTAAAGATTAAACCAGGTTTAAGAGGTTTGCTGAGTTTGCTCTGTTTTTTCCTTTATTCTAAATTAATGCTTTCTTATTTTTTATCGATTTGTTTTTAAAAATTGTTTTGTTACTTCTTTCGGTTTAATTCTCTTTTTTTAACTTTTGTTTTCTTATTTTTTTCAGTTTGATTCTATTAGGTTAATCCCCAATAATTTTTTTTCTATTTCACTTCATCATTTTTTAATCTATAAATAATCTATCATATTACAAATAATTTTTAATTTCACCCCCTATGATTTTTAATCTTTCAAATTAGGTCCTAATTCTTTTAATTGCATTTGTTTTTGCTTAGGATAATGTTTTTTTAGATTTTATCCTCATTGGTTTTTTTCCCTGTCAGATTTTAGCCCTATTTTTTACCATTCCTTTTCCTTTTCAAGTTTTTTTTATTAATAGTTTTTCAACGTTTCCATCCTTCAAAATTTAACTGAATGAGATTTAAGCGTTTTGATTGAACTCGGGTCCATGATTTAATAAGTTGTAAGTTTTTCAGATTAGATTAGGTTTAAGAGGTTTACTTGATTATTTCCCTCATTTTTTAAGCTGATGTTTTCTGTTCTTTTTTCGGGTTTTTCTCCAATTAGGTTAGCATGGGATTGTTTGATAATCTAAATTGGCTTGGGTGTGATTCTTTTTTTTCATTGTTTTTTTGTCAGTTTATTTATTATTGTTATTTTTTTATTATATTATTTAAATTGTCACTTTAACTAATAACTTGAGACTTGAAATTTTTTTAACCTAATGCTTTTTTTACATGTTTTTTTTGGCCCGTGGTGATGCGCAGGTAACATATCTAGTATTGAACGTAAGAGATGAAGGTGTTTTTTTTTTACCTCAAGAGATGGAGCCCGTTTTCTTTTATTTCAAAAGCGCTTTTGAAAAAAAAAATTATTTGCTTCAAATTAATATTTTTTGATATTTTCAGGTCATTTTGATGTGCTGATGTCAAAAATAATTTTTTAAAATAAAAAAAATATTATTTGATGCATTTTCAAACGAAACATTTTGAAAAACAATCATTACCACACTCCCAAACACCCTAAAGACATTAGTGGTATGGACATGGATAGTTTTTTACTTTGAGAAATTTGTATTTAGTGTGTGTGTATATAAAAGTCAATAAATGAAAAATAGTTATTTATGTTAATTAAATATTAAAATAAAAAAGTTAATCTTCCTAGTTACTTAGCATGCCGTGTTGCTGATGTTCAAGATCCATTCATGCTTCCTTCATGAATATGATGAAACCCTGTACGTTTAGATCAGGAACCACCAACCATCCTTGTATTTATAAACGGTGTGCTTCTAAATTGATCGAAGCTCACGGCTAAGCGGATACAGATACAGGTAGGAGCTAATCCTTTTAGCAGCGAAAGTTAAAAAAACATCATGGATTCAAGGTTACATATTGTTCTTGCGTTGCTTTTGCTGATATGCGTTGGGGCAGCACAGGTCAAGAGCCAGGAATCGTTGCCGCAATGCCTCGCCGCTTGTGGGCAAGATATAATGAAATGCGCAGAAACTTGCGCATCAAAAGGCCCGTTGGAGGACGCCATTTCGTGCATCGAGACCTGCAGTGTTGATAACTTCACTTGCATGTATGATTGTGCGACGACCGCCGTCATACCACCATCCCCGCCACCCGTGGAACACTAATTCTACTTTCCGACGAGTGTTAAACATACTGCTGAGGACTACTCCATCCAATAATGACTTATATATTTCTGTTCAAATAAATGTTAGCACAAGCTACCAGTCTCCTCGAGGCTCTCTGTGGTACTATAAATGGTTTAGAATTAGTTTCAATGTCTGAATATTGCGTGAAGGATGCATATATTCTTAAGCAAATCGAAGAAGCGAGTCTTATACATAGAAACTCATACCACTGTATCACAACAGAAGAAAAATAAAATTTATTTTATTTTATTTTACCATGTTCCAACTCTTACTTTTCCTTTTGCCACAAAATATAACCTTGATTTACAATCAATTAAGTATTTAATATTTACTTTTCTATAAAATATCCTAATTCTCAATTTTTTTATATGGAGTCTATCAATTATAATCTTTCTTTTTTAACCTTCCTTACAGATCTATATGTCACCATTTAAAATAATATATATCGTTAAACAGATTCATTTAATAAATTCGCTATTACAATTAGCTTCTGCATCAATTTGGACTAAATTACGGGTCAAGAAATCCTTTTTTTTAAAAAAAAAAACCTAAGAATTTAAATAGGAAAAGAAAAGGAATTTCAATTCTTATTTTACAGAAATATTATCAATTTTAAAAGGGTCAAATGTCATGTCATTATTTAACAATCAAATCACCTTAATATTAGCAAATTTCAATTACTTTGTTTTCACTGTTGAAAATTTGATTGATAGAAAGTAAAAAAAAAAACAAAAAACTCATCAAAACATCAATCATAAAACTTGATTAAAAATAAATGATAAAATTCATCAATTAGAAAAGAGATTTTTCCACAAACTCACAACTTAATAGTGACTTTTGATATAGAGAGTATTTGAAATTATGATGTATAATATTTTTTAAAATAGTTTTTTTTTAAATGTATTAAAATGTTTTTTTTATTTTAAATATCAGCACATAAAATTATTATTTTATTTTTAACTAATAAGGATTTTATTGGTAAAACAAAATTCAATTTAAAAAAAACTCAAAATTATGTGTTTAAGAATTTAATTAAAAAATTTCAAGATTTAATTAAATTTATTAAAGAATTAATTGCAAAAAAAACTAATTTTTAAAGTCATTTTTAAATCAAAAACATTTTAAAAAAGCATGAGCAAAGTCATGCTAAACACCCTAATAATGGTGTTTGGCATTGTGGTCCAACCACATTTTAAAAAAAATTGAGTTATTTTTAAAAAAATTTGTACTGTTTTGATATTCCATATAAAAGATTAAAAAATATAATTTTAATATAATTTTAAAAAATATTTTAAAAAACAAAATTTAACGAACAGTAATTGCACTCCCTTAACCAGTGGCTAGTAGACAACCATTGCCTGGTTGCTTTCTTTTATTAATTTCCCATAACTTTTAGAGCCCATCACTCCTGCCACTCCTGCCCAAGCTTTGGTCCCCAACCAAAACGGAGACCAGCAACCAGGTACCATCCACAGAAAGTAAGAAGAGCCAACGTGTGGATCTCTTTAACAGTTGAATCGCATTTTTGTTCCTCTCCTCTCCAAAATGTTGGCTAAATTCAGAGCCCCCCTTAGATCTCTCCACCTTACTCCCATAACAAACATCCCTCAAAATCGAACAGCACAAGAAAACATTAAGGAACATCATCATGTCTCTAACAATTAAACTAACCATAACTCCTCACATAATTAACCTTAATCTCCACCCAAAACACCGCACAAAAATCCCAGCTTACAGCCTCGGAGTCCGACCAAAACCAATCTACCATTCAAACGCACTAATCCCCATTCTATATAACAACAAACAACCCAGAATGTCTCAAGCTTCTGTTTCCGGTTCAGTTATCAAGAGTTCCTTGATCGAGCCAGATGGTGGAGTGGTGGTGGATGTTATAGTGCCAGAGTGCGAGAGGGGGTCAAAGACTTTGGAAGCAGAGTCATTGCCTAAAGTGAGGCTGGCAAGGATTGATGTAGAGTGGGTCCATGTGATAAGTGAAGGATGGGCGAGTCCATTGAAAGGGTTTATGAGAGAAAATGAGTATTTGCAGAGTTTGCATTTCAATTCTTTAAGAATGGGAAATGAGACAGTGGTTAATATGTCGCTTCCTATTGTTTTGGCAATTGATGATGAGACTAAAGAGAATATTGGGTCTGCAAAGGATGTTGGGCTGGTTGGTCCTGATGGTGATTTGCTTGCTATCCTTCGAAGGTTAGTTAACCCGTTCTTATTTTATCTATTCGTGGTAGCTTTTAAAAAAATGAATCTTTAATAGAATATTGTGCAAATACACATTTCTATAATGTGGTCAACCGTATAAATTTATAAGTAGCAGAGTCAAACCTGGAATTTGTATTAGGGAATCCCATCTGTTGTTTAATAGTCACGTGAAAATGAAATGCAGTGTGTTTTGATTGGAATTTTAAATAACTCCTGTGGCGGTTTCGAGTAAAAAGCTATGATAGTTGAACTTTCGGAAAGGATAAAGCTAGTTTCTTTATGAGTGAAATGAAGCCAAGCAATGCACTAGGAAGTTCTTTTCGTTTCGGTTAAACTCTTGATGTTCCAGTAGAAGACAATTCCATGTCTGGAACTCAGAATTTATTGATGGTGCGAACACCCGTTGTCATGTGTGACTAGAGAGCACATGTAAATGCACACTAGATGCTCTTGCTTACATGTTTGAAGAAAATGTTTGTGTAAAACAGCTTCAGGGAAGCCACCAGCTTTACAATGTGTGTCAAACCTAATTGTTGGTTCTGTCTTGGTTATGATCATCATGTTAGAAACCCCATGGACTGAAATTTCACGGGAGGGTATGTTTTACGCTGCTGGAAAATGGACTCCTGGTTTTGTACTTTGATTTTCCTTTGTTGGGTAGCCATGCTGCATTGCCCCTTTTTTTTAATAATTGCATTCAACTTATGCAAGTTGCTCCAGACCTGCCAAGTTATTTGAATTTCTTCTCTTAGCCAAGAGAGAAATATTCTAAATTTAATTTTTTATTGCAGTACTGAGATATACAAGCATAACAAAGAAGAAAGAATAGCTAGAACATGGGGGACAACTGCACCTGGACTGCCATATGTTGAGGAATTCATTACTCCAGCTGGTAACTGGCTCATAGGTGGAGATCTAGAAGTTCTAAAGCCCATCAAGTACAATGATGGGCTTGATCACTATAGGCTCTCTCCCCAACAACTCAGGAAGGAATTTGATAGACGTCAAGCTGATGCAGTTTTTGCATTTCAGTTAAGGAATCCTGTTCACAACGGGCATGCCTTATTGATGAATGATACACGTAGGCGGCTTTTGGAAATGGGTTATAAGAATCCTATTCTACTGCTTCATCCCTTAGGAGGTTTCACTAAGGCTGATGATGTTCCTTTGGCTGTTCGGATGGAACAACACAGCAAGGTTGCATTCATTAATTTCTTCTACATATCATACGAGATAATACTGATCTGAGATAACATCCATTCTGTGATCATCCTTTCTTTTCTTTTCTGACCAACTATCTAAAATGAGTCTATTTGCTGTGTAGTGGGCATTCATGGTTCTGTTTTTGAGCAGGTTCTAGAAGATGGAGTTCTTGACCCTGAAACTACCATAGTTGCTATATTCCCATCACCTATGCATTATGCTGGTCCTACTGAAGTGCAATGGCATGCCAAGGCTCGAATAAATGCAGGTGCTAACTTTTACATTGTAGGTCGCGATCCTGCTGGAATGGGTCACCCAACAGAGAAGAGAGATTTATATGATCCTGATCATGGAAAGAAGGTTCTAAGCATGGCTCCAGGCCTGGAAAAGCTGAATATTTTGCCATTTAGGGTGGGTTTATCAGCCTCTTACCTCTCTGCCAAAGCTCCTTTTCTCCTCTCTGCTTGTCTCTTTTGGCTATCATCTTTAATAACATCTTCATCTTCTATTTTCATCTTAGTGCATTAGTACTCTACAGTATATGACAATGAACTAAGTAAATGCTCCTTTTGAATTTATTTCAATAATGAAAGATCTCCTGGTAGATGGCTGGTCATGCTCAATACAAGACTACCAGTGACCTCTCTTGAAATAGAAGAGTAGGAAATTGTTCAATTGATCATGTTCTAGTACGTTTTAGAATTGGAACAAGTTAAGCTCAAGATTGAATTAGAAAGTACTGCAGCCATTGCTAACTTGGGCAAGGCACAATAGGGCCAGAAACTAAACATTTTGAAGACAGCATAGAAGATGATTGGTTGACAAACAATTTGCAGACCGAGTGGATGCTCATATGAGACTGGACTAGGTCTAGTAAATAAGGTGCCATTGTTTACTGTTTTCCACTTTGATGCCTGTTCATATCTAACCTCAATCTGATTGTTCTTTACACCTGAGAGTTTGTAATGCATTTGCTGGGTTTGAAAATTGAAGTTCAAGCATTCTTCCTTTTGACGCTATCTCCCCAGTGAAGCCAGTGAGTAATCTTTCTGTCATTAAATGGTGCAGGTGGCAGCATATGATACTGTGGCAAAGAAGATGGCATTTTTTGATCCATCTCGTTCCAAAGATTTCCTCTTCATCTCTGGAACCAAGGTAGGAACAATATCTGGTAGATAATTGTTTCTGTTTCTATGGATGTAAAAGAGTCAATGCTATTGCTCATAAAGTATGAAGCCCTGATATTCCTCCATGCTGTCTATAATTAATCTCGGTATGTCAGTTATAATGAGTTGTTTGACTCAGAAAGATCAATTGACATTGACAAAGAACATGGCAACAGTAACAAAACTGGTCTTATGCATATCCTCTTACGAATAGAGAAAGGAAATCGTTATTGCTGCTAATTGTGTGTTATTTGATAGAGAGTAATATGGCATCATTAGATGATTCTTTCTATTGAAAAATTATTGCATTGTCTCTTAGCTTTCATAAAGTTGGTTCAAGATGTGGAAGTTTGCTTTTAGGAACTTCTCTCAATCTCCCTGTGATTGTTTAGAAAAGAACGCCATGCTAATTTTCTGAGAAATGGACCTGTGACTTGAAGATTTTGCAGATTAAAGAAGTGACCGCAGGAGATTTTTTATCCTAGTTTTTTGGGTTGTTGGAGGTTTTGTATATAAACTGTATGGACACAATCATGCCAGATATAATCTTCTACATGTAATTTGGTATACTCGTTTTGTTGCAGATGAGGACTTACGCAAGAACTGGTGAGAACCCTCCTGATGGTTTTATGTGCCCTGGTGGTTGGGAAGTCCTTGTCAAATATTATGAGAGGTTGCAGGCAGAAGAGGCAACACCAGCTGCCGTATCTGCTTAAACCTATGATTTGTTACCTTCCGAATAGCTCGAAGAGAAGAAAGAGTTTTTATTATAGGTTTCAGCAGAATGCAATAATTTGGTGAGGCGGCTAATAGATTTGAAGATCTTCCCTTCGATACCTGGCGGTTAGCTTGGAATTTTTCACTAGGTTATGTTTGTTACAAATGTAAAAATGTTGGGTTGTTCTGTTCTGTTATTCATTTTTAAGACAATTATTTATGCACGGGAAAAATATTTACTGCTATCAATTATTATAAAATTAACCAAGGTGGTTTTCTTGCATTCACTGATGGCCTCATGATGGTATCATTGTCAGTGTGAGCTGTATCTCGGTTACTTGCACTCTTTTTCCAGTGTGTTAGCTTAAAAGATTTGAGTGGACAGATTCTTCTTCGGCCTGGGCAGGCTCGTGTGAGCATGCCTTTAGGGAGTCCAATCATTGTGCCATCCAGCAGCGGGATGCTTTCCCAGTTTTCTCGAAGGCATGCACGGGACTAGTTTCTCTCTTCTTTGTTTTTGTAGCCTCTGTGGCTTAGGGATTATTAGCCCTCCTTCCAATCCAGAAGAGAAAAGAAAACGATTTGAGTGGAGCATGAAAGGATCAACACAAGACAGAGCCGAAGCTGCGAACTGCAGCTGTTTTCCGGTTGTGCAGCATTTAGGGCTTTGGTTACCATGAATCTGGAAAATGGCTGTCTTGTAACTGAAAATGATGAACTGTGTAATCTAGAAGATGATGATAGTTGACGGTGATCTTGTTATTTTTACAGCAATGAACTAGTCGTTGACCGCCCAGTTAGTGATGTAGCCGCCTGGTGTTCGACAGAGTTCTCCTGACTACAGGGTTTGCATTTTAGAGACACTGCCTGATGCAAATGTCCGTTCCCACAGTCGAAACATTGCATATGGTGGGCCCTTTCATGCCTTCTAACAGCTTATTCTCTCATGATTCTTCCGTTCCTGCCATTTTATATTATAGTTTATACTATCCTAGAGCAAGATATTTCTGATGTCTCGTCGTTGGAGTTTCTGCAACTGCTAGGTCTCGAATTTGTTATGGATAGTTTCGTGCTCTCTTCAAAATAATGGTCTGGAGGGTCCAGTTTCACTGCATGTTGGGTTCTTCTGGTTCGGTAGGCACTGGACCTGGGCCTAGCACGCGTGGTTAGCCCTCTGATCCTGTCTGGTTAGGGTCCAGTTTCAAAATAATGTTCCGGTACTTTATCATCTCACGCGGACAAATTCTCATTGGAGACCTCATCAATATCTTAAAAGAACTTTAGGATGTAATATAACATTATCACTATAATTTTGATCAGGTCTATTAATTTTGACAAATTATTTGGATTTTAGGACTCGTTGTTTTCTGTTATCAGTTTGCGATAACTAATAATATAGTTATCAAACTCGATTCGAGATCTAATCCATTAAAAATTTAGATCATTAAGTTGTTAAATCAACTTGAGATAATTCTAAAACAATATTTATTTAGACAAAACAATAAAAAAATTCTTTGGAGTTGACTCCATCATATTTTATATTAGTTTGGCAAAAAAAAACCAAGTTGTGAATCAATGACTTGATGATCTAAATTTGATATAGTTAATATTTAAAATAGTTTGAAAAAATAGATTACTTCAAATCAATACAATGTCAAATTTATGTACTCCCTATATGTAGGTGAATTTAATAACCATGCCAAAAAAGCTAGTACTCTAGTAGTAGTAGTAGTAGTAGTAGTAGTAGTAGTAGTAATAGGGGGACCAATTTTGTTCTTAAATGCTGGGTTTCTGCTATCTAAAAGTTGTTTACAACCAATTCTCTACTGTAATTAAGTTTAATTATGATGTTTGATTTAAATTCAATTGATAAATAAGTTGAATTCACATATTTGAAAAAAATAAAATTCCATTCATTTTCTTTTCTATATTACCCCTATTACTTTCATTTTATTTCTTTAAGTGTTTTTAAAAGAGAGCTAGCTGGGTATTTTAAAAAAGTTAGTTTTAACATTAAATTTTTTCATTTTAAAATTATAAATAAAAGGGGTTGGATTCTAATTTATTTTTATAGTATTTTTAGATATTAAATTCCATTTAAAATTCAGTTCTTAACTTTCAAAAACATTTAAAACTTTATATTTCACTAAAACTTCTAAATTAAATTTAATTTAGAGGATTCTAAACCTGCAGTAAAGTATACAAGACGAGCAAAACAAAGAAAAAGTGAAAGTAAAAACACAAACGAGTCAAACATTTTATAGTAATTAACTGCAGCCCGCAGACACTTGTACTTTAATTTTCTGCCAAAATTAAGTGGGTTCTGAACCCCATTTAAAGAGGAGTTGAAACATTATCAATCCACACAGTAGGTTGTTTTGTAGTTTGATAGCACTTGAATCAATGCACCTTACACTTCAGAGAAAATAGTCGAGCCTTGGCTTCATGGGCTCCTTGGATACACGTTTCATCTTTGCAATCCATGCATCCACCCCGGCGTGGACCCTTGTAACGAGACACCGGCTCCTCCTGTGACATGCACCACAAAACCATCACACTTGTGTTTTCGACGCAACGTATAATATGGGTAAAAGCTAGGGTTGTTACTTGTTAGGTTTTAAAGCTATGGTGCTACACACTGTAGAGAAATAGAAAAAAAAATCTTTGATATTTTATAAAAGAAAATCTGAATAAATAGTCCAATGCTAAAACAACACCATAACTGTGTTTAAATAGATTATTAAGACCCATATTTAATTAAAAAACTAATTAAAATAGAAAAAACAATATATTCTGAACTTTATTTTAGAAGATCTGACGATCTAATAACTGATAAATGAGATTTTGATAATTAAGAACTCTGTCTATAGAATTATATGACTAAATTTGAGTCCAATACAGTAGTCAAATCTTTTGTTTTTTTTTTTAATGTTTTTGTCATGTTTCATACCTGATATATCTAGATTTCTTTGCTGATTTCTTTTAGAAAGCTTAATCTTATGTATCTTGTTCATTAACGTCTTTGCAGTACATTCCACGTAAGTTTTATACACCAAATGAGTTTGACGTTAATTCTCCTCCTCCATGCTGTTACGGTACATGTGCATGTTAATAAGGTTGAGGTACAAATCCGTGAAGTCCTTAGGGTTCTTGCTTCTGGGACTCATAGCTGTCATGGGGGCCAATACAATTAATTTTCCTTTCCTTAATGATTCTACACATATATATTTAATTTTCAAGTTAGGTCTGAAAGGTGCTGCTATCAGTTTCGTTAGTGGTTTCAAAATTGTTACAACATTGAACTTAATTTATGATCATATGTAGTGATCTAGGGCCATACCACGGCAATATATATCTACATGTATATGGTTTTTATTGTAATTAAGGTTCTGATCATATATACCACAATGGTTTGTGTAGTCCATGCCAAACCTTTTCTTAGCCCTAAGAATGTTTATTGTTGTCGATTTAGTTTCTTGGATCAACTACTCACGTCCTACTCCTCATGGTTTTTCTATTTTTTTTTAAAAAAAATCATAGTAAGAAATGTGGGATCAACGTGTAGATGTGGCTTACATTGGCAGCAAATGTTTCACCACCCATTATTTCGTATGCTTTCCTCAATTATATCCCATGAATAATCTGTACAGGAAAGTATGTAGTAAGAAAAAACCCATTTGTAAAGGATCCAAATTGGACAGTTCGGAACCTCAGAGAGATGTTTTGCTGAGTAATGTAGCTAAAGCAGTTAGCAGTGACATCTAAAAGTCCTTACAATGTTGTCTTCACAGGAGGTATCGAAGGAAAAAAGTAACATGGCCTTCATGTGCTTAGCTTATAATAGATGGTCATTTTCTACCCTAGAATTTGCCTTGGTGGATTTACAACCATCAATAGTCACTGCTTTTCGGTGAATAATGGCGGACCCACTTTTCTGTTTTTATCTCTTTCGCCAGCTAATCTCCTTCACAGAACATGGAGGATGGCTTTCCTTGAAGACTCTGTGAGTACTCTCATGGCCCAGTTCATGTTTCAACTCATCTTCAAGTCCTCCTCAATAATCAAGCATTATCGGCAGCATTTAGTAGATTACATAGAAAAGATTTAGACGAATTAGTGAAGTCATTGATTAAATCCCATTTGTTTCCCGGAAAGTGATCTCCGAGAAACCATTTTTCAAACTTTTCTATGTTTGTTTGTCCTTAGAAAAGTTGGTCAACGGAAAACACTTTTTAGTCAAAAAAAATTTGGCTCGATTTTCAGGAAAGTGTTTTCTTTTTATTTTGGACGGAAAATATTTTTCGAAAGTTGTGAAAAATTTAGAAAAGTCATATTATTTGCTGATTATATCAAATTTGGTCCTCAAACTTTTGATTGCTATATATATTTTGTTTTAAATATTTATTTTTCAATTTCATCCCTTAGTATTTAATTTTTATATTAATTTTGGTCCTTATTTTTATAATTGTTATTTGCTTTTCCCTTATCCTTTTTTAATTGAAATTTTTTATCTATTAAATTTGATCCTTATTCTTTTGATTGTTACTTATTTTATTTAAAATAATTTATAAAAGGTTAATTATTATTATTTTAATTTCTTCATCTTTCAATTTTTTTTATTTTTTAGATTTGATATCTATTATTTTGATTATTATTAATTTTATTTGAGATAATTTATGAAATTATATTTTTTTTTCAATTTCATTCTCATTCAATTTTTTAATTTGTAAGATTTGTTCTTTATTATTTTAATAAACTTGAAAGAAAATAAAACATTAATAAGTTATTTTCCAACTCATTTTTCATGACATAACCAAACGTTGGAAAATATTTTCCAATCTATTTTCCATTACACTACCAAATATCGGAAAATAATTCACTTTCCCGGAATTCACTTTCCAAAAAAAACTGTTTTCTAGCAAACAAACAAGACCTAATTATAAGACTCGTATCAAATCAGCCATTTTATACAAGTTATTGACTAATCAAGGACTAAATCAGCAAGATTTATGGATCTTCCACTCAAATTTCCAATTTTCTGAACCAAATTCTTCGAATTGCTTATAGCTATAGCCTGTATCAGGGGCATTTTCTTTCTCAAGAAGCCCAGTAAAGGACTACGGCAAAGTTTTTATAACGTTTTACACATCCATGTATATTATGCTCCTAATTTAGTGGACATTTAACCATACAAGCAACCATGCATGGATTGCCGTAAGGAGAAGAGGTACTATCGTTGTACTAGCTACCATTACCATGATAATAAAAACCAAAGCAGAGAAAAGAGAGACAGGACAGGGCCGGACAGTAGCCGTCCTTAAGCATGGGCTAAGAGTTTGTTTAAAATTTTAAAGCTGGTTATTTTTTGAATTATTTTTTATTTAAAAATATATTAAAATAATATATTTTATATTTTAATTTTTTTTATTAACACTTTAAAACGATAAGAAAAATACTAAAAAAAATTTAATTTTAAATAAAAAAATTCAAAATTTGCATTTTATTGCAATGCCAGACGCGCTCAGGGACACTGTAATTTGGTTGAATGGCAAGTTTTCTGGATCTTAGAACATGGGGACTAAGCTATTCTACATCATAGCCCAGCTAGAGAGACGGATTCCACTTGCCTCTCGTTTTTATTTCTGAGTATGATTATTTATGTTCCTGTTTTGCTGTGCTGTCTAGTACTAACTGGAGGACCACCACATGCCAAGTCCTTTTAAATTTCCTGAAGGCAATAAATGTAGTATGCGGTATAGCATTTCAAAGAGATCTCCTAGCTACAGAAGCCTCCTTTTCCATCGTAGCTCTTTGAACGCACTTGTTACCAGCACATTTGTTTGGGCCCTAATCGCCCCTCCTTAACTGTTCCAACTGAAATAGCTAGGGTTCTAAGTTTTAACCTCATTTTCTCTACTGCTTTTGCTTTACAGCATTGATTACATCTTGTTTCATGGATTCATCTTATTGAAAGGAGCCCGTCTGCTATTGACAGGAGTTGATCCAAAAACACTATATACAAAACTGTTAGGAGATTTCGGGCTCTGCATGCCTCATCTCCAACCTTCCCATTTTATTTCACCAAGAAGGAAAATTTTCCCCGCCCTTGAATTCCCACCTGCATTAGATTTTTCTCTTCTTCATGTGAATTCAACATGTGCATGTGAAGTGATAGCTGGGTTGGGTTTGGATAGTATCCAGAGATAAAACATACAATACATAAGATCAGATGAGATCATATTTGACTAAAGAGATCGATTTACGAGTTGACATGTAAATATATCTCTGGATAATTGTAAAATAAATTCATATATTTTCAAAACAGTAAATAGATACACATTTTTTCTATCCTTGTTATTTTTTTTTGTTTTTTTTATCTCCAAACAATATATATATATGTTATATAAACTATTTAATATTATTTAAAACAGGTAAATTTAAGCAAAAAGATGGGTTATGTTAGGTGATGTGATTGATCAACCATGCTAAAATATGCTATAAGGCAGGGCAAAGAAAAAAAAAGTCAGCCTTCCATAGTGCAATTGATCATGATGTTGCATTGAGTATAAAGGATGGACTTAAAATTACAACATTGATGGGAATTGTTGACAAATTAATGGGACCTTGCTGCCTCCATTCAAGAAGTGTACGAAGATTCTTCAATTTTTATTTTTTACAGCACCACACGTAGCTGGGGAAGGAGAGGATCATGGCTTTGTGGTCTATTGCCTTAGCTTGGGGCCATTTATTACAAATAGCAACAAAAGGAACTATTCAGAACTGCCTCGTTCGCTTTCTTTGAATTTAAGTATATTGGTGTGTATTCATCACCTTAATTAGTTATCTGCTGAAACCAGTGTTGTTAGAAAAAATTTTTGGTTGCTGCTAACTCTTTCTCTAGTTAAAGCATCCAATCCGTGTTTGCTTAATGATAAAATAAAAGTAGATGAAGGTTACCAAAGTCAAAACTCTAATTATTATAGTTTTCAAATCTGAATTATTGGATTTTAGTCGTATTGTGAAGTATTTCTAGAATAGATCGATTAACTTGAATTTTTAATCAAATTAATTACTTTTATTTTTATTGAAACACAATCCTATCTAAACCTATGTTACGGATTATACCAAGAGGTTAGATTGAGTTTTAAAACAATCCAATTAAAAATATTTTTTACTTTAAAATATATTAAAATAATTTTTTTTTAAAAAAATTATTTTTAATATCAACGTATCAAAATGATCTGAAAATACAAAAAAAAATTAATTTGAAGTAAAAATAAAAAAAATTTAAATTTTAAAAAAAATGCTTTTGAAACTCAAAAACAAATAGAGTTTTACGAAATTCAGTTAAAAAATATATAAAAACTGATTTATAAAAACTGCGTTTCAAACTTATTTTTTTAATGAGCTCCACTGTATAAAACGCAATTTAATATATTTCCAAACATCTAACTGCGTTTTTTACACCACAAACATAAAAACTAAGACTAAACAAACACACCTTAATAGAGCATTAGAGTGTATAGTAGGCCATAAGTGTATTGGTATGATGGAGTGAATTCACTATAAAGGAATCGTCGAAAGCAACAAAAACATCTCTCGAATATATTTCTAAATTCCTTAAACTAGCT
>Ga0307517_10004735_pt1 | contig 20791 bp, 33 predicted proteins | sample 23_EM_MG_FD_194515 | JGI IMG/M metagenome (GOLD analysis project Ga0307517, IMG submission 194515) | Populus trichocarpa ectomycorrhiza microbial communities from riparian zone in the Pacific Northwest, United States - 23_EM | ecosystem: Host-associated > Plants > Roots > Unclassified | place...
CCTGTCGCAGAGCTGCATATCTAGGATCCAATTTCCCGTTTCAGGGTGTAACATACAATTCTCCTGATGAACTCACGTTGGCCAAGTTGATCTCTGGCAGACCACCTGTCGAAAAGAATACGTTCATGAACGCCAAAGGGAAGATATTGATCGCATCGTCCTACAAAGGTCGGGGACTGACCATTAAACTTACCTGACAATACGTTGCCAATGATTCTCTCTGCCATGCATTCAAATTCGAAGTGGTCGCACCACAGGAATTTTGGCCATAATAACCAGGTGGCAAGTCATCAAGAATATGGAAACGCTTTTCACAATTGCACACACAATACCATCTGTTCTGAAAGCAAAAGTGAGATTGAGTAAAAATCCAGCTAGACAACCTGTGAGTCTACTCACATTGTCCGATCTCGAGCTATAGAATTCGTGAGCCACAACGAGTTGGAGGGAGTAGGAAATAAAAATAATAGCTGAAGACTTCGTAAGAATCACGAGGAAAAATCAGGACTTCCGAGAAACAGCTTATATGAGACGGGATATATGTCAGGAGTGATTGTCCAATGAGCACTCGGATCGGAGAAGTCTCGGAGGAAATGAGATGATCTGAACCTTGAGACGCCGTATCGCCAGAAAACTTGTTCAAAGATCCAAGTGTATTGTACGGACTGACTGCTTCGGGAACAAAAATCATCTTATGGCCTGATGGTAATAGTTCATAACTATCATGTCCGGAGAGTAGCGGACTCACCAGGCTATAAAGAAGAGACGAGCATAGCGTCAGGTGTCCAACAAGCGCTTATTAAACAGATTTATCCAGTGGGCGTTTATGCAAATGCGAGATCTGACTTCGTTCAGGCGAAATCCTGGAATTGATATCAAACTTGAATAAGCTATGTATCGCAATACGGTCACGGTCTGCTCCAGGGAAGTGTAAATTCGGAGACAAGCAGTTTATACAACAGGATAATTACAGATAATGAACCTCGCTGACTAGTCCACAACAATAATATAGCTAAGCTCTGCAACGGAACATCCGTCTCCGCGAATTCAATTCGTCCGCTTAAAGAATGAGCTGTTGACGGCGGTGCCCTGTATCACGTCAAAGACAGTTTCTCCAACACCCAGGAATTTCTCGGCAATGGAGCGGGCTGTTGGGTCTGATATCTTTGAAGCATCGGGCCTGTGCCAGGTATGTCAGAAGAGTAGTTGGTCTCTCCAAGCAGAATACACTGACGAGAAACCACTTGAGCGTCTGACCCCAGCTATAACGGTAGAGACCAAAACCGCATCGACGGTATAGTGAACAAGTCTCCCTAGCATTATGATATTCGAGGAAGTAAGTTGGTGGTTATGAGGGAACTTGATAATTATATGTGTCACATCACGGTCACGGGTACCATCCTCTTCCCCACCCATTGTATGCCACACCGCGTATATTCCAGACCCCATCCTTGGGCTGCACGTTGCCTCCAGTATCGATTGCGCGGCTGAATATGGTTCCTTTCTCTCCGGTGTACTCTAATTCGGCTTCCCATATAGTCCAGCTCCATTTACCCTCCTGAAACAGAATTGTCGCTTGCTTCCATGATTTTCCTTCGTCAAGAGTCAGTTCCACCGCCTTAACATTGCCAGAAGGTCCCGCGAGTGCATAGCCCTTCACATAGAGCGTCTGGTTGGGTATACAATCTACTCGTGCAATGACTGAATTCAATGGCAAGACAGTCATGGAAGGATATTGTGACCAGAATGGTCTAGCTTGTTCTTTCGACTCAACCTGCCGGAGTAGATCATGATCTACACTGTTTATCGGAGGAGAAGAAGAAATGCGTACATGGGGAGGGAGAACTTTGTAATCCCGTTGCTGATAGAAGTTTGGAGATTCTTCGGTTGCAATGATGATGGTGTCCACCCATTTGACCCAACGAGCGCCTAGATACCCCGGGACGACTGTCCTTAGAGGGCCTCCATGATGGGGACTTAGAGGTTCCCCATTCATCTATTAGTTTGTGAGTTTCTGACCGTAACACTCCACAGAAGATCTTACTTCGTAGGCAAGCAAAACATCCCCGGCAGAATCGAGTGCTTTGACCAACGGAATGGATGCACCATAGTAGCTGTCATCTTGGCACTTCGTTGCATGCGATTCGAAACAGACATGCAAGTTGGCATCTGGACCGATGCCCAGGGACGAAAGGAGGTCCGACAAACGCAGACCACCCCATCTACAGTTAGCGACTACACCATCCGCCCATGGGACACCATGTACCGGTTTAATCGATCCCATTTCTTTTCTACGAATTCCGGCGCACTATGCAAGGTTGAGAGGGAGGTGGTTATGATTAAGATTCACTGAAATTTATTTTGGAAACTTGCTTGTAATGTTGCTACAACTCGAATGCGAGAAAATGTGGACTTCAAGTCCTTCATGGATAGTGTAAGATCGCCTTTACTGGTGCCCTTGATGGTGAGATTGTATGAGTCCTCATCGAATTCGCGAACTGGTCCGTGATTTCGACAATAAACCAAATCTTCAGGAGTGACATTGAATTCAACAAGGGCAGCAGCAGTAGGTTCCGCATTAATTGGCTGAGTACCCCGTACATCAAGAAGGGCAGAATACGGAGGTTCGGCATAATAATCCATGGTAGTAGCTGGGAAGTTCTTTTCGGGCGGAACTGAAACGCAAACAAAGGTATGTCACTGTGATGGAAGGGTGAATATTCCCGCAAGGAATTTGTTGGATTTATGGTTTCAGGTTGAAGTACAACATCAAGAAATGCAATAAGCGGATCTATTTAATTCCACCATCATAGGAACCGGACTCGGAGGTACGAAGGGCCGAGTGAGGAACCTAGGGCTCCAGCGAGGCTGGGAAGGTGCCACTCTCCCTTTGTTCATCAAACGTGGAAATCTTGCAATATACTTTCTCAACAGATTGTCAACGGCACAAATTTAAAACAAACATACCCATCCGACTAAAAACGGATTGTCACAAAATGGATTCATTATTTCAAGGGAAGGAACGCACGGGGGCAGAGAGCGAAATAACCCTTCTTGAATTGCTTACACGGGGCAAAGTCTTCACCCTTGGCAGAGATGCACTTGAAGTAGTCAGTGTAATTTTGGAAACTAAACTGAACGCGTAAGGGCAGGGTATCTAGCAAATAAAGATATTAAGCGCGCCAATTTTTTGTCTGGTTCGTGTTTGGGAAGCGAGCTAGGTTTTCCATGTTAGTCCTGTCCAGTGGGCAAGAGCCAAAGAGGAATCACCGTCAAACGGGACGGTTTGAAGAACGAATTGGCTGTCAGAAATTTATCATCATCGAGTTCGATACAAATACCCAAGAAAATACCCAGCTGGAGCTTCAGACATCGTCGTCGTCGTTCTGTCGAGTTGAAATGGCGGGTGGTGGCGGAACGAGAAAACGTACTGCTTATGTCATCACTCTCAACTTCGCCAATGGACTTGCTCAAGGCCGAGATTGCTTCAAAGAGAAAGGCCGTGGAAGCGGATTCTGTTCGCCCCAATAAATACATGCGACGAGGCGAACTTGAACGTCTACGCGAAGAGCAAGAACAGAAAGCTCGAGTTGATAAAAAGGCCGAAGAGGAATCACGACAACCTGTGGTCGCCAAGGAAAGAATAAATACTACCAGAGTGAGCTTTTCTACGTATTCTCGTATGTATAATCCTGATATTCGGATGGAGAACAGTCATCTGTCACTCCTACTCGAGAGACCGAATCCCCGAAACCACCAGAGTCCTCATTCAACATTTCCAACGAAGAAACGATTCGTAGGCTCCGTGCTAGAGGTCAGCCTATTCGACTGTTTGGAGAGTCCGACAAGGATAGGCGCCTGAGGCTGCGAGCTTTGGAGCTAATCGAAGAAAAGGGTCATGATCGACAAGGCGGTCAGAATGATTTCAAGAAGGCGTTGGAAGATGTCGAGAATAGCGAACGAGAACGGGAGGCCCGTAACAAGTCGACAAAGGGCAGAAGGCGAGAAGGCGCTGACAACGCTGAAGACAGTGTTCTGGATCTGGAACTGTTGAGGACAGATCCCGACAAATTATATCCATTGATATATTATGCCTTGAAGCGCAGATTGAAGGAGTGGGGGGAGGCAATGGAAGAACGTCCAGGTAATTACTCTCTTCACTCCGCTTTCTTGCCTTGAATTAATTAAGCGAGGACTCAGAGGAAATTAAACGAACAACTCAAGGGAAGTTGGCAGCGGCAACTCAGGTTCAGTCAGCAGAATATCTCAAACCACTTTTCAAGTCCCTTCGCTCAAGAGTATGTGATTTCTTGCATGTTTGATCGTGAGATGAACACAGGCTCTAGTCTTTGCCCGCCGACATGTTGGTGCGTATCACTGAAATAGTTCATCACATGCAAAAGCGACAGTACCAGAGAGCGAACGATTCATACCTCCGATTGTCGATTGGGAATGCCCCATGGCCGATTGGAGTGACGATGGTTGGGTAAGCAAAATAACCATAAAACATTTGAAACGATCGTCTCACTTGATTTCCGTTTAGTATCCATGAACGTTCTGCACGCGAAAAGATTTCGACAGACCAAGTGGCCCATGTTCTGAATGATGAAATCAGCCGAAAATATATTCAAAGCCTGAAACGGTACGTGTTTGATGTTTTTACTTCACCGCAATCATGACAAGCGTCCCTTCGTAGTCTCCTCACCTTTTCGCAGACTAAGTATCCGCCGGCCGATATTTCACAACTAATGGGATAATGCTCTATGTTTTTTTTAACCGAAACCTCAATATACTCTGGGCTATTCTCGGATATGATTGATTGATTAAATATAGATCCCTCATCTTCTCTTTTCCTTGCCTTTGTGAGGTTTGTTTTCTTGTTCGGGAGCTGCTGCGTGGTCCTTTTCTGTTAAATGATTAAATAGTTTTGTTCTACTAGGGAAAACCTCATTACAGACGTTACAGCGATGCTGAGACCAAGACTTGTGAGATGGACTCTAAGATTTCGATACCAATTCACGCACCCCAATGTCCTGTAATTCTGCTCTCTTCGCATGCCGTGCCCGTCTTTTTTCACGTTTGGAGGGTTGATGTAACGCGGTGTCGGCTCGATCGTTCATTCCCGTCGGTTCCTCATGCGAAGTGGCTTTTGAATCTGGTGGACCCTGATCAGTTGGTGGCATCTTCAGGTTCGATAAGTCGACGGCTTCGTTTAGCTCCGATTTAGGGGAGACGACAATGTTCTCTGTTGATTGTTCGCCTTCTGTAGCTGTGGTTTCAGTCTCGGCATCTTCTGTTGCATGGTCCAGATCCAACTCGACAGCGTCCTGCTCCATGTCCCGTTTCAAGCTCTCCAGCTCCTTCAAGTGTTTTTTGCTTCTTTCGTGGCTGTTCCAAGCAGCTTCACTCCGGAATGTCTTGCGGCAAACAACACACTCCCATTCTTCTAGGTCATCCCCCTCGGCAACTGCCCAGTCCAAGTCGACATGCAAGCGGCTTGTGTCGACCTTTTGCCATTCTTGTTCGACGTACACGTCTGAGGCCTTTTGTTTGTCAACCCGGGCTGGCGTCCTGGAAGTGGGAGTGTTCGCCTGGGTTTCCAAGTGCCTTTTATAACGAGGGTCCCGTTTACGTATGAATTTGACGAGTGACTGTAAACCAGTAAGAGAAAGGGGAATATATACATATTGCTTGCGTACCCTAACTGTTTCGTTGTACTCCCTTCGAGCGTCCTCTCGAGCTTTCTTGTTGTCTCGCTCCATCAACCTAGGGAAGTGTGATTAACTAACGCACGACGTTTGGATGTGAGTCGCACCTGCGAACACGTCTATCCGGGGCCTCAGCAAGATTCCATTGGTCAGTCCAAGAGAAGTCCTTCTCAGTTGAAAAGTTCATCCAGACAGAATAAAATCCACGAGCGCATTCTTTATCTTGATGCGACTGAGAAGACCACGACCAGGAGGATGTACCAAAAGTGGGGTAATCGACTTCAGCTGAGTGCAAATTCTCTTCCGCAGCAAGACGTGAAAACAGGTTTCGGTAAATTGAATAGAAACTCTGGGAAATTATTTAAATTCGTGTTGTTTTGTGTGGAGGGAACAGACCTTTTCTCCATTGTCTTCATAGCTTTGCCAGATTGTGGCGTCAAAGAACGGTGCAAGATGCCTGATTGTAAGGCCGCGATCTTTGGTTCGAGGAGCAAGGTTAGACCCCCTGCGGATTTCCTCAAAAACCGTCTCGGAGTCTGGTTCAGGTGCAAGCGACGCTTTATGCGAGTCGTACCAAGCCCTCTCCTAGTTAACCGCTGAGATGAGCTGCATTAATAGATTTGAAGAGGCAATCATGGCTGACTTGCTCATCACTGAGGACCTTGGGAATCGTAAACGCGACTTTTCAGTATCATATCGAGAAGATGATCTAACCTCGTACGCCTGCTGGATAGCTGCAAATCTTTGGGTGGCCTCATCCACATCTGTGTGGTTTTTATCTGGATGATGAATCAACGCCAAACGGCGGAAGGAACGCTAAAGACATAATGCGTTTTTGGATGCATAAGCCGAGAAATGTCCTCACCTTGATATCTTCAGGTGTTGCATCCTCAGATACCTCCAATATCTTGTAGTAGTCGACAACTCCTTCAGTCTCTGTATTTCGAGCAGTCGACTCGCGGGCACCCATGAAGCCGGATGGCTGACGTAAGTTGCGCGAAAATCAAACGCGGTGGCCTAAAAATAGCACGTACCATTTGCTTTTCATCTGCCATGACCGATTTTCTGTCCCGAGCGTCTTTAGGGAACCGTCCTGGTATGCTTCCCCTCTTTTCTCCTTTATTAAATTGATGTACTTGTGTAGACATGGTTGCTCGCAAAGAGGCAATTATGAACAACGTTAAAACGGAATTGGCCATCGCAAACGCACAAGAATTAGTCAACGTACGCTTCATACCGTTTTCTCTTTGAACCACGCCAAACTTATGTCGTAGAAATCTGGTGAACGTTGTTTTGCCAAGTGCGTAACAAAGCCTGGGGGTTCACTCTCCAATTCGGAACAGGTAAGCTTTTCGTGGCATTTCGTGGACCCTCACTTATGTCCTTTGAAAGACGTGTCTTACGAGATGTTTCGAACGATATATGGAAGCTTGTGAGCATATTTTGTCATAGACCTTTTTCTTTCTTCTCTGACAGTTTGCAGTCAACATTGTAAGTAGAACTTATGTTGCTAGACTCAGTCGAGAAAGATCAGAAAAGCTCGGGACACAAGCTGAGATGCTGTAACCCTCTGTACTTTGTCGACTCTAAATCTATGATTACATTCTACGGGGGGCATTCCTTATGCATTCGAGTAATGTCCAGTGAAGTTCTGCGATAAATAAGGTAATACGATAAGTTCTTTAAAATTATATAAATACTTAAATATCTGTGTCCAATTCTACAGCAATAGATATAGTTCCATTGAAATAATAAATAATGAAATAAGAGGATAAATTATTAATGATTGAAAGTGCAAGGAATTCCGTGAAATATGAGATTACCTAGTTTAGATGACTTGACCAGCATGGTGATTGAGAAGGTGAAGGTCGCTATCGTACAGAGGTGCAGACAAGCTTGCCATGGGATGTGAAGTCGAATTAGGCATGCTGAGGCGGTGATTATTGCCACCGGGCGCAAGCTCGTACGGCCGAGCAGACAAAGGATAAGATAAATGATGGGGATGACCAGAAACGAGCATGCCCTGACTATCCGGATATGGAAGAGGGGAATTAGAAATTGGCAACAGCTCAACTGGAGCGGGAGACGAAGCTATCATTCCTGGGGATTGCGAAGTGGATCGCCGTGAACTGAAAGTTTGATTAAAATTGGGGGTAGGAGGCACTGAACTGTGATGAAGGGGAATTCCTTGTTGTGGACCGAAAAGGCCAGGGGTGCTACGAGGCGACGGCCTCAAATCAGAATCAATGCCGTATAATCCAGGCGGACCAGCCACGATCGGGGATGGTTGAATTATTCCAGAATGGTAAGAAGAATAAGGTGAATTCGAAAAGCCGGAGAGTGATTGATGCTGAATATCGATCGAGGGGGGAGTCAGATTTGTCATGGGATTTGAGTGCAGGATTCTGAGAAGGTGAGTGAGTTGGCTTGCAGAACCAACAACGGTATGTCGCAGGACTTTGCTGGCCTGATGGTCTTCGGTCCAGTCTGCACAGCGCTTCCATGTGCAAGACACGAATCCCTCTTCGTTGGGCCCGACTTTTTCCATGTAAAAGGTGGGGGGTTGCGATAACACCAGAGCGGCCAAACCAGCCCCGGAAGACACATGTTTGAACTCTGTTTCGACAATAGCATGGAACGGCAATTCCATCTTGAAGCCGTAACCAGCAGAATGAATGAACCAAGTTAGGCACCTCTTTGCTTCGGACACGTAGGCGACAAGGTCACACCCCGTCGCAGAACTAGCGATGCGGCGCCATGTCCCGATAGAAAGATCAGTACACTGGATTACGGTCACAGCTGGAATGCAAACGAATTTAATGGATATACTCTTGGCATAAAAAAAGGTACTTACGACCGTCTTCGTGTATGAAATTATGCAGCTCAGCGGCAAAAGTTGCAGGGAGCGGAGAGTCGAGTCCGGGATCCATGAACTGGGAACTGTGCTTTCCATCCTGCAGCTTTGCCTTTGCGCGACTATTTAATAGAGGATGTTAAAAATAGATTGGGTGTGCAAAGAACGGAAACATACCGATTCTGGAACCAGATCTGGGTTTGGCGTTCCTGCATACCAAGCAGTTCGCTTATGTCCTTGCGCCGTGCCGCCGTAGGATTTCGATCCATGGCAAAATACCGCTCCAAATGGACAAGCTGTTCTGGAGTCACCCGTGTTCTCTTCTTTTTCTCTTTGTCGGACTTGGCACTGGACGACCTCTGGCCTGACGACTTATCCTCATCATGAGGACTGTCGCCCTCGGAGACTAGCCCCTGGGGAAAGTCCACGTTGGGGAGTCTCGGGGACATTTCGTCGGCTGAGGCGTCTGAGTCGAGCCACAGAGAGCCTTTCAGGTGCGAAAATCTGTCTTGGACCATTTCTTTGGCTATCACGAAAGGAGATTAATACGGAAATGAAATGAGGAACGTAAACGTACATGCAATAGGGAAAGCCCAGGTCGAAGGATATAGGGTCACGGTAGCCAGATTGACAAGCAGTGCAAGGAAGACAGACGGGAAGCGGATAACAACCGTTATTCCCTTGTCAGAATTAGAGAGAGAGAGCGGGGTGCGTAGCCTGTGAAGGAAAGGGAAGCGTGAACCATAGGTCCTGGAGTTCTGGGTTAATAAACGGCTGGAGAGTCTGGAGTCGAGACGGTCCGATCAAGATCCAGGTACAAAAAGACTCGCAGATTCCAGATTGCCCCGTTCTATCGCGGCAGAAGAAGAGACGAAACATTTGAGATAAACTTCGGTATATGACTATCAGAGTGCCGCAATGAGAAAAATAGCAGAAACAAGGAGGAATCAGATTCTTGACGAGTCTAATCCTTCATGCCGGGTGAAAGCAGAACCTCCACTGGCATGGAAAAGCGGGCCAGTGCAGCACTTGTGACAGGACCAACCATGTGTTGATCGATCCAGACGTCATCACGCTAGCCATCTGGAGTTGCTGCGACCCGAAAGATGGAAAAGAAAATAGCTCTATTTTCTCAAGAGTTTCCCAAATACCGACACCGACTATCAAGTTGTATTTCGCATCATGATCACCCACCATGCGGGCCAGACTGGCCAGTCGCCTATTGTGTGTCCAGCTTGGTCCCTCCACCAATGTAAGCCATTCTTTCATGGGCTATTGGTGCGGAACCGAGCAGAAAGAATTACTCTGAAGCAGATCCACGTTGTGGTAGCCATCTTTTGCTTTCGGCGGCAATTGGCTGCCCTGATATACGGAGAAAGCTGAAGCTGGGCATGATCAAAATTTTGTCAAGTCCCTGGCCTTCTCGTAATATTCCGCTTCTGGTCAGTCGAAACGCGAGCTCTCTGCAAATTCCACGCAAAAGGCATGGGAAGGGCCGTGTGGGAACAAAGATTGAATGGGCTTTCAAAAACATATAGAAATGTATATGCTTACGTGGGAGATATTATTCTCGCGTGGTGTGCAATGCCATCCGATCCGCACAATCGTTTAATTACAGGCTGCACTAAGGACTCGTCCCGCGACCATTATAGAAAAAGACTGTCACCAACGAATCCCAAAATATTGTTCATCGGACGAGAAGGGTATTTTGCAAGGCTGTGTTACCCGGTTTTGGCATATTCATGATTCCCGGTATCATAATGAAAGGGGAAGACTCGCAAGTTGCCGCGCAAACCTCTTACAACAATGATGCTTACTTCGCATCGGAACTCCGGGTAGACAGAAACAAGAAATACTTAGAAAATAACCGAACTGAACCTACCCATGGCTGCATAACCACGTTGGTTCGATAGGCTAGACTATGAGCACATTAAATGCCACGAAGAATACCTTTCCACTTGACCGCACTGTCAATATCGTGGACGCTTGGCGTCACGGTCGTCGTACCCACCAGGACCTTCTCGTTTAAGGTCTCCTCGGAACCCTCCTCCAAATCCACCATGACCCCCTGGAGGTCCACCAAAACCCCCAGGGCCAGGAGGATGACCAAACCCGTTGTGCTGTTGATCGCTGAACCCACCACCTTGGTGAAAGCCAATACCTCCCCCACGTCCTCTGTGGTCAAAATCAGTACATGAAAACAAATAATTAAAGTTATTCCCCAACCTGAAGCCACCCGAATGGTCATCCCTGCCGTCACGGAATCCACCACGGAAACCCCCATCGCCACCACCGAAGCCACCACGGAATCCACCGCCGCCTCTATCACCAAACCCTCCGCGATTGCCTCCAAAGCCGCGACCTCGGAAGCCTCCTCCCCTGTCACCGAAAGGTTTACCTCCAAATCCACCACCACGGAAACCGCCTCTTGTTGGTGGAGGTCCGGCAGGAGCAGGTTCTACCTTCTTGGGACGACCACCCAGTCCGCCACCCAGTCGCCGAGGTTTCCACCCTCGCACTGTTCTGCCTCGTTCTACATCAACGAGAATTCGCTTACCCATAATTTGGAGACCGTCAGATTCTTTGTAAGCAGCTATCCAAAGTTGTGAGGATGCACGAACGTTGCGAGGGAATAACAAACCTTTCATATCTCTTTCACGTTCATAGACAATGAAGGCATAACCTCGGCCACGACCTTTTTTGTCGCGAACGATTCTTACCCGTTCGATTGTACCATATGATTCAAATTCACGCCTCAGGTCTGTTTCTGTTGCGCTTTTGTGCTGAAACGGAGCAGGGATCAGCGTCGAAGAAATTATGTACAAAAATGGGAACTTACCAAACGTGCGATGAATAGCGTCTTGTAGGGATCTCCGATAGCTTCTGCATCATCAGCGGGTTTATCTGGAGCAAAGTCAAATTAAGGAAACGCTTGATGATGGAGACAACGCACAGGTTTCTTTTGCGATTCTAAATTCTTCGACTTTCTTTGCCTTCCGTTCCTCTCTCCGCATCTGACGTTTTGTTTCTTCAGCATGGGTATAAACTGGTTCTTCTCCCTCCTCCATTGCTTCCGACATGCCGGCAATGATGAGTGACTCAGTGTCAGCCTCCTTTAACTGCGCAAGAATTTGAGCGACGCCGGTTACGGATTTGTTGCGTATGCGATCAATATCCTTGTCGACTGGCCGAACATAAGGTAATGGTGGTCTTGGAGCAAATAGTTTGAGAAGATTTTCAGGCAGGAGATGTGTGCCAGGCATGTTGGTGAGAGTGACGCCCGTGGATGTGAAGAGACAACTGGTTTCAAACTCCGCTCAAATAAATTGTGAACGGCGTCGGGCAAGGTAGGCACTCAACGTGAAGGTAGGAATTATGTCTTTATTGCACATTCACCACTACAACATTTGCAGGAATGCACAGGCGCGTCGCACTATCTTTTTGCAGATGGCCTGCACGGTGTTATTCGTCTGCCCCCCCTGTGTTCACGTCTTTCTTCTACCACAATGGTCAGTGGAAATCCCAACCCCTGAAGGCTACAACTTTGCCAGTAAGAGGAACGGCCCCAACTATACACATGCATGCTGCTCAGCCTGTCTTCCGTCAAGTTGAAATTTTAACGCCAATGAAGCTCTTTAGGGTGTATGAACAACTCTCGAAATCGAGGCTAACCATGCTCGTCGTACTGAGTGCGATGTCCAGTGTTGCAATGTCTCCCTTTCCGACCCCATTACCCGTTCTCCTTTCCACCGCGCTTGGCACCGTATTGTGCTCTGCTTCAGCCAATACTCTGAATCAAATCCAAGAGGTACCCTTCGATGCCCAAATGGCCCGAACACGAAATAGGCCCCTTGTTCGAAGAGCCATTACTCCGATGCATGCCGTTCGTTTCGCGTTATTCACTGGGATCACGGGTCCTGCCCTTCTATGGACGATGGTCAACCCCACGACTGCCTGTTTGGGCCTGGCAAATATCGTCCTTTATTCTGGTGTTTACACTTGGATGAAGCGGAGAAGTGTAATTAATACCTGGGTGGGATCCGTCGTAGGAGCAATCCCCCCTCTCATGGGATGGACTGCATGTGGTGGACATATTCTCCCGACTTCCACTTCGATCCACCTCTTCTGGCCACCTTTCCTCACGGACTGTGCCCACCATTCGCTGGACTTGTCATTAGTTGACAATCCCCTCTCCGCCCTCGCCCTCTTCACCCTGCTGTACAGCTGGCAATTTCCACATTTCAACTCACTGTCGTACATCGTCCGCGATTCCTACGCCCAAGCAAGTTACCGAATGTTGGCCGTATTCTCACCAAAGCAAAATGCCCTGGTCTCCTTCCGCCACACTCTCATCCTCACGACCGTGTGTTCAGTTCTTGTTCCCATATCAGGACTCACCACCTGGGTATTCTCGATAACTTCGTTGTTACCAAATGCTGTCCTCGTGAGGGCAGCTTATAATTTCTGGAAGCATGGGGGAGAGAAGGAAGCTCGAATTCTATGGAAGAATTCCCTTTGGTATTTGCCGGCAGTTCTTGGGCTTATGATGTTTCATAAGCAAGGTATGGACTGGATGACTTGGCGAGGATTGTCGAAGGGAGAAGTAAATCCAACGGCCAAGGGCAACATGGTCGCGCACCAGCAATAAGTAACATAGTAGTAGATAATACATATTGTACTACCATTCTAACAACTCAGCTTTGATACGGAATTTTTAACCCTTGCTTCTTGCCGCCTTTTACGCAGTAGTTCAACCTTGTTTTTGAGGAGAAGAACGCGGGTGTCTGCATCCTCTTGAGCCCTTTCTTCCTCCAACAACCGATCCATAATGAGTTCCTTCTCCTCTTGTTCGCGTTTCTGACGGACCTCTCTCTCTGTCGGCCCTGCGAGCTCGTCTTCCTTTGTCTCGGGATTTATGATGGGGAAACCTTGAATATTGGCGGAGGCAACCACTGGTTTTGCAACAACCGTCGCTCGATGGTACAGGTCCGAAGAATCGGCTGTCTTCGTTAATTCCCGTTGAAACAGCTCATATTCTTCATCAACCGCGCTTTTAGAAACACCAGGTGGTTGTGGTGCTTTGATAGTCGAATCTTCCTCGTCAGAATCATCGGATGAAAGGACAGGTGCACGAGATGGGTCCGAGAAGAAGTCTGTGGGCAGACCTTCCTTTTCTACTTTTCTCCGCTTTCCTGCATGGCCGTCTACCAAGATATCATCGGGTGTCCTCCGTTTAGACGAAACCGAAGAAAACCTCTCTTCTTCATGGTCTGCGGTCTCCTCGCCCTCCTCGATTTCATTGGATATCTGCATTTTTGATTTCTCTCTCTCCAATCTTTCCTCTTGACGCTGTCGAATAACATTCGTCCGATGTGCTTTGCTCCCAAGGTGGCCTTCCCAAGCTGATGCATGCTTCACCGTCGTGCCGCATATCAAACACTTCAGTTGACCAGACGAGTTGTAGGATGCATAAGGATGATTTATGCGCGCTTCTTGTCGTTTTGCTTTGAGCAAGGCGCGAACGTCGGACATATTAAGTATTGAATATTGACTGCCGAGCGTCGAGAACCATCATATGTTGGCACGTGGCAAAATTGTGGAAATTCAATTGAAATTCTGGACCCTCTCAGGCTCAAGCACGTTGCCTTATCGCCTCGTTACAGCTATCTGCTCGATGGATTCATACGGGCTTACATGTTTTTATTCTGTTATGCGATCGATCAAAGATCCATCAAAACCACTATGAGGATGACAGGGGACCATTCGTTTCCAATTCGTTTCAGCATTGTAGTACTATACCGCAAGCTGAAAACCGAATGCCACTTTGTGCGCTTCATCCCCTCGAGGTAATTGTGTCAAGGCTTGATTGGATCTTTTTAAAATATACATCCACAGCCCCCTGGCTAACTATTCCCTGGCTTTGATCCACATTTCTGTACGTTTTTGCTGACATGTATAATAACCAACAGCTTCAATCCGAGCGCTCTAACACAAGACTCAATATAGGTGGACTTCAATTTGAACATGAAACATTGGGTTTAGAATGATGTTCCGCATTATACAAATCTATCGTTGCTGTGTCTAAATTGGATGACTTGTCCGCTTGCTTCTCGAAGTGGCTACCGATTACAAATTGCAAAGTTCTCGGACTTGCTTCACGGTCTCTAGGTCACCAGTACTCTAAGGGACATCAGAAGAGCTTTAAAACAGTAAAATTAGAGGTTTACCTTCGTCAAATCGTCACTCAATTTTATACACGGTTTTCCTCCAATGGAGGATAACTTGATTACAATATTTAAAGCCTTGCTTTTCTCACCTGACGAAGCGACTTTAAAATCGTTCGTCAGGAAAGTTCCGATTCCAAATGAAACTGATCAAGATATTCGTGATCCTTTCCTAGTTTGTTGCCAGTATTTTTGAACTCATACCTTTCGGAAAGCCTAACATATTGCATTGCCCCTTGATCTCGAGAGATTTTCCGACAGTCAAAGCATCAGAATAGGCGAGTGTCTTGCTCACAATCGGGATATCCAGTGATTCATACATCCGTTTTACGCGGGGCCCAAATTGGAGGGGATCTCCAGAATCTTGACGAAGGCCAACCCATCGTCTCGCAAGGTCTGGTTCCGACAGGAAACTCTTCATTGGCCGTATAAGCGTCGATCAAGTTCCCATCAAAAAATAGCATAATACCTTCAAGAAGGCCTCTGTCGTGAAAGTATCCGTCAATGCGATGAGGGTCGATGTATTGCTGTTATAGACCTCTTCCCACATCTTCAATGCAGTCATGTTGGCACGTTCATATCCTTCTATCGCGGCGATCTAATCATCCGATATTATTCGTTCAATTGCAACTTCTCTCAAGCAAAAGCCAGGAGCGTACACCCATGAACCATTCGCTAGCAGCCAAGGTTTAATCAACCTGATGAAGGTCATTATCATAGACGGACGTACTGTGCGATAGTGCCCATCGGTGTCAAGTTGTACCTTTTTGCAAGATAAACCTGCAGAAAGTGTAAATGATTGCAAAGGGCATCATTCATCAGGCCCAAATGTCTCTGACATTACTAGTTCCTGCGAGGCCTCCACTACTTTGTGTTTCTTTAGAAGCCCGCAAGAAGGCCCTTACGACAATATCTTGTGTCTTAAAGGAGCGACGGCGACGAGTTCCAAATTCGCTGACACGACAGTCAGCTTCAAACAGGGTCTTCGCCTTATTATAGGCAAGTTCTGTAGATCATTTGGTCATACGCCAGGTAGATATTGATGGGTGTTTATTGTCACACACCATCCTGGCCGTCATAGGTCCAATCAGTGGAGGTCGTCTGGAAGTAGGCTTCACTGAGACACGCCATAAGTGGGACCTCCCAGAGAATCGTTTCCACCCAAGGGCCGGTGATGTCGATTTCCAGGTTGCCTTTCAGATTGTCTTCTGTGACAGGAATGTATTTGACCTTCACTTGTTCCGGTCGAAAACGATAAGCGGATAAGTAAGAAAGATATTCCTTCGTAAAGTAGGGGCAAGTCTTTCCCAGCCATATTTGCTCTTCTTCGCCCAAAGTGATGGTGGCGAAGTCTAGGCGTAACACAAAGTCAAATTAAGGGTGAACTGAAACACATAATATGGAGAAAAAACGGACAAGATATAGCTGTGCGAAAATGTTCGACACATTTACGAGAGAACATAGTGGAGCTACTGCGATTGGTGAACCGATAGGTGACAAGCTGATTAGGATAGTGATGCAAAACCGCCTGCTGCATGGTCAGCTGGTTAGGACCAAGTTAGGGCACTCTAATTAATGCTTGGGCACTCTGATTAGGAAGAAGCTGCATCTACCTTGTACTGGTCTGTATCTAAAATTGAGAAAGGCAAGGTCAGTTCGCATAGAGGAGCAGACATCGTGGGCGATGGGGACGAACGGGTGCACCGGGCCCTGGGATTGGCGATCAGATCAGATGTGACACGTGCCATTGTCAAGCTTTCTTCACATTTACCATGGTGAGTTCCTTAATAGTAGGTTTATTCCCTCATAATTATAACCCATGTATAGGCTTTACGTGCAGAAATTCTAAACGATGGTGGCTTTCGCTTCGATGGCCGCCGCCAGTTTGAATTACGAAACATGGAAATCGACTTATCGCAACACGGTCATGCAGACGGGTCGGCCGTTATCTGTCATGGCCTCACCCAGGTTCTTGTCACCGTCTTTGGGCCGAGAGAAGCCAAAATGCGGTCCCAGACAATGCATGATCGGGCAAATATTAATGTGGAAGTATCTGTTGCAGCATTTAGCACGGGAGATCGCAGACAGCGTTCGCGAGGTGACAAGTAGGTTTTTTGTTCTGTGAGCAATCCACAATTCCATTACAAAGACAGACGCATCCTGGAATTCGCATCGACCATTAAATCGACGTTTGAACCAGTTATTCAGACTAATTTGTACCCTCGGTCTCAGATTGATATCTTCGTTCAAATCATTCAACAGGATGGTGGGGTACTACAGACATCGATAAATGGGACCACACTCGCTTTAATGAGCGCTGGTATCCCTATGCTGGACTTTGTTTGTGCGGTCACCGGAGGTGTACATTCAACTTTCCCTCTACTCGATCTCACGACGTTGGAAGAAAATGACCTGCCAAATGTCACGATTGCCGTCATGCCCAAATCGCGCAAGGTGTCTTTGGTGACGATGGAAACACGATTGCATGTTGATCGGTTTGAGGAGCTGTTTCGATTAGCGGTTGAGGCGGGGGGAGCAATTCACGAAGAGATGAAGACGGCTATTCTGGAACGATCAGACAGGTTGATCAAGTCGATGCATGCTGGAAGTCATTATCACGATGGAGGGGATCCAATGAATGAATGAACGAATGTTGAAATTTAATTGTCTTGAATACGCCGGAAGCAAGCAAGCCACTTTTGTCCGCCGTTCCTCTCGACCTTTTTGCCTTCCTCGGTGCTTGTATAGACGGCGTCGATGATGGGGCCTTTCCCTTCCGCACGGAGGGTTTCTTCGTCTACAGATTCGAAGAGTGGGAAAACATTGAGGTGAGCAGACATCCACTGGTGAAGATCTTCGACGTCGGTGATAGTATAGATGATGCCGCCGGGACGAAGAACGTATGCGTATTCTGCGAGGAGGGTGGGAGAGATGATGCGGGCTTTGTGTTTGCGGGATTTGAAGTGGGGGTCAGGGAAAAGAAAGAAAAGAGCAGATAAGGATCGTTTTGCAAAGTAATTTGGGAGAAACTTCATGGCATTAGCCCTGACGATGGAGATGTTTTGAAAGCTCCCCGGAGACGAAACACGAAGGGCAGTAATACGATCCTGGACATATTGAGACACCTGTACCCGTATCTCCATGCCTGTAACTGAATTCGACAATACCGTACGGAAACTGTGCGATGAAATACATACCGAGCATCAGTGTGTCTGGAAAGAGGGGAGCGAGGTCTGTCAAGAGACCGCCGAAACCGCAACCAACGTCGGCAAACTCTGGGACCTTCCCGGTACCAGCAAATGCTGGATAGTGTTCTGCCCAGTCTACGGCATTGGGTGATGTGGGATATAGCAGAGAATGGTCGGAAAAAGGGTTGGCATGCGCCCGTTGTCTGTAATACTTTTTGTGTGGAAGGAGCGACATTAGAGTTGTGTCCGAGTCATGTGATTTTGCACAAATTCAATTGAATTCCAAAATTTCTTCTCTACTCCGCCAACCATGTCCTTTTGCCAGCCCCGCTTCCTCCTTAACTCGGTATGTTTCCAGCAGCTGTCCTGGGTAGTGTATTCATCTCTACTACAGACCCGTCCTTCTTTACGGTGTCCCGCCTTCGCTGCGGCCCGTCTCTCTTCAACGTCATCCAAGCCCGTTTCTCTGAAAGACCGCTTGGCCGAAATTATCCCAAAAGAAATCGAAAATGTTTGTATAAACTCTCATCTTCGTACTGGTTTGCATAATTCATTTGATGTAGGTGAAGGCCATTCGTGCTCAACACGGCAAAAAATCTTTTGGTCCCGTTCTGGTGGACCAACTGTATGGGTAAGCAATACCCAACTACCCGCTATATTCGGTTTTAAATTCAATGTAGAGGTATGCGCGGTCTTCCCGCTCTTATTTGGGATGGCTCCGTTCTCGATGCTGGTTCGTGTTGTGTCTAGGCGTTCAACTCTATGTTCATCGTTACTTTAGAGGAAGGAATTCGTTTTCGTGGTAAAACTATTCCTGAATGTCAGGCACTGCTTCCGAAAGCTCCTGGCGGCTCGGAACCTCTCCCAGAAGGTCTCTTCTGGTTGTTGCTTACTGGTGAGGTCCCTAGCCAGGAACAAGTCACCGAACTCTCCCGCGACTGGGCTGCCCGTGCCGCTCTTCCCGAGTTTGTCGTAGAGATCCTTGACCGCTGTCCACCCACCCTACATCCCATGAGTCAATTCAGCTTGGCAGTCACTGCTCTCAATCACAACTCGGCCTTTGCCAAAGCGTATCAGGATGGTGTCTCTAAAAAAGATTACTGGGGTCCCACATTTGAGGATGCCATGGACCTGTGAGTGACCTTGTTATAACGACATACACATGTGTTCTTATATTCTATATAGTATTGCCAAACTTCCTAACATAGCTGGTCGTATTTACCGTAATGTCTACGGCAATGGTAAACTACCTGCCATCGACCCTTCAAAGGATTATTCTTGGAACCTCGCTAATCTCCTCGGGTTTTCTGGTAGTGAGGGCTTCGTTGAATTGCTCCGTCTTTATATCACCATTCACAGGTATGCGGTACTGATTCGAAACTATTACTCACTAATAACGAATTGATTCAAGCGATCATGAAGGTGGTAATGTCTCCGCTCACACCGGAAAGCTTGTCGGTTCCGCGCTCTCTGACCCCTTCCTTGCATACTCTGCTGCGTTGAACGGTCTTGCTGGTCCCCTGCACGGCCTTGCCAATCAAGAGGTTTTGATTTGGCTACGCAAGATGCAAGCCACCATTGGTGAGGATGCATCTGATGAGGCCGTCAAGGAGTATGTTTGGTCGACACTAAAAGGTGGTAAGGTTGTGCCAGGTTATGGTCATGCCGTCCTCAGGAAGACCGATCCACGTTATATGGCACAACGAGAATTTGCGCTGAAGCACTTACCGGGTGACAAACTCTTCAAGCTTGTCGGTCAAATTTACAACATTGTTCCTGATATTCTTCTTGAGGTAAGGGGAGTTGGATCCCTGGTACTTCTCTGCTGATATGATCATGTCCCTAGGCTGGCAAGGCGAAGAATCCTTGGCCCAACGTCGATGCTCACTCTGGTGTTCTTCTCACACACTATGGTCTTGACCAAATGCAATTCTACACTGTTCTATTTGGCGTCTCTCGAGCGTTTGGTGTGTCTGCACAGCTTATTTGGGATCGTGCTCTTGGAGCTCGTGAGTATCTTTCTTGTTCACCTTTCAAGGTCTTCACATCGTGATCAGCTCTCGAACGACCCAAATCCTATTCAAGCACTGCAATCAGCAAGATGTTTCAGGACAAGCATTAATAAGGTTTTACACTGTCTTGTTTCTCCTGATTAGAGATTATATGTTAGAATAGTATTACAGCATTTTGCATAGGTTGCACCTGTGTGTCAGACAAATAAATGAAACAACCTCTTGATCTCTTCTCAGTAAGCACGGTTTTAAATCCTATTCTGGTAGGAAATTTTAATAAATGAATTTAGTAATGGGTGACTTTTTTTTTGATTTGTTTTAATGTCTGAGGACGGACCCAGCCATGTATCTACGTAGCCCTGGTATACAATACTATGCTCATGCAGAGGGCCCCAGGTCAAAATACTATCAGAAAAGAAGGGGAAGAGTGGGATCCTCGGTACATGTTCCTCACAGCAAACTCCCTCATCCTCTGACCAATGAACTTGCACCATTCCTTCCCGTCCCTCGTTGTGCCTGTCTTAAGGTTCCTGTCCCAGGAGTCTTGCTGCCTAGCCTGGGAGCACACATAGGGATCATCATGGGTAAACCCTGGGTTTTTTGAGGCAACCCGTACCCGTACCCCAGCAAACCTGTGTTGGACTTATCAAGTCGACATCGTTACGGACCGGATTACATAAGTGCGTCGATTGACGCGCTTGCCAGCACATCGACACAACTCAGTGATTGTCCATCACTGAGCTGTGAGTACTATAGATTTACCTTCATGTTATATACATCTGACCTAGTATTAGTTACTCTGTCT
>Ga0307517_10004736_pt1 | contig 20789 bp, 5 predicted proteins | sample 23_EM_MG_FD_194515 | JGI IMG/M metagenome (GOLD analysis project Ga0307517, IMG submission 194515) | Populus trichocarpa ectomycorrhiza microbial communities from riparian zone in the Pacific Northwest, United States - 23_EM | ecosystem: Host-associated > Plants > Roots > Unclassified | place...
GTTGATCACATCATCCGTCCAGACAATAAGGACAGTTTGTTTGATGAAAATTAATTTTTATTGAAAGTAAGTTATGGAAAGTGATTATATATATATATATATATATATAAAAGTTGGAAAGTAATTTTTAGTGTTTGATTATGTTAAGAAAATTAATTCGAAATTTAATATTTTTTTTATTTTTTTAAGTTTATTAATAGAACGAGAGATGAAATTTAACGGATACAAAATTAAAAATGATGAAAATTGAAAAAAAAGGACCTACTTTCATAAATTATTTTAAATAAAAAAAATACAATAAAAAAATAAACAAAGTTGATTTAAAAATAAAATGAAATCAAATTCTAAGAAAAAAAATTAAAAAAATATAATAATTAAAATATCAATGACTAAATTTGATATAATCAATAAATTATAACATAATTTTAAATAAGAACATAAATTAAATGTGTTTTCTACATGCATAAAAAAATTTTCTTAAAATTAAGTTAAATTTGTTTTTAACTAAAATATATTTTTTATTAATCAACTTTTTTAAAGATAAACAATTACGAGAAAACTTAGAAAATAACTTTTACGGGACCACATTTAATAAAACAAATAGGGTTAAGTGAGCTTATTTTTACATGAAAATTTTGAGTTTTAATCTTGGAGGAAACGGGGAAAACATTTCATGAAAATATAAGTGAGATGGCCTGCTTTATATCCACATAAAAGGGACTAACATTTATTTTTTATATATAAAAACTTCACTAAAATTATAGAGAGGCCAGAGACTTTCTTAACTGGAAAGGAAAAGACACGATCTCCCTCCATGTAGAAATATATTTTTGGGTCCCAAACAAGGATCTTTGAAATGCAGAGATTTGAGTGAGTGGACAAAACTTTTTATTACATAAAACAGGGACAGTTGTATATGGGTATAATGTAACACCAAGCAGACGTGTCATGACATGAACGTTTCATTATTGTCCCTAAAGATTCATTACGGGGAAAAAAAAAAAATGCCTACATTTTACTTCACAAGCAAAGTTCAATATTTCTATGTAAATTGTCGTGGCACAAGTTGGTTCATTCCCTCTCTTGCTGCAGTACCGCTGCCACAAGGCTATCTTGAACTATGTTCCTTCGAGGAATATTTTGAGTGCTTTATCCATATGCAAATGGAAGCGAGTTTGTTGTATTTTCACATTGTTATTTAGGATTTTAATTTTGAGGAAAAAATATTATGAAGTTGTTTTAACACGCAAATCTAGATATAGATAATTTAATTAAAACCCAATTAAAAGAGTAAATAATGAAAAAATAAATAGTATTATATTTGTTAAATTTGACTCGAGAATTCACTGTCAGAAAAATTGTAGATCATTTAATTAACCTACAGTTAAATTAGGTCAATGGTCAATAATTTTTTTAAAAAAGTCTTGGTGACTCCATCAGATTTAGCAAAGTCTTGACAAGATTTTACAAAATTAATGTTATTTATTTATTTATTTATTATCACCCTGCCGAATTAAGCCGGTTTAAAAACTAGTCAAAGTCTTCAATTGAAAAAAGAGGTACAATATTCAAATCATAGGCATGCGTGCAATTCATCAGCAGACGAAGGGCCGAAATATTAAAATCCTACTCTTGTCTCAAGAGGGAAAATGTATATATTATATACATAAATGCTTAATTAATTGGCTAATCCTATAGGATTACTATGTAGTGGTTGACTAAAAAAAGATGGCAATATTATTTGTAATGCAGTGGGAGTGTGGTGTGGTCATTTCAAGGCTAAAATGTGCTTTCTTTACTTTACTTCACATATGGTGGGATTTAGAAATGTTATTGGTTTGCAATGCATGGAGCTGTCGACTGAGTTTACGAGGATTTAACTCCATTTTTGTACAATCCGTAGCTAGATAGAAAGCAATTGTTGAAAAAGGAATGCAGTAGTTGGCATGGTGCAGTGTGTAGTTTGGATAGTTACGAGAGCACTTGACCTTTAATTTCTTTTTCTTTATTTTTTATTGGGTGGTCTTAGATTTATTTCCAAACTATATAAAAAACTTCATTTAAGTTTTCAAGTTTTTCCTTTGGAGATTCAATTTAAAAAAAAAAAAAAACAGAGAGAGAGAATTAAAGAATCAAACAAAATTTGATTGTTATTTTTGCTTATAAGCATGGTTTTCTAAAAAAATTAGTGAAATAATACATTTAAAAAAAATAATAAAAAAATAGAATAATTTGTACAATTGATAAACTCAAAATTTCAACTTATTGCTATTAAAAAATATGAAATTTTAAAGAAATTATGAAATGACATGCACAACTTATGATAAGTAGATTGGAGAGGAAAAAAAATAAAATAAATAAACATTACATAAATAATAAATCTCCAATTATTACACAATCAATATAATCAAAAAGATTTTAACTAGATAAACTCAACGACACCAAGATAAGTTATCAACGATGACCCGAGTACGTCATATTTATCGCTCAAAAATAGTAGGTGACTCACTTGCTTTTAGCGGCAAGTGTGGCCTGCTCTATTCACACCTTCTTTTATGTTGTTCAATTTATCTTATCGAGATCTTTTTGATAGAGTTAGTGATGTCATAATCAAGATTTTGTTGTACCTTAGAGGTCTGTTTTTGTGTTTTTTTCTCTTCTCATTATAATTCATGCGGGTCATTTTACAATTTCTTTGAAATATTATATTTATGAATGAAAACCAAATTGAATTTCGTATTTTTCCAATGGCAACATTTACTAAGTGTGTTATTTCATCAATTTTCTTTATATTGTGTTATAGTGTTATTTTTTTATAAAAATAAGGTGTTTATTTTCAAAGAAAAAAAATTCAAATATTTTTTCCCCGCCGCAGGAGAATAATGAAGTTAAACTTCAGGAATGGTATTTGCTAATTGCAACAAGGGAGCTTGGCCCGATAAAAGTAAATGGACTTTCTGTAGGAATTTTGATTATATATAGAGATTGATGAAAAGGGACTAGTTTTATAGCCAAATTGTTGGGCTCGAGTCTTCTCTTAGGTTCCTTTTGAACTTCTGTTGCAGAAAGCTTTGCTGGTTATGGCCTTCAATTATACCTCAAATTCAGAAGAGCAAGCACAACCCAATCTCAATAGAGCTCTGTCAACAAATATAATTCAGCCCAAAAGCCAAGTATTTGATGACTGCACTGCTCTGTTGTGCTCCGTTGGGAATCAAGAGTAACATTACTAAAAATAGTGTTAGATAATTGACTGCTATGCCTTTAAACTTCACCTAAATAGTGATTTTAAGCCAAGAACAAATAAAATAAAAGTAGCTGAGCTTTAAAAACAGACATGTGTTTTAAGGAGGTGCATGCTTGGTATCTTTCTTTTTTTGTTTTTTGTTTTTATGAAATCAAAAACTATCTCTTGTTTATTATTTATAGCTTTTTAAAAATTGAATGGTTAGTATGATTCTAGTAATAATAGTGATGATTATTATAGTAATATAAAACTAATAATGATTTTTATTTTATTAGTAAATAACGAAAATTATAGTAAATGATGATATCACCGCTACAATTTTAAATATATTTGCAAAGAATATAAAATTAATAATAGTTGAATTCACAATATATTAAAATAAAAGGTGATAGTAGAAAAGTAACAATAAAAGTGATAATTAATAATGGTTACGATCATAATATATGTGGTTTTACGGTGAAAAAATGACAATAATATTAATCGTGATTATGATATTATTGGTAGCGTGATGATATGATAATAATAACATCAATAGTATAACTTGTACATAAAAAAAACAATAACTATTCTTTTAACGATGCTAAAAATATTCTCAAAACCCATCTACTTTTCTAGTCTTTGAACACAAAAGATTACAACAAAGTCGTGAAAATCTTGGGCATGGATCAAATATTATAAAAGTTTTGATGTCTATAGCAACAATGGTGTACAAGGGGCTCTTAGACTGTGTAGTGAGTGATGCAACCAAGTCTACATTTTAGCAGTCCTCTGTCTCCATGTATGCTGGCTTAAGAAGAGAAAACTGCAGTCAAAGCACGGCGTAGCCGGATTGAAACCTGAAATCATGGAAATATCTGATGTCTTTTGACTGAAGAAAGCCTGAATTCCACCGGAAAAGGGCCGATAGTCCAACTTAAAGTCCCATCACGCCACCAGGCTCTGTTATCTTTTATTTATATTGTATTGGTAAGTCTGTAAAGACCGTTGACCGTTCCCTTAAATCTTGGTTAGTAGTTCAACTAGATATTCAATGTGGTTTGAGGCTTGTTTGCGGTAAAAAATGTTTTTTGAAATGATTTTTATTCTATTTACAACCCTACCAAACTCGAGAAGTTCTGTATCGGGCTAGATTTTGGGTCTGCAGTTCATTAATCTATATATGAATTAGTAGAATTCTCACAAGTCTGAAATCTGGCTTCCTCCTGCAAAACAAGAAAAAGAAAAAAAGTAGGAGATAAAGAGCTGGAATACAGTGATTTGTCTGGGTCAAGAAGGAGCAATCAAGCACACTTTCATAGCAAGAAAAAGAAAAGCACTGCAGAATACAGACAGAACGGCCTGATCCACAGGCGAAGGTACTGGGTCGGATTTCCTTTTAGCCCAAAAGGTGAACGACTTTCATTGACTCCACCATTACCTTTTGAACTTTACGATTGTCCTCATTCTTAAAGTGAAGTGAGAGCAATTCTCATTTAAGAGGAAGATTTGCATTTTAGAAATTTCAAACTACTTTTCTAACTCTTTTTTTTTTTAATTTAAAATTCCTTGACATATTAAAAACGACATCGCTTAGGATTTTGAACTTTCAATAGAGGAATTCAATATCTTTGAACCAAATGATCCCTCAATTGAGATGTTGGTGTGGATGCTAAATGAATTCAGCAATTCGTTGAAGTTGTGGGATGTAAAAAAGCATTGGTAAATGGAGTTATGTAATTGAGCTCTCTGCTCGTATTTAGAATTGCGGTCCAAATAAAATTTTGTTAAAATTCAATTGTATTTTTACTTAACATTAATTTTTTTATATATTTTTAAATTATTTTAATATACCGATGTTAAAAACAAATTTTAAAACATATATATTATTTTAATATATTTTTTAGCTAAAAATACTTTGAAAAGTAATTGTTACCACTCTCAAATACCCCTTTCAGGCTTAAAACAAAACCAAGAGAAGATAAAACAAAATTATTAGAAAAGATAAAAATGCTAGTTTACATATGAATGACCTAGAAAAATATTAAATCTAAGTATAAAGATGTTTTTAATTTTTATTATAAATGTAATATAATTATTTTGAGTTAATAATACAACTTTTTTATGATAATTTTTAATTTAAATGACTTTGCTCTATTTTTTTTATAAAAAAGAAAAAGAAAAAATCACAATTTTATCAAGAGTGATACATTTAACGTGATCAGAATTCAGGTAATCAACAAAATATGATGTAACATCATTCATGTGTCATGTCACATATAGCATTGCAAAGAGAACAACAAGAACAAACAAGCCCAAATTATTAGACGATTTAACATCACTCCCTTTCCTTCATGCTAGATGACAGAAAGTGCAATGCAGATGAGCGAGCTTGAGCAAAAACAAGGAACTAAGCACAAATTATTGAGTGAAAATTAGCACCATTCTCTCTTTCATTTATGCTTGGTGGGAGACATTACAAGCAGCAGCAGCAGCAACATCAAAACAAACAAAGAAGCTAAGACAAAACAAGAACTATTAAGGTCATGCATCAATCAATACCAAGCTCCACCTTCCTTCGATCACATCCTTGGAGAGTAAGCCTATTTCTCCATCAACCTCAAGATTATTTCTCTCTTTGAAGCTACAAGATTATCCACAGTGACGATGATGCAAGCCCCCCCGCTTGAAAATCCATGGAGCTTAACCTCTCAAGATACCAGGAGCTCTCATCAATCACATGAAAAAGGTCACATGAGATGTCCATGGTGACGCAACATTGTAACCCCATAGAGAATAATGACACCTCCACTAAAAACAAGTAACAATTTGCACTCCATCACCATTTCATATACAACTCTTATGACTACTAACCACACAAGGATCCACTCCCCAAATTAAACCCACCAGTGTATAATGCAAGAAAAAGAATGAGAACAACAAAAAGGAAATGATAAAGTAAAGGACCTCTCTCTCTCTCAAGTGCTCAGGGAACCATCCTTTGCCAACTTTTGATGTTCATGTCGCAACCTATCCCCACCCTTTTTGAAACACAGAAACCCCATTTCATATTTTACTATATTACTTGATTAATTTGTAATTAAGCTCGAGGTTTAGGTGGCTCCCTCTCTTTTCAAATCAAATTTTATAAGGGCCAAGCTTTCTGCTTTCATAGGGATTGGAGCGGTCAAGCCTACGCATTCATGTATCTTTCTCTGCTTTAACAGATTTTTTTTTGTTAGGGTTGTGATTCCAATCCCTTTCTCTCCTTTCTGCTATCAAACAAATCTAATTTGAAAGCTATCAAGCGAGCAAATCTTGAATGAAAGAGAGATATGTAGCTTGGAAGACAATATATTAGTCAGCAAAGCAAACCCATTTCAGAAATTATTATGGCTCTGTCTTACTCTAAATCTCTATTCGTTTGTTTGTTTTTAACCCAATTTAATTAATCAAGACGCACAAAACCAGTTTTGTAGTCAAAGTTTCTCCAACTTTGCTCCCCTGTCTCTAAGCTCACTGGGTGCTCGATTCCGGAATCTCTGTTTGCCTGACCACTAAACTGTCTAGTAAAGAGGACATAAACAATTCAAGGCAGTGCAATTCCAGCTCATGCATGTGTTTCATTTTATCAGCAGCTTTTACTAAGAATAAATAGCATGCTAATTTGCAGGCCCCATTTGGCATCACAGCTCAGTGGAGAAAATTACATAGCAATTCAACGGCCATAAATATGGCAGATGAAAGTGATGCCAAGCTGAAAAACCATCAACTTAATGAAATTGGCACAGAAATTCTTTCTTGGTTTCTTGCATGAACCATGAAAGTAGCCAGAACATAGATCCCAAGAAAAAAAAACAGCACTGAACCCTGAGCAACCCTCTTCTTTAACCTTATAAAAAAAAAAAAAATTTGAGTTCTTAACGTGTGATTTTAACTCTCGGGGATAATAAATATTTGGGAGTGCACGGTGAATTTTAATCTTCCTCAAACCATTGGGTTTAAGTTTTTGGCAAACCGGAGTTGCTAAAATGCTGATTATTAGTAAATGGGTGCATTTGTTGTCATTTAAAATATATATTTTTTAATATTAACAGTTTAAAATAGTAAAAAACAAATTAATATTTTTTTAAAAAAAACACAAAAGCTAGTGGACTCCAAGCAGATTTAAATCATTGGATTTGAATCTTGTTTTACCGATGGCAGAGACTTCACATCTTGAGTTCTCTCCCAAAGGTATAATTTGAACATTGGATGAGTAGTCCTTCCATCTATTATTGCTTCTCTTCCAGTCTGTCTATGAATTGTCAGTCACTATTGCTTGCTATAACTGCAAACATTACAGAGGTAGGAGACCACAGTTTGGTTTCAGAGTACGAGAAATCTCACTGTTGATGAATGGCAAGGGCAACACAGGAACAATTTTGCAGGACATGATTGCAATTTGCATCAAATCATCTATTTTCACTTTCATTTACAAAACAATACCATAAAGAAAATCCATGAATTTCCCATGCAAAATCAATCAATTGGATTCTCTTTTTGTATTCACTAACAAAATTTTCCTTTGGATTTACAAGAACAAGAAAATCTCTCTTGAAAAAAGAGAGAAAAACTATATCAATCACACCCCATATTTGCAAACACACGATCAGAAGGGCATGATGTGAGTAGTCTTAGTTTCATAGCTAGAAAGACAATAATCAGACTTAGAATTCACCCTGAAAATCTTCAGCAAATCACCGGACATTTGCCTGACTCCAGGTGAACAGTTACTTTGCATTAACAACAATATCTTCGTCAACCCATTGCTCTTCACTACTGCATCTTTTGCCACCCGATCTCTGAACAAATAACACGCACTCCACAATATCATCACCGCATGCTCCGTCGCCTCACTCGAAACTTTCAGCACTTTATTCATCACAGCCTCAACACAAGCTGCGTCATTGCAAAACTCCGCCCTCCCTTCCCTGAATGACGCTACCATTTCTAGCAACTTCAATGCCTTTTCTATGATCGAAACGCTCGCGTTCTGCCCTCCTGTTAACAGTTTTCTTAGCTCTGCAATTATTTTTAAATTGATTAGCTTTATTTTAACACGTTTCGACATAGATATCGCTGTTAAACACGATAAACTTGCTTCGATCAAGCTCGGATCTTTTTCTAAGCTGATCAATTTCACCAATTCGAGCAAGAACCCTTCTTTCTCCGAAAGCATCTGTTTTGACTCGGCGTCGAGAGTTATGGCTTCAATGATTTTAATAACTCCAACTCGTGAATTCACGCTTCTTCCTTGTTTCAAGACAAGAAGGAGAGAAGACAAACAATCGTGAGAGCCACCATTGTTTTGCTTCAAAATCAATAACCTTAACGCCTTGTAATCTCCAACTTTGTTCAGGATCATAGCAAATACTCTAACAACTCGCTCGAGAAAATCAATGTCCTTATCGCCATCAAGAAACCCGACGAGCATTTCCACAAACCCATCAAATTTCGCCAAGAACTCGCAGTTCTCCTCGGATTCTTTAGCGAAACAGATGAATTTCGACAAATGATCAACTTTCCCCTTCTGGGCTCTCATTTCTTTCACTAAAACCTCAACCTCTTCCTCTGTGACGACCGAGTGGGCGGCTGAGTCGACTCGGAGATCGTTCTGAGTCTGGACTGAGTCAGACCAGATCTGGATGAGTCTCTGTAAAGTGCGGTTGGGAACGAACTCCTTGCTGTTGAGAACTTGCATCGTGGCAGGACACGTGTTGTTTCCGCTATCCAACCACCGCTGGATGCTGGTGCGGTCGTAGGTGACACCGGTACAGAGACTCACAGGTGATTTCATCACGTCAAGTGAGATGGGACACCGGAAGAGATTAGGGACCGTAACGTACAAATTAACGTCTCTCACCATTTTTTTTTGTTTTCTTTTTGCTGTTTGGGTGCTGAGAAAGTGGGAGAAATTGAGAGTGGAGGAATGGGAGGGCGAGTGGAGATGGTGGGTTTAAAGAGAAGATAGAGAGGGAGGGTCAAAGGTTCGGTGACGTCAGATTTTTACTTTCCGGAGTGTTTTTTTAAAAAAAAAAATCGGATTTAATTAATTATATTTCTTCGGCTTTTTAATTTTTTTGGAGTCTTTGGTCAAAGGGAGAGTTTGTTTTCTTTGCTTTGCGTGTGTAATGTACAAGTGCGTGTGAGTTGGAGTCTTTATTGAATAGTAGCAAATGACCTTTTAAGAAAACTCAATAGGGTTTATCCAAAATAATTTCGAATCTTATAAAATTATCATAGTTTTGTTGAATGAATGATCTTAGCTAAGAAAACGGTGAGCATTTAAAAGTGTAATAATTTCTGTTTTTATATATATTTTAAAAAATAATTTCACTTGAAAAAAATATTAAATTAATAATTTTCTAGTATTTTTTATGGTTTTGATGTATTAATATTAAAAATAAACATTTTTTTAAAATTATTTTGAAGATGTATCTCTAGGATTGTGTCTAGTTGATATATTAAGATAAAAAAGATAAATACAGTTTTGAAATAAATTTTTATATCTTTTAAAATAAAGAGATGTAAGAAGATATATAATCATTTTATTTCTATTATATTTATCTATTTTGTTCCAAGTCTTACCTGTATAAACTATAATTGTAATGCCACTTTTTTTTTAAAAAAAAAATAACTAGGTTTAAGTGACCAAAACTTGTTTTGTGACAAGAAACCATTTTGTAAATCACTATTTTTTTATTATTAACATAGATCCTACGGGTTCTAGAGTTAACAACCATGTAAGTCTCTAGTAGCCCTGAGGTTTGTAATACTCGAATTGGTGACCTCTAAAGAACAAATTCGGGGTGTGATCAGTTGAGCTACACCCCTCATGATTATACATCACCATATTTTTATACAGTATCCCTAATATAATAGTGTTACTAATAAATATTCTCAAAGTGGCAATTCAAATGATAAGTTATTCTTTATTATATTATTGTCTCGAGTTGTAATTGAAACAAATAATCGTATGGATGGTTCATCGGACTCGAGTGAGAAAGAAATTAATTTTGATATTCGTCTGAGGATATTTTATTGTGTATAGTTTGAAAGCAATATTGTTTGAATCCTTGAGGGATAAATCTAAATGATGAAAAGAAGATTCGTTTAACTTGAGTTTATATATTCGTGTCTCATCATGGATATCTTACAATATAAGATATTTAAGTTCAATTAACTTTATTTTATAAAAATATTTTAAATTTTGATCTTAATCTATGTGTTGTATATAGAGTTCTTTAATGTTTACATGGAAGGAAAGTCACAAAATTATTTTGAAAAATAAATAAAATCAAACTGAGCGAAGGAAATCGACTGCACGCTCCGTTTTACCGCTCAATCAAATTATTTTGATCTACATGAACTGCATTAGAGGGCTAGGAGCTTTGATGATGGGAAAATGGACGGCTGACATGAGAGGAGAAGGTACACGTGGGGAGGAGTGGAAGGAGGGTTCCATGAAAATAGATGAGTATGATGAGGAGGGAACGTGGGGGTGGTGAGGGCCCAGTAAAGCCCACTATGGGTTTGGTTTGGTCGGTCTGATTGCATCATTTGTACGTTGAGTAGACCAAGGGAAGATATGGTTTTGTGGAAGGGAACTTTTTGGATTTCTTTTTGCTATTTTTGGTTTTTAACACTTTTTTAGACAAATACGGGTGGAATAATATAGTTAAAAATATTCATATAGTTAAAAATATTCATATAATTTATATAGGCAAGACTTTTACAGCTCATTGCTATTTAAAATAACATCTTTTAAATAATATTAAATGGACAAGAGAGAAGCAAGAGAGAGAAAAAAAAAAATGAATACACATCACAAATATACATCAAAGTTTTGATTACGACATCATCAGTATTATCAGAAAGATATCGATAAGACAAATCTAACGACAAAAAAAATCAACAACGATGACATAAGTGGACTATAAGGTGAAAGATGACCCGCTTGTTTTTTACGATAAATATAATCGACTCGAGTCATTGTTGATAACCATATTTTATTTAGTTGGATTCATCTCCTCAATATTTTTTTAAATATATCATAATTGAAACTTCTTTATACTTCCAAGTCTATTTCATCAATTCTCTTTTTAACTGTTTTATTTGCAAATATTTTTAATTAACTGTGAGATTTTTTAAAAATATTTTTTTTTTCCGGGAGGATGTTTTTCTATTGCTGGAGTTTGCCTCTTTTTTTTTATCCCTCACTTCACCTCCACTTATTTATGTCTCTTTTAAATCTGATTAATCTGAAATATTAATTTGTGATTCGATAGTTACAATTAAAATATGAATAAAATCTAATTTAATATCTTTTAGAAGTAGTTCTTTTAAAAAACAACGTTATTTTTTTCTTTAAATGATGAGATATACTTGTACGGCATGCGTATAATAACATTGAAGACGAATTCCACGACTCAACTCGTTCATCTACACGTACATCTTTGTATTTTAGAACTATACTAGCTTCTGAGACAGGCATCAGAAAATGAATTATCATTATTTCTCAGTAGCTGCTCATCAAATATGTCCGTGCGCAATGGGCAATGGCAACCTACCTAGGGCTGAGAGCTCATAATTTACCTCTAGGTAAGGGACATCATTGCCATAGCAATAGCACCGAAAGTGTCATCTAACAGAGAGGCTACAGCAACGTTTTTTCTTTTCTCGAGAAAGTTCAGCAATGTTTTCCTTTCTCACCGAGTGCCTTGATAGCATGAAAAGTGCCTCCGTTTCTTGCTCGAAGCTTTAAAAGGAATTCACGGATTGATTGTGATTATTGCATTAATTCGGGGCGTGCAGGCATTAATCATGTACAATTTTCAGATGTGACAATCAACTTTTGTTTTCCACTACACATTTTCATGTTAAGAAGATGATTTCATGAGTGCTCGATAGGATAGGGATAGTTTGGATTGATTTTACATGCGCCCATGATATCACATATTCCTGTATATAGAGCTTCATTGACGTCTACAGGGTCCAATAGCTTTTAGTCAATTTGCATAGGATTCCATTTATACTTTGATTTGGAAGTCCTGTGAATCAGATTTTTTAAACCAAGTTTGTTTTTTGCGTGATGTAAAAGTATTTTTTAAAAAAATTAATTTTTTTATTTTTCTTTGTTTAAATTATTTATTTTATATTTTTAGATTGTTTTAATGAATTAATATTAAAAATTATTTTTAAAAAATAAAAAAAATATTATTTTAATATATTAAAAAAAAACATCTTAAAAAACAACTAAAGTTACTCTTTAAAACGCATGGATTGTGATAGGTAACTAATTATGACTAATAATGGTATAGTCCATTCTAATTTTGCTACCGAATACATAAGAGCATATAGCTGACTATGATGGTAAATAATTAGTATAATGAAAAAATGATGTCAAATTAATATGTCAATGCTTCCAATGAGAGATTCTTCCCCATTTGTACTCTCTCTTTTTTCCCTTTATCTCGCATATAGTGATTAGATATTTGAATTTCTTGTTTTTTAAAAAAAAATTAAAATGATATTATTTTTAATAATATTATATTAATTTTTTAAAACAAGAGTTATCCAGATAAATTTAAATAAATTTAGACAATTCAAGTTAACTGAATAAAATCATATCAATTTTTTATTTGGTTAAATTTCAAATCTAGCCTTGATCAGGTATTAATTGATACACGTATATATCTAGCAAAATCAAGTTTGATAACATTGATTTTAGACTAAAAGACATTTAACTTTAAGAAACTCCTAAACCCAAAAAAAAAAAACAATCGAAATAAAATCAAAATAGCATGCTCGAGATGCCTATTGAAATGCATCTTTTGTATTGAAATCATCTGACTAAAGTTTAATTATACTGGATAAAAGACTTCCATATTCACATGGAGATTACAATATACAATACAATATACATTTTTGCATCATGAATTAAATATACCAACTTTCCTTTTCAAATTGTTTTTTCATGGTTTAATAAATATATCGATTCAAGTATTGAAATTTTACTTAAGATTATAGGTAATAGGCATATTTGAGGTCAAATTAAAAAAGTTTTCCATTCATTTTTGAGTTAAGACTTTGTTGAAATATAATCTCTAACATAAACTATTTAACATGAAACGTTAATATGGTTTAAATAAATTATGAATGAATAAAAAATTAATCTTAAAAAACCTTTAGTTGACATGTTTTGGAGAAACCTAAAAATTCTATAAAAAATTGTATCCCACATTGAAAATAAACAAAATTTTCAATTGGTTTATTTATGTAAAATGTTAAAATTGATCTTAAAAAGCACCAAAGTTTTTAGATGAGAGATAATCTAAGCAAAGAAACTTTGGGCTAAAACCCATACACGCACAACCCGACTCCTGCTTCAAGTTAGACTTAGGTATATGGTTGAGTTTATTATAAAATAATTTTTGAGCTACAAAAAATTCTATTTTTGTCAACTTAAATTTGGGTTTGGGTTTGGGTTTGGTTCATGAATAATTATTCCTTCTAATCCAGCTCTTGAATATAAGGAATTGATCAATTTTTTCAGAATTGTTTTTACAGAACTCAACAGTTTTTTCAATTCAAAAAATATCTAATTTAAATAAAAAAAACATTCGACTTTAATTTTAGTTTTATGAAAGGTAATCAAATTTGATAATGAAATAGTTCTATTTTTTTTATTCCTGAAAATCATATATAAAAGGAGGTCGAAGAAGAGTGTTGTGGAGTTGGTTTTTCTGTATAAATTATGCAAAAAAAATTATACTCTTCTTCACCTAAATGTTCAATTTAGGTTCTGTTTGTTTTTTGGAAAACAATTTCTTTTTTGAAAAGTGATTTTATTTGAAAATGGGTTCTTAGAAAGTGAATTATTTTTTATGTTTGGTAGTATCATGTAAAATAAGCTGGAAAATACTTTCCAGTATTTGATTATGTCATGAAAATTAATGAGCTGAAAAATAAATTGTTAATATTTTTTTCAAGTCTATTAAAATAATGAGGAACAAATCTTACGAATTAAAAAGTTGAATGAGGATAAAATTGAAAAAAAAAATTTTATTTTATAAATTATCTCAAATAAAATAAATAATAATCAAAATAATAGAGATCAAATCTAATAGATAAAAAAAAGTTGAAAGATGATGAAATTAAAAAAAAATAATTTTATAAATTATTCTAAATAAAATAAATAACAATCAAAAGAATGAGGACCAAATCTGATAGATAAAAAATTTCAATTAAGAAAATGATAAGAGAAAAGCAAATAACAATCATAAAAATAAGGACCAAAGTTGATATAAAAATAAAATTAAATCAAATTTCTAAGGGATGAAATTGAAAAAAAAAATATATAGCAATCAAAAGTTTGAGAATCAAATTGATATAATCAGCAAATAAGATGATATTTAAAAAAAAATTCGCAACTTCTGCAGAGTGTTTTCCGCCCAAAATAAAAGGAAAATACTTTTTTGGAAACTAATTTAAATTTTTTTTATTGGAAAGTGTTTTTCGTTGACCAACGTTTCTAATGATAATCAAACATAGAAAAGTTTGGAAAATAGTTTTCAGGAAATCATCTTCCGTGAAAGAAACATGGCCTTAATTACTCTGTGTTTTGAAGTTCTGATTTTGCTTTTTATTTACCTTCTAATCTAGACTATAGATTCAGTTTTTATATAGAGATCACTGAGTTTATTTTTTTAATTTATTATATTTAATTTATAAATACTTCTAAATAAAAAAAATCGTTAAATCCTGAAAGGCGTAGCCAGAAGAGTCTCTTTCTACCAAATGATTTATTATCATTGTAAAACATGTATTTATAAACATGAACAGGTCTATCTTATACATAAACAAACAATCAATATCTTTACAGATTATACACATCCAATAATATTACTCTAATATACTAAAGTCCAGCGTCAATCAGTATACCAAAAGTTAATATCAAACAATAATAATAATAATAATAATAAAAAAGTTGCGTGCAATCAAATCACGAGGCCGTGTAGCCATGTCAAAGTACGTAGATTTTGCATGACAAGAAGACAAGGGATTTATGCGGCTTGTGGCAGTGACTTGTGAACTCGGAACCAAAAAATTTCCAAGGCAAAGACTCTCGCACTCCAAGCAATTTCCCCATTGACCAAACCTAACCTTGTCGCCTTTTGTAAATTCTATCCACCACCAAATTGTCCAAATTGGTGGATATCTCTGCTCCATACGGCAATTTGCTTACCATTTCAAAGTCAAATCTTGGAAAATCTCTCCACCTTCACATCAGGACCAACTGCTCTCACTGCTGGAAGAGTTGATTCACATGCACGTAAATTGCAATGTTTTTCTTGCCGTTGATTGCTTGCGGAGGATTCTTGATAATACTTTGAAACTGCAATCAATTCTTGTAGTCTGTGGAGTCGGCAAATTTATTTTGGGTTCCGAGTAACTTTCGACATGGTGGTTGATGCCACGACTCATAGGGTGGAGTCCAGTGTCAGGCTGCAAGAAAAAAAATAAAATTCAAGAGTCCCTCTACTCACGGTATATATAGTAAACTTTTGACCAAGCAAAAAAAATCACTCTAATTTTAATGTATAAAAGATGTCCTTATAAGATAAAATCAAAATAAAAAATCGAAACTTGTCCATGCTCAATAAATAATTTTATATTCTGTGTTTGGAAGACCGACCATTTGGGTACTAAAATTTTAATATTATATTAAAGAGCTAATTTAATTAAAAATCTTAAACTTTATAAGTGATGGAGTTAATTAAATGCTCTTATAAGAGCTCATAAAACTCTTTCAAAACAGGGGGGAGAAAACATAAGTGCTCGATCAGTACCTAAATTTTGGAATGCGTCACCGTTTTAATTTTTGAAAGATTGTTGCATTAAATCTATCAGTGTAGTTAGTGTTAAAACTTGTAAAAATTAACACTATTTTATATTATTAATTAAATTTTAAATAGTAAAAATATAAAAATAATAGGATTTGAATTTATAATCGTGTGGTCATCAATGTTCTAATTTGATGTTAATAAAACATCACATCTAAAAATTTAAACTATTAAATATAATTTTAAAATATAATTTATATTATTCTTATCGACCGAACTGTTTTCAAACTAAACCTTGATCTGGAATAGTCTTGAATCAGAATTCCAGCCGAGAAAGGAAGTGTGTAGATAGGGAAAATGAACGGTTCGAGAGGAAATATTCCAAGGCCACAAATATGTATAATAATTCGATTCCTCATCCATTTTTTTACAGAACTGGTGCACAATTAGTCAACAAAACATACACTAATCTCTTTAGACTGGTTGCATTCACTTTGTGAATCTCTGCTTTTGAAATTTGGGGAAAAAAAAATCTCCAAAATAAATTTCTTTTCCCTTAATTGTTCCCGAGGAAATTTAAAAAGAAGTAATGGAAATCATGCCCTTTCATTGGCCGCTAAAATAAATTTGATAGGGAACTTAGGGCATATGATAGTAATCTTGAAAGATGCCTCATGTTTTGGGTGGTTCTTACGTCACTAATGCACTAGTAGTGGACATGATTTTCAGCGGTGAAAGCAAAGCTTGTCCAACTTACATAAACTTCGCTTTACTTTATACACACACAAAAGTCAAAATGAAGAGGATTCCATGCAAGGATTTCTATTCCTGTTCATCACCGAATAATTTGAACAAAACGTGGGTGTTTCTCTTTTGTAAAAAGAGGGGTTGACGAGCAGTTCTTCAAGTTTGACCAGGCATGTCTCTTACTCCAAGATTATCATGCCAAGATCATTATATACTCGATTTTTATTCAAATCTTATTTGTTTTTTATTATTTTTATAGATTGCATTAATATGCATATATAGGTTTTTCTCTTTTTTTTTTTTTGAAGAATAAGGTATCTTTCATAGAAAAACGAAAGGATATATATACATGCATGAATTTAAATTGCAATATGACAAATTATGTATACCAAAATCAAGGAATTTCTGATTTTTTTATTTTAAAAAGAAGCGTTCCTCACACGGCCATTCATTAGATGTAGCTTGTAAGAAACCATCTATAGAAACGAGTAATGAATTGGGTATAGATCGAGTGCAATGTTGTACCACTACTAGTATTATTATTATTATTATTATTATTGGTGTTTCCAATCATGTCATTTGCTTTGGATCTTGATTTGGAAAATAACAATAAAGCATGTATTAATGCATATTAGACAATCCTTTTCGATTTTCGTTTTGTTTCTTTTGGGAGGGAGGTAGATTTGACAATCTCTTGCAATTATTTAAATGTGTGTTTTTGCACGAGTGAGGCTTAATTAATTAAGGGTTATTATATTAATTGTTGTGTATTTTTCTTTCAAGGTGAGTACTATGATTTTGGAGAAATTTGAGGGCATGAACTTTGTTTTTGTACATATAATTAAGTAGTTTTGATAAATAGCTTGAAAGATATTATTACCTTACTGTTAATAATTGTTTTATGAATAATTATTTATGAAACTAACATGAAGATATTTTTTTAACTTCTCATTAATATTCAACGAGGATAAAATATTTATTTTTTATATAGTTTCATTAAATTAATTATTCTTTTATTTTTTTATATAGTCGCGTCAAAATTTAAATTATTAAGTCATAATTTTTTATTCAAACTTGCTTTGAGGTGATAATTGTTTATTTAAAAAATCTTGTTCCTGATAAAAAAAATCTTTTTGTAAAAATAAATATGTAAATAAAAAAATTAGTGTCTTACTTGAAAACTTGAATAATTATACTTCTTATAATTACTTATTTTAACTGATCGAAAATTAAATAAAAATAAGTTTCGAACATCACCTTGCCCCTTAAAAAAAAACTAGTTATAGTTATATTTATAGTTAAAAAGGAGGTGAAATGTTCGTGCCCTTGATGCCCATGGGCTAAGTAATCGGGCATGTTTCTAAAAGCCTTAACTTTCAATGAGCTGGGCCCGAGCAATTAAGAAATAGGCCTCGGCCCATGGAAGTTGAAGGTTATATACGCCTCTCCACGCCCCCCCCCCCCTCTTTTTTTTTATGAATAATAACCACCACCCCAACTAAAAAAAAGAAAAAAAAGTTCATGATTTATCTGATTAATCCACATGGCATATAATAAAGCCTATTTCATGTTATAGTAATGATTATTTTTTATTTAAAAATATATTAATATAATTTTTTTAACATCAACATATAAAAAAATTAAAAATATAAAAAAACTAATTTCATACAAATAAAAAAAATTATTTTAAAATATAAAAACAACCTATCTCAATTACTTGCGAGACTTTCTCCAATAAAATGAAAGCTAGATTTACAGATCACAAAGCTCAAAGGGAATAATAAAAAAAAAAAAGTGATAAAACAGCTTGGCTGTTTTCACCTTTTAAATTTACCCCCACATGAAATAGTGAGTGGGGCCGGCAACATCCCATGCACCATCAAATCAGTGGGGCAGTCTTAGAAGACTATATTATTGCATTAAAAATGCAATCCAGTCCTATGCACTTTCCTTTACTGCTTTCATTAATGTGTTCTATGAAAAAAAATAAAAAGTATGATATTCAACGGTCCATTCCTAATTTGTCCAGCTTATTTTAAAATCTGTAGGTCCCTTTAATTTAAGAACCAACCAGTATCCTTTGCCCTCGAATTCCAAGTGAATTTGCTCTTTAGAGCTCGTATTTTTATCATTTACTCTTAAAAACTTAAGTTTATATATATGATATTTTTAAAACAATTTTATATTATTTTTTTAACTATTTGGAGTTTAATTTGTATAAATACATCACTAACTTGTGTTTCTTTCCTTAAAAAAAATAAATTCACAATCACTTAGTAATTAAAACTCTATTTAAGATTATTAAAAAAATTATTTTAATCCAAAAATTTAAACCACAACATGAGTTTTAGGTTATCATATTGTATTTTATCCACGCAATTTCAGCAACATTTTTGTTAAATCTAAGATTTTTACCAAACCTTTTTCAGCTCTTTGCACGAGATGGAGCCCCCGATTGAGTATAACGACGTTACCTCGAGTGAATTTGGATCAAACCCAAAAACCACTCGATGGTTCCATTTTCCCCCCGCCATTGCTCCCTTTTAATATGCGAATGGGACTATGTTTTCCACAAATGCAATCTTATTTTTTTACTATACAAATTAAACTCATGTGTGGGCATGCACGAATAATTCAAGTGGCTTTTTACATAATTTCGTGCTTTTTATTTCTAGGGCACGAATGTTTACTTTCTTAGTGAAATCAAGATCGCTATTGGGATCAGAAGAATGCTGCATAAGAACACTACAGTAGTATCTAACATCAAATCGCATTTATGAGTCGGTTAGGATCGAGTTGAAGAATGAAGACCAAGTCACACCTAGAACAGATGAATTTGGACCAGCAAAACAATGGGGGAATTTATTGAACCTCATAGGTTTTGGTACGGTCCAGTCGACACAGGCATGGTCCACGAAGACCTAAAACACACATCAGATTTTCTTGGCGTGGGGGTTGGAGCAGGAACCATTTATTTAATGGCCCAGATAGATGCAGTGTGTGTGAGAGTCTCGTATATAGCACACACCCTCGTATGATTTTGTTAGGTGTGCTCTTATCCAAAATAGTTTTTTCTCCCAATTTTTTATAAGCAGATCTTCACTGAGGTTGATCTGGAATTTGGGTCAACAAGGACTCATCTTGGTTTTCCCCCCCTCGAATAGACTCCATGTTTATTTTTTTCAGTGACGGGAGAGGCTCGAACATATGTAGGTTTTCCGCCCCTCGAATAGGCTTTCGTGGTCCAACTCTTTTTTCTTCTTCCAAACAAATGTAGGTTTTTTTTAAAAAAAACTGACCCAATTTAGATTTTTATATATTAACTGGTTCAACCAATTGATTCAACTAAATCTCATAACACATCACTTCTAGTATCCAAGCCAAGTCTTAACTACTTGAGCTAATCCTAGGGGTTTAGAATTGATCTTCTAATGGAATGTATTTGAGTAAAATCTCTACTAAAACAGAAACAATTATATAATATAAGATTCATTAAGATCAATAATATAATCTCTATTAAAACAGAAACAATTATATAAACAGAAACAATTATTTTTTAATGTTTTTCAATGATTTGAATGTATTGATATTAAAAAATTAAAAAATTATATAATTGTTGTAAAAAATAAACTTTATAAATTTATTTTATATATAAATAGATCCGCGCTAACTCAATATGTTTTTATAAAGGACCTCAAATACAGTCCTTAAAATGTTGAACTTTGAACAACTCACAAGTGGCTCGACCCAATATTAATCAATATTATAAAACCAATTCTCTAAAATTATGTCGGTAGTCATACACACTATCACAATCTTTAGATTTACCGATGAAATTTTCCGTCGGTATTTATACTATCATTTCGTTGGTAATTAATTTACCAATGAAATCACCAACGGGAATGCTCCGTCGGTGAATCTTTTGTCGGTAA
>Ga0307517_10004737_pt1 | contig 20783 bp, 7 predicted proteins | sample 23_EM_MG_FD_194515 | JGI IMG/M metagenome (GOLD analysis project Ga0307517, IMG submission 194515) | Populus trichocarpa ectomycorrhiza microbial communities from riparian zone in the Pacific Northwest, United States - 23_EM | ecosystem: Host-associated > Plants > Roots > Unclassified | place...
ATTTTTTTTATTTTCACAAACTCCCTAACATACTGCCCCCCCCCCCCCCCCCCCCCCCCCCTCTATCACAACAATCTTAATTTTACAAAGGAAAAAAATGAGGAGTTGTTGTGGGTTTGGATCTCTACAGATTTTTGTTATTTTCTTCTTGTCAATTTCTCTGCATCTTCTTTCAGGTACCTCCATTTTGTTTTTCATTTTCTTTCTTGATTTACTTGTATTGACTTGATACATGCGATACCCACTCTTTGGAATTTCAGGATTGCTATGATTCTTTAGTTTTTAGTTTCTGTTTCTTGTTGAATTTTCGATAATCTATCTGTTTGGTTTCTGGGAAAACTAAAGAAGGAAAACAGACAGATGCTAAATAATGAATTTTAGTTGGGGTTAGTTCATTCTTTTCCCACTTTCAAGAAAGTTAGAGAATTTTGGATCTAAGCTCTAATGGGTAGCTAACAAAATCAATTTCTTAGGAATAATATTTGTTCAATGGTTTCAAGACCCGAATTTTCTTCTTGTATTTATCAATTTGTGACCTGAAATTTAATTGCGTAAGATGTAATTCTCATGATTCTGTTTGTGTAGTTTTTGCTGTCTTAAAGCATGATTTTGAGTTTTGTGTTGTATTTAGTCAGGACAGGCAACATTTATTTCACTAATTAAAGTTGGGTTTCAAAATTTTCTTGTCTGTTTCAAGGTTTAGCGAGTGACCCGGCGAATCCTAAAGATACAAATAAACCTGCGAGTCATTCAAAAAGCTCAGTGGGAATTAAGGTGGTAATAGCCTGTCTCAGTGTCGTGGCGATCATTGGATTTACCATGTTATTGATTAAGATTTGGCAAAAGAAGAAGAGGGAAGAGCAGCATGCCCGTCTTCTAAAGCTTTTCGAAGATGATGATGAGCTTGAGGTTGAACTTGGCATCAGGGATTGAGATCACTTTCTTGTTTTGGTGCTTTGACTGTATCTAGTTGAGGTGTGCATCGCAACTTTGATCTCTTATACAATTTGTTATCTTATAATTACAGGTTCGGGAAAATTTTAGTCTGGTGGTGCATAACTTTTCCCTGTTGTGTATTATACTGTAGGTCATATATACCGATTATGCTAATAGGCAATCTTAAAGTCCATGGAATTATTTTTTCTTTTTTGCAAATCAAACAGTTTTGATTCAGCTAAAGTGGTTTAGCATTTCCCCTTCCAAGTGCTTTGTTTATGTGATTTTATTTTGTTCTCCACCTTGCCCTTTTCTATTTGTAAATGGTCTTCATCTTGTAGTTGCTTCCCATTAGTAAGTCTCCTTGTAACAACATGAAAATCCAGTTGCCAGCCCTGAAAATAATGAACTCACATAGGTGTAATTATATAATCAACAATGTAATTGGAGAAAATACCTGCAAGATGATGCTGGGCTTTTAGTAGTCATATTTTTAATAAATTTCATACATTTCATGCATTGAAGATGATGCAAGGTTTTGAGGCAAATGTTTTTCCTTTTTAAAACTTCGTTTGGATAAGTTGTGATGGCAAATGCTTTACCCTTATGTCGTCTTGTTTTGAGGCAAATGATTTTCCTTTTTAAAGATAGGGTTCATTATCCAGACCACTTGTTAGCCTAAAAAGTGACTATCTGCCCAGTACTGCTATACAAAATTTAGCATTTCGAAGCAAGTTTGTCTTGACAGCTTCATTCAGAGATGAGGGTTAGAGAGTAGATCCATTTAGCTGGAATATTGGATGTTGGGGGAGAAGCTATTAAGAAGAGCTAAATTGGTAATATAGCTTTTTAAACAGTATAAATATAGTATTTTTTTTATATATGCATTTTAATAGAAAAAAGCTATTTGAAAAAACTAATTGTATTATAATATATTTGATATTGATATAATTATTTATTAATTGTAACTAATTAATACAATTTCAATCATAATTTTTTTTTTGTATAAAAATATATTAAATAATTTTTTGGCTTTTCTAACCCATATATAGGAATACCATTTCAACCTGAAATGTTATTTTTGAATACTTCTCAATATAGCTCGCCTCTTGGAGCTTAATGAGAGGTGAAAGCCAAAATTGACCTTTTTCTTTTGGCTTTTCTTTTATATTTTTCCTTGGAGATGGCCTTTATTTCTTGACCTGATGGAAAGCAAACACAATTATCTTTTAAATATTTTTTTTATTTAGAAATATATTAAAATAAAATATATATTTTTATTTTTAAAAATTTATTTTTAATATAGCAAACCAAACAATCCAAAAATATTTAAAAAATTTATTTAAAAACAATTTTTTTTTTCAAATTCTGATAAAAAACAAGGAACACCCTTTTAATGGTTTATTTAAAGCGGAGATTTTAAGAGTGTATTTGACAGTGTGGTTGTTGCTTTTCAAATAACTTTTCGTGCTAAAATGCATGTCAATGATATTTTTTTATATTTTAAAAATTATTTTTGACATCAGCATATCAAAATGATCTAAAATATACAAAATATATTAATTTTTTTTTAAAAAAAAAATTGAATTTTTTGGGATTCTAAGTCTTGTCGCCTCGGTCGGCAGCAGTTCTCCCCTGAACTTTATTTTATGGATGCTTACAGATCTGACGTACTCGTAGGGTTCTGATAATGTTGTGTTAGTCTTTCGAACATTCTTCCTCAAGCCCATTCTGGATCGTTCACTTCTCTATTAATTAAAAAAAGAAAAACAAGAAATGGTGCATTGACATGTATATAGTGGTTGGAGCAATCTATTACATTAGTGAAGGGTGCTATTGTAGTTTGAAAAGGCCAGATCTTCTGGCCGAAAAGGTGATAGACCTTTGGATTCATTCCCAAGATTTGATTCGTCCCAGTAAAACTCCGGCGAAAATGCATGATGCCAGTTAGAATCGCTCCTCCGTCACAGATTGCATAATCTTGTGTATGTGGCTGAATCTTATAAATCATTTCTGAAATTCAATTAATTAAGTTGAATTTGGATTGGAACCAGATCGATACGATTGGCAGGTTCTGCATCAAGGCCGTTCTCACAACAACCTTGACTATTGAAAATACTGCATATTTTTATGCACTGCAAAAGAATCATACAATTTTATATATATATATATATAAACCTGATGCACTAAAGGGGGCCTTGTTTCAGCGGTTGCAGCTAACAAGACGACTAAAATCTTTGAAAAATTCCTCGAGGTGCCTATGTTGACCATGCGTGCAAGAGCAAGTTTGGCCATTGTGCGAGCTCAGAAGCTTCTTCTATGTTTGACTAGACCTTTCACATTCCATTTCTTAACCATGTTCTTTCTCTGTCAAAGCGTTCTACCTTTGTAGTTCAACTATTAATCTGACCTCTTATTTTTTACATAGTATGCAACTCAATCCACTAGGAACTCTAAATGATTCTTCTCACAACCTTTCAATCTGGTTTAACTAACATTTCACCTCTGATGATATATACAATCTGAATGTAAATGTGTCGAGGGTAACTGATTGGCAAAGTTGGCAATCCTCTGCTCAAGTTGTTCTGAACATCTTCAAGCGCTCGCTTCGCTATCCTTAGCACCTAAACTTCGAACCTCTTCCATTCTAGTCCCTAATCTTTGATTTGAAGCGAAAGTCTCTTAGAGTATTCAAACAGAGACGCCTACGACTACGACTACAGTGCTGTATATGTTCTGCTAGAATCACTGCTGTATATGGGGAGCTTGAGGAAGATAGGATACACCAATGCCCTGGTCAAAGCATAACTAGATTTTCGGCCTTCGAATCTCTACATGGTATGAGTTGTGGCCTAAGCAGCCTCTGCACTCCACCTATGGTGGTAGCAGTTGACTCCCTATTTATGCTGTTGCGTCTAATAAGTCGTCTGAAGCCATTCCTTTGTCCCATTAACTGCTAATTATGCTAACCCTCCAACTACTGATATACTCTAACTCAACATAACAAGAACCAACCGTTTTCTTACGCAGAAACTAAATCTATCATAAGAAAAAAGAAATCATCACACCTGTGCCATGTAATTAACTGTGTGTGTGAGGGGTGGTTGTGCGTAAAGCTTCACCTGCAGGAAATGACTTAGCCTTTGGACCACAGAGCGGGATGCTATTTGTAGAAGAAGATTCTACATGAACAATTCTACCTTGCTACGGAAACTAATACCATATCTGGGTACAATTATAAACACCACTAACTAGCTAGATAGGTATAAATGCATGTAAACTGACTATTTCAGCATCCAAAGCTCACCAAAAGTAAGGAAGGGGTGGTCCACTGATATGACAACGATGGAGAAACCATGAAGAACAAGTAAACGCCTATAAATTTACACGCAAACATAATGAATGGTAATTAACATTTTCATGATCGATCGACCAATTGAACAAGAGATTAATTTGATCTTTTTGGCCCATTTTTTCTCTCGACAAGCTTGTGTTACATATGCACCATGCATGGTGTGAGCTCTACAGAAAATTAAAATTAAATCAGTTCCAACAAACATAAATTAATTAGCAGGGTGATAAAGGTAACCCGGGTTAGCTTGAGTTATTTATAAAGTTTTTTTTTTGTTTAACTTTTTTTTTCTAAATATTTCTTTTGAATTTTTTTTTTATTTTTTATCCCGATTTCATATCGCGGATTATGAAATATTTATCAATTCAGCCCAAGTTGGCGTAAGTTTGCTTCTTTGACATTATATTTTTTTTTAATTTTTTTTTATCTTTGACATTAGGTTATTAGGTCTTGAAGTTTACAATTTTTTTTTGCTTTTCTTTCTGCGGGTTATTTCTTTTTTATATTATGAGTTGTATTTTAGTAAATTTAACTCGATTTATTTTAATTTATCATCGTTTGAATATTATTTTTTAACATTGAGAAAATTTAGACCGGTCCGAGAAGTATCACGAAACACCCTTCTAGTTAAAATTGCATCAGTTCAAACAAACATAAATTAATAACCCATTAAATTACAAACAAATATTGTTTGTGTCTCAGGTAACACCATTGCATTTAAATTAAAATACAAAGTTCAAAAAAGCAACAAACTATGAGGTTCAATTAAATAACAAGTCATGGAGCCCATATTGATTGTTCAAATTGAGCTTTAAACAATTATATATGTTTAAATTAAATAGGAAACCTTGACATTTACATTGAAATTTGACCTTGGCCCATGTTTGTTTCTCCTTGAAATTGTGATACGAAGGCAGGCCAAAAAAATATATTAATGAAGAAAAATCTTTTTATACACTAATTTTAAGACCTCATTTAATTACTTATTCTATATATATAAAAAATAATAACCGATCTAGGAGTCCAATTCTAACTGGAAGCTCTTAATTAGGACATTAATCTCTATAATATGATTTAAAAAAAAAAGAAAATAAATTACTTTAAACTAATATGACTTTTAAGTTCTTTACAAAGAGTAAAAGAATTTTTTTTTTTCCAACATGATTTTCAAATTGATTTTATCTATAAAAAAATATTAAGATGTTTTTTTAATAATTTGATATGTTGATATTAAAAATAAATAAAAATTATTATTTTAACATATTTTTAAATAAAAAATATTTTTGAAATGCAACCATATTAGCAAATACATTATTAGAGCTAGTTTGTTATTGTGTTTTAAAAGTATATTTTAAAAATTTTGAATTTTTTTTTTTAAATAACCTCTTATCTACCAATGGTTTAAGATTGCCTTTTGACCGTTGATTAGAAGCATAATTATCCAGTACACCATTAGTGGTTTGAAGAGAGCATAGAGCTCTGTTTATTTTTCTAGTATCTTTTTTAAAGGGTGATGCATTTTCCTTTTTGCTCCGAACATTGTTGCCTCTATCTTTCATTGCCTTTAGAATCGACTTCCTCCTCCTCCTCCTCCTCCTCCTCTTGCTTTTTTTAGCCTTTTTTAGCTCTTTAATCTCATCAGGTTCAGCCATTGCTCTAATAAAAACCTTAAAAAGCATGCTCTTGTTGCTAATGGCGGTGAAATGTGGAAGGAGGAATAGTAAAAATACATACAGTAAAAACAACCGAGCATTTATATTACAGGTAATTTTAATAGGTTTCTATCTTTATTCTGGTCTTTTTAGGCACTTTAAAGATAAAAAAAAACATTTAAGTCAAACTTTTTTTTATTATATAGAATTATTTGAAATAAATATCTAATATTTTAGTGGTCGGAATAAAAAAAATAACATTTTAATTTCTCTCTCTGGGCCGAATTTTGACCATCCTCTCTCTCTTCTTACCCACTGAGGACCGAAAGATGATGAAAATAAAGTTTAGTATCAAAATGCAATTATTAAAAAAAACAAAGAACCGATCACCTTATAGCAAAAAAAACATGGGGGACAAAAATATATTTTACAAATAAATTTAAACGCACCCTCCATGTCACCCTTGTTTTGCATTTTAGTTCCCTGACTTTCAATTCAATCATTAACTACAAAAAAAAACCATTAAATTAGGCTTTAATTTGGATTCAATTACGCTAAATTAAAGTTCAAGGATTAAATTGAAATTTTTAAAAAATCTCACTATTACAATCCGTAAAATGTAAAAAGAGGAATAGTAAAAATATAAATTGAAGTCTAAGGAAAAGAGACAAACACATTAAAACACGTAGAGAACATTATGAAAAAGACGGGAAAAAAGCCAGAAACAAACTGTTAGCTGAGCTAAAAAAAAAAAAAACTAAAAAATCCTAGCTACCCATCTACCTTTCTCCTCCATCTCCCCTGACGGTTTCACTACCGCCGACCCCTCTTACACCACCACAGTTGCCCTTTTTTCCAGCCGAAATACAACCCATCTCCTTTATCTTCACCGAACACAGCAGTTTTTCCTCTCTCCCTCATCCAAGACCAGCCTCTCACTAGCAACAGCCACGCCACTACCACATTCACAGCAAATTAACCGACGACCACCAAAGCCCATGTAACAACAGATTGATTGAAAGCTCACATTGTAACCTTTTACTTATAAAAAATAGAAGGACGGTAATCACTATGCAGATATTGTTGCTAACCAAGAAGTCCGTAGAGTAGAGGAGTTTATGCATGGCTATGAAAATCTCTAATTCAGATATATTCTCTATGTTGTATCTGCTTGTTACTAGTCTCACTTCTGGTTGGGTTGGAATGATCATCATTAGATACATCATCGAGGTTATATGATGCAGAAAGCTAATGGCATGCAATTCAAGCATAAATGAAGCAGATTGTTACTGGTTTTCTGGGAAAGGAATTGACGAGGGCTGGAGATCTGGGTTTTGATTCTTTTGACTCTGTTTTCTTTGAATGTTTTCATTTTTTGGATCTGTTTCATATGATGACCACTAGGGTCCCTATTTCCTGCCACCTTTGGCTTTACCTATAGTGCTTATTAAAAGAAAACCCCAGAAATATAAAATGGACATATATCTTCCTGCATTATGATAATTTTTCTTTTAACTAAAATCCATATTTTTATATCTTTTTTTATATATATAAGCAAAAGTAATAAAGCCTAAGAAAGGCACAAACCATAGCCCATAAAGACACATGGAAACAATTACATCATAAGTAAAAAAGAACAAGCCAAAGGAAGCATCAACCATGGCAGTAGTGGTCGAGTACTGTACTTAGAGATCCATCCCATGCCTAATTCTATCTCTTATAAACTACCAACAGTCTACTTCTTTAAGCCATGAACTTTATATCTCTCAGTAACTAATGAAGTCAAAATATCAGCCTGAGCTTCAAAAAAGCTAGAAACCTGAAAATCTCCATGGTGATTATAGAATATATAAGCAATTTGAAGAAAGAATTGTTAAACCAAGCCATCAGTTCACAATTTCTAGTAACACCATGTTTTGCAAGGGCATATGCCATACTATTATCCTCCCTCAAAACGTCTGAATACTTTACCAGTCTCAAACCTGAAAAAAATATGGATGCAAAGATGAAAAGCACATGGAATTTCCATGATTTATTAGACTCTTTAATCATCCAGTTGATCACATTGGAAGAATCTAATTCAATTATAATTCTCTTCCCTGTACATTCTTCGCTATTAGATGATAGTTCTAGTGCTTTAATCACTGTAATTAGCTTTGTTTCACGGAAACTCAATATTTTAAATTGTTAGGTAAAATTTCAAGATATGATTTATATTATTATAGGCCCACACTACTTAATTTGTGCTTAATTTTTATCAAATAAATGAGGATGGTGAGATTCGAACTCGTGACCACTTGGTCATTAAAGCTTTGATACTATGTCAAAGAACCATTTTAACCCAATAGCTTAAGCTGTTAGATAAAATCTTAAGATATGATTTATATTATTCTTTAACATACATCTTTATGATCTCGAAAAGCACCCCAATACGAGCATTACCAGGTTTTTAGTGGAAAATCCATCCATATTTCATTTTAGCCACTTATTAATAATCAGATTCAATTATTAATTAATTGTCTAAACAATTTACACATGATACATGTATATAATTGAAATTATAAGTGGATGAAATTTGTAAGTGGTTGAAATGTCAGGATTTGGTCGTGTATGGTAGAAAACCATGCATATAATTTTTTGGGGAATATGAAATTGACCAAAAAACAAGCAAATCTTTCCATATTTTTAACCTTTTTCCTATAACGCCTATATACAGTTAACATCATCAATTGTTTAACTAATTTGACCAACCAAGTTCAACAAGATTTGCATAAATCTATTAAATATTGAGTTATCATCAAGTGTACATATATGGACATGTATTTACTCCCAGTACTTTTCACCGAGAGTGGAGGAGGAGACACAGAACACCATACACGAAACCTGGTACAGAAGTAGTAAAAAGAAAGCTTCCATGTTGATCTGCAAGTTTTCCTAAAACGTAATCTAAGTTATGGGTTGTAATTGACTTCCACATGGCCGTCATTTTCATGCCATTAAAACTACTGTCTTCTATAACATGTATTCAATTATATATCGTCATCGTTAGCTCTTATCTATGATGATTTTCAATTTTTCAATTTTACTTCATCTGATTCTTTTTTCCCCTCACTTTTCCATTTTCTTTAATTAATGTTAATTTAGTGACGAAAAGATTAAACCATGTTCTTGAACTTTGGCTAGTTTCCTATAATAATTTGTATGACGACTCTTACAAATCACATTCTTTACAATAAAATTTATTTAACAAGTAATACTTGTAGTAGCAACTATAGGATTGAGTCTAGCAGTAAGGGCTAGTCCTCCGTTTCGAATCCTCACTGGTAGTGAAACCCGCTTTAAAATACCCGACGATATATACTATAAAGGAGATTAATTTTAATCAAGGGGTGTGGAGCATGTTAAATAATATATTTATTTTTATTTTATTTATTAAGGATAGAATAATATTTTTAGTTTAACTTATATATAATCTCTTTGTATTTAGATTGATTCAAGTATTTACGAATAAATAGAATAATGAGAATTTCAGACTCTTTCTCTTTTATGTTTGTATTTTTTTGTGTTAATATGAATTAATTTAACCGAACAAACCATAAAATATCCTTACATTTTCTTGGATGAAGTTAATATATATACATTAAATTCCGAATTGTAAGTATTTTCATAACTATTTCACTCTTATTCTGTTCTTTCTATAGTGCTTCTTCATTTCTAAAAGAGGTAAGTCTATGCATATGTTTTGGACATCGATGTTGTTGTCAATATCCATATCGACTACTATTGTATTTAATATCGTATTTAAATCTCGTGTCGATGCCCAAAAAACCTAGGCGTTGTAGGAACTTCGTTCGCAACCACAGGACAAACAGCTCAAAATGTAATTACCACCACCTCCATGCAAGATCACCAAATCATTTTGGAGCCAATCTGCTACAATAGTTAGATTTAATTGACTCGATTTGATAAAGTAATAAAATCTGAGCAGATTGACCCCTGGCATTTGATTTTATCCACACCTTTGAAAATGTCCATAGTTTTTTTTTTCTTTTTTGTTAAGATAATAGGGAAACAATCTCTCCTCTTATGTCTTGAATATATTATTAACATTTGAATTGATATATTTAAGAAGAAGAAAAATTACAATCTCTTTAAGGTTCGAATTGCATCATGATATCCTGTGGAAAAATACCCCCTTCACCCATAAGAGTGCATGTAAGCATAAGCATTAGGGTTTCATTTTCATGTTAAATTTAGTTAGTCAATATTAAATCTAGTTAGTTAATGTATGTTAGAGAATAATATAAATCATATCTTAGGACATCACCTAATAGTTTAAATTATTGGGTTCAGATGGTTCTTTATAATGGTATTAGAGTCTTGATGACCAAGTGATCGCAAGTTCGAATCTCACCACCCTATTTATTTGATAAAAATCAAGCACAAGGTAATGTGAGTTTGTATATAAGTTTCAAGCTCAAAGGGCTTTACAATATAAATAAAGTGATTTCCTTAATTTAAATGTTTATCAATCAGTTTATTTTATACAAAACATGAGGAAATAATATGGTTTTTCTTTTTAATCTTTTTTGTTATTTCTCATCTACACAAACACTAATTAAAAATCAAATATAAATTATCTTTAAGTTAAAAGTTAAATAACAAAGAGAGATCCCAAATATTCTTGAATTTATCTATACCAATAATTTCTCCGAGCTCCTTTCAGTACACATATCCGGCATATAAGTCTAAAAATATATAGGAACCTGATCACCCCACAAGCTGAAGTAAAATCCAAAACTCATACGAATTCATCAGGTGCAAGAGCTAGAAGTTCATATCAGCCAGAAACATCAGAGGACTTCAGCAGGACCAGAAATTGGCCAGAACTTATATATGAAAATAGAAACCTGACCATTATTGAAGATGAGGAAGAATCCGAAATTCAAAAGGAACTCATCATAGCCGAGCAACAAAGACCTCACTCCTTGTTCTTAGCAAGAGCATAGCCATATTATTTACCACTAGTAACATATGAAATTATACATGCACAATGGGTTTAATTAATGGAATTAATTCGAGGTTCTTACGATTTTGAGGTATGACAATTAGAATCCTTCCATTCTAAAATAACCATAGATATTTAATTTTGTGGCTACCTTCCTCCAAAATAACATAGCTATATACTTTTACATATTTGTATTTACTACAAGAAAAGGCTTAAAAAAATAAATCATCCAATTTATTTACTTGTTTTTACGGTTGAATAACCATCTGAATTTACAAAAAAATTAAATTGTTAAGTAAGTTTTCAAAAATGGTTTTATATGAATTTCTTAATATATTTTTTCAATAAAAGTTTGTTTAGCTCCAAACTTGCACCACCAATCACTATCTCATGTTATTTTTTTTAAATAATAATAATTAAAGAGAATAAAAATAGTAAGATTAAAACATATGATTGTTTAGTTAAATATTTTGATATCATATCAAAATAATTATTTCAATTTAAAAAATTTTAAATGAAGTTTGAAGAATAATTTTATATTAATAATTTAACACTTACTCTCTCTATCAAATTGATTATAATATAATCGAATTCATTATAATCACTTGAGAAATAAAAAAATAGTTTGATATATGATTCTTTTTTTATATCTCGTAGACAATTGCATTCCCATTATTAAAAAAAAAAAAACAAACTAAAGGAAGAGTGGTTTTTAGTGTACTCCTCCTCACATAATACTATTTACTAGAATAGTAGCTTTTTTTCCTTCTTTTCTTTGTTTTTTTTTTTTATTTATGTTTTTTTTTAATTTCATCCTTCAATATTAGATATTGTTTAAATTTTTTTCTACTAAAAAAATATTAACAACATTAATTAGATATTTATTTTATATTTTTTTAAAAAAAGATTATCAGTTGTTCATACTATTTCTAAGGCAACCTTTTATGTCTGAAAGAAAGATCTCGAGGAGGACCGCCCTCCGTCCACCGACCCTCAAACAGCACGCAATAACCAGCTGCTCTCACTACAAGAGCAAATCAAGCATGCCAACAATCGGTTTGGTGCTTGAACTCTCAGAAATTAGGTATCATTTTTCCCGAGTTTGAGGACAAATTTTGCCGACTCCCCTTGTCTTCATTCTTCCATAAGAGAATCTTGATTTCTTTCTCCTCTTCTCTCTTTCTTTCTATGTTTTTTTTTTTTCTTGTTTCTTAGTCACAACAACTTGTTCATGTCATCAGATGGGTTCTAATTACAGAAAATACAAACACAAATTTATATATCGCATGCCGGATGGGTTCTCATTACAGAATTGAACGTGAAAATTGGATTTTGTTTGATGCTTGTACAGAGGCTTTCTAATTACAATTAAGCATGCCCTCTTAGGCCTTTTTCAGGTCATGTGGATTTACATGCATGTAAATAACAATGCGATTAGACTTCCACGTACATTTGACTTCGGGATATATTTAATTGGAATTCTCAGCGAGCTTCCATGCCCATGATAAGCAGACAATCTGTTGACTGAAACCCAAGATTTAGGCAGCACCAACTTTCTACATGATACAAAAAAAATATCCTTACACCTCTCTTAATTTAACAAGTATTTTTATTTCCATCTAGCAATCTCAATCTTAGCACAACACGACACCCCTTTCATGATTCCAAGATAATATATTCTAATCCCATGTTCATATCTTGTAGATTCATTTCTCATAACAGAATGTTCATTTGAAGAACTTGATTATTAATCTATTTAATTATTGCACGTTTTCAAGAATTAAAGAGATACAGAGAGTGAAAAAACTCAATTTTCTATTAAAATAACATAGTTTAAAGAGTTTTTTCAAAAAATAATTTAATATTTAAATCGACTAGGATCAATCAAGATCAACCACCAATCCATGATCGAAACATTAGACTTGATCAACTCTAAGTAAATATACTCGAACAATTTTAGAGAATAATATAAATCATACTTTGAAATCTTATCTAAAAATTTAAGCTATCGGGTAAGATGGTTCTTTGACATGGTATCAGAGTCTTGATGACCAAACGGTTACGAGTTCGAATCTCACCATCCTTATTTATTTGATAAAAATAAAGCACATGTAGTGCGGACTTGTACAAGTTTCAAACTCAAAAGCTTTTCACTTGAGAGGATATGTTAGAAAATAATATAAATCATATCTTAAAATCTTATCTAAAAACTTAAACTATCGAGTAAGATAGTTATTTGACAAACAGGACACAGATGTGGGAAAACTATATTCAAATACTTTGTTAACCTAATAAATATGGACCCCGTATTTGTAAGAGAAGTTAAAGCAACTATATATCACCATGAGCTTCGATAGAATACAATCTGAGATCGTCTTTGCAACTTTAAAATGGAGGGCCACAACCAAACTAGGGAACAATTATAGCTAGCTCCCCCTGCTAAGCAAAGCAGCCCAGGGGAGGTGGATTGAGCTGCACCACTTCTATCGGGCAAGAAGGACTTTAGATTCCCAAGGCAATCTATTCTTCATTATTCAATTGAATTGGATATATATAGCCAAATATTTTTGTGGCCCTCAATTGCACAATTTGAATCTAAATTCTTTATTGCTTTAATTTTGTTTAGCAAAATATTCTATCCTAGACTTTCATAAATCTAAATTCAATTCCTTTTTAAAGCTAATTCTATATATTTATATTCGATTTTATTTCTTTTTAATCATGTCATTATATATATAAAATAAATAAATTATTGTTTTCTTGCAACAACTCTAATATTTCAAATTAGCCAATATATAGCTATAATTAATTAAACATCCGTATGCTAAATGACCTTCCCCATCATTTATGAGTCAAGAAAATTAAACCTCAAATTGACAAAGCTTAGATCACAGTTTGTTGGACGAGAAAACATCAAATTGTAGACTGAACAAAATTTATAAGGCATCAAAATTGTAGATTTCTTGTTGGTTTTTCAGTTTCACCATTATAGTCTTCATCTGCACGCCCTACCTAGTGCACATAAGACGTGGAAAAGCACCACCGAACCCTAATCTATCAAGCTGTAAATAGACATTTTTCCTCTTGACATAATGCGTTGAATCAATCTCCAACCATTAGATTGAGATTCTACCACAGTAGACAGGTTCTTGGAGGGCATAAAAGTCAAGGAAAACACAGGAAGAAGATGATGATTTAATTATAAAAAACAAAAATTGCAGTATATGGTGCGAATTTACACCTCGAAAGCTGTTTATTTTAGCTAAAACAGCAACATCTCATGTAGGTTTTTGGAAACACAACAATTCCCATGTCCCTTTCTTTACGATAACCCCAATCTCTCACTCTTTCACCACCACCTTCCCTTTTTAAAAAAAAAGGTAACAAGAAAAATAAATTATTATTCATTTAATCTCTCTTCTTCATTGCTTCTCTGTCTAGATAGACAAAGAAAGTAAAGGCTATAAATAGGGAAGAAGAGTGAAGTCATAATAAGCACTTCTATTTCTTTCAGAATTCTACAAAATAAATTTTCCGAAAGCTGAAGAGGCCGGAGTGTGACCAAATTAAGCCTGCAGGTCTGTGCTCCTTTCTTCTAAAAACATGCATATGTTGTTATAATTGCATGGTTTCTTGCACAAATAAGCAAAGATTTTATCATAGATTTTGCTGCCAGTGAAAAAACAAGAAAAGAATCTTCTTCCTTGCCTTACACATGAACATCTCTCTCTCTCTCTCTTTTCTTTTTTCTCATCTTCTTTGCTTCAGTGCCCATTCCCTAGATTTCCTTCATTTAACATTATTCCTTCTCTTCTGTACAAAATTCATGTGTTTCTCTTCTTTTTTACTTAGGCTCTTCATGTTTTCAAGCTTTCTTCATCTGATTTTTTCCCTTTTTTTGTTTTTCTTTTATGTAAAATATTTGAAGAAATACACTGTTATGAATGGGAGAAAAGTTTAAAGACAAGGGTTTCTTCTTCTTCTTCTTCTTCTTTTTTCATGTGTTTTGAAGTTCTTTCTCTTCAGCACAGCAGTTTGATCAGCTGATCTTAAGATGATGCACTTGAGGTTTTATTTTTGAGGCAGTTCATGTCGTTTTCACTTCAGCCACATGTATAATCACCATCAACTTCTGCTGATCTGAGTTATTGTTGTCCCGTCAAGACTGTGGATATATATTTGAGAAGAGAGACATGAAGAGAAAGACAAGTGCAAGAAAATGGGACACGCTCCCAATAGTAGTAAAATAATTAGTACATAAATCATGTTTAACTCATGCTAGATTCCCTTCTCATTTTCATCAGATCAAAGGGTATACAATATACATACATACATATATATATCCACTTTTCTTGCTGCCCTTCTCCATATTTCTTAGTGTGGTTTACATCTTTCAAAACCTGGATCTTTTGAGATAAACCTCAATGCTCAAGCTCTCCTCCCATTTGTTTTTCTTCCCCTTAATCATTCTTACAGATCTTGCATATATAAGACAACCTGTCCTTCTGGTATTTCTTTCTTGGTAGTTCCTTTTGGCAACCTTCTTGAACATCTTTTCTCGCCTCATGATCATCTTCTTCTTGAAATCAAGTTTCTTTCTTTCTTCTTTTGGAGATTTTTGTTGGTCTAAGCACTTCATGCATATTGCCTAGTGGTTTACATATTTCTACACCAAGATCTTTTGAGCTAAACCTCATTGATAAAGCGATATCCTTCCATCTCTTTCTCTCCTTAATCATTTTTGCAGATCCATCATTTTTTCCTGAACAACCTATCCTTCTTCGTAGTTCTTTTTGACACTTTTATCGAGCATTCTTTCCTCATCTCACCTTTTTCTTGAAATCAAGTTGCTTTCTTTGTCTTCTGGGGAGGTTTCAACTTTAACTTGTTGAATTAATTCATCCAAAAGGAAAAATATTTCACTGAAGAATGCAAAGAAACAGATTTGCACACCCTTAAACTTCAGTAATACAAACTTTTTTTTGTTCTTAATTTTTTTCCCATTTTCTATTTTACTCTTTATAAAAAGATTTTTTTACCATTTACTTCTCTACAGTCTTTCTCAGACTGTTGCAATTACCTAGCTATTCCATGTTTTTTTGGTTGGCATGACATGTAAAGGTCAGATCAGCTAGCTATTAAGTTAAGAAAACTGGCGCATATATAATACATAAGCTTGTTTGGGTTATGAAAGAAACGATCTTTTGTGTAGACATGGGAAGAGGAAAGATCGAGATCAAGAGGATCGAGAACACCACTAATCGTCAGGTTACTTTCTGCAAGAGGAGAAATGGGCTCTTGAAGAAAGCTTATGAATTATCAGTTCTATGTGATGCTGAAGTTGCTCTCATCGTCTTCTCTAGCCGTGGCCGTCTCTATGAGTACGCCAACAACAAGTAATTTTACCTTCTCCTTATTGTCTTTTCTTTTGGATCTTGATGGGAACCTCCTTTTCTTTCTCACAGATCACTAGGACTTTGTTTGATGTTTCTTTTGTCATAATAAGTGCTTCTTTCATAGAACAAGAGACAGTGAAGGGTGAAATATTAGGAGGGTATATCCTAAATTATGCAAACTGTCCATGACTTTTGGCTTTCCAAGGAGTTGTTTGTCAGATCAGACTATTTGACTTGGATCTCAGTTGACCGACACTGATATGCTCGTTTCTTCTTTATACTGATATTATCTCGACTTTACTGGAAGTTTAGCAGAGGAATGGCAGCATAAAAGCCATCTCTTTAAATTCCTAATTATCACTGGAACGAGAGTATAAAGCCATGTCTTAATTCTATATGTGAAATAAGAATTGACCATATCAAGAAATCATGATCTCATTGTCATCTTCCAGTGTGCTTCCTTTCCTTATTTTTGCTGATCCTTTTGGTGGTTTATATGATCTGAAGTGCTTTTATTTCATGATTTTTTTCTTCCTCTAGTATCCATGCATTCATTAACACGTCTAATGGGATCTAATTATAAATCACGATAACAAACATTTTGGCTGTTTGTAAATTGAAATCATGATTTTCATAAGAAAGATGCTTTAAAGATTTGAAGTGTTCCTGATTTTAGATTTGCCCTATGCTATTTTACTCATTATAGGTGTTAAAGATGATATTGATTTGCCTAGACACATTGTAGGGCTTCCCCATCTAGGTAATTAATTAATTAATTAAGCAAACATGGGTTGCTAGGAATCGGAGTGCATTTAGGGCTTCCATGAACATGAACAACAAGGATAGTGATATTATGAAGAGGTTATTTATGTAAGAGTGTTTGTTTTTTAAAAGTATTTTTTATTTAAAAATATATTAAAATAATTTTTTTTATTTTTTTTTAAATTTATTCTTGATATTAACACATTCAAACAATCTGAAAATACTAAAAATAAATTAATTTGAATTAAAAAAAAAATTGAAACGCAGAAACAAACTAGTTTTAAGTACAATAAAAAAGATTAGATATTTCTAAGTAATTAATAAGATAAATTTACAACAAATTAAAATTTATTTGATTGAACTAAAATATTTGCCATCTTGTTGAAGAAGAGTTACAGATTTATCAACATCAATAACAAAAACACTGAGAGTACAATAATGATAGTAATAATTATCACAGTAACAGTTGCAAAGAAAGCAACAGGTTCTTTCTGATCTCTTAACAGAACTGATCTTCTTCCCTCCATTAAGACCTGGGATTGTAAAGCAAACCCTAGCTATCGTCTTGATTCTCATTTTTACCTTTTTGGTGCTGCAATATTTGAGGATCCATACTGTGTAGCTGGGACTCGGCACTCCGAGTGATTAAGCCTGGCCCTTTTCCCATTCCATTGCTAACATGGGTGCTCGGTTTTCAGTACCTTCTGTTTCCACTTTGAGCTTTCACTGACAACAGTTTAGACTTTTATCTTTTGCTAGCTCTTATTCGTTCCATAAGATCAGAGATTTTAAAACAAGTCAGTGAAGACAAACAAGTTAAAAATGAAAGCTCAAAGTGGAGACAAACCTAGACATCTTCTTTAGTTTTCTAACTCTTTTCAAAAGCTTCATTAATGGTCCTTTCTCTTCCTCCCTCTTAACTTTATTTACGGATTGAATGCTCTAGCAAGGAAAAGGTTATCAACGAAGTAGAAAGTAGAGCAAATCTATTTCAAGTCCTTGTGAAAAGGCACATAGGGAGATTCATTTGCCATTGTCTTTCCTCCATAGAAACCTGAACTGAATTTCCATGATCAGTCCCATGATAACCTTTTTGTTCGATCTTTTTTAGTATCTTTATTGATCATAGCTCCAAAGTTTAAAAAGCTCTGTGTGTTATATAAAATCTATTGAAACTTTTTTTGAGAAAAAAAAAACTATTGAAATTGAAATGCAATTAACCATGAGCTTACAGAAGTATGTGAATTTTCGTATAATATATAGTTCATATCATAATAAAAATTTAATTTTTAATAATAAGTTTATGTTCAATCCCAAATTCACTTCTATCCAACTTGATTTTTAATTTTCTACCTAAAAAAAGCTAATCATAAAAAAATAAAAATAAATTTTTTAACTTTTTACACGATCTAGAAATTACAAATAGCTCTTCTCTTTAGGCATAAAAAGGGTACCTGAGGAACGGATTTCTTCATATCCATACCCTACTCATTATTTATCGGGTAAAAAGTTTAGATATTTATAAATTATTAATTATTGAGTTTTGGGTGTACATTATATGTTATTATTAATTAATCAATAAAAAATAAAATAATTAATACACACACGTGTGTGTGTGTCTGTGTCAGTGTTTTATCCTATTGTAATATTAAGGTACGTATTTATCATATTGTATTAAACAAAATCTAAATATTTTATAAATATATTTATATAATATAAATATATATTTCGGGTTAAGTTCAGATGGATTTCAGATCGAGTATGACAATATTTATATCTTATTTATTATCTATTCATTCAGATTAGATCAGTATTCATCAAGCTCGGATTAAAAAAACATGCCTACTTACCCTCTTAACGTTTTTCGATATCTTCTTACTTGTTTCTTATTGCTTTTGTTGCTCCTAGCTTTGGTTTTGGTTTGGTCGTCATTTCGTTATACTTCTTTTTGAATTGTATTGTAATTGTCTTTTCAATAATTATTCAACTAAAAAAAAAATGTAAGCTCTCTTTTGATCTAAGCTCAACAACAGCTTAAGTGCTTACTAACCATGGAGTTCTCAAAGAATATTTGTGAATAAGATGCACTAACAATTCAATAAATAAATAAAAAGTGCATGTCCTACGTTTCCTATAAGTAGATAAACGTTTTAAATTCTTCTAAATTCTAAAATTTCAAATACAATTGGTTGAACATTAATTAATAATCTTGATAATGATGATTACTAATTAGGCACTAAATAAATCTTAACAAGTTCCCTTGATCATTCTTTAGCCAATCAATCCAGCTTTATACCCACGAGATCTTGGGTTTGAGAGCCTATCCTCTCTCAATGATTAAAAAAAAAATTCTACTGAACTAGCTATGATCAAAAATTCTAAATTTCAACTCACAACCGGACTTGTAACTTAGAAAAAGATGCCAAGTACTGATGCAGGATTGGTTAATTTGGTGTCCAGTTCACGTACAGGTAACTCCTTTCTCTTCTTTTAATGGTGTGATTGATTACAATATCTATTCTTCACAGCACATTCTTTAATCTTGATCTTTTACTCTTTCAGGGCTTATACATCCCATCTTCTTTTGATCTTCCTGTTTCCATTTTCAGCTTTGGAAATCTCCCCATCCTTTGCTTGTTTAATTTCCCATAGCAAATCTAAAATCTCCTTTACTCTCAGTTCTCTTCGCCCTAAAAGCATGTTTTACTCTCCATAGTTGTCTTTTGTAGTGTTTCCATTCTTATGTAGGTGTAATAAATGAATATATATAGTGATTTTGCTACGGTTTCTTCATTTTTAGTAATGGCAATGGAAAGTCAAGGAAAGGTTCTGCCATTGTTAACTGGGCGCGTGAGGTGCAAGAAAGTATCTTGTTCTCTATACAAATGAACTTATCTGTCCTGGAAAGTTGACAACTGCAGTGGTCGATGTTTCATTGTTATGTTCTTTTGATGTATCTTCTCCACATAAAAATCCCACACGACACAGTACTATGATATTGATATATACTAGGTTTAGGTGGGTTGACGAGGAAATGCTGTAAAAGCAACTTTTTCATGCACTTGTTTTCATTCGATTAACATCTTTACATTATATCTTGATTTTTCTTCATGTTATTTGATTTTCAAATGTAAATCAAACATTATGTTTATGAAACCCTAATGCTGCTTACAAAAAAGTTTGAAACGGTAAAAATTAAATATGGATCTCAGATCCTTTTGCATTGATCCTTTCCTGTTCCATTGTTGTTTGGACTTAGAAATTTTGTTTATCTTTTGTAGCAGCATAAGATCAACCATAGATAGGTACAAAAAGGCCAGTTCAGATAGTTCAAATGCATCCTCTATCACAGAAATCAATGCCCAGGTATGCTTTTTCTTCCTCTATATTTTTAATCTTCATCAATTTGTACCAAGTTGTTTTAAATTTCTGGTGCTTGAATTTCTCTCGATTCATTAGCTTACTTACTTTTCCTGTATTATGAAATATAGTATTATCAACAAGAATCAGCAAAGCTGCGGCAACAAATTCAAATGCTACAGAATTCTAACAGGTACGATCTCCATTGTATCTTTTTTAAGGTTATAACCTAAAAATGGAAAAACTATTAAACTATGGGACGTTTCCGTCCTCTTGATTTTGTTCTTAGCAAATTAATGGAGATTTGTGTGCAAATA
>Ga0307517_10004738_pt1 | contig 20780 bp, 9 predicted proteins | sample 23_EM_MG_FD_194515 | JGI IMG/M metagenome (GOLD analysis project Ga0307517, IMG submission 194515) | Populus trichocarpa ectomycorrhiza microbial communities from riparian zone in the Pacific Northwest, United States - 23_EM | ecosystem: Host-associated > Plants > Roots > Unclassified | place...
CCCCCCGAAAGGAAGTGACAATGTGCGGTTTCTGCATTAAGTTTCCGAGGTTTGTCTCGACCATTGCATGAGATATGGGAGTAGAAAAGATTCCACTGTATAGCAATCAGAATATTAAAACAGTTTTTTTTTTTTTAAAAAAAAAAGTTTCCCCGGGGGGGGGCATATGTGGCTGATGCAGACTGTTTCGCGATGTAGACTATTTTTAAAAGATTTGATTTTTTTTTAAGAATAATTATTTTATATGTTTTCAAATTATTTTAATGTGTAAATATTGAAAAAAAAAATTATTTTAATATATTTTTAAATAAAAAATATTTTAAACGTAATTCAAACAATCAAATAACTCGGTGGCTACTGATCATCGAACCAATCAGCTTACGGTCATGTTTCAGATTAGTGCTCCATTTAAGGGCCACAACCACCAAAATCTTTGAAAGTGACATTCCTGCTAAATTAAATGGCTACAAGAACTTGGCAAGGAAACCGAACATCTTCCACTTTTCGTTGTCGAGAAAAATTGTTGCCTCAATTAAATCAGCTTTCGTCTTCCGTGCCAGGGTGAAAAACAAGAGTGAAAATCGAATAAAATATATTCACGATTGACGAATCTGTAGGTACTAGATTTCTGTCCTGTATATGAGGTGGCAGGGAAGTTTTTTCTTAAGCTTTTTTTATTTTTAAAGTTCAAATTTTCCAACTCGTACGAGAAAAAACGGTGGACAAAAAGTGAAAATTCCCTTTCTTTTCTTTTCATCTCAGTTCCCTCTCCTTCAACCAAATTGCAAGTATGGATTTTGATCAGATCCTTCTCTTGTCTCCTTTTTTTTTCCCTTTGATTTCTAAAAGACCAGAAAAAGGGTCTTGAATTAATTCTTCTAATTTCCTTTCATTTATTATTAAGAAAAGTATACATGTATAATCCACTCATAATCATGCACTCAATTAATTTGAAAAAAATAAAATTCGGAAGATTCAAATCTACGTTTTCTGCAACTTTTCATACCAAAATCTCAACAGCTTGCATGTATTAAAATGTAAAATCGGTTCTGTCAGATTTTTTTTATATAAAAAAATTAATGGTAAAAATGTGTTTGAGAGTGTGATTGTAATTATTTTTTATTCAAAATATATTAAAATAATTTTTGACATCAATGTATCAAAATGATCTAAAAATACAAAAAAATATTAATTTAAAATAAATAAAAAATTAAAAAATTAAATTTTTTTAAAAAACTTGTTTAAAACATAAAAACAAACAGGTTATACAATATCAAGTATCACGTTAAACTATGGTCACTATGTGGTCACATTCGTGATATAGCCCTGTTGTGTGTATTATTTCTGTAAGTTTCAATAATTGATTGAGCATGTCAGTTATTATTTTATCACAAAATTAGAACGGAAGCAACCCGCTCTCTTGATGCAAGTGTCCAGAGTTGTGGCGTTCATGTGTTCTTATATTCTTAGTTCAGGTGACGAGGGAGAAAGACTCAGTCATACAAGGGATGTGGGTTGAATCTTGTTGTTAATTAATTTAAAAAATCAATATATCCACGCTTAATTAGTTTTATTAAGAAAAAAATCATTTAAATTTTAATAGGAATTGGGAGACTTGAAATGCGCGTGGAAGTGAAAAGTTTTAACATTCCCTTCAAGAGCAGAGGCAGAGGCAGCGGCACCGCGAGCTATGTTATATTCTGAGGATGTTGCAGTCCTCCAAAATTATTTAAAGGTGAGATTTCATCCCTCCTTTTCAGGTTAATTCCAGTAGACACCTTATAAGAAATTTACCTATTGGCTCTATTTCTTTCACCTCATTTTAATATCACTCTTGCATATTTCTCACATGGCCCTTTTAAATTCAAATAATTTGTTCTAGCTCAACTACGTGTCAATCTATTTGGGAGTATGATTATGGTTGTGGTTGCTTTTTAAAGTGTTTTTCGTGCCGAAATGTATTAAAATGATGTTGTTTTATTTTTTTAAAATTATTTTTGAGATCAACACATCAAAACGATTCAAAACACATAAAAAAAATTAATTTTTAACAAAAAAAATTTGAATTTTTAAGAAACGCGGTGCAAGCAGATTAGAGGCAACATATTTAGATTCCGTTTGGCTTCATTCGCAGAATTACCTTAAGTTTCAACTTCCAATGTAAAAGTGGTATGATCTGTATGAATTTATTTGGACATGAGAGTCGTGTTATTTTCTATCAATTATGTGATTAGCTTATCGGTATAACTATTTATTTTGGAGTTTTATCTGTAGATTATTTTAATTTTCTTTACTGGAACCTCTCCTACACTTTTTCACACCGATTGAGTCCCTCCACTCCTCTTCTTCTTCTTATTGTGTTGAATGAATTCCTCCATTTACATGATGCTAGCTAGCATGTATATGAGACACCTTTATGTCATAATACTATAATCCAACAACTCTTCCATTTTTTAATTTTTCTTGTTTGATGTAAAAATTAAATGGTTAAAATAGAGCAAGTTATCTGAGAGAAAAAAATAACCTAAATGAACCTAATTAATTAAAGTAGATTATTTTTACATGTTTTTCCTCGTTTCTTTAGTTAATTACATAATTTTCGAAAATAGAAGAGCTACTCTAACATGAAGGTACCATGTGCACGTACAAACTCACGGTGTTATGATAAAAGAATTTTTACATAATAAAATAACAGTAAAGAGACTTAATCAATACAAAAAAGAGTGTAAAGCTGCAGTAAAAAAAAAATAGAAGAACACAAAAATCAACCTAGATAACAGTTTATTTTTATACGTAATTGAGTACACAAGATTAATTAATTATGTATTAAGACTTGATTAGTATGGTAAAGATAATAATTATAAATTATATTCTGGAACTTCGCTTAACAATTTAAATTTTAAATAGAGATAATTATTTGACATAATATCAAAGTCTTATCGACTAAGCGGTTCTGAGTTGGAATACGTTGAATTATACAAATTTCAAATCTTTTATCTATTCAAGTTTTAAAACTAAATAGCTTTTATTTGAAAAAACATATTAAAATATATATATATATATATATATATATAAATTATATATTAAAATATCATCTAAAACTTTTTAAAATAAAACATAATTTGTTACAGAAACTGATTTCACCTTACAAGTTACAACACAGCAACACCATCGATCGCAGTATAGCACAGCAATGATAAACATGCCCATAAATTAGCTTCAATCTATCTAAAACTAATTAACTTGATGGATATAAAAACTTTCTTCTCTTATAAGTTTGCCTTCGCAAGAATTAAATTTTCCGAGTTTTGTTTTTTTTTTAAAAAAAGCAACCACAGCATGGCTTTGAAAAATGATAACGCAAGGGAAAAAAAATAGAAGAGAAGAATATTAATTTAGATACCTGAATTGTATGTATATTTAGAAATGACAGATTTTTTTGGTTTACGAGAATTCTAAAAAACATATAATATTTCACAAGCAGAATTGGAATACTAAATCTCTATTCCAGGCCTCCTGAGAAGGCTTTACAAGGCAATGGCACGATGAGTTCTTACACTGAATATTTCCAAATCTGACAAAGACAGTCGTTTTATGTGTTATTACTAGGTTAAGCTGGAACCCAGCTTTCTCCATGAGTTAACTAGTAGTAATCCCAAGTGGAGAATATATTTTCTGCCTGCAAATACCTTCCTCGAACAATATTTTAGTCAAGAGTGCCTGATTTTCTAATCAAATCTTCCTTTTGACATTAGCCAAATCCACTTCAGTGTTCAATAATGCATATAAAGAAAACATCCCGCTTGGTTATTTTGCTCTTTTTTAGTGGCGTACTATACTTTCTAGTGGCCATTTGCCGTGGTCTCGCCATCGAAACCCGTGGATTTTTCGTAGCTAATATGACCGATTATGCAGCTGAGAGCAATCGTCTGAAGTCCAACTCCAATAATTAGACAAATTGCCATTTCTAAAGAATAATTGACTAAAGTCCCATGTCCATAGCGAGATAGGAGAGGCCACCGATGATGCAATGATGAGCAAGTATTCATATCCACTTGTCTAGCTTCCATGGTTGACGAAGATTTAACTCCCAGTATGTGTTTTCTGTCTGCATCTCTGGACAATAACGACAGATAAATAGATTAATCTCTAAAAAATAAAAATAAATAAATAAAAACAATGTGAAGCACAGCACCCGTTGATCTAGGCAGACTCAGGTCATTATATGCAGTTTCAACCATTTTGTTTGGTGGGTATATACTATGATAATTTATGAGGAAAATGCATCTGTTTATTGTAGAATTACAATTACAATAGCTATGTGGCAAAAACACTGAACGCCCAGACACAAAAAAAAAAAAAAAAACCATTACTGCAATGAAATTATTTTTTAACCATTTAAGAGAAAAAATAAGATGCCTTTGGTGTTAGGCGTAACTCAACATTTTCTCATAGTGGTTATCAAAGGGTTGTTTAATATATATATATATATATATAAAGAGTAAAATAACTAAATTATCTTAAATAAATAAATAAAAATTGTCAGTCGATGATGTTTTTATCCTTTTGTTTTTTAAATAAAATAAAAAAACATATTACCCCTGTAATCAAGAAAAAATAAGCCATTGATCCAATGGTTTTTTCTATAGGTTTTTATTTTCATTCTTATATTTTAATTGATACCTTTTTTAATTTGTTTCTTAAAATGATTTTTTAATCCATGTTTCAATTAATATCCCTCATTTTTTATTTTGCTTATTTAATTTTTTAAAATATAATTTTTTAATTATTTTTATGTATTTATTTTTAAATTATATTTTTTATGATTCATATATAATTTGATTTATGTTTTATATAGATAAAATTTATTTTAAAAATAAAAAATAATATTTTTAATATATGTTGTCTTGCATAATATTTTTTTTTATTCAATCAGTTTATTGTGTGTATTTATTTTTATTGTCATTTAGTCGAATAAAAATTTAAATTAAATAAATATAACTAGATAAATATCATACCTTATGAGAACAAATATCTTAATCCATATTTAATTGTTGATTTTTCTAATTTTATTATTATTTATCATTAATAATTATATATTCATTTATTTTCATAAAAAATTCTCAATTTATTTAATTAAATATTTGTATAAAAATTTTAATTTATATTTATTTTATTTTTGAAAACAACATACTTAGAAATACTATATATTTATTTAAAAAAAAAATACAAACCACGATGAAGCATGTTTAAAATTAAAAGAGTTTTTGAAAATGTGATAGCGGTTATTTTTAAAATATTTTTACTCATAAATATATTAAAATAATATTTTTTTATTTTTAAAAAATTATGTTTTGGTATTAATAAATTAAAATAATACAAATATATATAAAAATAATAATTTTAAATTTTCATGAAATTCCAAACTGCACCTAAACGAGATATTAGTATATTACTCTGGCACCGTAACAGTTCCCACGTCTATCAAATTTTACATCATACGAATAATTTGACTGATTTGATGGATCACGTGAATCATATTTGTCCTTTCTCTCGCTTGGATGAGAAAAATACATCATTGCTCGTCACTGGAAACCTACAGCCTTGATTTTTTGCCTTGATTTTTTTTTTTCTCATAGGATATTGATATTTAATTCTGCTTCTTTTTTCTTTTCTTTTTTTTTTTTTAATTTTGACTTGGATGTTAAGAGTGTATTTGTTTTTGCTGTAATTGTTGTGGTTGCGGTTGGAAAAAAATGATTTAAAAAAAAAAGCATTTTTTCTGTGGTTTGTGTATATATTTTGAGTGTTTGGTTAAAAGTGTAGTTTGATTTTATTATTGTTAAAAACATGTTTGGTTAAACCTGTAGTTGCGATTGCTTTTGTACCCAAAATGACGAGAAATGACATAAATAAAATAAATAATTCTTTGTGTTAAGAGAAAATAAAATATTTTGTCCACATAAATACCGGTAAAATAATAAAAGCGTGATTTGTTATTATAATTAAATATTATTGTCTCATCAAACTATTTGCAATGTCATCACAAATATAATACATACGCGATGCTCTCTGGTGTCCAGTTGTTTGTGATTGTGGAATGACATCAAGAAAAATATCTAAAGGAACGAAATCAGGATGACTATCAAACTTGTTGAATGCAATAACTTTAATGCAATCACGAATGCAAGTCAATGTTTGCATTGCCTAGTATTACAAATATTTCTTCAATTTTAATGCCAATGAAGATAATAATAATATATTAATATGTGATGTATAGAATATTACAGTTGGCAGAAGTTTAGACAAAGAAAACCTTCAGTTTATATTCTACAAAAGAAAGCTTATATGTCACTATGAGACCTGTGAACGAAGACTATTTACAAGCATATAAAGTACAAACACAAGAAAAACGACCGTGATGTTGAGGATAGATAGGGCTAATTAATTTCTTGGTAAAAGTTGCAGCGTTTTCTAAACAGCAGCCACGGCAAAAGCAATTGCAAGTTGCTTTTGCTTATCCTGCGTTTGGAACGCAATTTGTGTAGGCCCCATGGAGTTTGAAAACGTGGGTCTTGAAACAATAGAACCGCAGGAAACGTGGACGCTCCCACGTAACCAAACAGGTTCACTTTCTTTCCATTTTTACCGTTTAAGTTTGTTGTAATCAAGAGCCTAGAAAAGGAGATATTGTGCATAGTGTAAATATCCTGTCTATTTAAGATTTAATCTGGAAAAAAAAAACTTAATTTCAAAATGCCAATTGCTGACTGGAGAACGTCGGTGATCTTTTGGTCAACCCTGGTGCTCAATTATGGATCGGATAAAACATATTCAGAAAAAATAAATCTCAACATATTAACTGGTTAATTAAATCAAAATTCTAAAAGTTTGATTTTTAACAATTCATAGGCTTGGTGGGTGTTTCAGGAGACAACAATTTCAAATCTTAAAGGGAGGATGGAGATCTTATCACTAGAATTTTCGGTCCCTTCCGTTAACCAGAAAACAACAAAACCCCTAATAATTGAAAATGTTTTTTAAAATATTTTTTATTTAGAAATATACTAAAATAATATATATTTTTTCAAATTTATTCTTGACATTAATATAATTTAAAAATATATTTTAAAAAAATTTAAAACAAAAAAATTTCTAAAATTAACAAAATGTTGGTTCAACCTCTCCACCAAAGAGGAATTTAAAATGCCTGCAATGAAATTTTTTTGTTTTTAATATTGTTTGGGAATCGTGATTGAAACTTTGAAATTTTTTTTATTTAAAATTTATTTTTTTATGTTTTTAAATCATTTTAATATATTGATGTTAAAAATAATTTTTTAAAAATAAAAAAAATTATTTTAATATTTTTTTAAAAAATAAACATTAATATAAAGCCTGAATAATAGCTAGTCTCGTGGAATAAGAACTTCGAGAGTGGGGTTACAAATAATCAGGGAGCTCACATGAATAAAGGATGGTCCTCCATAAGACAGCACCATGGTCCCCATGTGAACCCATTTATTAGCTACGGTTTTTTGCTCTCTTGATGTTAAATCTATGTTTGGATAATATTTTAATTGGAGTTTTTTAAAAATTTGATAGTTTTTTTTGTTTTAATTTTTTAGATTATTTTTATGTGTTAATATCAAAAATAAATTTTTAAAAATAAAAAAATATATTATTTTAATACATTTACAAGTAAAAAATACTTTAAAAAATAATTATTATCACTATTACAACTCAAAACATGTTAACTCATTCTATTTTTTACTTGAATTGATATGTCTTAATTATATTTAATCGCCCAGGATTGTCTTTGAAGTTGATGAGTCTCTTTTTCCTCCTTTAGCTCTGCTCAATTCCAGAAAGGAATCATTTGCATGGAAAAATACAGTCAAAAGTAGGATAAAGAGTTGCTTTCCCCCCTCTTTTAGCTCTGTTTAATTACAGAAAGGAATCATTTGCATGGAAAATAAGAGTCAATCTTCGAGGAAAAAGAGTAACTCAGCCTAAAAATAAATCGATCCATATATACATTAATTGTTCTGTCGGGGAAAGGTTTTCCAAGCCATGAAGTTCCAGCTTTCAATCCACAACTCTTAGCTTGACGATCAGTGACGGGACTCATGCGTGTCGATTATTTTACCTTTCTGATTCGTGGCTAATATATAAAGATTGAATGACCAATATATGGTAAGTTAATTAACGAAGATTATCTATAGACAAGTAAAAGCAGTGATTTGATCTCGACCGCTAAATCTCAAGAAAACCAATAGTTTCACTCACGGTTGTAAATGAATCCCTGCTCTATGTATAGATATACTTCCAATTTGAATGAAAAAAAAATCGTGAGTAAATCGGTCTAACTTGTAATCTATATCATAAAATTATGATAATTTAATAAACGAGTAATAAAATAATTACAAATTCTAATTCCAAATCAACACAATATTAAAAAATTAAATTGAATAAAAATAAAATAAAAATGATTTAAGTCAACCTGACCAGGTTAATCTGTCAAATCTAGGTCATAAATTAGTGAAAACCTTATAGAAAGAAAATTAAAAAAACAATTATGAAACTCAATTCTTAATCAACTCAATACTAAAAAAATAAAGTTGATAAACAAATAATTAGAAAAATAAAAAGAAAAATAACCTGAGTTAACACGTTTAATTCACAAAATGTATAACCCGAGTTATGAAACTGAAAAACTTTCTAGAAAGTAAATAAAAATAAATTATGAAGTTAAATACTTAATAAAACCTATGTTAAAATATAATTTTTTTTAAAAAAAAATTCTAGAAAATTTGAATCGTCAAAATGAAAAATAGCTTTGCTTTCCATAATTCACTGTACAGTGAAAAGCCAAACTTTTTACTGAATGTTAATAATTAAATCAATAATGTTTACGTTTTCAAAATATCTAATATTGAAAATAGTTTGTTTTGTATACCATCAAAAAAATATCTAGGAAAAGCCCATCAAGAAACAGTCTCTGCTCTTGTTAAATTCCAAGGTTCCTGGACTCGTTAGGCACCTGGAATCGCGTGCCAGTTATGCCAATTGATTTATTGAAAAGGATATCTCTTTTTTTCTTCTTCTTTTTTTTTGAGATCTGGATTTGGAATTGCAGGTTTTTTTTTAGGGAATCTGGAGATTCTTTTCGACGTGGTTAATACATAATTTAATATTTGTTTTTCTTTATGTAGAACCGCGTTTATGGTGGTTTCATATGTTTTTTTTTTATATATATATATAAAAATATCATAAATATTTTTTTTATTATTATTACTAACGTGGATGTCTGGGTTAGCTTGCACGCACCTCAACTAATCTCACGGGCTCTAAAATTAACGATCAGGTAAGTCTCCAGTGACCATCATATTAACAATTGCATGGCTTGAACCTGAGACCACAGAAAAAACATGATCCCAAGCTTTTACCGCTGCACGAACCTAATAAATAATTGTCACAAATATTCTTTGAAATTAAGGATAGTTACCCGGCCCTTTTTTTTCATTTATTTGTAAAATGTTTAGTTATAAGTTTTTGAAAGGTGAAAAGTAAGCTTTAATTAAATTAAATTAATATTAAAAGGCTTGAGGTTCTTTTAACTTTCTTATTAATCTATTAATAAAAAAAAGTACATTAAAATAATCTTATACTTGGAATAAAAAGAAAAACTAACATAGAAAATAAATACTATTCCGGATTAATTGTCATGCCACTTATGAAAATACTTAATTTTTAATTGTGAGATTTGATGGGAAACTTAACCCGACAAAACATAAAGATAATGTTTTTTTTTACATATTTAATGAAGAGCATAATAGTCTTTTTCTACTGAAATTAATTAACAAACAAAGAAGATACTTAATATTAATTAACAATTTTTAGTCGCCGGAATAAGTCTGGAAAATCTCGAACCTTAGATGTGCCTTTTTTCCCCTGTTTATAATTAAACAAGAAAGCTATTTTTTTTTTAATATTAATCTAATTCAATTAAAGTTTATTTTTTACCATTCAAAAATCTGTAACTAAACATTTTAACAACGCATAATTGAGGAAGAGCAACTTACCAAAAGCTGTTAATAATGTGTGCCCTAAGCACACACCTTAGAAAAACCCTCACTGTTTTTACCGGCGAGGATTAAGTGCAAGGAATGTTTTCACTAACCAAGATTAGGTTAAAAAAACTACAAGCACATTAATTTTAAAAATTGTAGCATATAAAACAATAAAAAAATATAATTCTGTTAACTCGAATTTTTTTACGATACTATCCGAATTACTCAAATAATTATCTGAACAACCTATTTTCCAAAATTTAAGAGATTTTATACCGAAATTGGTTCAGGTAAAAGGGTTTTTCTGAACAGTGCTCGTCTTAGATGGGTATAATATTGGTGTCACCGAGTAGATCGAGGATGAACTGACATTAGTGGCTGATCAAAAGGAGGAAAAAATGACTTCAGTTGCTTACTCAGCTCCAGCTTTGAATGGGTCCGATTTACTGTTTCTTGGGATAAGCAAATTACTTACCCACTTGAATGTTTTGCATATGTTCTTAAAGCAGCATGTTGCCTGCCTGTTCATAAAATTCTTGCTATTGCCCTAAGTTGACAAGATTCCATGACTTCGAATTCCTTCTGTAGCCACAGGATTTTCTTATCCTTGTGATAATGTTTTATACCAATAGCATGAAGATGCTCCTCCCTGGAAACCTATTAATGATAAAGACCTATCAATAATTAGTCCTTCAACGGATAGCAGACGAAGCAGCCTCTCTTATCGGATCATTATATATATATATATATATATAAAATTTTACGGGCACTGAAATTATATATATATATATATATATATATATATATATATATATATAATTTCTTTCCAGGTTCAAAAATATTAACAGCATAGATTTCTTTAAAGGGATACCTCAATGGTCTGAAAGCAAAAGCTTCAACTTACAATTGTATATACATGAATGGCGGCATGTTTCTTTCACCATTAATCTTAAATGAAGGATTGTGGAAAGATAAGAGCCTCGTCTGCGATTTTAGGCCGATTCTTGCCTTAAATGGTGTTTTCTTTGATAAAGACAGAATGGCATGGAGACTTTTCTGCTGGGGTGCTTGTCATTAGGTATTTTTGGATGGATGTTGAAGCCAAGACCTCAATAATTATTACCTAATTAATTTACTGATGGTTAAGCACTTAAGCCTATTTATTCATGCATCTCAAAGGATTTTTTTAAAAAAAATTAAATTTATTTTTATTTTTTTACTTCAAATTATATTTATTTTTGTTTTTTATATAATTTTAAATTATTTTGATGTGTTAATATTAAAATTATTTTTTTTTAAAAATACCTACTATGACAATACCAATAGGTTTTTAATTAGCCTAAACTCTTGTACTTTTTAATTCAAACTTTATACAATGAGTATGTTAACACTGTTATTAGTCTTCGGTTACTAACAACGTTATTTGGCCGATAATTTTAAAAATTCTTAGAATATGCTTACTTTTTATATTAAAAAAACATAAAAAGATAAGAAATAAAAAATATTTTTTTTTTAAATAAGTCCCGCCAATTTTGCATTTCCTTGATTTTATAATTACATTTATGTTAATTATAAAAATAAATAATTATAAATGAGGGGAAAACAATTAATTATATAAAAACAAATTTGTATTTATTTTATTTTAGCTTCTTTTTTATTTTTATTAATGTGAATTGATTGTATTATCGATTTTATGTTCTTACAAGTTAAAATTTCTTTATGATTTTTAAAATGATTGGTTATACACGAGGGAAAGAGTTAGTGGTATAGAACTTAATTTATTAATTTTTTTAAAGTTATTTATCTATTTTTATTATTTTTTTCTAATATAAAAGAGAGCATATTCAAAAGAATACTTCAAAGCCAAAGCTATCTAACACCGTTATTAATGGCAGCCTGGCAGGACTAGCACAGACTTACAATAAAAGGTTTGGATTAAGAAGTTTCAAAGATGAGGGACCTTATTAAAACAAAGTCGATAGTACAGGGGCCTTCAAAGCTCATCAACCCAGTACTTGCATTCCATTTAACAAACCCGTCTCCGTTCTTCAGGTTATAAGGTCGTGATTCACCCAATACTTAATGACCCTCTGAGCTCGAAGTTCACGTCATCAAGCATTACATTTACTCCAAGCAGGCTGTGGTAGCTGGGAGATGAACGTAGACATACTCGAAAGTGAGATACAGCTGTTTGCTTGCTCATGTTACTGCTCCCAATTACAAGAAACAAAACGCCATTAAAGGTATGCCGTAAGCTAGATCCACAGCCAGGGCCACGAGTACACTATAACAAATACGCCACCTCCAGGAAAAAATAAACGTAAAGATTCAAACATGTGATCTGTTCTACGTTACAACCAAGGATTTAAGAGCCGCTTGTAATCCGGGAAGGGACTTATACTATGCTTAATCAAATTGCAAGAGCTGCGGTTTTCGTTTACCAGTTCGAATCCAAAATATTTAGAAACTTGAGCATTTCTTCTTTACATATGAAGTACTTCCTGTTTTTTTGGAGGGCTTTAGAATAGCTATTGTACCAAGAAAGAACTCCCATTCTAGACATTCTTCCCAGTAAGATTGAGAAAAGAGAGTAACCAAAGTTATCATCCTAATTAACTAGGACTCTCTTTAAGAAAACTTTTAAAGGTATGTTCGTCCGGATTTTGGAGTAAACTGTAGACAGAACCCATTCTGCAGTGGCGATGAATGGACATTAGTTACAGGAAAACATCTGATTGCTCTTGGGTCCGATCTTTGTTGTTCACGCATCAGATGGCCAAATTACCTCTCCACGTAAATTTGTCGCGTATCTTTTCAATGCAGCACGTTGCATATCTGTCAAAAAGATTCTTGTTGTTGCACCCAAGTTGTCAAGATGCGGATGCTTCCAATTCTGCTCGTTGCCGTAGTACCTTTTGTCCCTAGGATTTTGTTTTTAATGTATTACCATCATGATCAAAATGCTCTTTCATGGAACTCTATGTGATGCCACTCTGTTATTAATAGTTAGTCCCTCCTTGCAGGACAGCAGATCACAATGTGATGTTTTGAGGGAATGGAACGAAAAATGAAAGTGATGGAAAAGAAATTTAATTTCCGTAGTATGGAATTTGGATCCTAAAATTAGGAATAGAGAAGAAAGTAACGGTAGGGAAAACGGGGAAATTAAAAATCTCCAATTTCATTCTCTCTCTTTAATTTCCCTGGTTTTCCCTTCCATCTTTGGATTGCTATACACTCTGTTAAAGGGATACTTTCTATTGTCTGTCTGCTATTCTATAGGTCAATTGCTAAATATATGCAGGTTACCGTTGTTCCAACTTTCCACGTTCTTAGTCTGCAGAGAGCCATTCATAAATGTCCCTGCTGATTGAAGCATTAGCCTTGTTAGGTATCCTTCTATAATTCTACTAACTAAAGAAGTGGAGCTTGCTAGTTTAATGTCATGGTACTGCATTTAAGAAACCGAGCTCCTTCCATCCAGTTATAAGTTCCTTTTTTCCCGATTCCTCAATCCAATCTTCGGAACTCGAATTGTGCCATCAAGTTATATACATGGTAGCTGGGAGTTAAGAATGGGTGACTTCAAAGTGAGATACAATTGTTTGATTCTTGTTCTTGCTCCCAATTACAAGAAACAAAACCCATCAAAGGGAAACCGATCACTGATTACAATAAATATTTAGACCACCAATAATACAAACAGATTACAATGTGTTGTCTCTCTAATCTTTGCCTTCATCATCGAAACTGAGCCTAACTGAGACCACAAATACACCGCAGATAGGGGAAACAAATACAAGCAAACGAGCCTCAACCTTCTTCTTTTACATCATTGGACGAAGGGTGGGTTTCTCCACCTTTCGAACACTCTGTAGTGCCAAGAGTATCACCAGAGTATGGCCATTTTCTAACAAGTTCAGGTTAAAAATCAAGAGGGAAGTCGGGCCAACAGAATAGAGGTGAAAAAACAAACAAACCCTTGAACCACAGGGCCTTCGTCTTAATTATTGAAAGGTAAATGAGTCCACACAAATTTTCATCTGTATTAAAATTATAGAAGCGAACTCCATCGGGAATTCCCATTACCTCTCACCCATTGTAAGCATTGCCAGGCAGCATTATCACCAAACATGATTGAACTTCAGGGTTTCATTCGGCCCCACGACTTTCGACAAAAAGCGTCACAGCTTTAATGCCTTTTTATACTCTAGAAAGAATCGATTCAAAAATGCAGTCGACTCAACAATTCATCATTACCAGTCACCGCCCGTTCTACTTGCAAATGCAGAAACTAGATAATTTCAAGTTCACCTGAATAGCTTCCCTGAAGAAAAAAAAATTAAGGTGACTTTCCACAGTCATATACAGCAAGCATAACAGCACCAGAAATCAACTACTTTAACCAGAGTGAAATTATGCTGGATATCCGTCACCGGAAGCTTAGACATGTTCAAAACTCGCCGCATTGAAAAGGGAAAAGAATAACAATTAAAAGGAGGGAATGGCTACCAACTATTTTCACATACAATTGGCACAAAACAGATGAATCTGTTATTCATCACGCCTTTCCAGCGCGCAACCAAAAGCAATCAATAATTGTATCAAGGCTCTCAGCGGCCAATGCACCACGGAAAATACAGAAAACAAAATACACCTGACAAAAAAAAAACGCATTACAGTAGAGTTCTATTTCTACCCAAACAGCTCAAGGAACAAAGGTGGAACAAATGCCCAATGATCGGCAGGATTTGCAATAATTACAATTCAAAATCCCAGGGCTGCAGCCACGTATCTACACATTGGAGACAAGAACAGATTTACATTGGCAATGCAATACCGCCTTAATTGGTTCCTTTCCCAGCGTTCGAAAACATAGTACCTTCGTCTTCAGAATATGGCCCACCCAAAACGCTAGATCCATCAGGCAGATTATCAGGCAAAGCGTTGGTATTATCACAGCCGCCACTTATATCTGCAACACTGTTGCCTATAGAGGACTCGGACAATGAAACCAGGCCCATGGTGGCAATTCTATTTGCAATAGCATCCACATCTCTGGTTCCTGTGTAAAGGCTCCAGCTTCCACCAGCAAGTATACTCGTCTGATCAGTATTGGTTAGCACAACTGGTAGGACATTCATGAATTGAGAATTGGTTTGGCTTGTACTGCTGATAAGCAGTCTCAGAGTCTCTCTCGCACCCTTCTCCACCACAGATTCAGCAGTTTCAGGAATCAATGGGTTTACAAGTCTTGGGTGCAAAGGTGGAATAGGACCTGCAATAGTCGGTCCAGCACTGACCAGGTAGCCTTGACCCGAGGAACAAACATCAATGAGTGGAATGTGAACAATGGGGTCACACATTAAAGGAGTGAAAGTTGGGATTTGCTGTGAACTCGGAATTGGCAACCGAACTAATGGGTCTGGCAGCAAAGCAGGAAAATCCAGCGAGGGGAAGTCAGCCAAACTGAGAGGTGGTATAGGGCTTAACAGGTTGGATGGTCTACCGGTGGAAAATAATGGAGGAAAGGGGGGCAGTAAAGGTGATTCAACCGATGAGGTAGATATTTCTGAAGGTGTGGAAGGATATTGCAAACTCGATGTACCTTGGGGGCACCAACAATAGTACGGAGAGAAAATAGGTGGACTAGACAGAACATGAGACACGGGGAGCTGAATTGGTGGCAAAGACAATTTACCAAGAGATTCAAGAACACTAGAGGGTGCCAAAGGGCAGCTCTTAGCTTCCTGCAATTTTTCATTCCCGGATTGATTGCAAGTCACATCAATGCTGAGTGGCAATGCAGCCATTATGTTATCAACTGCTGAAAGATGGTTGTCCACACGACGCCTTAACTTTTCCCTGGTGGCATTCCTTGAAGAAGACAAGCTTCTGGGTAGGCCCTCTTTGAAGGAACTTGATCTAGGACTGAGACTTCCCTGATAAGCCGAATTCGTTTTGACTGCCAGACTGCCAGTATGCCTGGAACGAAGAGACTTTGTTGTGGAGGTTGAATCAGAGACGTCCGGAGTGGTAGAAGAAGTGGCAAGAGAACAAGTAGAAATTTCCCTGCCATTGCTTCCCACAAGGAAGGCCCGAAGGTGAGTTGCAAAGCAATCAAGACGTGACTTGCTGATTCCGGTTAAATCAGCTATAGATGGTTTCCTCTTTAGTACATCTTTCATCTATTATTGAAAAAAAGAAGAAACATGCATTAGTAACCACTGAAAAATATTTCAAAGAACACACAGAGACAGACTGACACGTTATTGATCATATGGTAACTTTCTTGTATTTTCCCCCCTTCCAACCAATATTCACGTTCTGATTAATTGCGGAAAAAATTCAAGCGCGAGGAAGGAAGAAGGAAAATCAACTCCTGCAAACCTGGCTATTATTGATTGCAAAGTTGAGTTAATCATCATTTCTATAAATAAGAAAATATGCATAAATATTATTTGCAGTATTTCAAAAACATCATATAAAAGTTCCAAAGCTAAATTAGTTCTGACCAAACAGTGCACAAGTATGTGCACGCATAATCATCCCTGTTGTGCATACCTTTGCAAGTAATTCAATTCCCAAAAGTTTTGATTTCTCCGAGCACCAAAAGTAAAAAACTCTGCCATCTGAGATCTTTAAGTTGAAAGATCGGCCAGAACTGTCTGCAGGGATCTCATGAACTTCAACAGCAGGACAATGGGTTTTACTACTTAGGGTGAACAGCCTTTCTGTACTACCATCATCACCAATGAATGAGAGGCGCAGACCAGACGCTGGCAATAGTGTAAGATTTAAATCCCCCCTGAGAGAACAAGAAGAAATGGAAAATGATTTAGCAACACAAACCAAAAACTGCAACTAGAAACCGTGCAACATCTTGAATAAAATCATAATTAGCAGTGAATCTTTAAATGCACTATGTCAGCACATAAAGCTTATACCGAGTTCATAATTTTGAATTAATGACATGAATTTGCAGATGACTTGTATGTGCTAGTGAACAAAATTAATAAGTTTGTGAGGCTAGACAATATAATATCATTTTTAGTGTTTGCTAGATCTGCAGCCCTGTTGGATTGCATTATTGATCAGTTGCAGGTTCTTTTGACATACACCCAGAAACTGGCATATTGTAGCACATCTAGTAGATATCTGGATTACTTCCACTAAAAGCTTGTTCAATGGACCATGATAATTGCTCCTCCATGGCTTTAACATTTCCATACATCAACAATAATTTGACAAGTGTTCATTCCATATTCACTAATCTTTTTTCTTGAAAACCATCATTAAGTAGCATTGCTTGTGATATTATTAGCGAAAGTATCAAAAGTCAAGGAACATCCCAAGAATACCCTGAAACCATGCTCCAAATGGATTGTGATAAAAATCCTCCAAAACAAATTGTAAAGTTCATAACAACAATCTAGAAGACTTAACAAATACGAGAGGTAATACACATTCAAGAATGCAATGACAAGTTATAAAAGAGTGTCTTGCTGAACTCAAAGCATTTTACACGCAACCAGATTGCAAAGGCAGTATGCAGATTATATCATGAGGTTAGCATGAGGAAGTTAAACTGGTATGAAACTACTCACGCTCAGATTCTAATTCAGTTCAAATGTTCTTCCTATATATCCAAAAAGCAGTAGCAAGTTATATTATCGTATGTAGGAGATGAAACTACCTTTACTTCCTCATAATTCAGAGATCATAATAGAATACGCCCACTTTACCTACAAGTCAAAAGATATTTTTACTTGGAAGCATGAACATTATCACCACAAATAAGCTAAAACATTTAATCCTGCAAACTCTACAATTCATCAACTACAAAATATATACACTTTACAGCTACAGTTATGTTTAAAAATTAACTCAATGCTGATGGAAAAGCTCTAATGAAAAGTCAATGCTGTAAGAAAACTATCTAAGTATGTGCCAGAGTAATTAAAGGAAATACAAAGGTTAGAGAATTCTTTTATATCAATAACCAACTTGACAAGGAATGACCACTAGACAAGTATTCACTTGGTCATACAGCATCATGAAGCAAAACCCATTATGCAGAATGTCATTTCTAGTCTCTAGATGAAGCAACCATAAAACAGCTGTAATCGACAGTCATTCCATAGGAGCCAAGCATTCATGTGAATTATGTTATCATACGATCCTTGTGACTCGAGTTCATTGAATTAATAAAGAAAAGAGTGCACAAATTGTCCTACTATCAGATGGTAATCCAAGAGGATAAAGTACAAGATGAATAATGCGCTTAAAGTACAAGATGATACTATTGGGGACCAGAACAGAGGAATGCATAAAACATATAAAAATTATTTCGAACATATGCGAAATGCACAAGGACAAGTTCACAAAGAGATATGGTTGGCGTATACATGATATCTGAAAAATACATCTGAAAACTTACAGGTACAATTACATTGATGATATACTGCAAACAAACATAAAGTATAGTTTAATTCAGCTGCCTGCATAGGATATTAATTGCATAACCGTGCGAATGGTTGGATCAATTAACATTAGACAGTGAAAGAATCATCACATTGGTTATATCTTCACACACTAAGGGGTTGTTCATAAATCAATTTAGCATGCCCTCACTTCACATAAATATAAACATAAAGCACCACAAAAGTAGTCTCACAAGTCAGAATATCAAGCTCACACAATTATATGAAACTATAAAATAACCCCAATTAAAGAAATCAGAGTACAATTTGAACAGTGTAAAAAATAGAACCGCAGCTGCAGCATAACGCGGTAGAATTAAAGCATTGGAAACAAGATAAGAAACATGTAAACATTCAACTACCAGAGTCTGTCACTGTTTCCACACACAAAACTCAATCAATACAATAACTCAAAAAACACAGCACATGAATGCACAGACAAAATAAACAGTACAATATCCGTATAGAATTCAATTACCTTATGGTAGTCGGGCACAATAGAGTCCCTTGCTTGTTAATCTTCCCAACACGAATCGAAACCAGAGGTATGCAGAAACACCTAGCTAGCATACCAACCTCTGACGGCTCAAAGTGCTATTCAACAGCACAAATAAAAACGAAATCAGACATCTTAATTACAATAGAAAAATAATAAAAACAAACAAATTAGTTACCAAACGTCATAGTTACCTGGCTGAGATGTGCTAAGAGCCGGTCCTCGGCCACGCCACTGGAAGCATTCAGTTTCAACAACGGCTTTAACCTCTCATCAGCTCTACAAGCTCCCATGACCTGCATGTCTAGCGCTTGCAGCCACTGCAAAACCCTATCTTCACGATTGTTCCTTTGAAGCAACAAATCTCCGTCTCCTTGGTCCACTAGAATGTCCGTCAATCGCTCCGTTAACCCAGCCTCACTTGGCTCGCTCCGCTCTGCCGAAACCCTGCCAGATCCCGCGGTAGAGGTTCCACCGGCGCTCGATATCGACGATGAGTCGTCGAAATCGTTAACGTTTGATTGTTCAACGCGATCTTCGTTGAATTCTTGCTTTCTAGAATTAGCCATCAGACAATTTTTTTAAAATTAATAAAATCCAGACTCAAATTCGAAACCCTAAGCTTCAGTTTCTCCTTGAAATGGAATCCGATTAAGAAATTAAAAAAGAAGAAGATCGATTTGTTGTTGTAAAGCAGGGATTTAGAGAGAGAAACTTAAGAGATAGTGTTAGAGAGAGAGAAAATATCTGGCACAGAGGAAATGCTGGTGGCGTGGAAAAATAAAGTGAAACGGAGGGAGTTATATAAATTACCTGCCGGATTCGAAAGAGTTTTTCAATTGCGATTTGTGTAGTTTATGTGTCCGGGCGTGATTTCATAGGAGCCACGTCAGCACTTCGGACGTAGAGGGAAGGCGATGTATGTGTCGCTTCATCAAGGTTATAAAGATTATATTTTTTATTTAAAAATATATTAAAATAATATTTTTTTAAAAAAAAATTATTTTTAATATTAATATATTAAAAAAATTAATAAAACAACTATGCAACTACAATGCTTAGGTAATCTTTTTAGGTCTAGAGACAGGGCTACGAGCCCAATAGGATGGATGCTAATTGCTGGTTGCCGCTGGGGAGAGGAGGTAAGCCATCATTTGAAAGTCAGTTTAAAATGGAGGTTCGTTAAAAAAATATATTTTTTTTATATATTTTTAAATTATTTTAATGTATTGATATTAAAAATAAAAAAATATTATTTTAATATATTTCTAAATAAAAATATTTTAAAAAATAATTTCAACCACACTTCCAACAAATCCCTTAAAATGTTATATAAGTGTTATATTAAGATAACTTTTGAGATTGCAATTTAAAAATGTTATTTTTAGTTGTAGTTTTAAAAAATATATATTTGATTAAAATTATGGTGAGATAGATCTTTACATGAAAAATAAATAAAAAATAAATTTTTATAAATAAAAAAAACATGTAATTTTAGCTTACAAGAAACCAAGGTTATAAAGACAATTAGAAGACAAAAATAATTTAGCACACTAAATGATTTTAAAATAATAAGTTTACAAAAATTATATGTTTAAAAATATTGTAAGATAAAATTTTACATGTAAAATAAATAAAAAATAAATTATTTTTAATTTTTACAAAATGAATATTTAAAATATAATTATATGCAAGACCAGTATAAAAAATAAAACTATTTATCTATTT
>Ga0307517_10004739_pt1 | contig 20778 bp, 8 predicted proteins | sample 23_EM_MG_FD_194515 | JGI IMG/M metagenome (GOLD analysis project Ga0307517, IMG submission 194515) | Populus trichocarpa ectomycorrhiza microbial communities from riparian zone in the Pacific Northwest, United States - 23_EM | ecosystem: Host-associated > Plants > Roots > Unclassified | place...
TAATAACAATTATAAAAATAATGGCCAAAGTTAATATAAAAATCAAATTAAATCAAATTTTAAGGGATGAAATTGAAAAAAAAAAATTCAAACAAAATATATAGCAATCAAAAGTTTGAGGATCAAATTTGACATAATCAGTAAATAATATGATATTTCTAAATTTTTCACAACTTCTGAAAAGTGTTTTCTGCCCAAAATAAAAGGAAAACACTTTCCTGGAAATAAAGCTAAATTTTCTGTTGACTGGAAAGTATTTTTCGTTGATTAATTTTTCTAATGACAAATAAATACAGAAAAATTTTAAAAATAATTTTTCAGAAATCACTTAAAAAAAAATGCATCCTTAGTTTAATTTTAATTCATGGCCAGAGTTATTATTTGACATTATCTTAGAAGAAGAAGAAAAATAGACATTGAAGCTTGACAGGTCATCAGAACCCCGTCTTTCTGAACTTGGAATCCAGAAATGCATGCATGTATACTGTACAGCACAGCATGATTTTTGCTGGTCAAATGAAATTAGAATTTGGATATCATGTCAGGATTGTACCTTAAGAAAACATAATAACAATTCAACACATCAGATGGTTGCAATGAATTAAGGAAACGTGGAGTGGGTCCTACATTAAGGTCCCCCACAATTTATTTGACCTGTTGACCACCTCCATGCATCTTCCGAGCCATGGCTCGATCGCAGCAAAGAAACGGGTTATTGAGTTTAGGATGGACCTATCAAATTAATAATAGTGCCCACCTTTGTAGACCCTTGGACAGTGGGGTGGGGGCTTTTATAATTTGGCCCCCTCTAAATTTTTTTTCTTGCTCCGCCCCTGTCCTTGGAGGCACAAGTGTTAGAAGAAACTTCGTAAGATCTGTTTGAAAAAAAAAAAAAAAAAACTTAAGAAATTCGTTCATACACAAACGTAGATGCTCGTTTCAAAAAAATTCAGGATCATTATTTCAAAAATTGCCTAACTAGATTTGGCCCGTCTTATGCAGCATGTATATACTTTCCCCCCAGATAATCATTGTTTAGAAGGACATTTTAAATAAATAAATAAAAATTTGAAAGTATAAAATTAGATAAAAAATAATTCAAGTCAACCCGAGATAGCGTGATAGACATGTAACCTGGGTAATAAAGGGCGAGCTAACTTAGATTAAACTGCAAAACTAATGACTCGTGCTATGACATAAAAAAATTGAAGAAGACCACAAAGCCAATTTTTTAAAAGAAATAATGTTAAAGATAAGATCAAAAAAGAAATAAGTTAAAAAAAGTATGTCGACCCGTGTTAACTTTTCAAACTCATGATCGAGTTATTAGGCTGGAAATACCATACATGGAAAAACTGCAAAATATAATCCTTAGCAAATCAAACGTTGAATGATGAAATTAAAAAAAATTCAATTATGAAAAAGGATAAAAAAAAGCAATTAGAAGAATGAGGATAAAAATCAAATAAAAAATAAATTAGACAGCAACAAGATTTTTTTGATTAAAGGCTAAAATCGAAAAGAAAAAAACTTTAATAAAAGGACAAAAAAACCAAAATAATAAGGGTTAAATTGAAAAAAAAAACACCATAAATTTAGATCGAGGAAGGAAATTGAAAACCAATACAAATTGCACAAAAGGATTAAAAAAATTGAAATCAAAAGATTGTGGACGGAGTGGAAAATGAACATCTGCATCATATTGATAATGATGATGATGAATAGGCTGCATGTGTGATATTAGCTAGTATGTCATCTGAACTTCAAAGGCAACATGAGAATATGAATACCTATTCTATGATTATGTATCTCAAAGAAATGTTTGATGAGGTTAGTAGGACTAAGAGGTATGAGACCACTAAGGAATTGCTCTACTGCAAGATGACAGGGAGTTCTTCAATGAATACCCATGTTTCGAAAATGATTGGCTATATTGAGAAATTGGACCAATTGGGTTTTGTCATGGACCATGAGTTAAATGCTAACTTGGTTTTGTCGTCATTACCCCTAAAGCTTTTCGCAATTTATTATGAACTATCACATAAACAAGTACTAAGTCATTATGAACTATATAATAAGAAATGAAAGATAATATCTAATCTAAAAGATCCTTTTACTAAGTCATTATCCATACAGAAACATTAATGTTACATGAAACAATTTAGTATTAGATACATGAGCGATTATCTTTAGTGCAAGTGAGAGATTGTTAGTTTAATATGTCGTATAGCCAATCGGTTTTTTACATGTGGCATTATAATAATAATGTAAATACATATTTATTATTAATAAAGGCTTAATTTATCTTTAATATTTATATAATATTAGATTAATGAATCTAATATTTGATTTATAAATCTAGAGGAAAGATAAGGTCCATGAGACAAAAATACTTTCCAAAAGAAATTATAAAGTTGTTATAATTATGAGATTTTTATTGCATAAAACATTGTTCCTAAAATATTCTTAGTCAATACTCTCTTAAATATTGGATATTTATTAGAGCTGTAAAGACTGGTACATTTTTTTTTTTATGAAAGGAAGCGGTTATTCTCATAAGTTGAGGTATAAAGGATGCCTAGAACTAATATGTAGGTGCTTGTCATAAGACATGTACACTGAACTGACCTGTATGAGAATTTTATATAGAGAAATCACCTTTGTCTATGGAAAGGATCACATGACATATGTGTAAATGATCCTTAGACTTGAGATCATTAAGTTATCTTGTATATAGAATGTTATGCTTTAATCATGTTACATGTTATCTTAATCGAGGTAACGAAGGGGCAAACATTGGGTATAACATGAACTATATGAAGGTACTTGAGTGATCAAGAGAGGATCCATCCCTTTAGGTGAATTAGAAAAAAAATATTTTATTTGTTCTCAAATAGTATTGATTGAGAAATCATTGGTCAAAGTGGAATGAGATTTGAAAAGAGTTTCAAATTTATTCAAACGATAAATGATTATTATGTAGAAAACAAACATGATTTAACATCGCATACATACTGCATGCTTTAATGTTAAATAATAACATTATTGATGAAAGTATATTAATTACACTGAGAAACCGGTCAATAAAATGTTAAGTCAAACCATTAATAACTTTCTAATATTTGGGGATCATGACACGTTGCTAAATAATGTATTTGATCTTCAAATATAAATTAATCAATTGTTGAATTGATAATAAAGTGTTTAATTTATTTGTTTCTATTTAATTAGAATTATAATTTATATTTAGATCAACATATGAGGAACCTAATGAGTTATATACATTAAGAACCATTAGTCAATAATTAAACTGAGATAATTAATCAAGTATGACTTGATTTAAAATAATTCTAGAAATCAAGCACTAGAATATATTTAATTCAGGGATTATAATTCTAGTCCTAGAATAATAAAGTAGGGACTTGATTGATTAAGTTTTTAAAATTATCCTTAAATAATATATGAATATTATTTAAGGGCAAATTGATATTTTGCCAATTTATAGAGTTTTTCAAATTTCCCTATAAATTGTAAGTTATGTCTCTTATTTTTTTTTAGTTGTTGTCTGTTAGACAAAAAAACTACGTAAATCACAAAATAAAGAGTTAGAACTCTAGGTATAACAAACTCTCTCTCTTAAATAGGGATTTAATAAATTTCTCATTGGTGATTCATGTGGATAACCATTGAAGACCGGACAATTGAACGACTTGTGGTTTGTGACAAGTTTTTAAAGAATTATTTAAAGCCGAAAAAGATCAGATCTTGAGGTAATAAATCCCTAAACAACTCTAGATCTATCTAACGAAATCCTAGGAACTTTCGAATAATTTTATTTTATTGTTTCCGCTGCGTGTGTGATATTCAGGAACCTAACAATAATATATTTTATGTGCTGACTCTACTCATAATCTTCATGTAATCTTTTTCATGAATAAAAGTTAATGTTTTTAAAAACCTTATATTTATGATAATTCTTTTTATTTATTGATACTGTAAATGAAAGGTACCAGAGACTTGTTAAGTTATTTATAGTGAGAAAAGTTTAGGAAAGTATATTTCATAATGTTGATAAGTCATGGTAACTGTTGATGAGTTGTGTTTGCTGAAGTTAGGCATTGTTTTTTTACTCTAATATTATATGTAGAACAAGAAGTCATTTTTCATTTCATGATTTTCTATCTCATTTTATTCTAAAATATTTAATTAACACTGAAAATAAATATTATATTCAATATTAATTTATTTAAAATTATTTTATATTTTATACTTATTTTTAATCTTGTTTGTATATGCAAACATAATTCATTATTTTTAGTATATTCAAATCAATTAACAAAAGCTAATAAATTAATAAAAGGTTTAAAAATATTTAAAATCATATTTAATTAATAGTAGGGGTATAATTTGAGTCAAAATATTCCAAAGGACTTGACAGGAACTGGACCATATATAAATAAATAAAAAAGCTACCGAGTGTCATTCTTAGCCCTGAAAATTACAAAAACAAAATATGTTAAATAACAAAATTATTCTCATAGAACCTCCTTCAGTGTTATTAAACTCGGATTGAACTGACAGATTAACCTGAAACTTGATAACTGAATCGGTTCGAGTAAAATAAAAAACCAGCCAGTATAATAACCTGACAAAACCTGGTCGACCTGGACAAACCCATACAAGACCTAGTTTTTTTTCTTTTAAATGTGGTTTTTTTTTCTATACCTTTCTTTTCTCATATTGTTTTAGTTGACTATTAACACTTTTTAAATTTCACTATATTAATACTAGAAAAATATTTTATTTTTTTAATTTAGGATTTAAAGCCTTATATATATATATATATATTTTATGTTCACAAGAAAAAAATTAAGTTTTTTTAATACGGGATAAAAAACTTTTTGGTTTAAATACTTTAACTTAAAAGGATAATATAATATCTTTTCAATATGAGATTTGAAACCTTTTAATATATCTACTCTATATTTATAAGAAAACAATTATTTTTTCAATGTGGGATTTGAAGCCGTTTAATATATATACTCTATATTCACAAGAAAAAAGTTATTTTTTCAATGTAGGATTTGAAGCCCTTTAATATATATACTCTATATTCAGAAGAAAAAAATTATGTTTTTTTAATATGAGATAAAATTTTTTCAATAACATAATATCTTTTTAACGTGAGATAAAAAAACTTTTTAAAATATTCTTTTAAACTTCATTATTTATAATATATATAACTTATATTCACATATATTGTTTTTTAATTTTTTTATATGAAATATTAAAACTTTAAATATATTTTTTTAATTTTTTTAGGTTGACCTACAAAATCCAGAACCCGGCCTCTTGGCCGGGTTAACCCCGGGTCGGGTTTGACAACTATACCCTTAGTGGCTGTCCATCGAACCAAACCCGGATTTGAATCCAGACCCGAAATCTCCTTATATTAACCCAGAAATGAAAACCCCTTAAAATCCACGAGCCTGAGAGATTTCCTTTTGCTCAAGCAAACACGAAAATAAAAAACCAAGCATCCATCAAAAACTCACCAACCAATCATGTTGACAGGTATTTCTCGATATTCTCAAAAAACACATTATTCTGACGCTTGATTTTTATTTTTTATTTTTTTGGGGTTTATTTTTGAATTTCATGAACTGGGTAATCGCTGATTATTTTTTTTTCGTTTATTTTTCTGATGATTTTTTGGGTAGAGAGAAAGAAAGAATATCTTATAGCTATAGCTATAGCTATAGTATTTGTTTTTCTGGCAATTTATGAGAATCGTGGAACTCTTTGTAATAAGTGATTAATTTTTGGGTTACGTTTGTAGTTAGTGATTAGTGTTTGTTGCTAGAAATCTGGCAGTAGGATTAATGAAATGGGGAGTTTGTCCAAAAAATTGAGGTTACAACAAGCAGCTTATAGAAAGTTTGGCTCTTTAAGCAAAATAGAATGCAAGAAAAGGATCGGCATAGAGAACTCCGAATAGCTTTAGATGGAGATTCAGTCGAATTGGTTTTGTGTAGACGCCATTTGTGGGTCCCGGTTTTGAATGTTATCACTCAGACACCGTTTGCTAACGCGGTGCAAACCGCTTTCCACGAAAATTCAAAATTTTGTTTTTGCTTAAATTTAATTTTTTTATATTTTTACATCGTTTTGATGTACTAATGTTAAAAATAATTTTTTAAAAATAAAAAAACATTATTTTGATACATTTCTAGATAAAAAACACTTTGAAAAGCAACTGCTACCATACTCTCAAACACCCGTATAGTTCTTGCGGCGGATCTTATACAATGACAGTGTGTATTCTGTTTTCCTTTTTGTCTTTTTAATTCATTTTTAGAATGTCTCAAGCTCAGCAGAAAAATCGGAGCTGTCCCTTTTCAGTTATCATTTGTCTAATTGTTTTAGAATTTTGGTGCTTCTTCTTCTTTTAACGATTCCAATGAATTGGCACAGTGAGTGTAAAATGGCAAAAGGAGCTGTTCCCAAAAGTGGAAATTGACACTAGCCAGCCCCCTTATGTTTTCAAATGTCAGTTGCATGGTTTGACTGGAGTCCCCCCCGAGAGGCAGAAGATTATGGTTAAGGGTGGTTTGCTGAAGGTAATTAGATGTTTTTCTAAATGTACCTGAAAGTATCCATTACTTGCAGTGGTCAATTTGATTCATATTATTTTAATTGTGATTTTTTAGGTGTTATTAAGAATTTGTTGCCTTTTAATACACTTGTCCTTCTTTAACTTCATTGATGGACAATGCAGGATGATGCCAATTGGGCAACCTTAGGAGTGAAGGAGGTAATGGTCTTTTATGATTATTTTACTGCTACACAACTCTTATTCTTGTGTGACATGATGCTAAATAATGGTGTACATTCTTAAAAAAATTTTAGGGTCAAAAATTGATGATGATGGGGACTGCAGATGAGATTGTGAAGACCCCAGAGAAAGGCCCTGTTTTTATGGAAGATCTTCCAGAAGAAGAACAAATGGTTGCTGTGGTATTTTTCTTCAACCCTTTTCTTCTACACATGATCTATGAATTCATGGCGTGCCACTTTAAGGAATTTGTTGATTTATATAATAACATTCTAATCGATGTAGAAAACTGACATCAGAAGTTATAAACTGTTGACAAATGGAATTTATTAGCTTTCACCCCTTAAGGAATTATTGATTTTTTTTTTGCTTCTCTCTTTTATTCATTTTTTAATTTGATAAACTTAACGGAGGTTAATGAAACAGCTTCTAAATGATTAGGTTCTGAAGTGAATGTGAGCCTTCCATAAAAGTAGTTGATTATGGAGATATCACACAAACTAATTAAGCATGCATATATATATATATATATATATATATATATTCATTCTTTTTTCCAGTTGTTGCTACCTTTTCCTGTGTTCTCCCCTTGTATTCTATGTTATAAAACAAGCTCCTAGATTGTAGGATCCACAGAAATGACATGGATCTGTCTGCCTTTTTTGAGAGTTGTGAGCGTTCCAAGCAATCAGATAATTGCTGCACAAGCTGAGCCTTGACCGATAAATGACAACAAAACCATGCTTTGTCCTGGTCCAAGCAAAGCAAACGGAGCTGTACCAATTGCACCTTTGGCTAGGCTTGGCCTAGTTGTGTTATCAAGAAATAAGTCATGCTTCATCTCCATTCCCAAGCCAGTATTTATCTGTGTGGCTTTGTACTAATCATATGTCACAGTTTTGCCTTTCTACTGGACTGTAAGTTGCAGTCTTGTTCACCAATGACGAGGGAAAAGTGAGAGAAAGGCAATTCAGAGAAGAGCTTCCAGCTCCTTTGAAATAAGATCAACAAAAAGAGAGAAGAAAAAAAAGGAGAGAGAAGTGGACCAGAACATGACTTATTTGGATATGCCTGTAAATTCATTCATCAATGGCCCATGCATACAAATAATTCTTCTAGGAAGCCTAAGACTCTTATTGTGATCAACATGTCCATTTTCACCATCATTGCCTCCATGTATGCAAGTTCCAATCATTCTTTTATGTATTGTCAAGCTATCAAATTTCTACCCTAAACCTGTTTCCAAGCTTTCTCATTGGGCTTGAACTTGAATAAGCTCAGAACCTCAACATGGCATGCTATAAACTCAAGTTCTTAGTTACAATTTGAAAGTTATAATCTGTCAGTCCCATAAAGAGTGATTTCCTGGCTGGTAAGTCGTAGCATATCTGTATATCATCCAAAACTTAACGCATTAATTCTCTCTCTTTTCTATTTTGACCCTCAATAAAAACTATTTTCAACATTTTTTCTCCAACTACTTTTCATTTAAAAGGACATTGTTGAAAAGTTAATAAAAAATAGATGAGCTGGCATATGCCTGTAAATTCATTCATCAATGGCTCACGCATACAAATAATCCTTCTAGGAAGCCTAAGACTCTTATTGTGATCAACATGTCCATTTTCACTGTCATTGCCTCCATGTATGCAAGGTCCAATTATTCTTTTTTGTATTGTCAAGCCATCAAATTTCTACCCTAAACCTGTTTCCAGGCTTTCTCATTGGGCTTGAACTTGAACTAAAGCACAGAACTCAACATGGCATGCTATAAACTCAAGTTTATAATTACAATTTGAAAGTTATAATCTGTCGGTCCCATAAAGAGTGTCATTTCCTAGCTGCTAAGTCGTAGCATATCTGTATATCATCCAAAATTTAAAGCATTAATTCTCTTTTTTATTTTTTCCCTCAATAAAAACTATATTCAACATTTTTTCTCCAACTACTTTTCATTTAAAAGGACATTGTTGAAAAGTTAATAAAAAGAATGGATGAGTTGGCATATGCTTTATTAGCTATTATTAATATGTCAGCATAACACACGGAGTATTATTATTATTATCTACTTTCTTATCATTGCATGCATGGAAAAAGACAGTGCTGATACCTGTTCTTCCCTCTCTCCAATTTGTAGAGCACAAATTTACAATGATCCTTGGTTATGCATCCTGGACAAACCTTTGATTGACTTTCAGTTAGAATGCCATTGCCTTGGTGGAATGGAAAAGTGAAATTCTGGATTATGCTATTATCAGTGATTAATATTTGATAATCAGACTTTTCTAGATTCTTCATTGTAAATGCTATTTATATATATTTTCATCAATCCTTTATTAGGAATATCTAGTACTTGGATGTTTGTTTTCTTTTTTCCCTCTTTAATGTCACCAGATATTGTTTTTATTTTAATGATCTTTTCTCACTTAATATTCTTGTTTCACTTTATGCTAAATTTGTTTCTGCTGACAGGGTCACACTGCTGGCCTCTTTAATCTAGGGAACACTTGCTACATGAACTCAACAGTACAATGCCTGCATTCTGTTCCAGAGTTGAAGTCTGCTTTAGTCAGGTGAGTTTCCTTTGTGAATGTCTCTGAAACTAGTTTTCAAGTTGCAGATCAAATGTGGATACTTTTGTATGACTGAAATATTGTTATCAATGTGAAATTTGGGCAGCTATCCATCTCAAAAAAGCAGTGATTTGGATCATACGTCTCATATGCTGACAGCTGCGACTCGAGAACTATTTAATGAGCTCGATAAAAGTGTAAAGCCTGTGGCACCTATGCAGTTCTGGATGGTTTGTACTCTGCTCCTGCATTATTTGCAGCATTTATTGACATCTTTTCTATTTGAGAAGCTTTTAGTAATACAACATATAAATGGGATGAAGTCTCACTATGAATGTTGGACGCACCTTTTTCAAACATATTATTGTTTAACAAGCTGTCACATATGTGGAGTCTTACTGATTTGAGCTGAAGAAATGTATTCCAGAAAACTAGAATGTTGCAGGGCAAAGAACTCTGATTATATGGATGTTAACATTGATCTTATTTATTAGGAGTTTCATATTACCCATTCCATGCTTAATACCGTGCAAGCATAATCAGGTTTAGTTCCTAATGATGTACAAAACTATCTGCCTTTAATAGTGCAAACTCTTGCACATTATTGTCATCATTAGGTTTTCAGTTTTGCAGTCCATCAATTGATGTTTACCATGATAAGCCTATATTTGAATTTTGGCATACCTTGAAATTATTGTTGTTGCATTATTGCGCTTTGATTGTTTGGAAACAGGGGAAAACGCATACTGCATTTTACTTTACCCATTTACTTTTGCAGGTATTGCGCAAAAAGTATCCGCAATTTGGTCAATTGCATAATGGAGTCTACATGCAGCAGGTTTTTCCAAATATCAATATGCCTAACATAACAGTTGTAACAATATAATTTCTTGTAATGTTGATCTATGCATTTTTGAAATGTAACAGGATGCTGAAGAATGTTGGACACAACTTTTATACACCCTTTCACAATCACTTGGATCACCGAGTTTCAGGTAGTTTTGTTTTGTGTTTTTCTGAATATGAAACATTGTCCATGCACATATCTTAGTTGAATTGAGCTTCATAGACCATAGAAGCATGCTTTTGCTCTATAGTGGATGTCATCAAAAGTCAAAACTTTTACGCCATTCCAGTTTGGAAATTCGTTGGAGATTGTTTTTGTACAAGTATAATTCCCTATATAGAACTTATTGGTTTAAATATCGTTGCTTATTCAGAATGCTTGCTTTCTGTATGGATACTTACCTTCTTGATTTTGACCTTTTATAACCTGCAGTGAAAATCCAGATACAATCAAGGCACTTTTTGGCATTGAACTTGTAAGCAGGTGGATATCTTCACCTCTGTTTTCATAACAGTTGGATTGTAGCTAAAGTCACATTTAGCAAAAGAATAAGTGCTACATTTCTAAGCTTGCTTTTACTGCTGGATTGTCATTGATGCATTTTAAATGATTATGAGCGTCTCCATTTGGCTAGGGACTACAATCTTTGACAAAGTTTTTGTATGTGATATTGGTTGCTAGGGTGCATTGCCAAGAAAGTGGTGAAGAAAGCTCAGAGACAGAATCAGTTTACTCACTTAAATGCCACATATCACAAGAGGTGAACCATTTGCATGAAGGACTGAAGCATGTAAGATTTACTAATTATTCTGTTACCAGGATTTCATTCTTTTCCTTTTATTTGATTTTGGTATGTTGAATGCTTTGTGTATTCCTTTGCAATAGTCTGGTTTGTGCTTGCACTTAACTAGCTCTTGATAATCATGTGTCTTGTTGGAAGCTTTTGCAAAATGAATCTGATTCCACTTCTCTGTCTCTCAATTGCACAGACCCAAATGCAAGGCACAAGGCCACTCAGTGGCCATGGCCTCCCCCAAAACTTTTAAGAAACTCATATATCCCCTGATCATATGTACCCTGAAAACTAAAAAACATGGAAATTTAGCAATTGAAAGGCAATCAATCTAAGTTAAATATGAGATGTCATCCTATTTAAAGTAAATCAACTGTAGCAGCCAATTGCATTTGCTCATATTGGCATGAAAACTTATAATGAAACAATGTTTCTTCAAAAATATTTTTTTTAAGATAAAATAGGCATATATATTTGGAAGGAGAATACTCATATCTATTTTTACAAAATGAGCAGCCAAAACATTTATGCATTGGTGCATGCAAATTGTTAAATTATTGATATCTCAATCCTGTAACCCAAGAAAATTTCTTGCGCAATCCCTGCTGCTTGTCTTTGTGAACTGCAACAATAATTTGTATAGGCACAATGTCATTACATCAAGTGTTAATTGTCCATGTGCTGGAGGATAGTGACTATAGAAGGTTTTGCTTATTGATAAATAACAACAGTACTCAATTTTAGGATCTTGCCTTTTCAGTGTTCTCTTGCACAAGTTCTGCATGCCAGTCCTCTGGTCTCTACCTTACAGATGAGTTAAAGACATTTTAGTGCTAGGCACCCACCTTGGCAAATAGAATACCTTGTCAACCAGGCCTCAATTCCTAACTAATTGTTTTGGCTATGGGTCCTTTTGCGCCATTTCACACAATAGTACATTGAATCTGCCACAATATCACAGTAGAAAAGAAAAGCTTCATAGCTATTGCTTGTGCTTGCATTTGTAGTTGTATTAACCTTATCGCCGAGGAACTTTTCATGATTAACATGGCCAACTTATCATCTGAAGGTAAAAAAACTGGCTTTTAGTAGACAATGCAACCATGTGGAAATACTAGACTCTTGAGAATTGAGATCTTTGTATTTAACTACAATAAACGGTAGAATTCTTACAATGGACTATTACTTGAATATTTAAATCAAAATAAATAGAAATGCTTTTTATCAACTAGTGGCTAATGATTCACAAGTTAGCGACTAACCTATAAATGCAGCTAATATAGCTGATTACTCTGGTTCTTTTCATAAAACCTGCTTTCTCTTTTGAGACAATTTCACTAGCCGGTCTGTATTTTTATGTGGCATCACTAGATTCACTACCTATCACTTCCCACTCCTCAACTTGAAAATAATATCTGTGTTGTGTTGTGTGTGTGAGAGTATACACATGCATGCACACACGCACACGCACACATTAAATGCCCTGTATTAGTAATATCTTAATCTTACTGGTTATAGGGTTTGAAGTCTGAATTGGAGAAGGCTTCTCCCTGCTTGGGTCGTAGTGCAATTTACCTGAAAGAGTCCCGTATCAATGCCTTGCCAAGGTAATAACCTTCCATTTTGGCTTTTTCTACGTTGTGATTTCCTTTTTCAAACTTTGTTATTTCTCTTTATTTTTATAAATTTTTCCTCTTAAAAGAATGAAATTTCTGATGGCACATATTTGTTTTCAAGGTACCTAACTGTTCAGTTTGTTCGTTTTTTCTGGAAGAGGGAATCAAATCAGAAGGCCAAGATTTTACGGGTAATAGGGGTTTCTTTTTTTCATTCTGTTACAAATGAGAAGTGACTTCAAAAGTTCTGTTTCTGTGGTTGTAAAATGGCTTGTTTAATTTAAGGGATTGGATGCTCTGCATGCCCAAAAAGGTTAATAAAAGCCGTACTTTTTAATGTTTATATGATACAACCTTTTTAAAATTACTGTCTTTCTTAGAAAGTGGATTACCCATTACAACTGGATGTCTACGATTTTTGCTCTGATGATCTTTGCAAAAAATTAGAAGCACCTCGCCAGGTATATTTTTATCCTTTTGTTTCAGTGCTCAGTATGTAAGGGTGCTAAAGTTTTGATGATGATTATGATTATTCTTTACATCTCATAACTCAGATTTTAAGAGATGAGGAGGGTAAAAAGGCTGGTTTGAAAGCCAAGGAGAAGACCTCGGGTTCAAAAGACAATGATGTCAAGATGACTGATGTGGAGGTGAGTAGATTGTTGAATTGTGGATGCAAATACAAATAGATAAGACCAATGGATATTATTGATATATCTTACCCTCTTGTTTTCTGTTTAGAGGCCATCAAATGAGAGTGGAGAATCATCAAAGCCTACCTCCAAAGAAGGTGAAAACTTCTAAATTTCTCCTGCTTGTGATTGAAGCATCTTTTTTTGGTATTTCTATTTTTCTTTTATCGAGGGTCTCCAGGAGATGCTTTGTGTTTGACTTCCAGGGGACTGCACTTGCAGTTTGTATTGATAATGTTTGTTACTATTGTGTCTGGCTGTGCTTCCTGGATGTTGTGAAAGATTTTGGGCCAGAGATGCTTTCTGTGCATATAAGATGATATTGCGGCCTTCATTGTATTTAATTTTTCAAAGTTAACTCTACCATTGCTGCATTTTTTTTGGAGATGCTAAATATAATGCAAACTGTTTGTATTTATAAATGACTGATTTTTAATTTGCTACTTTCCTCTCCCAAAGTTGTCTTTACTGGGGAATGCACCTAGTTTCCAGTGCTAATACTTGACCTTCCACTACAGATAAAAAGTCACATTTAACTGGAATATATGATTTGGTAGCTGTGCTCACCCATAAGGGAAGGAGTGCTGATTCAGGGCATTATGTTGCATGGGTCAAGCAAGAAAGTGGTAAGTTCTCTAACGAGTTTGTTCAGTGTTTTGTCACTATGTTATTTGGACCGACTTGGGTTTTTCAACGGATGAATTCTCAATGTTTATCCCAGGGAAATGGATTGAGTTTGATGATGATAATCCTGTTCCACAACGGGAGGAAGATATAACTAAGCTCTCTGGAGGAGGTAAGCTAGCCTGATTGGATAATGGGCTTGTGTGGTGGGAAAATTCTGCAAACTTATTCTTGCTTTTTTGTTTTTTATAATCACATTCCCATCAACGACTGCCATTTTATTCTTAAGTGAAAACTGTCTTTGTTTATTCTGATGAATTTCTATCTTTTGATCTTAGGTGATTGGCATATGGCTTACATTTGCATGTACAAGGCACGAACTGTCCCGATGTAATTTTTTCTAATCCCATCATTTTTAGATTCAAGTCACCACTGGATTTCTTCGTAGATCCATATTGTAAAATGGACAGTAGATTTTTACAGAATTGGGTTTGTTGTGCTTATAGGAGTTGTCATGTCTCATGCATGTGTTATGACTGTATGGCATAGGCTCATTGTTTATGATTTCGGACTTCTAGTTATCTAGAACCTCATCAGAAATCAGAGCTCAGATGTTGTAATTCTCATTTGTCCTGTTAAGAAATGCATGAATATGGTCAACAACTTCTATTGAATCACAAATAATTAGTTATCAAGTTTTAAATTAATTGTAGTTTTAATTTTTATTATTATTATTTTTTTTTTTTTTTGGGGGGGGGGGGGTTTGCTCTTTCTAGACTTTAAAATCGTCTATGATAATAAGGCCTTCCAATTTTAATTGTGGCCAAAAGAATCAGTTAGATATTTTTTTGAAGTAACTACTATGCTATTCATTTTTTATTCCTTCTTTTTAGAAACTGAATCCCAAGTGGAGTTATGTAGCAACCTCGGAAACCAAACTAGATGTTCTAAGCATTTGTAATGTTAAGGAAAAGAGAAGGAAAAAGATAAAAAGAAAGTAAACAAACTGGGATTTAAAGAAAAATGATAATTGTAGAAAAAATGTAAGTTTTAAATTGCATAAAAAAGTTGTGTATATGAGGTTGGTTATCGTTTTCAATAACTAGATTTATATATAATGTTACAATGATAAAATTTTACACATACTTAAAATCTTAATCCTATACAAACTCTTTATGGTATATAAAGGATTTACAATCCAAATCCTTGTGCATATTCTTTTGGCAATTGTATGTGTTTTTGTTATGCTGATATATCTATTAGTCTAACTATTAAAGAATCCTGTTGTTAATGTGAATTCATCGATTGTTGATCTTAACTGTCTTCATTGGTTAACAGTCAATTTCATTCATCTTTTTTCATTGATTTATGAAGTGAACTAATGTTGTTAATCAAAAGACACTTAATTGTTTTTAGTATAAACAATGCTCCCAATATTTCTTGTTTGGATTAATAAAGGAATATTGATTTGTATTTTATGCTCAAATCAATTGTTGCATAATTATGTTGGATTAGGCACAATTATGATCGATTATTGACACCACATATTAGTAATTTGACTAATATTTGTCATTGTTGATTGTTTTGCAAATGAGTGGTCTTTTTCGACTCCCAAACCTATTTTGTTGGTAAGGTGTGATTTTGCATCATCCTTCCTCACTGTGTTCAGATGTTGAATCCTTTGGATCTTGATTAGTCGACCTTGTTGCTACCTTCTTTCAAGATCTAGGAGATGTTGATGATTACTAGCCAATTCTTCATCCTCATTACAGAGTTTACAACCACAAATGCAGTGCATGAAAATATCTAAGAAGGGGAGAAAGCCACATGTTTGGCAAGCTTTCAACTTAAAAACTGCAGCAAAAACAACAGGTTGGCACAGTGAAAGGAAACAACATGTAAATATCCCCATGCATGCACAAAACACTCTCTTCTCCCACATGAACACATATAAGGTTCTCATTAAATCTAAATCCGGTACCTTATTATGAGCATGATATATGGAAAGACATTCATATAGCATAACCAAGAAAAGAAAGAAAACAACTAGAAGATATGAATCTAGAAAATCAAACGAAACAAAATCCTTCATGTAGAAGAAGATGGAAGGCATTATAATATCCAACCTGTAACGACAGTGATAACTTTGATGTTTCTTGCTTTCAACTGCCACCAACCTCCTCCCTTTTGAGAAAGATAGTTGCTTGATAGGAATTGTCTACTTAGAGGCCAAAGGTTTGAATGGCCTTAGGATTGCTCACTTGCTCCTCCTTCGAGCCCCCTCTTTTAGTCTTCCTTGACCATTTTTCTTCACTGTATTTTCTTCTTCTTTTAGAATCTTTTATTTGTGGGTTTTATCTTTCCTTTTCTTAATTTTCTTCTATCCTCTCTCTTTACTACTTCCTTACTCTTTTTTCTCTTTCTAATATATACTGACTTTTATTCCCTCGTCTTCTAGCTTTCATTCTGTTTTCTGATCTTGCTCTTTTCTCTTCTTTCATTCTTCCTCCAAGCTGGGACTTGGTGCCTTTTATAGAGGCCTGGGGATATAGTACTTGGGGTTTGCATCATGACCCTTGATTCTTCATTATCCATCCTAGCCATCGATATAAATCCAGCTAAGACTCGCTGGCAAGGCTAGTTCTGCAAAAGGTCGCAAATCGGGTCTGTTTGTTTTTGTGTTTTAAAATATTTTTTTAAAAAATTAAATTTAAATTTTTTATTTTTTTCTTTGCTTTAAATTAATATATTTTTTAGTGTTTTTAGATCATTTTAATGTGCTGATATTAAATATGATTTTTAAAAAATAAAAAAAAATATTATTTTGATACATTACTGAATGAAAAATACTTTAAAAAGCAACCATAACCACACTCCCAAACAAACACTCATTGAACCAAGGCTCGGGAGATTGTCTTTCATCAGAGAAGCAAGGGGGAGTGTGCTTTTTATCTTCGTAGAGGGGAAAGAAGTCACCAAAATTCCATCTCCACGCATGTTATCTTCCTTTTTAGGGAAGTAGACTTTAAGGAATTTGTTCAATGACAAGTCATTCAATCCTTAGGGTTCTATTTCAATCACAACAACGCCTTTTCCATATCAAACTTTTTTTCTCTTTTCAATGAAACTCATCGTTTCATTAAAACTCATTTTTTCTTATTAGTTTTCAACTTAGTCCCTAAAGTTTTGATTTCTCAAATCTTAGCTGATTTACACTGATTTTTAAGAATTCTTTTCAATCAAACCCTTAAGAAGTTTATTCAAAATGGCCATTTAAGTTTTGATCTTTTTACAATCTAGTCCTTTTTAATGTAATTTCAGTTTTTTTTTTGCTTTTCTTCAATCAAACCTCAAATTATAGCCATGATAAATTTGACTAGTTGTTAACTGAATCCTTGTTTGTTATTTTTTGAAAAATATATATTTCATGAAAAATTTTCTTTAGGAGATTAAGGAGTTAATTGTTTTGGGAAATTTTGAGGATTTTCAGAAATATTGAAAAACTTTTGTTTTTGTTTTTGGGGGGGTGAAAATGTCATGACATTCAATATGACTTTGCTAATGCCTAGTACCATGTAGATTTATGAGCTCCCTATGTACAAGTGTTAATCATTCACTTTTTTATAAGTGAAAAACATCATTTTCTCAATATATAATGTTTTGTTGCACTAATATCATCCCAATACTACTCGAAATTGTTGATCAAGTTTACTTTGAAAACACCAGCAAATATATTTAATTTTAAAACTTTATTTATGAGGTGATCAATCTCGATGACATTGGCATAAACAATTATTTTCTTAAGGTTTCCTTCCTGACCTTATTTTTGTGTTCCTTGGCTTGGTGTCCGGTCTTATTATAGATAAAGAATTTGTCATTAAATTTATTAGCAATCCCCTACCCTACCCCTTCACAATAAGCTTTTTCTTTTTCTTTTTGTAAGTCCTTACCAATTGTTATAATGTTTGCTTTGGGGGCTATATTGAATTAATTGGCTCTTTTTTAGGATAACTTATTCTCTTTTTCTATCCTTAATCTTAAAATGAGTTTTCAACTCTTATTTCCTTATGCTTATATTTAAGATAGTTCTTGAAATCTTTCCATAATGGTGATGGTTTTTTAATAATTATAGTCACTTGGAAAGATTCACTTAAAATCATTCCTTCAATATAAATATCATATAAGATGAGCTAAAAATTTTGAACTTGGCTTATAATTGTCCTTGAAGCGACCATCTTGAAGTTCATAAATTTATCGATTATGAATTTATTTATACCAGCATCTTCAACATTTTACTTTTTATCTAAAGCTTTTCATAGTGCTTTTGCATTTATAATTGAAAACTATATATATATATGTCCAATTGATTTAAGATGCCATTCTTGCACACAAAATTGCTATGATTTTACGTGTTCATAATTGTTATAATGATAACATCAGATTCATTATTAGACAACTTTGGTGCTTCTTTCGACAAAAACTTTATCAAGTTCAATGTGGTCAAATAGAACAACATTTTCGATTGTCACCTCTTGAAGTTCAATCCATTGAGCTTTTTAAGTTTCTCACCATGCATCATATAAAGTGATGGTGAAATCCTCTTTATCGAAGTAGTACTTGTTGAAGCAATATTAATTGTTGTGGTAACCATTTCTTGAGTAGAAGACATGACCAATTTCTAAATAAACAATTTTAGCTTCTTGAATGCAAATAAAAAATAACTAAATTAAAAAATGAAAAACAATCACAAACTAAACAATATAACAAGTAACTAAATATGACTAGTATTGAAGTTGTGCGAATTTAAACTCTTAAAATTAATGATTTGTAGTATATAAAGTAAGAGTATCGTTTTACATGGATACAAGTATTAGAACTTAATTACTCAGTCAAAATAAGTTATTTAAGTTTAGATTAAAGCAAACTAAGTTAAGATGCATTAAATATACAAATATGAAGAAATTAACTAATATGAAATGTAAACAATAAGTAATTAAAAAGGGGATTTTGTATATGATCTAAAATAACTAAAAACAAAAAAGCTTAGAAAGCTAAGAAAACAAAAGAAATCAATTCTGAAAAATAAAAGGCAAATGAATAGAAGATTATATTGTTTAGATATGTTTTATTAGAAGATTTCTTCAATGATAATTAAACATCAATCATTGAGTTTAAATATGTTTTCTAATTTGATTTGTGATAATAAATAAATCAACCATGAAAAACAAAAAGTTTTTCTACATATTAATAACCAAATATGTTATAAAACATAAACTCAAAATTTATGTCTAAACAGAGCTGAGCGTGCACATGTGGGATAAACTTAAACTATATTGTACATGCCCAGATATGACCCTTCAACATCTTACTATATAAACTACAAGACAATCTTGTATTTTTTTCTACGTGGGATAGATAGTTTTGAGTTTCATAAAAAACTTATCAATCATGAGTTTTTTAAAATTTATCTTTTATCATCCATAATTTATTTTAATCATATTAGCGTTTCATTTTAAAGAATTCTGGTTGGAGAATGATTTATAATAAAATTTTAACCCTAAAAATAAATATAACTTACTTATTAATTGACATGGAAAGAACGTAGTAACACACAAAATATAACTTCTTATTAATTGACATGGAAAGAAAGAAAGAGCTCACGAGGAACCAAATGGGTCTAAAATTTCAAATGCAAGATTTGTGATTTGTCAGCGTTGTTCATAGCAAGCGTTGTTCATAGCAAGGCCTAGACAAGGAAATGCACCAATTAATCTTATTATTCACTGTTAGTAATAGCTATTTTGTCTTTTCATCAAAAAAAAAAAAAAAACTTAACACCAGCTGTGAAGAACATTAAAAAAATTTCACAGGACAAATAAATTTTTTACATCTTAATTATGTAGTAAAATAGCTAAAATAATTTTTAAACAAAAAATTTAAAACTAACATTAAAGAGCATTTTTATATTTGCACAATAAGTTTTTTTTGTTATTATAATGTTAGTGGAGATGCAATTTGGTATTTGATCAAATATAAAATAATATTAAAAAAATAAAAAAGCACATTGAAACAATTAAAATGCTCTTAAAAGAAAAAAACAATAAGTCTAGAGTCAATGGGGTTTTTTGGTCTTTTTACAATGATTTTTTCATTATTATTAAGTCAGTTTAGGGTTTCTTCTTCTAAATAAGTTGCCGGTCATGGAGGGTATAACGAGAGCTAATTTCTTCATTTTTGTGTTGAGATTTTCTTGAAAATCCACCAAAAATGAGTAGATATAGGGAGATCATGGAAGAAAAGAGATGAAGGATTAAATGTCTAGGATTTGTGAGAAATATAGAGAGAAAGTTTCAGCTAGAGAGAGAGAAGGAAATGAAGGAAAAATTTGAGTGTTGTTTGCATAAAACTCATTGATTTGTTACTAAAAAGAGATTAAAAAAAACCTTGTTTAATGATTTATTGAAGTTTTTAATATGTTTTAATGCATGTTATGTTAAATTTGCATTATGGAACTTAGGGTTTGAGGGAATTATATGTTATTGATTTGTAAACTCATTTGAAGAGTGCTGCTAGGAATGAAAAACAATTGGGTACATGATTAATTGCAAGAAATTGAAAAGAAATCATTCCCTTGGGCCTAAGAAAGATATGAAGGATGGATTTAATTAGTTTAAATTGATATTAAATTTTTGTTTGATTATGTTATAATGTAAACCATCGGATAAAATAATCTCATCTTGATTGAGTAAAATACAATAAAACATGTCAGCGCACCAATCTTGTCACCAATCTCATCTA
>Ga0307517_10004740_pt1 | contig 20777 bp, 13 predicted proteins | sample 23_EM_MG_FD_194515 | JGI IMG/M metagenome (GOLD analysis project Ga0307517, IMG submission 194515) | Populus trichocarpa ectomycorrhiza microbial communities from riparian zone in the Pacific Northwest, United States - 23_EM | ecosystem: Host-associated > Plants > Roots > Unclassified | place...
TATATATATATATAAAAGGATCTTGCAATGTGAAGGAAAAGGCCTAGTGCTCAGTTTGTCAAAATATATTTAAAATCTGTTGATTTAGAACAATTAGGGATTCAAGGATCATAATGGATTTTGAAACAAATATGAGGGACTGTAGTTAACGAGCAGTGTAAGTCTGGTTGGTGCGTGCAGTTCATACGCCAAAGAGTGAGGGAGGCCGCTTTGGCAGCGCGTGCGACCTTCTCAGGTAGCAAAACCCGGCCTTCCATGGTGACTTTAGATGTTGCGCGTTGCGCTCTTCCATAGAGGCTAGTGTGTATAATCTTTACAACGACGGTTTTTCATCAAAGCCTTTTTTTATTTTTTCTTTCACTCTTTTCTCTTTCCTCTCTTTGGAATTCACTTTGGCAAATCAAAAATTCCAAATTATCCTCTCATTTTATTATTGTTTCATATTTGATTATTATTTCTTTGATTGCTATATTTCTTTTATAGGTTATTTTGTAAAATTTATAAGTTTTTTGATCAATTTCACCCTTCATTAAAAAGATTGAGGGTTGAACTCTTATTTCACTACTAGAAAATTAGCAAATATAAACGGAAATATAGATGAAATTTTTCTATTCGTAGATTACGGTGAATTTTTTTAATTGAATATGCCCTCGCAGTATCCATCGGTAAACACCAATGAAAATATCCCCTTGGTGTATACTGAGGGCATTATGGTGGGAAAAGAAAGAATGAAAAAAAAAAGTACAATGACGTGTCATTTTTACAGACAGAATTATCGACGGATTTAAATCTATTGATTAAATTCGTTAAGAAATCCGTCTATAATATTTAATTTATGACCTAACGAGCAACCCTCCTCTCTCTCTCCCCTGTTTCTTCTTTTTCCTCCATTTTTCTCTATAACAAGCAACATCCCCCCATTCACCCTAACACTTGGTTTGTTAGCACTCTTGTTGAGGATTCCTCACTTTAAGTAATCAAAACAATCATTTTTTATTTGAACTCAATTTTAAAATGTTAGTTTTTTTTTCTTGTATATTTTTGTAGTATATGTATTTTTTTTTACTTGTTTTATAACTTTTTTCCATAGAAATTTGTTGTATGAATATATGATTTGTACATTATAGGATTTGTTTGAGATTTTATAAAATTGTATTTGTTTGTAAATTTATTTTGAATTTGAAACATAGGTGTTTTGTGATGAAATAAATAATGGATTATTTAACGAGAACGTTTTATATTTTGTCAATTTTATTGTTGAGTTGAAATTTTTTGGTAAATATATAAAAATTTAAATTTATGTAGATAATTGATAATGAATTAGTTGTACTATTAAAATAGTTTGAAAAGTTTGAGTTAAACCAATGTTTGCAAATTTATTTCGTTTACGTAATTAATTAATATGTGTTGTCATTAATATTCTATATAAGTTTAATATAGGTAATGGATGATCGTTTATGGATATATCGAGATTCACTCAAAGGGTTGCGGATGATGGATTATTGTAATGGGGTTTAGAGTTTTATTAATTAGGCATTATCTAATCCAAGAAATATTAGTGAAGACGATATTTGATATTCATGTAATCCGAGAAATTATCTACATAATTTCTATATAAGTTTAATATAGATAATGGATGATCGTTTATGGATATATCAAGATTCACTCAAAGGGTTGCGGATGATGGATTATTGTAATGAGGTTCAGAGTTCTATTAATTAAGCACTATCTAATCCGAGAAATATTATTGAAGACGATATTAGATGTTCATGTAAGAAGTATAAAAATAAAAAGTTTCTCAATCCAAATATTGTAACAATGCATCTTCTACAAAAAAAAAAAAATTCATGGAGAGATACTTGTGTTGATTTGCACACGAAGAACGATATGCTTAAATTATTCCAGAGAGTTGGAAAAGAATTACTGTAAATGTCACTGCCACTGTTTACTCACCGCTAGAATTACAAACTGTTTGTGTGATGGTTATATGTAAAATTCATCGAGGGGAATATTGACGAACAAAAAAATAACCGATAGAATTACATACGGTTTTTCTATCAGTGATATGTTATATTCATTGATGGAAATACCGATGGAATAAAGAAGGTAAAAACAAATAGCGTGTTTTTGCCATAAGTAAATCCATCAGTAAAATTATTACTGACAGACTACAAATTAATGACGAGAGTTTTTCCAACGTAGTATTTTCGTTCGTGAGCTCATCGGTAAAATTCATATCGACAACCTGTGAGTCAAATACCGACATAAAGTTTCATCAATAAATCTAAAAATTCTGGTAGTGTTTTATTTTTTAAATTTAATCATCATTCTTTTAATTGTTATTTTTAGTTTTGGATCCTTTTGTGAAATTGAGGGCTTTTTATTTACACTAATTTTCTTTGTTAGTTTCATCATTTCACGTTGGATTTTTATAAAAAAAAAATGGGCTTCATGATTTTTTTTTATTCGATTTTCTTGATTTTATCACCTGGACTATGAGTTTGGTGGGTTAGCCCGGGTTCACTCGGGTTTTTTTAGGGTTTTATTTTAAAAAAATTAATATTTTTTCTATTTCATATTTCAACATTCGATTGTATTAGAATTAAGCTTCGTAATTTTTTCCGGTTTGTTTTTTATTAGGTTATCTTATTTGCATGATCCAGGTTGGGGATAGTTTGGTGGGCTTACCTGATTTGCTGGTTTTTTAGGATCCTTTTTTTATTTGAATTTTCTTTTGATTTCATCATTCTACATTAGATTTCATCATTTTTTTTCTTTATTTTTTATTGGCTTATCTCAGTATCATAATCTAAGTTGTAGATTTGACATACTCACTTTAGTCGGCTTGGTTATTTTTTTATTTCTTTTTTTTTTTAATTTTGCTATTTTGCATTGGACTAGCTAGAATATAAGCTTTATCTCTTTTTCATTTCAGTTGTTTTTGTTTAGGTTCTCATGAAAACTTTTTTTCGTTTAGATCAATCCAATATCCTGAGTTGAATGTTTTTGACTTCTTTAAAATACCCTTGCATTGACTAGATTTTCTTTTTTACTGACAAAAAAAAAATTTGTTCTGGCCCACGGAATAGCACATGAACATAAATCTAAGTTGCAAACTAAATTATCATATAGAATACATATCACCATTAATTTTGAAAAAAAAAATATATTGATGGATGGATACATTAGAGATAAACTATAGATTAAATTAATTAATTTTTGTTATAATATTTTTGTTGACAATAAAAATACTTTCTAAAAACTAATTTACACATCAATCAAAACTAAAATATATATTATATAAGGTATATAATACGTTTCCCAATTTGAAACCTCTATTAAAATTGTTTGACTTGATGCAAATATAGATTTTCCATGTTAAGAAATAACTAAAAAGACAGAACACACACTATGGCTCCTCCACCATTTCCTTCTCCAACCGTCGCTGAATAAATAAATAAATAAGTTGAAGAAAGTGAAATAATCATTAAAAATATGCCACGTTTTGATCCCAGAAACTAAAAAGATAAAAAGGATGGAAAAGAAGCTGCCCCATGAACACCATTTCAACCTTCAATAGCTTTAAACTTTCAACTCCAATGTCAGTTGCACATCACCGGCACTAACCATAATTATAATTGTTTAAGGTGCAAGAAGGATTTATATGGTTAAGAAAACCTGTATAATATCATAACTTTGGCTGGATTAGCATTTAGCAACCAAAGAGTTTCAGACTTTGCTCCAAATGGCAAACCTGCTTTCTCTCAGAACACCAATCAACTTAGCTTCAGGTGGCACAAGCACATCTAAAATTTCCAATTTCAATATATTTTCCCCTTTCAAAAGTTCAACAAAAACGTGTAAAAACCATTCTACGACCAGTTACAATAGAAGATTGTTAAGCTAAGATCCAACCAATGATGCACACAGGAGACATGGAAAGGAAAACTTTTTTTTATTATTATTATGTGTAACGGATAAGAAAAAGGAATAAAACAAACAAAAGCTAGGAGATTATCATGGCTCAGGCTGCATTTTCTCACATTCTTCTCGAATTGACTGGAAAAGAACAGTGGAGAGGTACCGCTCGCCGAAGCTTGGAAACACAACCTGAGAACATCACAATATGAAATCAGTTCACGTGTATGGAATTCAAGAAAAGAAAAACAACAGTAAGGTAGAAATGCACATTCTATGATTCATACTACTTTTAAGTGCTAACGGCAAAGGGGAATTGCATGTCTAGAAGTGGTTGACGACAGGCTCAGATTTTATAAGTGGTTGACGACAGGCTCAGATTTTATAATTTGTTAAGACTGATCTAAGCAAACTAGCTTTTCTAGTTGTTGATGTCAAAAAGTGAAGATAGTGGAAGCCAATTGCTTGTGTATAACTAACTAGTATGTTTTAGTGAAGTGGTCCAGGATCAATCCTTTTTTTTTCTAATTGGAAGGTAAACCTTTACGAGACCCCAACAAGTTGATGGCCAAAACAAGAATACTGGCCAAATCTATTAGCCCCCAGCAATTAATTTACATTGGATTAGCATCTTTAAAACATGGTCAAACCAGTATAGTGAATGAATGCATCCATCAAATACCAAGGTTAAACAAATCATCATAGAAATCATTCCAATTCATAAACTCATGCCTCCAAGGTTCCAAAGCATAAAAAGAAAAGGGAGTTCGTCTTCTGGCACAGGCAATGCATATAAAAGTACGACCCCCCTGTAGCTTAAATTTCACACACCAAAAACAGGGGAGGTCCATTTAGTAGGAGTAATCAAATATGACTAAAACAGTAGCTAGAATCACACCAATAAATGCATGTCACTACCTTGTCACTCTGGGTCCAATGTGACTCTGAAACTTCTATGCATGTCTCTTCATTATTCCCTCAACAAATCACTTGACAACAGCCATTAATTTCTTAGCATCACTCACATTTTGACCTTAATTTATCTAGAACTGTTTGTTTCTGTGCCAGTGGACACTACAATTGCATGAAATCCAGTGTAACAAGCAAAACTCTTAAGAATATTCCAGTCTCCAAAGCTTCCTAGTAGTACTTTCATGGCGCCTTTATTGGTGTAGATGGATTATATTGAATATGTAACTACAGGTTCCCACAAGTTACTTGGAATGTCTTCTTGTTTTCATAAATGTTGCTCAATATGCAATAACTCCTTTCGGAAAGAGACATGACATGTAAAAAAGTTCCATTACCATTTTTCCCTTTCATAGCAGGGCTTCCATCAAACCCCACATTCCAAATATTTCAGCCAATTTGTAAGGTAGGCTACTTTGAAGCATGAAAGGTGATTATTTTTCAAAGGTACAGGAAAAACAATACTAATTAAAACTTCAAATCCATTACAATCTATTTGAAAGGACTTACTGCAATCAGCTTCCCTGCATTCTCAGGCCTCTTTCCGACCTTAATTGCAGCAGCTGCAGCTGCTCCAGAAGATATGCCGACCTAGTAATAAAGCATTCATCAAATTGTGTATTAAAAAAAAACAAGCAATGAATATGAGAGAGAGAGGGAGAGAGTAGGATGGAGGTCATAGGGAAAAGGAGAGCTTAAACTAGAACAAAGTAGTGGTATATCATCACTACTAGAAAGAAAAAGGAGAAGCTGCAGCACACTGTGCTAGCACTTCTCATCATGAAGACTAGGTACATGATAACATCCCACATATTAGTTACCAGAGTCCGTCTTGGGATGGACTCATGCATCACTTGTGAAAACAGAAGACTTGGTTCATAATTCAGAAAAATAACAGAGAAGGAGCAGGATGTGGTAAGTGGCGAATTCATAAGCAAAGCATAATTAATGGCCAAGTATATTTGATAACAAAGAAAGCGATGTAGTTAATCATTTCATAAAATTAAGGTGAACAATGATTTAGTAGTCCATCAATTTTTCTTTTGTCTCACATATTAGCTTTAAAATTACTTTTAGGGCTTGCATGTGTGTGGATATACATGCAATGCAATTGGGGTTCAGAGGAAATTCTACTTTGCTTTTGTTTCAGATGGGTTAAAGTTAGATTGAAAGGACTAACCAATAAGCCTTCCTGGAGCGCCACTTGCTTTGCAGTTTCAACAGCTTCATCACTTGATATCTGCCAAATAACCAGCAGTGAGAATTAAGATGGGTAAATGCAATAACCAACTGTAAGTGCAAAAGGGATTTAAACAGCATTTTAAAACATACACTGATGCCTTCGAAAGAAACAAACTAGCAGTTCAGCTGCATAGGCATGGTGGGCATGGGTTTGGTCAACACTAAATATGCATGCAATCACTTATTGTCCTACGAACAAATAAACCGAAGTGCTATCAAAATTGTTAGCTTGATAGATATATCAAGCTCAGCAGGAACCACCAAGGGAATAAGCTTGTGCTCTAATCTAAGTTCATAAATAGGTCACATCTCTATAATTATACTGCAGGATGAAGAAACCAATCCTATTCAATTAAATATAACACACAAACATGGTTGTTCATTGATAAAAAATAAAAATAAAAAATGATTTTGTATGATGGGAAACTAAGATTTTGCAGCAGCAATACATGTCTAATGAATGAAGTTATTAATTATCAAGATTAAAAACACGATGCAGTTTCTCAAACAAGCAAAGCATCATCTATATATCACATATTTTTTTAAGTACAATACAAAACCATTTTTGTGGCCTCATTGCTTGAGTGCTGGGGTTGAGTGGTTCTTTGGCACACATGTATGTATCAAGATTTGAATTTAAGATTTTATATGCCTACCAACTCGCATCACAGTCCATAATGATACAACGTGATTTATCATAGTTCAGTAATCAATGTCCAAATGACTTGGGCAATCAATTAATTATATATAATGAGATTCAAACTGTGAGACAAAAGAATGATTAGATTTCAACCTCAATTACTTCATCAACCACATCTCGATCCAAATTCCTTGGTACAAAACCAGCTCCAATCCCTTGAATCTTGTGAGGACCTGCGTTTTTAATTAAATAATATACAGTACTTTAATTGTTAAAAACAGTAGAACCTATCACAATAAATTGGAAGTGAGTAGACTTTACTTACCAGGCTTTCCACCTGAGAGAATGTTGCTTTCTGAAGGTTCTATACCAATAACCTAATTTATTCAAATGTTAAATGGGAAACAACACGTAAAACAGTACATATTACAAAATTCTTCTTGAACACAATTCTCTGCCAACCAGATGACCAAATTACAGCACATATGCTTGGAATTCACTCCATCTTACATGCTTTATGAAGTTTAAAATTTGGTTGGTCAACAAGCTGAAAAGGGTATCAACAGAAAATGGTGCTCACATATGGTTTGCCTTTTGTCCTTTTCTTTTTTCTTTTATTTTTTGTTCAAGGAATGTCATTTGCAATGCTTAACAGGAAATACAAGTACCTTAATTTTGGGATTCTTCTCCTTGAGGAACCGACCAACTCCAGAAATGGTACCACCAGTTCCAATACCAGCAACAAAAATATCTACCTTGCCTCTTGTATCTTCCCAGATTTCTGGTCCAGTTGTTTCATAGTGTATCTGCAATAGAACATTCATTTAAATCCAAATTTTGGGTTTCTGGATCTATGTGCCTCCCCATTCTAATTCCACAAGTTCTCTCGAGGAAGGTGTCCACAGAATCAAGTCCATGGCCAAACAAAATGGAGTCTTTCAATAACTAGATAATTAGTGATAAGGTTCAATCATAAACTGCATAAGGTTCAATCATAAACTGCACAACTCCGAGAATCTAAGAAGAATTCTAATGTGAAAGATGTGTCCAACCAAGGAAAAAAAATCCTTCTTTCATGATTAGGGATCTTCCCCCCCCCCCGGGTTAGTGCAGACCAGATGAAACCATGCCCACATGATAGCAGCAAACAATAAAAACTGACTCAACAGGAATAAATCAGTGAATTTTAATAAAGATCCTCAGGAAGACAGATTATCAATGGACAAAACTCTTCAGTAACCTTAGGATTTGCAGGATTATCAAATTGTTGAAGCATGTAAGCGTTGGGTGTTCTTTTCACAATTTCTTCAGCTTTCTGAACTGCACCCTTCATGCCCTTTGCTGCATCAGTTAAAACAAGCTCAGCTCCAAACGCTTTAAAAAGAACTCTTCTCTCTAAACTCATTGATGCTGGCATGGTCAAGATGAGTTTATATCCTTTTGAAGCAGCTATAAATGCAAGGCCAATGCCTGTGTTTCCACTTGTAGGTTCCACAAGAACACTCTGAAAACAGAGAATAATTCCATCAGAATGATTAAAAGATCCATGCAAGAGCCACTATATTTTATAGAGTTACCGATCTACCATGCTTGGTCCATAATAATGATGCAATGAAATAATTCAAATGTGGCTTGTGCTTGTGCTTGTGCAAGAAACCACAATTATAAACATATGAACAAATATTTATTACAATTCAAAAGCGTCAAATTAACAAGTAGATGTTTCAGCACATCAATTGAACATAGAAAAATTAGAGAAAATGACTACAATTTGAAATGCACACATGGCTAGATAGAGTACATGACCAGTAATCGACACAGGTACCCGTCTTCAAAAGATGCCCACTTGCTTGTATAAATGTAAGTGCTATGCAAGGGAAGCATGCATTTTGATAAAGAGTATTGATCAAGTCTCATCCCAATGCAATAGGATAACCCAACCCTTTAATGATCCCACAACAGAGAGAGCACATGAAATTAAACAAAGATTTAACCATTGTTCTGTCTGGTCAAACTTTGCAACAAACCATTCATGCATATAAAATTTGTAAATAACCACTAGTTTGGATGCACCTTTCACTCAATCTTTTGCAAGATGTACCACATCTGAGCTAAGCAAACAAAATGGAAAGAGGCAAAAATCAATGCAGAGAACTCCACAGCGGATTGCAATTTCCAGATGCATGCACAGGTTTATTACCTTTCCAGGAGTTATAAGTCCTCTTTGCTCAGCATCAGCTATCATACTATGACCTATCCTGAAACCCAACATAAGAAACAATGACCAAATATGAGAAACGCTAATGAGGATACAGGCATAATTGCAGTCCTATACCAAGAGATCTGGGACAGAAGTCAAATATCAACATAAAGTGTGCAAATTCAGACTTCAATTAATAGAATCATTTGCTAATTGACTATGAACTGTGGATGTTTATACATATTTCAGGAATATTTCACCTGATTATGCTTGACATTTTAGTGTGGCTTCTACCTTTTCATCCAATCATTAAGCTTGCTAATTATGTTTATGCAAGATAAAAAATATTGCAAAATTTTGAGTTCTTAGACTTGCGATTTCACCATCCTCACCTGTCTTTGACACTGCAACATGGTTCCATGATCTCAAGCTTGGCAGCAATGTTTGCAACAGAACCCTTTACGATATTATTTAGGTAAACCATAGGAGTTTTCCCAATAAGCTGCATCACAAAGCAATTGACAAATACCAGTAAACTAAGAGCTTTTAGTTGGCCCGTATTCGCAAGCAGCAATGATAAGTTAGTTAAAAAAAAACAAAGTAATGAAAATTCATATGATGCTTGATAATTAAAAAATACGATATAAAAAGAACTAAAATAAGGAATTTATCGTAAGGAACAACCGAGTTCTTCTTAAAATCAAGAGAGTATAGACAAAGTCCAGAGGTCAACTCTAGTTGCGATACATGTGAAGCACAAAACAACATGAGAAAATTAAATTGAATAGCACATTTAACTGGAATGCAGGGAGAGAAAGCTGTTCTCCAATTCAAATTGAAATGATTACAGATTATAATCCCACGGGCCATACAGCAACAGCATTTCATTGAGCAAATCTCCATAATTAACCAAGTTCAACCTCAAATTCCAAACAAATAAAGCCAACCAAATTCCCCAATTCCCATAAACCATTGCAAAATACACTTGATTATGCCACTTACAGTAAAATCGTTTTTCATCGTTAAGTTCAATTCTCAAGGAAAAACACGAACCCAGATCAGAATTCTCTTAATTTACTCCAAAACCAATTTCAATAACCACTGACATCAAGAAAATCAACACTCTTTTCAATAAACTTAAAACAGAACCCACCTCACAGATCCCTTAAATTACTCTAAAAACCACTTGCATTTACCTCCACTAAGAATCAAACTAAAACCCATTCTAATAAACTACAAAATAAAAGTTGTAGACTTTAAAGAAAGCCCACTTTAGAAATCACATAAAAGAATCAACCAAGCCTTACCTGAGTAACATTCCCGGCAATGTTGAGACCTTCAATCTCAGTCTCTGGTTGCTTAACAGACACTGCCTTGCACACCACAGGAGAAGACGAAGAAGAAGCAGAGAAAGACACTGACTTTGGCTTCTGTTTGAGCTTCTTGTTTTGTGTCAGCAACCACAGTTGAGTTGCTGTTGGTGATGCTGTAGGGCCCACCAAGAGGAGAGACTCTGGTTTTAGGGATTTGTGGAATGGTGAGGTCAACGGATTCATCATTAGAGACGAGGAGGACGCCATTTTTTGGGTAAGGGAGGGAGAGAACAAGAAGTCTGGACTCTTTGCCTAACGATCTTTGTTGTGTTTTGACTTGCGTGTTGCTTATGATGCTGTTGTTGTCGATAGGATGTGTGAAGGTATTCTTTCACTCGGAATTGTGATAAGCTTTACGACCAAATTCATTTCTTTTTATGCATCGAAGCATTCTGTTATTTGATATTTTTTTCGGAAAATGACCAACGCCATTGTTATCGAAGTTATTAAATCAACCCGGCTCATTCATTACTCGATCCAAGTGATGAGTTATAAGTTCTAGAGGTTAATTTATTGTTTTAATTAAAAAAAAAAAGTTAAAATGATGTTTTTTAAAAATAAATTTAAAAAAATCACAACTCTTATTCAATTTTTCTAAAACAAGCTAAATTTAAGTTTTGAATTGATCTATTAAACCAGACTAGGTTTAATAATAATTCACATTATAACAAGACAAAAATAACATGACCGCATTATACAAAGGAAAAAAGACAGAAGGAAGATTCATTATTAACTTTAGACACATATCATTCACTGAAAATAATATAATTATCACTTTGCCTTTCTCAAAAAAAAAATTAATGGATATAGTGTTGGGGTAATTCGGTCTTTTTTTTCAAGACTTATCCATCATTATTAGATTAGATTGATCGTATGTATAATTGTTTTTTTTTTAATATAGTTAAATCTTAAAAGTAAAATTTTAAAACCTAGTATCTAAGATTTTCCATCTTTTTATTTTTTTAAGCACGATAAAATAATTCACTCACTTTTAAAAACAAAATTTTATAGCTTGTCTTCAAGGGCTTATCTGTCCTTTTATTATAGTTTTTTTTGTTATTATTAAGTTGAACCAAGACAATTCAATCTTGTAATAAATATAAAATATTATTTAATTAAAAAGTTGTTATTGCATGGGAGACGACCACGGTCTTATAACCCTTTTGCTACATCGTTGGAATCTTCGTGCCATCTTCTTCTAGTGGAGCGGCACGTGGCAATAGTAGTGGGTTGTTTGTCACTGATAGTGTTTTCTTTTCTTTCTTTTTTGTCTTTCATCCTCTTGAAATTCAAGCTGGTCATTTAAAATTTCAAAGATGTCATTTTATTTTTTGACATTTCAACTTCGGTCCTTTTTTTTTTTTATTGACCCGTTTGCAAAATTTTAATTTGTTTTCAATTTAATCATTCAATCTCAATTTGTGATATAGTATTTTTTTCAATTTGATCCTCATTCTTTTGTTTTTTTTTTGTTATTTTGTTAAAATGATTTTTCTTTTCAATTTAATCTTTTAATCAAAATTCTATAGTTGTCCTCTAATTTATTTCAGTTTCAATCCTCATTCTTTTAATTGTTATTTTTTGTTTTGGATCTTTTTGTCTAATTTTTTTTAAAAAAAATTATCCTTCAACATTTAATTGATTGAGAATTGGATTTCGTGGTTTTTTTTCATATATAGTACTTTTAGTCTAATGACCTAGGTCATGGGTTTAAAAAGTTAACGTGACTTGACATTGATTTTTTTTACTTATTTTCTTTCTTATTTCATCATTTAACGTTAGTTTTTTTTAAGTGAGCATCCTGATTTTTTTTGTTTTTTTATATCAAATTATCATAATCTCATAATCACCACAAGGTTTGACAGATTAACTTAGGTTGGCTCAACCCTTATTACACGTTTTACAAATTTATTATACTAAATCGAGTTAACCCATAATTGATTGTTTTTTTAGTCAATTTTATAATTCCCTGTTTAATCCTATTCTTCTAGTTTTGACAAAAATGGTAAGTGGTCTCAAATTCCACGAAGGGGTGATAAATTGACTTTGCTACCTAGAAACTTAACTCGAAAATATTGGGTATTAAGAAACTGTGAGTTTTATATGCATAATGGATGCCAAAAAAAAATGACATTATTATACAATTAAGGAGAAGAGTTTTTCAATTGGGGCAATAAGAATGAGCAAAATGCTCCACAATCAAGCCCCCATAATCGACCAATTAAGCCTAGGATCCTCTAAATTAGTGGGCAAATCTTTCTGGTTCATGTTTATGATATAGTAATTTGACTTAGAACTATTTTGATGAAAAGAAAGCAAATTAGTAATTACCAGAGAAATGAATAGGAAAATTTTCTCTTAACAAATAAAGAACAGGATTGTTACAAACATGAATTACACAACCAAAACTACAAAGAATAGGATCGGTACAGTACAAATCAAATCCACATAATTACTAGAACGTCTCTGAAATCGCGAGGGCCAAAGGCCAGTTTTTCACAACCTTCTTCTCAAACCTTCCCAATTCTATCAAAAGAACCATCGCCAGCACTATTCCCATTTCCTTCGACAAAAGCATAGTACCTCAACAAGAAAGCAAGAACCAAAACCACCCACTCAAGGCAAAAAATCAACAAACAAAGCCCACCAGCCAGCTTCAAGATTACAGCACCATCTTCTTCTCTCACATAAGATTTCAAGTAGCCCAAGAAATCACCGGTTTGAGTAAAGATAAGGACAGAAACTGATCCTTGAAATATTGCTGTTAGAGAAGTGCTGACCATGTGAGCTGCATACCATTTGTTGGACCCAGTTAAGGTCGCAGAGCAGCCCGATACAGCTGCGATGATGGTGACCACGTGGAGGAGAATGACAAAGAAGCCGCAGACGGAAGGGAATAGGCGGAGAGAAAGAGTGAGGAATATACTACTAGAGGCTGCACATAAGAGAATGTAGTTGCATATAACGAAGAATTTGTGGAGTGAGTGGTGGGATTCAGTCACTGGGCAAGATTTGTGATTGTTTATGAGACCCATTTGAGATTTTTGATGATCTGTTGTAACTGGGGACTGGGTTTTGAAGATTGAGATAATTTGTTGAAGGGGATATTGGGATATCTAAGCATATATATCATGCAGCAGGGAGATGGCCGTTGAAAGAGGGTTTGCCAACGGCTAGTTTTCCTTTTATGATCTGATTGGTCACCAGCAATGCTAGTGGGCTGACTAGTTGCAACGGCTACTTTTAACGTTGTGATATGATTTGAAGTTAATGCCAGTTAAGTTTATTGCGCTGAACTACTAACCCAATAGCAATATTTAAATGAAATTGCAAAAAAAAATAGCAATGCTGATAATTTTACAAAAAATATTCCCAAAGAATTTTACAATTTAGTTGGTTCTTTTCAGAGCTGTGCGGGTTACCATTCACACAACAATCTTGAAGCTCATATCCCAAGTACAAAGCTTGTTGTCTATCCATTAAGCAGACAAGAGCCATCTGGACTCCCTGCATACCTGTTATCATATCTTGGTCTTCAAGCGTCATGATTAATTCACCTTCGAGCAGGTAACATTCCTTACCATAGCTTGAAACATAATTGTCGTCTTTCTATGGAGCCAACAAATCAATTGTTGCGACGCATTGAACACAGAAATATCTAGTCCAAAAAGTAGTCATCTAATTCTTCCTAAGAAATGAACTGTAGAAGTCGCAGATTCAATAATATGAGGGTGTTTTTCCTTGTATATCAGTTATCTCGTAAAGTTTTGTATAATCTACACAAAACCCCTAACTCCCATCTTTCTTTTTCACAAAGCAAGACAGGAGGCTTGGTCTTACAATTAGAAACCGTTTCTCCAAAAATTCAATTTTTTTTTCATATACTAAAATTTAATATAATTGATATGTTTTTAATTATTTTAATGTGTTGATATTAAAAATAATTTTTAAAAAATAAAAAAAATATGTATTTCGACACAAAAAATTATTTAAAAAGTAACCACTACCACATGTTCAAGTATGTTACCACATTTTCAAGCATCTTCTTAGCTACCCAGACACTGAAAACATATTTTTGGGTTTTTTTATTTTTCAAAAAGAAATTGAAAATCAACACAAAAATAGTTGAAAACAAGACAAAAATAGTTGAAAACAAGACAAAAATAGTTGAAAACAAGACGTACCAATATAACCGTGCTAGGACAATGAACATAGTCGGAAACTTGTTTCAAAATCAAAGAGTACAAGTTCAGTAACTTAATTTCGTATCTAACAAACATTCACCAGGCATATTGCTCGAACATACATTTTGAGCTAATTGATTCATTCGTACATACTTCAGTTGAAAAGATGGCCAACAAGCAAAAAAGAACTGCAAACATGTCAGCAGGATATGAGAAAGTTCAGTAAAATGTAACATAGTATCATTACAACCTGTTCAATCTTTCTGTTGGGTACTCACAAGCAGGCCCCGAAATATCCTCACTGTTACTAACAACTCATTTTAAGCAAACTGACAAAATAGTAATCAGATTTCCCCAAGATAAATCTGTTTGTCGCTGCTGCATGATCCAAAGATAGGTTCAGTAGGGTGGAAGACACACTCATTGACAGATTCATATATAAGCCATGCGATCTGCACTACCAGCAGTAACCATGCTTCCATCTGGTGACCAGCTATATTTTCACAAGTTCTTTTCAAAGTTGTTGTGCTGGTGCCCTTCAAAAATCTTCACACAACGATTTTGTGGTGCAAAGGGGCGCATATCCCAAATGCAGAGCTTGTTGTCCATGCCATTCATAAGCAGATATGAGCCATCAGGACTCAACTGCATACCTGTAATCATATCCTGATGGCCCTCAAGTGTCATGGTCACTTCACCCTTGCGGATGTCCCTTACCTTAATATCATTGTCTATAACACCTGTGAATATCTTATCTGATATATCAGAGAAACTGGCAGCTGTGATTTGGTATTTATCTGGAAATGTTTGGATGGCACCCTTTGGGCGCATCTCCCAAAGTTTTGCAGTTCCATAATCAGATCCACTTACAACAAGTGGAGCCCCCCTGCGGAAAGGCAGCATAGCATGAATTCACAAAAGAGGAGTGTTCTGCCAATTTCTTTATCTGTTTTCCAGCCTCGACATCCCACCCTGACAATTTTGTCAGGACTGGCTGATATTATCTGGGACCCATCAGTAGTCCAGTGAAGATCCAGAACTGCATTCTTGTGCCCTCTCATAACCATGAAGTTTTTGCATTCCCCATGAATGTACCATAGAAAAATTTCCTTGTCATGAGATCCTGATGCAATGACATTTCCATCTGGATTGAACTTCATAGCACATACAGCACTCTAGTGACCAGTGAGTAGCATGATAGGTGATTCCAAGCTAGATTTATGCTGTTTTCCATTTTTTCCAGGTCCTTGTGGCCCTGCATATAGAACAGTAGACCACTCCATTGGCCTTGGACCAGAGACGGACAAAGCACTTTCACCCTCTCTAGGAACAACTTGCATCTTGACTTCTGTTATCTCAAAGGACTAAAATCCTGAATTGGAATACAAAATTAAAGTTATTATCCATGCCAAAGAAAATAAGCAATATGGAATAGGAGAAACTTCTAATTGAAATCACAAACCAGGCAGGCCTAAGGACTAGATTTATGGCACTGTTAGCTAAGATTTACGAATATTTCAGAACTTGAAAAAATCCTCTTTTCTTTCTTCTTTCAAAAATGGTGATAAAAGCTAAGAAAGTACAACAAAAAGCGTACCACATCAAACACAAGCTAACCATTCTCCTACTGAAGTGGGACTACAGGCAAAATCACATGTCAGCATATGATAAAAGAACCAAGGCAGTGAAAAAAATATATATGACTCCCAGGGGGAGGCCAGAGCCTTGAAGCATATTACATGCAGACCTAATGAAATGGAGCTAAGAACCAAAATTGAAATTGCAAAATGGGTATGAATCTCACACAAAGATAACATGATTCGAACTAAAACCCCCTTCTAACACCTACATACAAAGCATTGTACTGTACAAAGTTTCAACAAGCATAGCAGCATAAATATTTCCAATATACAACTGTCCGAATCATAAATGTTGAAGCAGATAATGCTCAAAGCAACACAACCAAAACTCACAGCTTGCCAGTGAACAGCAAGAATCACCCATCTCATCAACCAAGAGAAAAGAGAAGATCAGTGCTATACATTAATAACAACTGATAGAAACCATATTTAACCCATCGAAAGACTATGACTAGGCTCTTCCATATTTCTTTTTGCATGCTGTTTTGAATATCTGTTTGCAACTGCAAACTAGGTAGGGCAAAAGACTAAGGAGTTGTGTAAATTTCAGAAGTTGAAAAAATCCCATGAGTGCAATGAAAGACATAACAGTTGTATCAAATGAAATTCAACTAGTGACAAGGTCACATGTTGGCACAAGACAGAACGAGCTAGAGAAAAATAGAGCTGGTCAAAGCTTCAGAGACATGTAACATGTAATTTGTGGCAATGGAAATGAATCACACAAGAAGCAAAAATAATGAGATGCACACTACGGATCAACTTGAATACCCAAATAGAGACTCCAACAGCAAACTAAATCAGTGTTATTCTTCAGAAACATGAATTTATTTCTAAAACAAAGCAGGCGAAAAGCAGCAACACAGTGGAAGCTCACTGCTTAGCACCATTGACCAGAAAGAACAACGGCTCTAAGGAGATTTTGGGATAAAAACTAATAGCAACATTTTCTTGAAACATAATCAATCCATCACCTTTCCATATTTCTCTCTTGTCTTCAACAACACTACAAGCAATGCTTAAAGGAAACAAACATCACTTCCAGACTACATATTCTCATATTCAACAACTAAATAACTATAAGAAATTATAAGAGAAAAACACCAGTAAAATGACAGTAAAAATGCATGCAATATTTCTAGGGTTAATATTTTTGGGTTTTCTTAAACTAAAAGAGGACTAAAATTAAGTTAGCTCAAATCCCATAAAGTCAATCTCAATGGTAATCAAAGAATGTGATTTGATTCGAAACATAGCAAAAAATTAGTTAATGTCTAGGGTTTTTTTGCAGGTTTAGCTGAAATAGAGAGGTCTTAAGAGAGAAAGCACCTGGTGATGCAATGTGATGATGGTGAGAGTCTCCTCTCTGCTTAAACCCTGGCCTGCTGGATTGAATTTGAAGGATGTTCTGATCTCTGATACTTTTAAGCGAAACGAAACGTGGATCTCCTCTCTTCTATCTGTTTAATCGAAGAGCCCGTTTTTCTTGGCTGTTTGGCCCAGCCCAGGCTTCGGTATTTGGGCCACAAATAAGACGTGAGCCCAAGAAAGGAATAACGGAGTGAGTGATGTGTGTGTTTCCATAGATGCATGCTCGGAAAAAAAATAAAAAAATATATAATAATTTGATAAATTAAATAATTTAGTAGTAAAATTAATGTAGAAAATATTTTGGATGCAAAATCAATAGTACTCTAATAATCTAATAATCTGATGATATATTTTTTTTATTATTATCATCATTATTATTATTATTATTATCTTCTACGTAATTGTTATTATTTATTATGATGAAATAACTATTTTATATTTCATACAAAATATATTTTTCTCATCATGAATCTTTTAACGGTTTTTCCTCACCTCCGTTGCCTTCTCTAGCATCTATCAGTGTTGCCAAGCTCAACTGGTTGCATCACGAACCCCCTCCAATTGTTTCTCTTCCTACGTTATTTTTTCTCTCATCAACACCCGTTCCAACCGGGCGTGGATCTACGCTCAATGGATCATGGATTTTTATGTAAGAACCCAATTTTATTAGGTTTTTTATCAAGATTCTAGAATTTTAAATATAATTATTTGTATTGTAAGTATTATTATTTATATTATATTTGTTTATGATATTTTTTATAAAAATAAAAAGTGATCCCGCGGTGTAGTATTATTAAAAATATTCAACAATTCTACGTATTAATATAAAAAAATATTATAATTTGTGTTGTAAATATTATTATTTTTCTTATAATATAAAGTATTTATATAAAAAAATATTATTATTTGTGTTATATTATTTTTCTTACAATTCAATGTATTCATATCAAAGATATTATTATTTGTGTTATAAATATTCTTGAAATTAAAAATAGTATTATTTGTGTTATGAATATTATTATTTTTACTATAATTAAAAGTATTGATATCAAAAATATTATCTTTTGTGTTATAAATATTATTATTTTAAAAAAATAATTACTAAATTATAAAAAATTATTAATAATATTAATAAACAACCATGGATTTGATTTGAAGGGTAAAATAAATTATTATTATTATTATTATTATTATTAAAAACTGTTATTACTATCGAAAAAAAAACCACATGGGGATACATTGTGTTTGAGCTACCTGCTTGTGTGCTGGGCAGACTCCAGTGCACATGTGTCGCTTGGACTGCGCCAAGACCCAACTATTATGGGCCTCGCAGACTGCAAAACCTAAAATAGCCTTGGGTTATTGGTTACCAAGATAGGATCTAAATAGCCTTGGATCCTGCAATATACAGGATCTAAATTTTTAAATTTTTTTATAAAAATAAAAGGTGAGTCTAGAGGTAACACGGGTTAGTATAACCTACATGACACTAGATGAGATAAGGATGTTATTATTTTGTTAATTTTCTACCAAAAATAAATTATTTAGTCAAGTCAGTCCAATCAACACCAAACACCTAAATTATCTATCTTGTTAATTCAAACCATACAGGACAATAGCTGAATTTTGTTGACATGAAATTGCCATAAGATAACGACGACGACGAGAGCCAGTGGTCATCGTACTGTAAGGGGAAAAATACTCAAAGAATAATCAAAGTCTAATTCTTCCACTCACTTTCGAAGAACAAATTTCCACGCATTGATTATTCTAATACCTTCCGAGTACAGAGCTAATCAACCTCTTGATTATAATATTACAAGCATTAAACTCCATTAAATTAGAGAGTTTAAAAAGAATCATTAGTGGGAAATTGGAGTTTAAATAATTCATCCAGTTTAAAGATTTGATTATAATAATTAATCTCAACATAGATTAAATAAAACCTCTCGAAATTATAGTTTACCTCGGTCGGACCTTGTATATTAATTCAATAATTTATTGGTCTCAAGCCTGACTTTGCTTTTTTTGAATATTTTTAATCAAAATAATATTATTTTATTAAAAAAACAAAACAAAACTTGAATGATGTCATTTCAATTTCATTTTAAAGTTTTTCTTTTAAAAAATACAACTTAATTTAACCAACCCAATTACCTACTAGTCAATCTACTTGGTGGTAACTAAAATCTCAAGCCATCTTAGCATTAAAAAAAACTAAAAAGGATGGTGAAATTATTGTAGTAAAAACAATTATAGCCCAAGACTCATGTGTATTATGAATTATAATAGTGAATTTATAGTGTTTTTGTTCTTCAATTTCACCCTTTTTCATGTGTGGTTGATTTAAAATTAAATTTTATGATTGACTTCTATTTGCTTTGCATTATGTTCTTGCGTGGTGGGGGGGAATTTTGGTGCTCGATTTGAAAAAAACAAAATCAATTTTATTGATTTAAAATAATTAAAGCTTTATAAAAGAATTCAAAACTTGTCAATTCAATAACTAAGTTTAACGAAAAGAAAAAAAAGTTATTGGCACATATATAGAGGGGCCGCCACACTTTAATGATAAATGTAACAACCTTCAATATCCAATTTTACCCTCCATTAGTGTCATCTAACTCACCTCGTCATGGATTACCTCCATGTATGGCTCGTAACAACGATAACTCTTTAATTTAGCTATAATGGACCATTATTCTTCTCTTTCTTTTTTTTTAATTTTATTGCCTTGATTTTCATGCCTAGCACTCTTTAAAAATACTAAAAAGGGTTTATCAAGCTTGGTGTCAAATTTATCTATTGATTGTTATTTTTATAATTTTATTATTTAATATTTAGTTTATTAAGAATTAAGTTTTTTAATTTTTTTTATTCACCTTATAATGAATTTTGCAAATTAGCTAAAGTTGGCCTAGATAAATCTAGTTTCTCATTGTTTTAATATATATTTTTTTAAAATAATATTTATTATGTTATTATCTTAATATTTTTTAAAAAATAAATAAAATTTCAAAATCATAATTTTTTTTTTCTTTTAGAAAGCATATAAGCAACACGTTTACTTCTTATTTATGTCTAGAAAGAAAGAAAAAATTCTGACCCGCACGGGCCGCAAATCCATGCTCGAAATATCACCGAGTTGCGGTCCTAAACTGAAAAGAAGGAAAGAAAAAAAGACTTACTGAAAGAATGGTTAATCATTAATCAAACACAAAAAAAAGAAAACATTTCAAT
>Ga0307517_10004741_pt1 | contig 20776 bp, 30 predicted proteins | sample 23_EM_MG_FD_194515 | JGI IMG/M metagenome (GOLD analysis project Ga0307517, IMG submission 194515) | Populus trichocarpa ectomycorrhiza microbial communities from riparian zone in the Pacific Northwest, United States - 23_EM | ecosystem: Host-associated > Plants > Roots > Unclassified | place...
GGCCCATCAGAACACGGGCATTCGCCTACAGAAGGGGACCTTCCCATGTTAGTCTTTTGCCTTAGCCCTTCATTAGAGATTTTGACGATGGAACAGGCTTGGTATTTACCACGTATTCATTTACTATAACGGGGCTCGCCGCGGCGACATGATCACGTTCACCCTTAGCGAGGGTGCTAACTTGTTGCTAACAGCATTAGGAAGAAAAATTCATTGGAAACTGGGGCCCCCCTTCAGAAGATAGGAAGGTCCCAATAGAGCTGGATGTCACTAAGGGCACTATGCGCCCGGGGTCCATTAAGCTGAAAGGGTCATTCAAGCCAAAAGAGTCCTTAAGGGGAGACGTGATTCTGTCTTCTGGTGAAGGCATCGGCGAGTTTGTATTCAAGCGAGATGCGGATTTCGTCAGGTTTTATCACGCCCCTTCCAAGGTTCAACGCAAGCACACGCTGGGAGATCGGTTCGGGATCGTGTTGACCGACAGGCCTGGTCGTCTGAGCGCATCCTTAAAAGAAACGAAATTGGAAAACAGTCCATGGAATTGCTTCTCAAGTTCCACTGTGGAATGGGTACTCAAGACGACGAGACTGCCTATCATGATCTTTCATTCGGTTTCGATGAAGCGGATGTGCAATTTTATGATTTCATGGTTCAAGGCCAATCTGAGCAAAACGATCATTTTCAAGTAAGTCCCCGTCTCGAAGTTTAGCAATGCTGACCTCTGAACACTCCTCTCGTACAAGTTGGACCTTTTGCAACAATTGTGGCCTTACTCCTCTTAGAGGATCGAGGGTCATTTGCATGTGACTGCCACGGTGAATCAAGTGTAGACTTGTGTTCGAAACCAAGATGCATAGACTCCACGATTACGTTCGGGGGTGCCGATAGGAAACCACACCGGCCGAAACCACAGGATGTTCAAGGTTTACAGGTACTTGTTTATCAGAGACATCGCGATGACCGAAAGGGCTGCTAAGGATGCACTAAACTCTGCGCGTGGAATTATATCTCGGCCCAAAGAGAGCGCAATGCCAATGTGCTTGGGCTGTGGGACTGGGGTATCACTGCCGTGCTGGTGTTGTGTGGAATGTCAAGGTAAGAACGGGCAATCCAAACGCAATTAAGCAATTAACCCTGTATGGCAGGTAAATTCATATGCGACAATTGTGAAGGCGTCACCTTCAACAAGACTCATACCAAGATGCATACGACAGTGAGAGTTCCTGAAGAAGCTGAAACGGAGCGGTCAGTTGAAGAACGGATGCGGCTCATCGAGGCTGAGTTGAGACAGATGCTGATTGAGAAGGGTGGGGAACAGTCTTGAGAAGAGTCTAATCAAGAGGGCAACCGGAATTTCGCTTGGCACATGCGAGTGTGTGTATTGCGTGCCATGCAAAATCAATGCAATTGCACGCACATGCACGCAAAAAAAATAATTCAATTACACGTATGTGCATTTGTATATATAGTAGACTTACTGTACTTGAATAATTTTGACGGTGCATGAATGCGATTGGTGCTTGGGGTCGCACAGCCCTCGAACTTTATGTCTACCTCCAATCGGACATACAACACGGTACTACCCGGGTCAACCTGTTAAGATATCTCCCATGCAGGAATGCCTCTGCTACATGTGTGATGCTTTAACTCAAAGGAAACGTTTGTACGACTGCACACGTTGGACGAAAGGGTTAGACTTACTTTGGCCAGGTGGGGAACAATGGCTCAGGACCAAGAATGCAGATTATGTGAAAATCAAGGAAGCAGGGCATCTCGTGAGTCGTACGGATTTCTGTTTGAAAGACTTGTACATGTGTAGGTAGTGTGGAAGCGCCGAAAGAGCTAGGTGAGTCATTTGGTGTTGCTGCTTTGTCAACTAGTGTGCAATTGGATGAATCAAGGGTCACACCAAGCAAGAAAAAGGCAGAGGGTGGTTTGATGGCGACCACACAGCGACGAACGGTCCACAGGCAACCGCCGTTACTGGACCGAATCAGCCTAGAGCGGTCGGAACCCTCCAGCTAATACCGAACAATCCAGCAGTGTCTGGATGCCCTTGTCCTCAGCTGCAGATCTGGGGCAGTCACAAAAGCCGACACTACTCGAACGATTCTCTCCCTGTGAACCCGAACTCTCAGCCGATGCCCGCGACAAGGCTTTCGGGTCGTATCTCGGCGAAATTCATGCCATTGGCGACGCGGCCGAAGCCAACACTCCTGCAGCGGCTCCAGCCCTATCACCAGGGCGACATGCTGGAACCAACCCCACGACGGACTCTTCTGAAGCGATTGGAAGGGGGCACCAACCCCCACCCATTCCTGCGAAGCGCAAGAGAAAGACAGGACTCCCGTTCAGCAAGAAGATTCGACTCTCACCCATTTCCTCTGAGGACTCGAGAAACGACCTCTCGCCTTCGATGAGACGGAAACCCTTCTGGGGGAAAAAGTTTCCGATATGGACACGAAGAGCGCATGCGGACCCTTTCCCCAGTTATCAGCGAACGTGTGAGCTCCTCTATGGATAACCAAAAAGCAGAGGACTACTAGAGCAGATGGGCAGCGAAAGTCATGCGTGTGAAAAAGGCAATTGCCTAAGCGGCGGAGCGGCAGGAGAGACACCTTGTTTCATTCCTTCACGACTTTATAATATCGAAGACCTTATCTATCGGCGACATTTTTAACCAAGGACATTTTCCTTCATAAACTCGGATTCCACTGTTTGGGTTGCGCATGACCAGAGGGAAGGCAAAGACCGCGAAGGCCATGTGCGCCAATATTTTCTCCGACGAACTGGCCATTTCCCAAACACTCATACAGTCTCTCCCTCGACTTCCAACCTGTCGATCACAATTTCCTAGTACAGGGCTCCAACGGCTCCCACCGCTTTCTCATATACCCTCTTGCTGGCCCGCCAGGGCGAGTCGCCAGGAGTAGACGACACCCACGAGGGCCAACAAATCAAATCCCCACTTCACGTCTCCACTCACAACTAAAACACCTCCACCACTCACGGAGAACCAAATTTCCCTCTCCTGAGCTATCAATTGATCAAATCGCGCATTCTGGTAACGTCCCGCTGTCTTTCCGTCTTTCCGCATCACCCAGTGATCCGATACTATAACGCGATGTCGTTCGTTATAAAACAGCTCCACCACACTGCTTCTTTATGTCACGACTCACCTCTCAGACGAGCTTATCAGCATTCATTCCGACGTGTCTGAAATGGACTATCCACCACGCCTGTATGGGTGTAGCCATTTACTGAAATTCCCTCCTCAAATTCTCAATCCCCTGCGTCCAGGTGATTTTGCAGTCGGTCAATCGGAATAAACTCTTAATTGACTGGTGCGATATTTTCAGCGTGACGCTCCCTTCTCACATCCTCTCAATCGGCTTGATTTGCATGACTGTCCTACCCCACCCGAAGAACAACCGCTCAATCCACGCCAGGGCACCCGAAATGCCTACGTTAGCTCCTCTCCTCTCTGCTCCGCCGGTCTTCATGTCCCGTTGGAAGAACTTTCTGACACCAGACATGCGATATGTGCCCACGACGGATGTTCTCGAAAACACCAACTTGAAAATGATACAACGGTTTTCTCTTCGGTTGTCAGGGTTGGACTCCCGGTTCGCGAGCCTCGAACCGCGGCGATTCGACTTGTCTGGTTTCCTGCTTCGTCTGAAGACTATAATGACACATTCCTATCCCCAGAGTTGCTGTTGGCTGGTGATGATGATGATGACGGACACTCGTCTCTCAAAATTGCAAATCATGGCTCTGACACGAGCGTCCGTCGGCAGTCGACATTTGAATTCTGGGGTTTTCTGTCAATGGCCGCATTAATGATTTGTGAAGTTGCAAAGGGCTATCACTTCTTATGCTGACGGAATACCGTCTGACTCGGATGTCGTCGAAATCTCAAAGCGTACTCATCCCAGTGGAGATCCAGCTTCTGTGGCGAGCGGTGGCGGGCTTGGTGGTGTCTGAGTTGTCGTATTGATGTTGTGACTTGTGAGTAGTTTGGGTTCACTGTCAATTGTTGCTGCCGTTGAGAATTCGGACACCAGGTAGGGTATGAGGAGGAAGGTCTGAAGCTAAGGTGGTTGGTTGCCTATTGGTGAGTTTTAGTAGTTCCCAGGTTCAATAACTGTTTCCCTTTGACCGTTATAAACTAACTTTATTGTATGTGGGCTTTGACTGAATCACATACAACTTGATACAAGTTACAATAAAGATTTCTCGAACATTTACATAATACAGAACTAATTCGCCAAATCCTCGACCGGGATGGAAAGGGCTGTGACAGAAAGTGATCTACACGTTTATGTTGTATATTTTTACGAGTGCAGCATTGGCAACATCATCTTTCGCTTCCTGAAATGTTTTAAAACCTGCTGATACGCCAAAGTACACATTGTTAACTGTGGGCATGGAGTGAGCCTCCGGGAGCAGTGACTGTATGGTAATTACCTACTATATAATTCCGCTGTGTGTTCTGAACAATGTGCAAGTGGATTGAAGGGTTCCGTGAAGTTGACAGTATCCCCCGCTTTTCTAGCTTCAGTGCGGAGTTTTTCCTGTGCTGTTTCTTTTCAAGCATTCGTTAGCTTTAGGAACGACCAACTGGTCCAAGAGGAAGAGGCAAACCTTCTCTAGTCATAGTGAGGGATATTTGACTGTTGCTTCAAAGTTGGCGAGTTTTTCTTGTGCTGGTGGATGTCGTAAATTGGTGACAATACTGCTACTTATATACTAACAACCTAGAAGCGGTGCCATATGTACGGCAATCGAGTTGCAGTGATCCCTACCAGAGTACCGCCCACTGGCAGCATCAGGACTTGTCTTGATGTTCAATGGTAAATACATTGCTGAAGGAAGGCCGGATCATACAGCCGATCACATAGTCTAGCGAGAAGTTGGACTGTCTTTCAAGTGTATCTACTCATAGTACACATCGGAAATGCAAAGATCAAGGAACCTGCCAGTATCTTCGGAACGAGAGCCGGAACACTGTCTGATGTCATCGAAAACAAAATGTACTCATCCTGGTGGAGATCCAGCTTCTGCGGCGAGCGGTGTCGGGCTTGGTGGTGTCTGAGTTGTCGTATTGATGTTGTGAGTAGTTTGAGTGTCCTGTCAATTGTTGAGATGAATTCGAATACCAGGTAGGGTATATGAGGAGGAAGGTCTGAAGCTAAGGTGGTTGGTTGCCTAATATTGGTGAGTGTTAGTCCCGAGTTCAATAACTGTTTCCCTTTGATCGTTACAAACTTTATTGTACGTGGGCTTTGACTGAATCACATACAACTTGATACAAGTTACAATAAAGATTTCTCGAACATTTACATATTACAGAACTAATTCGCCAAATCCTCGACCGGGATGGAAAGGGCTGTGACAGAAAGTGATCTACACGTGTATGTTGTATATTTTTATGACTGCAGCATTGGCAACATCATCTTTCGCTTGCCGATACGTTTTAAAACCTGCTGATACGCCAACGTACGTGTTGTTAACTGTGGGCATGGAGTGAGCCTCCGGGAGTAGTGACTGTATGGTAATTACCTACTATATAATTCCGCGGTGTGAGCTTGATGTTTGTGATCTGAATTCAGTGTCATTGGATTGAAGGGTTGCCTGAAGTCGACAACATCCCCCGCTTCTTTAGCTTTAGTGAGGAGTTTATCCTCTCCTCTTCCTTTTCAAGCACTCATTAGATTTAGGAACGACCAACTGATCCAAGAGGAAGAGGCAAACCTTCTCTAGTCATAGTGAGGGATATTTGACTGTTGCTTGAAGTGCTTCAAAGTTGGCGAGTTTTTTCTTGTGCTAGTGGATGTCGTAAATTGGTGACAGTACTGCTACTTATACTTATACTAACGCCTAAAAGCGGTGCCGTATGTATTACAGCAATCAAGTTGCAGTCACGCGGCATCAGGGCTTGTCTTGATATTCAATGGTAAATGCATTGAGGCTTAAGGAAGGCCGGCTTATACAGCCGATCACATAGTCTAGCCAACCAACAACTCGAGAAGTTGGACTGTCTTTGTGTATCTACTCATAGTACACATCTGGTACACATCTCGCTTATGGAAATGCAAAGATCAAGGAACCTGCCAGTATTTTCGGAACGAGAGCCGTCGTAGGCTGACTTGTGTGTTCCCAACCTAAAATACACTTAGAAAAGGAAAGAAAAATATTCAATAACCCATTTATAGGTCTCCATGAAGATGTACTTACAGCTGTTTGCATAATTCCGTGAACATGTTCACGGAATTACTTATGCAAACGGAGTCCAAACGGGGTCAATTGCTTTGGTCGATGAAATATTACGTAATCGGGTCCCATGTTAGTCCATCTTTTTCTAGTACAGTATTTGCAATATTCCCTCAATCGGCGTCGGCGTCGACGACACTGAGCTCATATGGAGTTTGACGACATTTTAATTAACGACGAGTGGAAAAACTTAAGGTGCACGGCGCTGTGAACCGAATTGACGATTATCCCAGAGCTATGAACATTATTGAACTTGGGCAATGGGGGAGTGAATTGCTGTTCAACTTTTTCTGCGTCTGCTATCTCACTTGAACATCTGCTTCGAGAATTGAAAAATAGACTCTACACGCGTTCTAGGAATATGTGGACAGGTTCCCGTTGCTTGCCTTGCCTCTAAATAACTTTGGTAACTGGCGATAGTTACTGCTAAGCCCTTCACTCTGTTACATCTTCTGAACGTTTGAACCCTTAATATTAATCGTCGTCGTCGCACTATACACGTCATCATTCTTATCTTTCCATTGTACCCGGCCTTCTTCGCGACCTCTTGCGGTGTACTCAATGTAAATATTAGCGCCAAGCTCTCATATTCTGGTACGACATCGTACGAAACAGTCACCGCATGCACCTGGCCCTCGCTGCGGAATACCCACCGGTCGGGCAGCCTCAGGCTATAAGCCGCGTAGTCCGTCGGCCGTTGGGTTAGGTGAGCACCCTGTTACATCTCCTGAACCCTGTATCCTGTTGTCCGAGTCTTTGTCATCATTTGCATCATCTTTTTTCCATGAATCGTAACCTCTTTACCGAAGATCTGGATTTCTTTTCAAAGTCGGATTGGGTGGAGAGTACAATCAAATTCGTCATACGCTGAGATCTGGCCTCGCAACGACTCTGCGGCCCGGAATCTTGAATACATCTGACGCTCAGCAGAGTCATCCTCAGAGACCGTGTTGGACACACACAAGTCGGAGCTGCCATGCAATGTAAGCGTGCAAATACTGACTCGGATATGCTCAATGATTGCCTTGACCGACCTCAGTTCTATGCCTACGTCACAGAAATGATCATCGGTCCTCTTTTTCCGATTCGTGACTCCCCAATCGTTCTCCGAAAAGTGTAGTGCCCTAAGATTCAAGATAAATTCTTCTCCTTGCCGACCCATGGTTGGCACTGTCCGAACCAACATTGGTATTTATAATACCGCTCGTTCATCGACTCAATTTCAATCAGCCGAAAACGTCTGTAGTCGCCTAATACTGCACGTATCTGTGCCAGCGACCAGTCGAGACTCAAATGGATACTGTATTAGTTTCACGAGGCCGGGTAAATTGTCAATCCCGAGCTCAATTTGAGTATAAGAAGCAATAGTATATGGGTTCCCATGGGGTATGTTGTGGGGAAACCACGCATCTCAGTACCCCCACTTCTCGACCAATAAGGGAGAGGATGCATATGTTTCCCTCCATGAAACATCTCGCACGGGCGCCCAGGAATATCGAATATAGACCAACGTGTGTGCCCCTTGGGCCAATCCGGTGCTGTCGTGTGCCTTCCCAGTTATGTAACCGGCACGTTTCATGAGAAAAAAAAGAGCAGGCACACGAGCATTCCGAATTACAACTACCACCACGACATTCCGACAAGTCGATAATTATACTTATACTACCGGCCCATGTCAACGGACAACTGCTTACACTCCAGACATCCTCCCACTTCCAACCCCGTTGTATTTCCCCGTACGATACATCCCATGCCATCCGAATCGAGCTCAGCTGGTGTGCATCAGATGCCTTGCAAAAAGGGCAGTCACGGTGCGGGCTCTGCCAACGTGGTCAAGCACTCTGCTTTGACAACCAGCTCTAGCGGTGCCGGAAGTTCGACTATTATGAACTTAGTCCCTGCCAGTGAACTACCTTTCTTTGACTATTTCATTTTTTGCCTTACTGACATTGCCCACGTGTGCAGGTTCAGGAGGAGGTGGCACTGGAAGCAGCCAGACCCCAGTTACAGGCATCGTCGGTCCAGGATCGACCAACAAACGCGGGCGCAAACCTGGTCCCCTCTCCAAGAGCGCCCGAGAAGCCCAACGCCGGCTGAACCATTCCATCATTGAAAAAGCTCGTAGGACGAAGATCAACGATGCTCTAGCTACGTTGAAGCAGCTCGTGCCGGTTGATTATCTCCAGACGAGAGGGATGAGGAAAACTGCTGCGGATGGAAATGATAACGATGAGTTGAATGACGAAGAGGAAGAGGAGGAAGACCTCGATGATGACGACGAGGGCGGCGATGAAGAGGACGCCGAGTATAGAGACCGCTCGTGTAGGGCGTCTGCTTCGACTTCCTTGATTATAAACACCAAGCAAAGCTCATCATCCTCAAACTCCAAAACGAATCCTCCTGCCTCGAAAGGCGGGAAAAAGCAAGAAAAGGAGAAAGAATTCAAGCTCGAGATACTCGTCAGGACAGTGGTATTCCTTCAAGATCTCCTTGAAAGAGTGGACCAGCTCGAGGTGGCCGTCGGTGTGTCCGACTCGGGCACTGTTCCCGAACATTGTACAACGTGCAGGAATGCCATGAGGCTTTCTCCCTCACCGTGCACTACGAACAACAACAAAAAGCGTAAGCGGGACTATCCCTCTTCATCCTCTCCCAATATCGAAAAAGACCTCAACGATGCACCCCACGAACACGCACAGAGCCGGAGTAGGGTTAAAGTCGCTCGCACTGGGATAGGTCTGGGGAATGTCCCCCCCACCTCCCACTTTTCCCCGCAGCGACAAAGGGCGGAGAATGACACGGGCGCCCAAAGTCCCAGACACACTGCCCCTTCATCGCCTTCGTCCAGTTCATCCGAAAACAAACGCCTTCCTTCGATCTCTTCTTGGTTGAATAGTGACGAGCATGGTCCTATTCTACCGTCTCCGCTCTCGTTCGGTACCTTTGTCGGTACCGTTGCAGGTAAAGAAGGGGGAAGGAATAAAATCATTTACTCACCCCGCGACAATGCTGCTACCTCCAATGCTTCCTCAACCTCTCCTTCGTACCTCCCCTCCCCTCCGCCCACGACGCATTGCTTCGATCCCATCCGGACATACTCCTCGACACAGGTACCACCCTTGCTCAACTTAGGTCCAGGGGCCACCTCTACTTCGTCTTCTTCCAGGTCGTCTAAATCTTTCGGAAAATCTCCCGCATCCGTTTCTGGGTCCTTTTCAGCCAGACCTCCTCCACCAACGCTGGTGCTCACGCCTGAGGACGAATCGGCCGCATCGATGCTCCTTCAAATCGCCTCATCAAGCTCACCCCTGTTCAGACCCATCAATCCACCCGCCTTCTCTGCTTCCAGTCCCTCTGCTTCCTCCAGATCCAGATCAACCACAACCTCTCCGAACTTCCCAGGAAACCTGATCACCAAAAACGTCAACGCCCTTCCGGAGCCTACACACTTCTCCCTGTACTCTTCACACCAGAACCCACACCCACATGCTCATTCACACCCATATCGACAACCACACCTCCAGCCACATCCCCACCCTCGACCAGATAACCAACAACACCCACACACACAATACGACGAGCACTCTAGCTTGAGCGTCAGACAGGTCGAGACGCCCAGCTCTATGCTGGGTATTAGGAAGCATTAATTGAAAATCGAATCGTTTTTCCTTCTTTGTTCTTCGCTTTTACTTTATTTTAAACCGAAAAGTCTCGACGTTTACCAATTACTTAGAGTGATTCATGAAAACGATTCCCATTCTTGTGTCGACTCGAGTTTTGTAGACTCGGGGCTCATTGCTGTTCCCAAGCCACATTGGTTTGGTTGGTTGCCCTTTACTTGCGCTTTATATTATTCGAATGGGGTCGTATTTTTGTAAAGTGAGGCGCAAGGAACAATTGTTCACAGAGTTGCATACTTACCGAATCTATTTGAAAGAAACAAAACTCGTAAAGTCGATTCTTCACAGACAAAAACCAATTACTTACGTGTAGAATCCACACCTTTGGGACTTAACTTGAAACAGTGGCACCACAGTTAAGGGGATGGCTTCATATGATAACTGAACGTTGAACGTTGAACCTTGGTTCTGGATGACCATGACGGTTACTTAATGGGTACTCTGGGCGCTTATCATCTAGATCTGATTATGATCACAATCGACAATCGCCTTTTGCTCACAGCGAAAGACGAGCAGAAAGTCATAGCTGAAGTGACGAGGGACCCGACATATTTCTTTGAGGACAGTTTTGTCGTCTTGAAGGTGATTAATTCCTCAGTTTTTCGGGCTTATTCCTTCTTACAATTATTTCAGGTTGAAAATACACTCTTCAGGATACAAGTATCCATTCTGTTGAGACATTCGGAGCTTTTCAGGGACCTATACTGTGATGGACAACCCCCACCCACATTCACCGAAGCAAACCCCTTCGTCGTCGATGACATAACAGTGCAAGAATTCCGTCACTTTCTTCGAATGACTCTTCCTTTCGAAACAGAAGATCTGTAAGCTGCCACCTGAGTTGTCAACTCCTTAAGAATTTATTATTGAGGGTGAATTTTTGTAGGGAAAGGCATTGGACAAAAACTAGAAATTCTGTTTCGAGGGACGAGTGGATTTCGGTTCTCAAGGTTTCAACACTCTGGCGGTGTTCGAGTCTTCGCAAACTCGCCATTCCGAAAATCTCATGGTCCGGTCACGGTAGCCCAACACAACAAATTGTATTGGGACGGAAATGCTGTGTATCGAGCTGGGTCGAGGATGGTTACAAAGGGATTGTGGCAAGCAGGAATATCTCGGACGAGCAGATGGAGGAAATCGGTCTTCTGGAGTCATTCAAGCTCTTGAGGATCAGTCGAAAATACCAGACTTATGATTCTTCTGCAACGGATAACGAAATCAAGGAGACTTTCCAAGAAGAACTACAGTCAATTGCTGCAGCCGAAGAAGCGATCTTTATCCATGATCTGCTTTCAAATTTGAAGGGGAATAAAAAGTTGAAGTTGAAGGTGTCTTCAGGCTGTTGAATGTAAAGCAGTGTGCTACGAATAAATTACCCTCCTCAGCCTTCTTACAAGACTCGGGATTGTCGTCCTATAGCTTATCATGGTCTGGACCAGAGAATTTTCTCCGTGATCTGGATATCGAATTCAGATGGAGGCGAACACCAAATGCGCTTCCCACCAGTTTCAATTCAAAACTGATGCAGCCGACGCACGTTGCATGCCTTCTTACTAAGTTACTTAGCGCTGAATTGGCACCCATTACATGATAATTTTCTAGGCGGAGGGACGGGAATCGGAGAGGACGTTGAGACTGTCGGGTAACATCATCAAGGGAAACACCCCGGGGTCGAGGTGGGTCCGACTGTTTGTTTACGATAGAAGGGTCCTGACTCGCTCACCAAGACGGGACCGACAATTCACTTAATCCGCTATAGGGCGACAGTCAAGCCGGACTGGGGATCATGACGATTAGGTGGGGAACAAATATGACACTGCCCAGGACCCTGGAGGTCCAATATGATCAGAGAAAGAACACTATCTCGTGATCGATTTAGGAGTGCACCTGAAACGAGTCATTCAAGTTTTCGAGCATTGTTGAAAACCAGAAGGTTCACGCACCGTTAATCAACAAAGGATAAAGGAGGCAGAACGAAGGCTACAGAATTTTATCTCGTATCCATTGAGAACCGAATGGCAAACTCTTTGACTTTATCTCGTTGAAGGAATAGCCTAGGACCTAGGACCTATAATTGGAATTAGTAGGTTTGGAAAGAGGGTGATACAGCCAACCTTGTCGTTTACATATCATATACGCACCCCCGTCTCCGTGTTGTTTGGGGGTTCTACGGCGTTAGGACTCTGGCCTCATCGAGTGATTGAGTGATTTCCTCGTGTGGGCATTGTTTCCTGGAATAGTAGTCGTGGCATGGAGGGCAGGAATTGGGGGGGAAAAAGGTGTACCATCGTTCAATAGTACCCCTACCAAAAATTCTTTCCGAGAATGCCAACGTCTGTGTTTTCCCGCATATTCGTAAGCACCGGGAATGAATGACAATGTACGACTCGGAGAGAGATGGGAGGGATTACGGATCGCTTTTTTTATGCCAAATGCAGCCAAAAAAACCAAGGGTATGTTGACTTGGATTGACCATGCGCTTTTGTCCGACCCCTTCATACTAACATAACGCGGGGGGAACGCCATCTCAGCTCTCATCCTGTAATGTCAACGCAATGGTCGATGATTGAACCGTGAGATCTTGAGATCGTCATTGCTTTCTATACTTACAAATTAAAAGAACACGACCAAACTCTCAAAAACGAAAGAGACCTTTGAAATTCAAAGAACATGGTTTTGTTGATCAGATATTTATGACCATCTCTGCCGGTAAAAGCCCAATAAAATATCTTTTAAACCTTTTCACTGATCCACCCCTTCTCAGGTAGAGGCGGTGATGGCTGCGTCTTTACAAACCTTGCGTGTACCACCGCGACGGCATTAAACCGCTCCTGGCGGGGACGGTGGTAGGGGAGGGAACATTTACCTCCTCCCTGACTCAATGCTCGCGTCTCTCATTGCTTTGAGTCACACTTTGATAAACGGAAGGGAGGATCCTACCCTGGGATTGCTGCATATGGGTGGAGTTATAATCGGTATACATGAGTCAATTGTTGAGCTGCTAAAGTCTTTAGTTTGGTCACAAAAGATGGAGTTTGCCAACTTACTTCCTGTCCATGGCAGGTTTGTTCTTCTTAAAGCCTTCACGGAGTTCACTTGGCCGATGCCTCCAAAGATTCCACTTCGTTCAAAAGCGTTGAATCCGGCACGAGAGTCGGAGAAGTCCCTCGAATGGGTGATGGGCGATGAGAGAGGGAACGACTACTATGATTTACGGCGGGGGCTATGTGCCCTCTGGTTCCTCTGACGACCAATTCCGCATTTCTCGACTGACTATAGCCTGAGAAGCCCCTTTGATGAGACTTCGATGAAGGGTGACACTGGGCTTCCGCCATTGTAGTGCTGCAACTGCTATCGAAATCACTACTCCACATCCTTCCAACGAGTCGGATCCCAATGCCTCCGTTCAAAAGCGCACAAAATCACCCCTTTTGCCAATCCAGAGACTATGCCCGCTGCAGGTTGGATGACCTCAACGGGAAAATCAATCTTTTCTATTTCATGTCGCTTCTTGCATGGTTCCGCATGTACATCACCCACCACCGCGTCCCTGACGGTATGGCAACGATCACAACACACCTACGAGTCGGATGGCCCACGACACCACATCCATGACGAGGCGTCACGTCGTGAGTCTCGAGGAGGCATCTCCCCATCTTGACGTGGCCAAAAGGGGGAATCCTCCTCTTCACGTTGACAACGCAACAGGGGGGGCCTCTCATTGCGTCGATCAAGAGTGTTTCCCCCATAATATTAAGAATGACCTACAAGGGCGGGAGCTCTCCTGAAATACGGCGATGGCGACGATAGCAAAATGAAACTCAAGCTTTGTTGACCATCAACTTAGGCCCTCAGTTCGAATTATCGTATACGCGTACGGGTCCAATGTTTTTACATCCCATACCGCCCATCCTCGACCAACTCTCCTCATCCTCTGAATCGATCTGTTGAGTAAACAAATACAAATAATGACAGTCCCCATGGCCCCGTTGGCAGTTTGACGTCTCGCCAGCGCTATACGACTATTGTTTACTCTTATGAAGGTGTTTCGCATTTTCAAGAAGAAACAGAGGCCTGGCGAAGCTAGTCATGGGCTTGTTCCTATATCCACAGCTGGTGATGTGCCTACAGCAAGCGATGTTCCTGCAGCTAGTAGCACTCCTAACACTTCCTCCCATCCCATTGGTCGAACCGATAACAGCCGAGTGAGTTCCTTCCTCCCTATTCAATGCACCTCATTGACTTCTGAGTAAAGTATCGTTTTTGTTCACGGCTTGCGCGGTCACCGTCGGGACACCTGGACTAAGGACAACGTATGTTGGCCCCAAGATTTGCTACCAAAGGAAAAGGCCTTGTCGCACATCCGTGTTCTCACCTTGTGATACGATGCAAATATCGTCAATTTGAGCGGGCACGCATCCTTGAATACCCTGTATCAGCACTCAATCAATTTGGTGCAAGAATTGTCGCGACTGAGGAGTAAAGATGTGGTGAGTCAGATGCGATCGTCAGGAAATTCCATTCATCCATATGTGTAGCGCGATCGCCCCATCGTCTTTGTCGCACACTCTCTGGGTGGACTGATAGTTAAAGATGTACGTCTTTGAAGCTCCTTCCTCTGTCAATTCCACAGCCTGACGGGTTACCTTGCAGGCACTCCACTACTCGAATCAAGTTCAGGACACCCACCCGCGTTTTGCTCAGATCTTCACCGTTACGCGAGGTATAATCTTTCTGGGCACACCTCACAGAGGAAGTGGGGTGACTTCGATAGCGAAAGTGGTGGCTTCTGTTGCACAGATTGCTTTGCAGAACCCGCATACCAATCTGATTCGGGATCTTGAAAGAGACTCACAAACCCTCGATCGAATCGGGGATAGTTTCGGCCGCATTTTGGACAAGCGGAAGCTGACTATTTGGTCTTTTGCAGAGGAATTGGCTATGACAGGGATAGGGAAGGTGTGTATGTTGCCGATACACGGAGTGGTCGTATTGACCAGGCTTGACCAGGTCGTACCTGGTGATTCGGCTATCATTGGTGATTCCCGAGAGTATCGCGGAACCATTCACGGCGACCACATTAGCATGGTGAAGTTCTCAACGAGGGATGATCCAGGGTATAAGAAGGTTTTATACTCGATCGAGATGTTGCTTGAGGAACTAGGCGAGGACTCATCCAAACAAGGTGTGTAGAAATTCGTGCGCATTACAATATTTTAATCATTCTCCTTGCAAAAAGTGAAATCCGACGCCATTGGACGCGAAGAGGTAAGTCATACTCACTCCCTTTACTGGCTCAAATCCTCAGCGGTCCTTTGTAGGCCAAAACATTCTACAACATCCCCCCACTTCGTGTAACTCATTTCGTCGGACGTGAAACCTTATATAATCGCCTCCAAAAGCTGTTTGACCCTGCCACTGCCAGTTTAACCCCGTTAATCGTCGTACTTATTGGGATGGGCGGGGCGGGCAAAACCCAACTTTCCCTTGAATATTGCATACGCATGAAAGATTCGAGAAGATTTCGAGCAATATTCTGGCTTGATGCCTCTTCTCGTAATACCCTGTATGGATCGATGGAGACAGCCGCCAAGCAGCTGCTCCCCGATCGAGTGTTCGACGACTCTGAGGCTGCTGTCACTTTGGTCAAAGACGTTCTTTCAAGCTGGAGCGAGCCGATGGCTACTAGTTTTCGATAATCTGGACAATCCTGAAGAATTGCCTGGCATCGTTAACTTCTTCCCAGCCAATCGCCATGGCTCCATACTCATTACCAGCCGTTATGCTGGTTCCAAGGAGTTGGGTCAGTCAATCGAACTTGATCACATGGAGAAGGATGAGGGCCTCCAGCTTCTGCTCCGCTCTTCAGGGGGGATACCCATGAGCTCGATGCTGCGGAGGAGATTTTGAGCTTGCTAGGAAATCTCTTAGCCTGTTGACCACTTGGGAAATGTCGCTACCGCTGCTTGGCGTTGGTGACCAAGCGGCAGAGGTTTTAACACTATTTGCCTTCTTCAACCCTGTCAATATCAGCGAACGGCTCTTCAGTAAAGACGCGGATGACAACAATCTGACCAGCTCTCCAATGTCGATATTCAAGAACGATGGTCGCTGGAACCGTTTGAAATTTGAAGACGCCATCGTGAAGGCGAAGGAGCTGTCGTTGCTTCAATTTTCCCACTCCAATAAAAGTGAAATTACCATATCACTTCATGCCATGGTGTCCGAATGGCTTCGCATGCGACTTGATAAAAGCTCGCAAACCACCTTTCTTAACGCTGCCATATCACATTTGAGATGTCACCTGTTATCTATTGGCAATAGTGATCACAAAACACGGCAAGAGGGGCAAGCACACTTAGATACCATCTGGCGAGAGGTGGAGAGTTCGAACTTGGGTGATCACTTTTTGGAAGCCCAAATAACGTTTGGTAACTTCCACCAAGATCAAGGCCGCCACAGAGATGCGGAAATGATGTACAATAATGCGCTGGCCGGTTATGAAAGGCATTGGGACCCGAGCACAAGTCCACGCTCGACGCCGTCAACAACCTGGGGATCCTCTACCACAAGCAAGGCCGTCTCGAAGATGATGTACAACCGTGCGCTGGCTGGTAGAGAGAAGGCATTGGGACATGAGCACATGTCCACACTCCACACCGTCAACAACCTGGGTATCCTCTACCGCAAGCAAGGCCGTCTCAAAGATGCGGAGGTGATGTACAACCGTGCGCTGGCCGGCTATGAGATGGCATTGGGAGCTGACCACCCATCCACACTCGACATTGTCAACAACCTGGGTGTCCTCTACCGCAAGCAAGGCCGTCTCAGAGATGCAGACGTAATGTACAACCGTGTACTGGCTGGTAAAGAGAGGGCATAAGGAGCTGAGCACAAGTCGACTGTCGACACCTTGGTCAACCCGGGGACCTCTACCGTAGGCAAGGCCTTCACGAAAGATGCAGAGACAATGTGATTGGGAAGGACGCTCCAGCTCATTCAAGAAAGTTTCAGAAATCACGACACACGATCAGGAGTTGTATAATATCGCCAACGAAGGATAGATATTTTGAGGCCTCGCTGCGGAACGTAGCGTCATCTTCAAATGCTTGGAGAACCGAAGCGAACCATTGGACGCTGTCGAGATCCAATGGTCAGAGGCCAGCAACTAGATATAGAGTTGAACCTATGTTTATATTTTATTCAATACAATACAACCATCTTGTGACCGTTGAACTGAGTCGAGCATTATGTAATGTAATGGATACTGGGCGCTTGGTACTTAGTGCTTATCTTTGATCATGTTCAAGACTCGGATCCGGATCGACTCTCTTCAATCGCCTGTTGCGATAATGGACGCCACTGCAGATGGAAAAGACGAGGAGAAAGTCATAGCTGAAGCGACAAGGGACCCAACATATTTCTTAATGGTGAATTTTGTTGTCTTGAAGGTGAATAAACAATTCCTCGGTTTTTCAATTTGTTTATCCTTACGTTATTTGAGGTTGAAAATATACTCTTCAGGATACAACTATCCCACCTGTTGAAATATTCGTGGCATTTTACAATGCTGAACAGATCTTCACCACTACTCACATATACCGAAGCAAACCCCTTCGTTGTCGATGACATAACAGCACAAGAATTCCGTGACTTTCTTCGAGTGGCACTTCCTTTCGAGAATGTGGATTTGTAAGCCACCAGAATTATCGACTCTTCAAGCAACTATTGAGGTTTTTATAGGGAAAAATTCTGGGATGAACCGGGATCTGTCTCCGTGACAGTGTCGACTGACGAGTGGATTTCAGTTCTCAAAGTTTCAACACTCTGGCGTTGTTCAAGTCTTCGCAAACTCGCCATTCGCAAAATCTCATGGTCCGGTGTTCACGACTTGAACGCATGGCAAAAAATTGCATTGGGAAGGAAATACTGTGTACCCAGCTGGGTTGAAGGTGGTTATAAATGGATCGTGGCAAAAAGGAATATCCCGGACGAGCGGGTGGAGGAAATCGGTGTTCTCGAGTCATTCAAGCTCTTGAGGATCATAATCAGTCAAAACTATTCCCCACCGGATAACGAAATCAAGAAGGTTTTCCACGAAGAACTGGAGTCAATTGCTGCAGCCGAAGAAGCGATCTTAAACCCATGATCTGAATTCGAGATCGAAGGGGAATAAAAGTTGAAGATGGTGTCCTATTGAATGTAGAGCAATGTGCTACGAATCAATATGCACATCCTCCTGACAGGATGATTGTCTTCCTGTAACTTATCATGGTCCCTGGACCAGAATTTCCTCCGTGATTTTGATATTGAATTCAGATGGAGGCGAACCTCAAATGCACTTCCCGCCAGTTTCAATCCAAAAACCGATGCAGCCGACGCACCAACGACGCACTTTCCATGAAGTTGCTTATGTACGAGCATTATGTAACGCCAGTGGGCGCTTATCTTCTGATCATGATTACGATCGACTCTCATCAATCGCTTGTTGCAATAATGGACGCCACTGCAAATGGAAAAGACGAGGAGAAAGTCATAGCTGGAGTGACGAGGGACCCAACATATTTCTTTGAGGACAGTTTCATTGTCTTGAAGGTGATCAATTCCTCATTTTTTCGGGCTTATTCCTTCTTACAATTATTTCAGGTTGAAAATACACTCTTCAGGATACAACTATCCATTCTGTTGAGACATTCGGGGCTTTTTAGGGACCTGTACCGTGACAGATCCCTCCCACCCACATTCACCGAAGCAAACCCCTTCGTCGTCAATGACATAACGGTGCAAGAACTCCGTCACTTTCTTCGAATAACTCTTCCTTTCGAAACAGAGGATCTGTAAGCCACCCGAGTCGTTGACGTTTTAAGCACCTACTGAGGATGAACTTTATAGGGAAAGGCTTTGGACGAAACCTAATAAAAACGGATCTGTCTCTGTTTCGAGGGACGAGTGGATTTCAGTTCTCAAAGTGTCAACGCCCTGGCGTTGTTCGAGTCTTCGCAAACTCGCGATTTCCAAAATCTCATGGTCCGGCCACGGTGACCCAACGGAACAAATTGTACTGGGACGGAAATGCTGCGTATACGGCTGGGTTGTGGCCGGTTACAGAGGGATTGCGATAGACGGGGAGATCTCGGATGCGCAGATGGAGGAAATCGGTGTCCTTGAGTCGTTCAAGCTCTTGAGGATCAGTCGTAAATACTTGAAACTTTCCGCAACGGCGGTTAACAAAATCCTGGAGGCTTTCCATGAAGAACTGCAGTCAATTGCTGAAGCCGAAGCGATCTTAAACCCAGAGTCTCAGACACTGTATGCAAAGAAGGTGGAGGAGTGCTCCGATCGAAAGCCAGATGTTGAATGGGAAGAGGCAGAGGCAAAGTCCTGTCACGCCGAATAAACAAACATCCTCCCATCAGCTTTCTCCGATCAAACATTTTCCGACACCAATCCAAAATCCGTCCAAACTTTGACTTCATCTCCAAAGAATTGCCTAGGTCCTATGATCGCATATCAGTTTAAAGTCGAATTTATATCACGAATAAAAATATATGCACCTGTTATCAAGTCTGCAGCAATTTTTTTCTTTCCTCTGTGCCAAACGGACGAGAACTTGAAGCATTATTCTGGAAATCCAGAGAAGGTTCACTTACCGTTTGATTGGCTCGAAGGGTGAATTGCTCCAAATTCTGTCTCGTTTGGGTTCAGGCATTGGGTTTTACCTCTGTGGAGTCATTTTCTTGTGCGCTGTCGTGACATGGAAGAATATGAGGGAGAAAGAAGAAAGAGGTCGGGATCTGAGGTTCACGAACCAAAAAAATGATTTCAAAATCTAAATATAACCATCGATGCTCCACCCCTTTAAAAGAACACGAAACGAAAGTATTGAGGGTGAACGTTGAAATTTTATAGGGAAAAAGGTTGTGGACCAAAGGACCTGTCCCGGTGTCGAATGACAAGTGGATTTCAGTTCTCAAAGTTTCAACACTCTGGCGTTGTTTGAGAGTCTTCGTAAACTTGCCATTCGCAAAATCTCATGCAACGCAACGCAACAAATTGTATTGGGAAGGAAATACAGTGTACACAGCTGGGTTGAAGCTGGTTATAAAGGGATTGTGGCAAGCAGGAATATCTCGGACGAGCAGATGGAGGAAATCGGTCTTCTCGAGTCATTCAAGCTCTTGAGGATCACGGTGGTTGGCATTCAAAAATCCAATTATTCCTCACCAGATAACGAAATCAAGAAGATTTTCCACGAAGAACTGGAGTCAATTGCTGCAGCCGAAGAAGCGATCTTAACCCATGATTTGAATTCGAGATCGAAGGGGAATAAAAGTTGAAGATGGTGTCCTATTGAATGTAAAGCAATGTGCTACGAATAGCTTGAAATATGCACATCCTCCTGACAGGGTTGTCTTCCTGTAACTTATCATGGTCCCTGGACCAGAGAATTTCCTCCGTGGTTTTGATATCGATGGAGGCGAACCTGGTTGCTTATGTACGAGCATTATGTAATGCCAGTGGGCGCTTATCTTCTGACGATCGACTCTCATCAATCGCAAAAATGGACGCCACTGCAGATGGAAAAGACGAGGAGAAAGTCATAGCTGGAGTGACGAGGGACCCAACATATTTCTTTGAGGACAGTTTCATTGTCTTGAAGGTAAACAAATCCTCAGTTTTTTCCCCTCTCACCATTATTTCAGGTTGAGAATACACTCTTCAGGATACAACTATCCATTCTGTTGAGACATTCGGGGCTTTTTAGGGACCTGTGCCGTGACAGATCCCTCCCACCCACATTCACCGAAGCAAACCCCTTC
>Ga0307517_10004742_pt1 | contig 20772 bp, 24 predicted proteins | sample 23_EM_MG_FD_194515 | JGI IMG/M metagenome (GOLD analysis project Ga0307517, IMG submission 194515) | Populus trichocarpa ectomycorrhiza microbial communities from riparian zone in the Pacific Northwest, United States - 23_EM | ecosystem: Host-associated > Plants > Roots > Unclassified | place...
TTTCAGGGTCGTGGGACAACACCATCAGGTTGTGGGATGCAGAAACAGGGGAGCAATTGCGACAGCCTCTCGAGGGTCATCAGGGTTCGGTCGACTCTGTTGGGTTCTCGCCAGACGGCAAACGCATCATGTCAGGGTCGCAGGACAACACCATCAGGTTGTGGGATGCAGAAACAGGGGAGCAGCTGCAACAGCCTCTCGAGGGTCATCAGGATTGGGTCTTGTCTGTTGGGTTCTCGCCAGACGGCAAACGCATCGTATCAGGGTCAATGGACAACACCATCCGGTTGTGGGATGCAGAAGCAGGGGAGCAGCTGCCAGAGCCTCTCGAGGGTCATCAGGGTTCGGTCTGGTCTGTTGTGTTCTCGCCGGACGGCAAACGCATTGTGTCAGGGTCTGCCGACAAGACGATCCGGTTGTGGGATGCAGAAACAGGGGAGCAGTCATGGCAACACAGAGTTCAATCCTTGATATGTTTCGCATCACAGCCCCAGCATGCTCTTTTTGAGCCTTTTGAGCTTGTTGACCAAATAACCTCCTCTCCGAGTCCAGGCAGTCAATTGAAGGATTTAGTCGACATCACGAGTTCAGGATGGGTTCGCGTCGGACCCTTATGTAGTCTTCTGTTTTGGGCACCCCCGACATATCACCCAAAATGGTATTCTTCGAGTATGTGCATGATCATCCCGCGGCCCAACGTGCAATTGGATCTCAGTAATATGGCCCATGGATCCTCATGGGATTTATGTTACAAGAGGACTTGAGGTTATTTAAACAATTTATTTAGTAGTAGTAGTACGTAGCCATGACCTTCGGACAGAATTCATAAAATGGCGGACGCGCCGTAGTCCATGGCAGGAGAATGAAGGTCACGGTGGAAGATGATAAAATGTCACTTCACATGTGCGTATCAAAAGAAGAGTCACGCCCTCAATGTCCTGCACGGTACGTGTTCACTGTCAGCCATTCTAATCCAATACCCTCGCCAGACCACAGATTCCTCGTTTCGTTCCAGATGGCATTCTCGCTGTCTTTGGCGTCTCAGTCGGCCAACACCATTCACCGTGAACTAATGTCCTCGTCAGATCGAAGATCACCTATTCAGAGATGGCGAACTCACTGCATCACATTGTTCATTGGTATGTACATGTTTGCCACTCCGCATGCACTAGTTGACGGTGTGATTGAACCCATAGCCAGGTCATCTCGCCGCTTGTGTCGACGCTGATTCGCAAGATTACATTGCCCGGTGTTCTCGGCGAGCGACGCCTAGTCATTTGGTACGTTCGACACTCCCCGAGTCCCCGTACGTTGGTTGACGGCCTGGCAGATCAATCGGGACCCTTTTCCAGCTTGGAAATACAATCCAACGCGCCTTCATATTACGGTCATAAACGCCGCATACTTTACCCAAGTCACTGGGCTACCCATCTCTATCGCCTATCTCCCCCCAAACGTACCTCCACTCTACGACGAATCAGCGAAAAATGTTGTGGTCCACTTGCAAATGTGAAATCTATTAGGCTGTGATCATGACGACCGTGCACCAGGGGGCATCAAATCTTGCGGCTTTTGCTCGCATGAGCTGGCGATGTTGCGCCTGTCACCCTGCGGACACCTGTTCTGCAACGACTGTGCAAATACCTGTCTGTGCCCGTCTTGTGGTGTGCCCGTGGCTCAGCGTGTGCTGTTTACTGCTCTGGCCGGGAGGTTGATGCTATATCCCATGCTTATGACCTTGAAGGCGATTGGCACTCGAGGATTTATCCGATATCCTATTTCATTTTGTACAATGTGTCGGGGTAGTACCGGCCGTGTTACATCGGACATCCTGACTGGTCTGTATTAATGGAGGTATGCGGATAGAAAATCCTTGGAAAATCCATCACGGATCACCAATCACGTTTAAATATAGCATCGCTTCTAAAAATAATCTAGAGGTTCTCATCAGAGGCGGGTTTCAGTCTTCAAAGTTAAATCCGACCGCAAGCCTCCAGAATAACTCATCGTTTTTGGCCAAGCTGTGCAGCTGACTAAAGAGACATCTCATTATAAACATGCGACCTTCCGCTGTACATGATTCTTCCCTGCAACGCAGTCGCCTCAAAGTTCCCAATGCCAGGATCAAGATCGGGTCGGAAACTTGAAATAGCCCCGAAAGTGAAAGCTCTGTATAGTAAATATAAAGGAAATCTTCAGAACCTATTGCGAACAAAACCCACAGCTCTTATCGCCAACATCGCAGGCGTCCAGATCGCAGCTGGCACACCCGACTATGATAGATTCCACTACCAATATGCCACGTCCAGCTACAAGGACGATAACCGCATGAGTCCAGCACTTCTCATCCAGCCCTCCTCCAAGGAAGATATTGCTGTCGCCCTCAAATACGCCAAGGCCCAGAAAATCGCTGTCGCCATCCGCACTGGTGGTCATCAATACAGCGGTGCCTCATCCACTGAAGCGCCTAACATCCAGCTAGACCTGAGATCCTCCTTCCAGGGGCCCGACGATCGACGACTCTTCAACGGTCCAGACGGCAAAACATACGTGCGAACCAGTGTCTCCTGGAGTTTGGGCGCCTTCAACGCCTGGATGAGCCAGAACCAAGTCTTCGTCCCCCACGGCCAGTGCGTCGAGGTCCATCTTGGCGGCCACGTCCAAACTGGTGGCTTTGGTCAGCTTGGTCGCTCCTTCGGCCTCTTTGGCGACCATGTAGTGTCCATCGAGCTCGTCGACCATGATGGCAATATCAAGGAGGTCACACGTGGTAGCGACCCGGAGATATTCCACGCCCTTCTCGGTGGCTCTCCAGGTAATCTCGGCGTCATCACCCACTTCACTATCGAGGTACACCGCGATAAGGACTACGCCAGGTCCCGTGGCCTCAAAGCCGTGTACTGGTACAAGCCAGAAACGCTCAAGAGGCTGCTCACTCTTCTCGCAACCATGTCTGACAACCCCAACTTCCCGCGTAACTACGACTTCTGTGTAAGCGTCCTCTCCTCCTCCTTCCACCTCCCATCCATCGTCCCCGAAATGGACAACTGGATGGAACATGAACATCCCGAGATTTTCGGCAAAGATGGCGTCAAGTTCTGGCCGCGCTCGATTATCGTCTACGCACAATGGGTGCCCTTTAGCCAGCACGATCGCCCCGACAACGACTGGTTCAAAACCATCGCCAAACATGCCATCTTCGCCCAAGACAAAGTCAAGCCCATGTCGCAGCTCACCGCCGACTGGCTTTTCCGCAACACCCGCGAATTCAAGTTCCCGTACATCAAGCGCACCCATCTCACAAAGTCCACCACCTTGGTCAAAGACAACTGGCCCGAATGGCTTACGAAACGCATCGACGCAATTGTTGCGCCAGACTTGAGCGGATGCTACCTCTCCGCCCAGATCCAGTGCTTCGGTGGCAAATATTCCAAATTCACAACAAACGCGAACAACGGCACGGCATTCTCCTGGCGTGACTCCACCATATGTTGCACGCTCGACGCTTTCTACGATGGCGAAGATGCCCGCAAGACAGCTCTCCTGTGGCACAAGCGCAATGACGAGGAAGGTGTTGGCCCTAGTGGCATCTTTAGCAAGCAGGATTGCCGCGTCCTCTGGGGTTCGTTTGGCGAGTTCGATCTTGATTCCGTTTGGTACATGTATTTCGAGACGAGGGAGAAGTATGAGCGCCTGAGGGAGGCGAGGAGGAAGGCTGATCCTGATGGGGTGTTTACTCCGAATGCCTTTTGTGTGAAGCGTTGAATTTTGACTTTGTCACATCTATGGGACTGGAACTGGAACTGACAATGGTAGTTTTATCTACACTGCCCTGTATATTATGTTGCTGTAGCTTTGGGGAGGGCCCACCCACCTCCCTCTTTCTCGGAACTTCATCTCTCCCAGGCCACTGCCCTAGTCCCAACCTAGAAGACTTATCAACTATTTATCGAAAAGCAAGGGGAAGATCTGAGCGAAGTGATCTACTTACCTGAGAACCCTCCTGCCTCCGACTCGAAAATTTTAATTTCGAAGTCGTCATGTGAACGAGTGGTCAAGGTGAGTACGACGTACGTAATGCCGTTTCGAGTTGCTGCATATTGCTGGAAGCTGCAGAATTGGTCAGAAATATATTTTGGAACACCTATAGAATGGGGGAACTTACCTTGGGTAATGCTGTTCTTCTCGAAAGGCCAATGACCAGTTCTTGCTTCGTGATGGACCTTCAAACCCCATTGTATCTTTTTCCACCACTCAATTTGTGAAGTGCGCTGTGAAAAATTGGACGACCCCCCAATCCAAGAAAGGGAGCCACCTGTGCCATTACTTTCGACAGTAGTCAGAATGTAGGGAAATTCAAAGAGAGTGGCGTGACTATTGCGACCTTCAAGGGCAACTGCGGACCATGTTGAAATAAGAGAGTTTTGTATCCTGGCTGTCATCGTTGTCAGTAAACTATTAGGAAAAAAACGTAGCGTTAGAGCACGAGAGCCTACCATCGTCGTTCCTCGTCCTTTTCCTGTCATAGCTTCTGTGTTCGCTAGAAAAAAACTTGAAGTAGGTAGGCGGTGTCAGTTTTGTCAGGGAGCATGCCTTCCATACGCGCACCAGGTGGGTCCGGCCATTGCCGTGTAGTTGGATACTCTACATATCATTAGAACCTAGTACCGGGACAGCCGGGCCGTTGTTTGATCATCACGGATTTGTCCGCCCGCCAAAAAAGCGACAAGCTTTAGGAGACAAAATGTCCGAAAACCTCATTTGCAGGCCCAGTCAGTACAGCCCGCTAAAAAGGGCCAACTCGAATGGCTTCGCCGCCCTTCCCAACGAACTCTTTCTTGAGATTCTGTCCCACTTTCCTTCTGATACCTTTATTATCTCATCAGCATCGGCCACGCAGATTATCCGAAGAGAAACATTGCACTCACTGTCGGCTGTATGTCAGGATTTGAGACGAGTCTTTCGCCCTCATCTGTGGCAACGCGTGGAGGTGTATCCTGGCATGCTGGCTGGTAATAAACGGAGGTTGGATCACAACGACGTGACATCCCAGCGGCGGAGTCGGTTAATGAAAGATTTCGCGAAGGAACTCTTGAGGCAACTCAACGTAGTCACAATTCAAGACCCTAGCCTCGCTCAATGTGTCAGGTAAGCAAAAATGCCAGTACCTTCCACAATTCCCCTAATTCTTCATTGTTTCTAGAATGGTTAACATTGAAATAAACGCCGCTCCTTTCCGTCCAGTCTTTGATGGACTCTGCCAATGCTTTTCCCTCTTCCCAAATCTCCATACAGTCAGGATCATAACCAAATTCTCAAGGGACTCTTATGCAGACCGGTTGGCTGCGACAGCCTTTAAGTGTGCCTTCATAAAGAACATTCCATATCCGCAAATCCGCTCAGCCATTCTCTCAAAATCAGTTTTTCCCTTACTTGCAGTTTGTCCCAACCTAGAATCGTTCACCACTTTCGAGCCATCCCCCGTGGTATTGACGTTCATGAAGGGGCTACCTGTCCTACAGCAACATTTGTGCCCCCTTTCTCTGGCAGAAGCTTCTGGTACGTTTTGCTCCCATTTTGTTTGCAACTGGCTCAAACTCTCAATAGCAACGGCAGAAGCGCTGACGTCCCTTGAGCAATTAATCCTATCTCTTGAAGACAGCACGAATTATACAGACGGCGATTATGTACGTTCTCCACTTTTTCATCAAAAGTGTTCTGGACGACTCATTGATTCCGGGATTCCGCAGATAACAAAAGTTATCAAAACCATTCGGTTATTCCCAAAACTCAGGACGTTGATCTTTGGACGTCGCATGAGCTACCGCAGGCGTTGCGTGTCGGTTGAGTCGTTGAAGCAGGCCTTTGTTAACCTCCAACCGTGCGATCGACAGATTTTTTAAAGAAGTGATATTCCTTTGTATGCCACCGGAGAAACTTGATCTTTAAAACATTTATCGGTGATCTATAATCCTATCACTTTTTTATAAATCATACCGTTCGAAACCGGTTGCACAACTTTCGATGCTACGAGTCGACCCCACTTGCAAAGCCTTGCATTTGCCTACGCAGTAGCCCACACTGACGCCATCCCCAGCACTCCATGTCCCTCGCTTGCCAACATTTTCTTCATCGTCACTGGCTTCATTGAATATATGCTAGACCATCGCGCTCTCATCCCGTACTTCTGATCGCCTGAATGCACTGCGCAAGATGACAAGCCAGCCAACTTCGTCACCATCACCAGCTTTTCGATTCGCGGTCGACGTGTAAGGAATTTGGTAATCGTAGTAAGTCGGCATCCTCTCGTTTTTTTTCCCATGCTAACTCGTGCCAACAGGATGATTAGATTCGTTAAATGGAGACAGGCCGGGAGGCGGTTCAAATGATCCATGGCAGATTACCAGCTGAATCGCTCAGGACTGCTCTGAGTTCGTGCACGCTCGCAGGTTCGGTAGTAGTGACATCATTAAAAAGGGAACGACAGTTGCCCTGGTTTGCTTATATCGGCAGCGAACCCAGGAACTAGCTACCCTTGATGTCCGCTTTACTACGAAGAGGCCGAGTGCAGGGACTCTAGAGCGCGGAAGTGGATTATTTGCGCCGAGGGCGGGGGACGACACATCGATAGGATCGACGGAGAACCTCTTAATTACTCGCCAGTCTAAACAGTGTTTCACTCTGCAGATCTGAGGTATGAGTTGGTGTTCATGGTGGCGTCGTCGAAGATCGGCTAACCAAACATAGATCAACTCATTCAACTGTTTATTCGATGCAAAAAGGTCTATAGACCGCCCACCATCGTTTGGGGCTTCAACTATTACAACTTTGCGGGATCTGGGAAGTCGTCGAGGTAATTTTGCTTATCTAACTGTATATGCAGACTTACTCACCGCTAAAGTTTTGTACCCATTGATTTATTCACTCGAAGCCATCATTGCAGTCAAGAATACTATTTCCGCTGTTCGGCACTTTAACAACGCAAACCATATGCGGGCCAAAGAACTATGACGAACATATGTGTCATACCGTGTTCCCCGACTTCTTTGATCTCAGAAGTTGAGGGTATGAAAGCACTGGCATCGACTGCATTTCTGTTCTGCTTTCCAACCGTACTTCCCTTCAGACTTTTTGTCGACTTGAGATGCCTTCCACATTCAGCTATGAATGGGACACACCCACGCATAAAGGTACAACATCCTTTAACACAGGCGTATTTATCGGCGGTCAATTCCTTGACGGCTCAAACCGGACGACAATCGAGTGAGTTTCACTTCATGATGATTTTGAGCAGCACTCATTCAAGCTCGCAGTGTGATTAACCCCAGTACGTCCTACCTTCCTACATGCGTGGACTGACATTCATTGTTCTGTATCCCGCATTGACAGCTACTGAGAAAATCATTACCTCTGTCTCCGAAGCCACTGCACAAGATGTCGACCTAGCTGTGGACGCTGCCCAAAAGGCGTTTGATACGGTTTGGGGTCTCAAAGCTCCAGGCAGCATGAGATCGAAATTACTTTGGAATCTCGCAGATGCGATGGAAAGGCACAAGGAAGAGCTGGCGGCACTCGAAGCGCTTGATAATGGTGCTACGACTTTCCCTTTTTCTTTAAGGAAATATTAATTTGTCTCAGGCAAAACTTTCGACTTGGCCCTAGCGATTGACGTTCAGATGGCGATTGGCGTCGTCAGATACTATGCTGGATGGGCAGACAAAATCACTGGGCAGACAATAGAGGTCCGTTTCTTTCATTCGTGGATGGTGCTTGTTCTAATTGATTCCAGACCAATTCCTCGTATCTTACTTATACCATTCATGAACCCTATGGCGTGGTTGGACAAATCATTCCTTGTGAGTATGACATAGTCTGAGGTGATCCAATGCTCAAGCCTGTCTAGGGAACTTTCCCCGTAAGCAGCTCTCTGATACTAAACCATCCCTATCGAGTCTCAAACTGTATCAGTTGTCATGTGGAGTTGGAAAATTAGCCCTGCCCTCGCTACTGGCAACACCATAGTCATGAAACCATCAGAACTAACACCCCTCTCTGCTATTCGCATGTGTGCAATCATGAAGGAAGTTGGGATTCCTGACGGTGTTTTCAACCTCGTCACCGGATATGGGACTACCGTTGGCAAGGCCATAACGTCTCACATGAAAATCGAGAAGGTGGCGTTCACGGGGAGTACTCTTATAGGTAGGAAGGTAATGGAAGCAGCTGCGAAGTCAAATTTGAAGAATATCACCCTTGAGCTTGGCGGGAAAAGTCCTACCATCATCTTCGATGATGCCGATCTGGACGAAGCTGTAAAGTGGGCAGCTCATGGGATCTTGTCGGTCGTTTTCCTTACCCTGCTGTATGTCATTTCTGATAAATTTGCAATCAGCTTCAACCACGGTCAAACATGTTCTGCTGGCTCACGTATCTTCGTCCAATCTGGGATATATGGCCAATTCCTCGAGGGGTTCACTGCGAGAGCTAGGGGGATCAAGCTCGGTGATCCTTTCACCCCCGGCACTCATCAAGGCCCTCAGATCTCTCAGATGCAATATGATCGTATTATGGGGTACATCCAGTCGGGTAAAGAAGATGGCGCAACTTGCCATCTTGGAGGAGATCGCTTCGGAACGGAAGGCTTTTTTATCAACCCTACGATCTTCACGGATGTGAAGTCCGAAATGAGGATTGTTAGGGAAGAGATTTTTGGCCCTGTTGCCGTCATCATCAGATTCGAGACAGAAGATGGTTGGAGTTGGATTCGATTTCTTCGTGAGCAAGACTGACATACGTTACTCAGAGGTGATCAAACAGGCGAATGATTCACCATATGGACTTGCTTCTGCTGTATTCACCGCAAATATCAGTCGTGCGATCTCCGCTACCCAGAAGCTCCAAGCAGGAACGGTTTGGGTAACTGATTCTTTTATGAGGACATTCTTCGGAATCAGATTCATCTTTGTTGCAGGTCAACTGCACCAACAAACCTCACGCCCAAGTACCGTTCGGTGGGTATAAACAATCCGGCATTGGGCGAGAGAGCGGACAATACGCGTTGGACAAGTGAGTTATGTGTTTATTTAAGGTAATTTTGAAGCGGTGTATTGACCAGTGTGCATCCCATAGCTACACCAATGTCAAGGCTGTGCAGATCAATGTAGGAAACAAGTTCCCTTCCTGATTTTAGGTCTTTCTCTTTGTACCCGAGTTAAATGAAGTCGGACGGAACGTTGGTAATTCACGACTGTGTGAACCGTACCTCAACGCAGACACCTTTTCCTGAATTTAAGTTCCTTCATTATTTGGTGAGTACTGTGTGACCAATTTACACCAAGTACACTGAGTACAACGATCCTTATATCCGTTTTAAGATACAGCCTGAGAGGGTGCGATTGTGGCCCTTCAATCTTTAACGAATGAACTTCCAATCAGTAAAGCGAATATCAGACTCAAGGTCAAGAGTTAACTTTCATTTCCGAGTAACCGTTAGTTCATTCCCAGCATCATTCCTGGGTGTGTGTACGTGCTAGCTAGAGTGTGGCATTTCGTCCGCAGAAAGACCTCACTCAGGCGAGAGTGAAGGTTGAGAAGACCAAAAATGGAGAAAAGTACGGGTGCTAACCAGCGTAAGCCTACTGCATGAACTGGCGGTTAGGGTGTCACGCTGATACTTTTCCATGGGAGTTTGGGCAATAGGGTGCCCGATTCGAGGTTATAAAGGGGCCTTACCACAACACCCTACTCTAGGGTTTCTTAGCCTTGGCTCAACAACTTGACGAGCATGCCTTCGACGTTCACTTATGAATGGGATACACCCAAGTACAAGGGTAAAACCTCTTTCAATACTGGATTGTTCATTGGTGGACAATTCGTAGACGGTTCCGATAGAACGACTATCGAGTGAGTCGTCTAATTACTGCAGATGCAACTTGCTCATTTTCTTATTTCATCGCAGTGTGATCAATCCCAGTAAGCGACCAGCTCCTCAACGCTATGGAAACTGATTCTCTGCTTTCAATTTCTCAGCTACTGGCAAAGTCCTAACTTCCGTCTCGGAAGGAACAGAAAAGGATGTCGATATTGCCGTCGAAGCAGCTCAGAAGGCCTTTGATACTGTCTGGGGGCTGAATGCTCCAGGTTCACGGAGGTCAAAGTTGTTGTGGGCAGTGGCAGATGCAATGGAAAAGCACAAGGAGGAGTTGGCAGCTCTTGAGGCGCTTGATAATGGTTCATCATTTATTATTATCTGATTATTTTGGCTGATTATTTTGTGATCGCCAAGGCAAAACGTTCGATTGGGCTCTATCTGCAGATTTGCCGCTCTCAATTGATATTATTCGGTACTTCGCAGGATGGGCGGATAAACTTACTGGGCAGACCATTGAGGTGAGTCGTAGCTTCAATTGTCCCTTTTGCCCTCATCATTATTCGTCCGGTAGACTAACACGACTCAATTCACTTACACGATACATGAACCGATTGGAGTTGTGGGACAAATTATCCCTTGTAAGTCATTTCCGTTTCGCTTGAAGCTTTGCTTAATTTCCACCAGGGAATTTCCCTCGTAAGATTTTTATGTATCACTTCCCGTTTCCACTGAAACAAGGCTCAAGTCCTCATGTGGGCTTGGAAAATTGGTCCTGCCCTCGCCACCGGCAACACCGTCGTCATGAAACCTTCAGAATTAACTCCTCTTACTGCCATTCGTATGTGTACGATCTTGAAGGAAGTCGGAATTCCTGATGGTGTCGTCAACATTGTCACTGGTTATGGAAACACAGTCGGCCAGGCCATCTCGTCCCACATGAAAATCGAGAAGGTGGCCTTTACTGGAAGCACACTTGTTGGGCGAAAAATAATGGAAGCTGCTGCGAAATCGAATTTGAAGAAGGTTACTCTCGAACTTGGGGGAAAGAGCCCAAGTATTGTCTATGATGACGCCGATTTGGAAGACGCGGTAAAGTGGGCGGCTCTCGGAATTTTGTATGTACTTTGTGGTTTTGGCGTCGACTCTTCCATGATGACAGTGGGCAACTATTAGCTTCAATCACGGTCAGACTTGCTGCGCGGGTACTAGGCTCTTTGTTCAAGCTGGCATATACGACAAATTTATGACGCGCTTCATTGCGAGGGCCAAGGAGATCAAACTCGGAGACCCCTTCAACGAAGGCATAAACCAAGGCCCTCAGGTTTCCAAAATACAATACGATCGTATCATGGGGTACATCCAATCTGGCAAGGAGCAAGGAGCGAAGTGTATTCTTGGAGGAGATGGCCACGGAACGGAAGGGTATTTCATCAATCCCACGATATTCACAGATGTGAAGACCGACATGAAGATCGTTCAGGAGGAGATCTTTGGTCCTGTCGGGGTTGTCATCAAGTTTGAAACTGAGGAGGGTACGCCAGCCTTCTTGGCCCAAAATCACACCGATGCTGATTGTTTATACCAGAGGTGATAAAGGCGGCTAACGATACAACCTATGGCCTGGCTTGCGCTGTATTCACTCAAAATCTCAATCGTGCGATCGAAACCTCGCGGAAAATTCGAGCGGGCACGGCTTGGGTGAGATACCATTCTATCTTTTGTCTGTTTTTGCGAATAATTTCATTGGCGAAAACAGGTCAATTGCATTATTCCCAAGTTCCGTTTGGTGGCTACAAGCAATCTGGGATCGGACGCGAATGTGGTGAATACGCTTTAGACAAGTGCGCATTTTTCCCATTCGATTATTCCTTTTTGAAGTGACTTTCATCTACAGTTACACTAATGTCAAAGCGGTACATATCAATCTTGGAGTGAGGCTTCCTTAAGCCTGGTGTCTAAATGTAACCTGTAGTTTCAACTCTTATTGTCGAAAGTAGACAAATTCACAGTCAAATGTTTCCTTCCCATTGTTTCCCAATGAAATGTTAAAGCAGCCTAAATTGGCAGTGATGACATATTGATCCCGGAGTTTTGGGGAAAGGTCAACCAATGACTTCCATCATCCCCGACTGTGAGTTCTAATACGTGGCCACTGTTTTCGACAATGATCATGACATACAACTCAGTTGAGCCTTTCTACCAGGTCAAGTTGCTCGCTGCCCTGCGAAGTGGCAAGTTCCTTTTTCTACGACCACGGATTTCAGTCTGCTCATGAGTTTATAACAGGTGACCCAGCTGCAATTCACCCTTTCCTCGCCGAAATCAGTAAAGATAGGCGTAACTCTGAGGAGTCTAAGCATGATGGAGAGATCGATACCGGAGCTGCAGCTCTCCATCTTGCCGTTCGATGTGCTTCTGGTAAGTGACCTGTTTCACTGGAGAGGACGTTTACACATGATTGGTTGATGTCTAGCTCAAACTGTGGCTCTCCTTCTTGGTCATCGTGCCATCTCGCCCAACGGAGTCCACTCCCCTGGGTCTGGGACAACGCCACTCCACCTCGCCGCTTCATTGGGACGCGTGGATATAGTCAATCTGCTTTTGGAACAAGACACGGTGGATGATAGCCTGCGGGATGCCAACAGAAAGACGTGCAGAGACGTTGCAAGAAGTAAGGAAATTGTTAAGGCCATTGACGGTATGTCTTGTAAGGAAATTTCAATTGTATATGTCTTATTTATTCATTTTGTAGATTCCCGTTCGTTCTTGACTGCGTCATATCGTTCTTTACTCCGTTCATACATACTCTCACCTCCTCTGGACTCCCCTTCGTCTGCCCTCCTTATCTTGTTGGCTTCGCCACGCATACAACATGTCGATCTTTCTTATCTCGATGATGACTCTGGCTTATCATTGCTGCATGAAGCGGCACGGAGGAAGGATCTCAGACTCATTGAGTTGACTGTGCGAGCGGGGGCCGATGTATTTGTAAGAGATCGCAAAGGGAAGATGGCGTATGAAGGTGCAGGGGGAAAAGACGAAAGAGTGAAGGTCTTCTTGCGACAGTGTGAGATTTCTCAATTTCCTGTTTCTGTGCATCTATTTATTTATGTGGATTTTCTAGTTGCCAATCAGGATAAAACACTCATTCCATCGCCCGCATCTCAGAACGAACCTGTTGTCCTAAAAGGTTACCTCAACAAATATACGAACATGGCCAAGGGTTATGGTACCCGGTGGTTCGTCTTGAAAGACGGAGTATTGTCTTGTGGGTTTAAATCTGTTTAAGCCCATTAAATCTCTCTTGAACCGCACACACAGATTATCGCCATCAAGATGATGAAGCAGTTGCTTCTCGTGGGTCTATTTCTTTGAAAACAGCATTACTGCGTCAAACCGAACGCACAAGATTCGAAGTGCAATCTATCCCATTAAGAGGTGGCCTGCAACACCGATCAAACCAGAGCCACGGATTAAGGTGGTACATGAAGGCTAACCATCCGAACGAAGCAAAAAGGTGGATTGAAGCTATTGGAAGGAGTATAGAGTATTTTAAACAACGTGAACGGGAAGGTGGCGTCGAAAGCGATACCAGTTCTTTGAAAAGAAGAAAGAGCATTGAGAGTTGGAGTGGGGAGAGCGTTGTCAAGTTCGGTATAGCGCATTCATCCTCCAATGGTTCAACTTCGATTGGGGGCCGGAAGGTTTTCTGGAGAAAAAGCGGTGGTAGCAACAGGGACCGTGATCAGGAGTCGATCGTTGGTTCAATCTCGGGTCCCAGCTCAATTGCACCAACGCCGATTGAGCCCTCCCTTTCAACATCTCCAGTTCGAGATTATCTAGGCAGCGAGAAGGAAGATGATGACGATGAAGAGTCAAGCGATACCAAAGATAGTGATCTAGAACCTCCCCATCCAAACTTGGAGTTGCACGGCAACACTCTGACTGCTCAATTGGAAATCACCAATCACTTGGTGGAAAGCATCGTTTCCTCTCAAGTTTCGGCTACTCAGACGACGCAAACGCATCAGGCCTTGGCTGAATCTGCTCAGACGACTCAATCTCTCCTATCCACATTCTTACACATGTCGCGAGAGCGGCAGGACTGGTTTACGCGACAGCTTAAGAAGGAGCAAAAGAGGCAAAGGGTATGGGAGGAGAGTTTGGCGGTTGTTGTGAAAGAGGGTGAAGGCCTGGAAAGGGAACTGAGAAAGAGGAGAGGGAGAGGGCCGAGTTCCATGTTTGAGGGTGGAATGCAGAAGCTAGGAAAAGGGAGACCTTCTGTCGTTAGGACTGGGACAATAAAGGGTGTCCCAACTGCTCGGTCAGAGGAGTTGGCGGCTGCAGATGGGTCGAAGGCTACAGCTCCTATTCCAGTACCAACGCCTGCAACTACTCCAATTAGGAAAAGCACCACAAGCGACACACTCATAGTTCCCATTCCACCTTCCCGTCCTGCTCCCGTCATTGTCACTCACCAAATGAACGCTTCGGATGAGGAGGATCATGATACAAATGAAGAAGATGAATTCTTTGACGCGATCGAGTCGGGCAACTTGCCGAATCTTGTCGTACATGAAGGACTGACGAGTCCTAAGTCCATGACATCGGCTGGCTTGGTGACACCGCGTGCCAGTATGCACGAGATTTCCGCTGAATCTAATGTTCTTGGTCCCTCTGATATTCGAAGTCTTTCCATATCACAGACCCTTCTACTATTAAAGGGCGGAGTTACCGTCGAACCGTTTGCCGGTTATGCAGTTTTGAGGAACAAACTGTCTATCACGAACGACGATAGGCCGGGTACGAGCTTGTGGAGTGTGCTAAAGCACAGCATTGGGAAGGACCTGACTAGGATCAGCGTCCCGGTATTCTTCAATGAGCCAACGAGTATGTTACAGAGAATGGCAGAGGATATGGAGTTTTCTGAGTGCCGTGAGTTTCCGTTTCTCGTCGAAAGTCGCCAAAATTTTCTGATTGGTGTTAAAATGGATACAGTGGACGTCGCGGCTCATGAGAAGGATCCCCTGCGACGTATCGCATTCGTTGCTGCTTTCGCAATGTCCAATTATTCTTCTACAATCGGCAGGATTGCAAAACCCTTTAATCCTATGCTTGTTAGTGTGTTCTATTGTTGTCTGGGACATTCTCTCATTAATCCATGCAGAGCGAGACATTTGAGTATGTGAGACTCGACAAGCAATATCGATATGTCTCTGAGCAAGTAAGCCATCATCCACCCATATCCGCGTGTTGGTGTGAATCCCCGTCGTGGAATTACTACGGCGAAGTACGTACTCTCTACCATCTACTCTTCCTTCTTCCAACTGTAGTTCTGTTTTTAGGTTGATGCACAAAACAAGTTCATGGGAAAATCTTTCGAGGTTCGTCCAACGGGAGTTGCCCACGCAGAACTGTTTCTCCCGGAAGTTGAGTGGCCAGATTATCCCAATGCGAAGGGGAAGGACTCGGAAGGAAAAGTTGTGGAGCATTACAGCTGGAAGAAAGTCACGACAAATATTTCCGGATTTATCCTTGGGTCACCTACGATTGACCATTATGGCAATATGGTGGTACGTTTTTTGTTTCCTAACTTCGAAGACGACTTGTAATATTGTTGGATAATTATAATTAGGTCACAAACCATCGAACTGGCGACCAGTGCATTCTCACTTTCAAACCTCGAGGATGGAGGGGGAAGGATGCATATGAGATCTCAGGCCAAGTGATAGACTGCGAAGGAAACGTCGCGTATGACATCGCGGGCCGATGGAATTCGCAATTAGTCGCAAGACAAATTGGCTCTGGCAATGGGCAACTTCACCCTGATGTTTCTGTTTCTGGGACCATATCATCTTCGGCTTCGCGTGAGCACATTCTCCTCTGGCGAAATTCCGAGAAGTCAGATGGATCACCATTCAACCTCACACCATTCGCTATCACCCTCAATGATTGCTCTCAAAATACTTTGCGGCCATTTTTGTGTCCTACAGATTGCCGCCTTCGAGTCGATCAGAGGGTATTTGAACTGGGTAAATACGAACTTGCCAATGAGCTGAAGCAGTCACAGGAGGAGAAGCAAAGGTCAATTCGGAGGGGTAGAGAGGAAGGGAAGATTCCGCCTCATCGACCAAGGTGGTTCGTTGCGGAAACGGAACCTGATACTGGTGAGCGAGTGTGGAACCCATTGAGAGTCAGTGATCATAATCTGGAATACTGGGTGGAGAGGGAAAGGGTGTGGAAAGCGGGTGGTATTGAGAAGGCGAGATGGAAGGATGTCGAGGGTATTTTTATTGATGAGCCGCAGGAGGTGAGAGCAATGATGAAGAATCTGGAAACAGCATAGGATTGGAATCAGTTGCATGGGCGGGGCATTATAGCTAGGTCACATAAGTTATTGGATATTATTTAAGTCCTCGGAAATCATTACTGCTGACTTGTTTACCTTACGATCGATTCTCCTTAGTTATTTACATAAATGTTCACAATTCTTTTCACAGTTTTGCACAATTAATTTCACATCTGTGGTCAAGAGAATGAGATTTTATGAATACTAATTGATGCTGCAGCACAATTATATTAGTAACATGGAGACTTGTAGATGGCGGAACAAGCTAACCTTGAGGTACTCGCGTTATTTTCTATAATGGGTACGAGAGGGGACTCGGATGTCGAAGGGAGACACTGCAAACTAAACGCCTGCTTTTTACTCCGCCGCTCGCGATCGATAATTGGGGGTGACCAAGATCGTTTTCGTAAATCAGGGCATATTTTCTAAAAAAGAATCCGTTAGTCTATAACATTTGAGGAAGTTGGTCAAGTACACCGAGAAGTGGGAATGTGGTGTTATACAATGAGAACTGCGTGCTGGCATCGAAAAGATTAAAGAAGTCGGAAACAGCTCCGACATTGACACTTAGTCCTGCGTCAGCCTGGAAGCACACCTCTGGCGAATCTAGTGGTGGATCAGCGAGCGCAACGATAGAAGCTCATTCGCCAAATCACTTTTTCGGTCAAAACGAAATGGAGGGATTGGTTCATCTCGAGGGAGATGGTCTGTCTCTTCCGCTCCGATCGTTGCGGATACATAGGCGTCGATATTCAAGAACACTTTGGTGTCTGCTTGTTGTCCAAAAGTGCCAATCCCGAAGTTGAGAGCTGGGATAAGGTGCAGTGCGATTGTGCCTGTCGGGTCTGGAACTCGACCAATACTGACATTCAGAACTGGATGGTGTTGTACTATTCGCAAGGATTTGATAGAAAATAATTATGATGGGCGTACCATTACCGTGCAGTTTGAAAGATCCTTCTCCTGAAGTATTTTGCCGGGGGAGGGTGAACGATGACTGATTGACACTGAGGTTGATGCCGAACTTCACATCGACTTCTGTGGTCAGGGTTACCGTTCCCTTTGAACTGATTTCAAACGAAGGGCCGATTGACAGAATTCTAACAAAGAAATCATAAGAAACAAAAAAATGGTCAGATGCAACTGTTCACTACCCAGGAAAATTAAGACCAGGAAAGCCAACCTGAAAGAGGTTGATCTCTGCTATATCCATTGTTCCGCTAACGTTGGCTAACAGTTCCACGACTGCGTCGAAATTCGCAGTCATATCTAGTCACGTTTTTGAAATAGAGAAATCAGATGAAGAAAATGTCACTCACTACCGGTCAGTGAAATGAAGTCAACTTTCGGCGGAATAATGGTCCCAGCCGCATAAACAGAATAACCCATAACAGCATGTGATTGGGTTTCCACAGAGATTGTGGCCCTTGCTCGAGAGTCCGCTTCTGCGCACAGGATAGTCTCGTTAGTTACCGTGAATTTCTGGTCGATGTCAACATATGACAAGTTGGAATCTTGAACGATGAAATCGTTTATGGAATTTGCCTCTGTTGAAATTTAAAACTTGTGTCATATCTCATAATAAAAGTCGAAATCACCATTAAGGAGATTTTTAATGCCATGCTTAATAGAGGAAGATAGTCCTCGACCTTGTATGCTATGGATTGGAGGGTCCTTGGCAGCATTAGGGATGCTGGTTCCTTGTATTGCAAAGTGAACTCTTTGACCGTCCCCTACTTCACTCGGATTTGTGCTAATGTGGAGACCGTGTACATTCGGAAGCGTTCCATCCCGTCGGGTGAGGGACCGAACCATGCTAACAGGGATAAACTGGTCTTCATCAAGTGTTGCCTTCGTTATAATCCCAAACGCATTCATTCCACACTAATGACTTCTCAGATGGAAGCTGCATACAGAATAAGGCTTACTGACTGTTTCTGGGAGACGAACGACTTTTCCAACCGCATCGTTCAGGTTTGAGCTGTAACCAAACAAGTGTTGGCAACCTGACGATCCTTCGTCCATGCAAGCTATACGAATGGTTTGCTTGAGCGCATCTTGTGAACAGTTTAGGATAGCCCAGCCTGCTGCAGGAGTTATATCCCCGATGGAGCTGGACGTCCCCCACTGAACATTGATAAGTCGGAAATCAAGAATCTGAAGAGACACCATACAATTTTTAATGTTCCAGAGGAAAAACCATTGGCAGACGGTATATCTAAATGAGCTTCATTAATGAGGTTAGGGACTACTACAGAGTACACACCGTATTCGCAGACACCAGAAAAGCATGGTTTATTCCAATCGTTGGCCGCTGTGATTGAAAGAAAGAGTGAACAGAGACAAAGATAAAGAAATGGGAGAGTCATTGCTGTAGCTTGAATGGAAGCAGAGAGGAAGACACGAAAGGGTCGAGCCGGAATGTCGAGTATTGGAACATGCTACTCGAAGAATCGGATTAGACGATGGTCGTCAAGACCCATGAGACTCGGAAATTCGCCTTTTGCCACGGCAACACTCTATTTTGTGCCACCCACGAAACGTGGCTTGGCGGTCGCGAGAAAGTAACGATCAAGGATGGTCGGTACGGAAAATTCTGAAGATGCAAAATGGCGGAGGCTATTTGTAGCAAGAATTTTGATGGTCAATCTGCCACGCCAATTGTCCTGAGCATAAAAAAAGAACTGACCAAGGGGGACTTTTTTTAATTCATTCCAAGCTTTTAAAATACGCAAGAATTCATGTCAGCGTGACATTGTCAATTCTCTTCCGATGTGCTGAGAACCAGAAGTTCTGGTGGGCCCGAGTAGAAAAGACTAGGTAATGCCGACATGGAATTTGTAGGTTTTCAGGTACGTCGTCATGATTCTAGACCGAGGACGTTTGGAGTACGGCCGAGTGTCGGTCGAGCTAAGCTTGGAAATCCCGTATCGTAACGCTCCTAATGCTCACCAACTTCCTTATAATTGGCGATACGGTGATCCAATTCTTCTCGACTCCTCGACATGGATTTCCTCCGCAACAAGAACTTCTTGGGTCGCACTGTGAAAATGCGCCTGATCCATCGTATCTCATGAATCGCGCGCCGCCTTCAATAGGATCCTTGAAAATTTTGGATTTCAGATATTACTTTAGTAATACAATCCCAGAATATCGTCACATTTGTACGCGTCGGTGCCAAAAAGTGCCTTGGATATCTTCAGATTCTGTCTGGACAGACCACCGAACCTTGGGTCAGATATGCGGTGCAGGTATACGATGTGAACTGCGAGTGAACGAGATGAGTACGAATATTTGGTAGAAGACGTTCCGCTCACTAAGAAATTTTCTGCTCCGGCAATGCCCATCACACTGATAAAAGCTGGTAAGAACAAATTAAGAGGGAAGAAGTCAACGCCCACACTATTACGTCTCCGTCTTCACTCAAGTGATTCATCGGTTCAAGTTGAGGAGCGAGGCAACTTGAAAACTATGGATTGTCCCGTGACGGTCACGCAGTGTGATTGGCCCGACACCAGTTTTCTTAACAGTCCCACCACCGTCATATTGCACGGTTAATCCCAACCTCTCACCCCGCGATTGGTTAATCAAGATATCTCTTTTGATGCGCGATTCTGGCAAACGGCTACACTGAAGTTATCGATATCGGAAATTATATTCTCGTCATATGGTTTCGGATCCAACCCAGGTTTGCCGTCACTTTCGATTTGGACTTGGGTTACATCGTTCGCTAATAACATTCAAAGGACCATAAACTGATTAAAAAAATTTATTTGACAAGAAACCACAATGTATAAAAGAACGATAGATTGTCCGCCCGCCATCGTTGAGGCCTTCGATCGAACTGTCGCACATCCAACATTGTGAGATCTGGAAAGTTGTAGAGGTTAACTGGACTGCATATGCAGATTCACTCACCACAAAAGTTCCTTCGATCTGTCGTCCCCCCCACCCCGGCGCAAAAAATCCACTTCCGCGCTCTGGAGCCCCTGCACTCGGCCTCTTCGTAGTAAAGCGGACATCAAGGGTAGCTAGTTCCTCGGTTCGCTGCAGGCGCAGTCGACCGAGGCAACTGTCGGTCCCTTTTTAACGATGCCACTACCACTGGACCTGCAAGCGTGCACGAACTCAGAGCGCTGTAACAGAGCAGTCCTGAGCGATTCAGCTGGTAATCTGCCATGGATCCTTTGCACCGCCTCCCAGCCCTTACGAAAACAAATCTGATTATCCTGTTCGTACGTTAGCAGGGGAAAACGAGATGAATACCGAACTTACTATGATTATCAACACATCGAACACGAAAAGTATCCGCGCTCGGAACGAATCGAGAAGCTGGCGGTGGCAGTGATGATCACATTCAGTCAGGCCATCAACCCATGTATAGGAGTCGTAAACGTACCAAAAGGAATAGTGGGTCTGGTGTGGCGAGCCAAGCGTCTCGTGTTGTCCACACAATCATGGTCTAGCGAAAGGTTCAGCCACGCCGTTAACTTATGCATGCGGACAAACGTACCAAAAGAAATGTGGGACTGGACTACCAGGTTACGGCCGG
>Ga0307517_10004743_pt1 | contig 20771 bp, 30 predicted proteins | sample 23_EM_MG_FD_194515 | JGI IMG/M metagenome (GOLD analysis project Ga0307517, IMG submission 194515) | Populus trichocarpa ectomycorrhiza microbial communities from riparian zone in the Pacific Northwest, United States - 23_EM | ecosystem: Host-associated > Plants > Roots > Unclassified | place...
TTTGTCATTCCGCACCATGAGGGCCACAGACGCGTAAGCGCCCGAACGTCAACATCATCCCCCGACTTCCACTGGCCCGCAAACCAACGGCCACCAGCCTTCGTATACCAAGCCATCGTGTTGCGCCGAGGGTGTTTATCTTCGCGTCACTCCTCCTAGCAACATTTGCACTCGAGGTTACCTCTGATTGCTCGTGAAGATCCTATATGCCCGCACCACAGGAAGGGGATACATCGTCCATCCCACCTACCGTCTCACGACACCTGGCCACTTGTTATACCAACATAATTTGGATGTGTCTCGACTCTGATTTGGCTCAATCCGCCGTTTTCTTCGCTGAGCGATACTATGCGCTCGATCATGACAATCACGACGCCAGACATATCTTCGTCACCGCCCTCCTTCGTGCCGGACGGAAGAACAGTGCCCTTTCCCTACTCAAGGATTATCGGTGCTCAAGTTGTTGCGGTTGCCAGCACTTAAAAGCCCAGACATGTGGTTTGCTGGGGAGGTATAGGGAAGCAAGGGAGGCGTTGGAAGCGAGTTTAGGCGATCCGAGCTATGTTCCAACTCGTGAGTCCACAATCGACTTGATCGGGTTTTTGTGCTTATAAGGGCTTGAACCCCGTCAGCTTCGATGTCGAAGCGTACTGCATCCATGTTCCCGAATGAAGCTGCAAGGAAATGCCTGTCAGGCAATCTGGCCCGGAGAGGGCATCTTTTCGAGGAGGCTGCCGCTAGCTACCGCCAGGCACTCGTTCTGTGTCCATTCTTGTGGGAGGCGTTTGAAGGATTGTGCGCATTGGGTTGGTCGCTATTTATTCCGTCAAAGGGGTATTTGTGAACCTAATTTCTAGGTACTGCTCCGGACGATATCGATGAACTTTTTCCTCCTCGTAAATCTCCGGATGCTTCGAGTACTCTTGACCCAACCTTGAATACCGTTGGGCCAGTCGCTACTGGTACAGGTTTTTTCACGCCTGAACCAAATGTGGGAACTCGTAAACCGCAATTGGGAGGCGGGAAGGGCAACCGAGTGCTGAAGATGGAACTACCTACAGGATCCGTGTATGTCTCACTGCTAGCCGTATCCCCATCGATCGTCTCAACCCCTACAGTGCTTCGGCCGACGCGTCGTTCCTGGAGCAAGATGATTCCATATTGCAGCAGAGGAAACCGACCAGGGTGCAACGCCTCACTAATACTATGGGTCAATCTGTAGGTACCCGACCTCTTTCCTCGGCAGATGAGGGGCCAGTGACCAAGAGACAACGGTCGGTTGGTGTCCCTCAACGAAGTGTCGATGTTTCCAAGCCATCTTCATCCCAGTTGCTGATAGATGAGCGGTCGAAAAAGGCACGAACACGCCCGGCCTTGACTATTGCTAATATATTCTCATCTTCGGGTCGCCGTGTTCAGTCTGTCGCGACATCCTCCAGATTGAATACAAAAGTTCACCGCGAGCAGCCCCAGAACTCTGGTCTCGCTACCAGACGAAGTACAAGGCTGCTCGGTGGCACAACTCATAAAAGCTCCAAGGTGAGCTCATATCGGCTATCGTGAACCGCTTAATTGGGGTTATCTTATCCACGTACTCAAGGCTGGATTGAAGGAGAGGAAGCGGCAGGCAGGCGGAGCAGCATCACCATCCTTGGACTCGGAGATGGACGAGGAAGGTTCCGCCCTTGATGAAAGCAATCCGGCTCCCGTGTCTCCGTCCAGGACTCGATCTCCAGACGATGCATCCGCGAGACCACAGTCAGACGATTACGCGATGGGGATAGCGGAGTGCACTGTCTACAACACAATGCGGTCATGTGCTCGAGCTTTTCGGGCTTTTGCGAGCTATGATTTACAGAGGTGTTTAGATGAACTCGAGGGGTTAGATGTGGTGCAACAAAGGACCCCATGGGTGTTGGCGCTAGTAGGAAGGGCGGAATATGAGAAGGGGGACTACGCTGCGGTGAGGAGATTTATATCCTCGCCGACCTCCTTCTAACACATCAAAAGTCGAGACGAGCGTTTGAGTCTCTGAGAGACCTGGACCCATACCGGGTACTCGATATGGAGGTCTATTCCACGCTACTTTGGCACACGGAGAAACACATCGATCTGTCCTTTCTGGCGCAAGAACTCCTTTCAATCGAACCTCGGTCCCCACAGACGTGGATAGCGATCGGGAACTGTTTCTCCCTCCAGAAGGACAAAAAACAGGCCCTCACATGTTTTGGGAGGGCGACCCAATTGGACCCTGGTTGTGCATATGCATATACCTTGGCCGGCCACGAGCTTGTCGATACGAGGATCGACCAAGCAATAAATTATTTTCAATCGGGCATCCGAGCAGATCCAAGGCATTACAACGCTTGGTATGTGATATCGCGTCATACGGAGAGGAGGCCAGACTCATGCAACACATTCAGGTATGGGTTGGGTACGTGCTACCTGAGGATGAACAAAGTACGGATGGCGGAGTATCACTATCGCAAGGCGGCAGAAATCCATCCGACCAATGCTATTCTGATAGGATGCATTGGTCTGGTAAGCCAGCTCTCGTTGTTCGTGTTGTTAGTCGTTTCTTACGCTGTGCAAGACGAAGGAGCGTGCTGGGGATAACGAGACTGCCGTCCTGCTCTACGGGAAGGCGGTCGAACATTGTCCGGAAAATGCCCTCGTCCGCTATCGGAGGGGAAAACTTCTCATTGGAATGAAACAGTACAAGGCAAGGCCCTCTTGTTTCTGAGTGCGTCCAGACGCTTACCCTCGCACAGCTCGCAGTTCAAGACTTGGAGTTCTTGAGAGATCTCTCTCCAGATGAATCCAATGTGGTTTTCCAGTTGGCAAGGGTGTACCGACTGCTCGGAGACAAGGTCAAGTCTGCGCAGCTGCTGGCTGTCGCTCGTGATGTATCTCCGAAGAGCGTCAAAAAGATTGAACGTTTGCTCGAGCTGAGCAAGGACGAGGACGCAGAAGCAATGGACGAGGACTGATCTAGAGTTTTCCGTGTGCGACCAATAGCCTACATCTACATACCTTAGTATAGCCACCGTGGGTAGGAAACCAGGACACGCCGCCTTGTAATCGGCCACCCGGTCTCGATCCCGAGCTACAACTTGGCCAGTACCGTCAATATGCACCCGATCGTAGATGGATCGGGAGTGGGATTCCCTCACCCCAAACCTACGCTCTCGTTTTGGCTCCAGGGTACACGGAATAACCCATTGATCGGTCGTAGGACTACAGAGACAATCCCGAGTGATGCTGATGTGGTCATCATCGGTGCTGGAATGTCCGGAGCCGCAACCGCTTATCATCTCTTCAGGGGACATGATCCTGCAACGGGAGCTCTACCGAAGGTGGTGATGTTGGAAGCTCGGGAGGCTTGCTATGGTGCAAGTGGCCGGAATGGGGGCCACTGTAAACCGGATTACTACAGAGGTGCGTGTTGTGAGTTCCTTGTGCCCGGAACTTCTGGGTAGATTCAATCAAAAAGGTTACCCTAAGTATAAGAAAACATTTGGCAAGGACCAAGCCATGAAAATCCTCCAGAATGAAAAAGTACGTGATCTCATATTACTCGTATGTTCGGATAGCAAACTATGATTGAAGGAAACTCTGGCTCTCCTAACTCGAGTTGTTGACGAAGAAAAGATCGACTGTGACCTCTGGACAGGACGTTCATTCGGTTCGCAGGATACTGATATATCTCCCATTTCATGCCGCTTAAGTTGCTTTTGTCTCCAGATGTTGCGCTGAACCAATCATGTGCCGATGACTTTCGTGCAGCGCTCCAGGAATTTGACGCAGACGGGGGTGAAGTGGACGGTATAATCGAATGGATCTCCGATCCGCAAGAAGCGAGACGTCGGACTCGGTGTGTGTATGCCCATGCGGCGGCGACACACCCGGCGAGCTCTTTCTGGCCGTACAAGTTTGTCACTTCCCTCCTCCGCCTCTGCATCGACAGGTTTTCCCTAAACCTTCAGACAAACACTCCCGTCCTATCCGTCGTCCCTTCTGGTGATGGAAACTGGGTCGTAGAGACGGGGCGTGGTTCGGTCCTGGCGGCAAAGGTCGTATTTGCGACCAACGCATACACCTCAACCCTCCTGCCGGAGTTCACTGACAAAATCATTCCCATTCGTGGACAATGCTCAGCAGTGGTTCCAACAATACCATATTCGGGCGAGAGGGTCCTCACGCATACGTACTCGCTACGATGGAGGATGGTAAGTGAATATTCTGCGAGTTCAACTAGAACTGACCTCCCCACAGCTGGATTCAGACTACTTAGTCCAACGACCATCGGATGGAACGGTGATTGTTGGCGGCGGGGAATGGAATGCACCGCTGGAAGATCAGCTAGGTCACACAGATGACAGTATCACGCATCCTGCTATCACCAAGCACCTGCGGAACGTATGTGGGAAGAACTTTGAGGGGTGGGGTGACGAAGCTCTAGGAGAAGGCCTCATAACCGATTGGACGGGAATCATGGGGGAGACCCCAGATTGTTAGTGCGTGCCAGCAAACGGTGATCCCTGCTGACCAGTTTCAACAGCTGTCCCCTACGTGGGTGAATTAGAGGGCAAACCGGGCTGCTTTATCTGTGCAGGTCACAATGGACACGGTGAGTTTCCTTCACGCGGTTGGACGATTTGCAAACCACGGGTGATTATTCATGCACCTCGCAGGGATGGCCAGGATTATGACGTGCGCCCGGGGGGTTGCAATGCTTTTGAGGGGGGGAACGTGGGAGAACACGGGGCTGCCAGACTGCTTCCAGCCGACGTCGGAAAGGCTTATCAAGAATGGATCAGGGGTTCGGGGGGGCTGGACGGGGCTTTAGAGTTTTAGTTTATGTAACAGAAGTACTTGAGAGAATGAGCGATCACGTGAACCCATCTCCCCATCTCAACTCACTTGACACTTCAACTTTCCTACATTTGTCTCGTGAGGGTGGTGGCGATTGAAAACACCCCAGTGACCGCCGACGATGTTTAAAAAGTGGGACAAAAAAGCAGACTTACCTCGGCGATCTCACGCAGTGTTCTAGGTTTCAATCCTCGACAGATATTTCGGGTCAAACTCCCGTCAAGTCGTCCGTTCAACGGTCGATCCGCACGAACATTCTGACTCAGTGGAAAATCAACAATGAAACATTAGAGGTCTTGTGGCCCAAGAAGGAGTCCATCGTCCATGTCAAGTGGTGAGTACTCGATTGGAGATCGCAGGCGGTACCAGTATGCGAATGATATAACACAGCAGAGATCACATCTCCATATACACACTACACGGAGAGCCCATTTTCTTCCAACATTTTGACGGACCGATTTACCCGACTCTGAGGACCTTACACAAATGTGCGGCTGAAACACGCTGGTTCCACTTCGGCAGATTTCATGATCGTTTGCGTGACAGATCCATTTGTGCTTCCGGTTGTTGGAATCGACCGAGGCGCGATTCGGTTCTTATTACAGGGTGCACACATGATGTGTCGCGGAATGACCTCGAAGGGCGGATATCTTCCCCCAGCCGAGTCAGAGCTGCTTGCCGGGACGCCTGTTGCGTTGTGCGCAGAGGGTAAGGAGCACGCTGTAGGTATCGGTATCCTGAAACTCTCCACGGAGGGGATCAAGAAGGTGAACAAGGACGTCGGGGTGGAAACGATAACGTACTTGGGAGATGACCTGTGGCACGCTCAGAAGTTGTAGATGCATGTATGTAAATTGATGAACTGGTTATTCAAATGGCGTTTGTCTACCGCGATCACGAAGGTTTCAGACCCGCAGCACGCTCAAAAAAACAAAAGAGGCGGCGGGTGTCTGTCCTCGACCTGGTTTCGCGAGCGACAGAGGAGATAACAGCTAACGAGGACTGGCTATCCGAGTGTCGCAGTTGGTCATCTCTCCCGACTTTGACGAGCCCCCTCTGATCCAATCTTGTCCATCCAGGTTTGATTCGCGGTTGTGCGGAACCAGGGACCCGTTACGGGGTGACATGCCTCGGTTTGGGGAGTTTGTCGGAACTGCAGAACGCCCGCGTACAGTTGGTGTTCCTGCAGCTCGCGTTGCAGTATGGTTTAGGTGTTGTGAGTCGGCCTTTGTTGATATCCGTAAAGATTGCGGGATTTTGATTCGAATGAACAGACTGGCGATAGGGTGACGATCTTTGACCCTGTGTTCACGCATGAGGACGCGTCCTACCTCAGGGATCACGCCGGATACATCGTACTATCTGTACGTACGGAACAAGTGGCCGATGATCCTCTTCAAGTCGTTTCTGATGGGCCGTGTTCGCATTCCAGGCTGAGCCGGAGAATTACACGGCCGGCCCGGACACAGTGGCGTATATGCCGCATTGTGATCTGTCGCTCTTCGAGACATTTCTGAGGGATAACTGGACTCCTGACAGGATCTCGGACATCATCCTCGTGGGCAACACTCTCTCCGATTACGCGGACAAGTGAGTGGCTTCCTCGCTTCCGTAGGCGCGGCCAATTCATGTGAAACAGCATGCCATCCCGCAGACTGTCAACAGTTTATCCGTGTGTGGCGAAGCTGGGTAGTCTCGATTCGCTATCTTCGCCTGTTGCCAGGCTGATCGCCGGTTCAGTACCCTATCTCGACAGTCGGCCGATACCAAGTCCAGATTTACTATATTCGGCGTTTAGCAGCATCTCCATACAGAGGGTCCGAGGCTCGGCTGTTCTGCCGGAACCTGATGACCACTTTTGGAGTGTTCAGAGTTAAAGTGACGCCACGATGATCATTCGACAAAAGATAGACGATACCCAGATACCGAAAAACTGATGGAACCAAACTAGAAGGGAAACAGACTAGAGGGGAGGGAGAACGGGAAATGGGGAAAAGAGAGGAAAGGAATGCGGAAATTATGGAAGAAGAAAGCAAATGAAGAGAAACGATGATGCAGGCTGATGTACAGAACACCGACAGAACAAGACGAGGGGAAACGTGATGAGGGTGGGGATGGTGGGGAAAGAGATGCATGTAGCTAACACTCTTGATGATAGACGGTATGAGTACTATACTCGTGACCGTCGTTGGCGAATGGGAGGGGGTCGAGTTCAAAACGATACAAGTAAGCAGCGTCCGTGTTAACATATACACGAGGCCGGGCCTCGGAAGGAAGGGGAATCGAGGCAGGGTCAACGCCAACAGATGGGTTGACGAATGAAGTGGCTGAGCGGCAGGGGGTTGTCAGAGTATCCGAGTCGTCATCCGACGTGTCCTCTATGGCTTCAGGCACGGACAGGTCGTCTAGCTCGTCAACGTCGTAGTATGGACGCTCCGCTTTTTCAAGTGGGGTTGTGCGGCTCAACGGCTCCTCGAGGCGAATTAGGGGAGGGTGAAACAATGGTGGATAGGGAATCGGATAGGGTACGGAAATAGGAGGAGACTCATAATAAGACGAGTGATGTACAAGGTCTTCAGACGAAGCAACGGGAGACATGGACGGACTGGTGAACAAGTATTCCTGGTCGTCGTCCGAGACGGAGCGCCTGGCGCTGGTTGGTTCGTCATCTTCGTCGTCCGAGAAGGATTCGAGGAGAGAATCTAACCACTGAGCTTCGGAAGCATCAGACTTGGGGGACGGCGGAGGAGAGGAAGGTGTGAAATCATAGCTGAGAGCATCAGGGTCGGGGAAGAAAAAGGCATCAGATTGGTCGCATGGATTCCCTTCAGAATCGTGCCCAATCGACTTGGGGGCAGGATCTTCTGGGGGGTACACAATGCTAGAGTGCTCGGAAATGGTGGAGGAAGCAGGGCTTGATGGCTGGGACCTAACAATGGAGTTTTTGAGGAGAACCCAGCGGTGGAGGGAGGCTGTGTCCCGTAGACTGCTGTTAGAAACAGAAAGTTGGAGCTTTGAACGGGCAATGCCCGCGAGAGAGGTTGCGAACGATGCCATTGGAGCTACGGTCAGTTGAACGACGGAGGTGTGGTGTAATAGTCCTTTGCAGGGAGTTAGTCGCGTGAGCACGGAGGTGAGGGGTTGAGGAGAAAAATACCTGACGGAAGGTGTTTTATTCTGCTGGGAACGCAGGATGCGAACTATGGGTGGTGGGGGTTGCTGTTCACGAGCGGTGTATACGGTAGACGATGAAGGGCTCGAAGAGGATTGTGCCGTTGGAAGAGGTGCGAGCCAGTTTGTTAACCATAGTTACTCCAGAAGTTGCACGCCGGGAGAGACGACGCAGGAGAAGGGGGGGATACGGAGGGAGGAAGGGGGACAACCTAGACAGACATGGCGAGGGGGAGGAGGTGATGTTGGAGGACGGGAGGAAAGAGTCATGACTTTGTACTTAAAAGTGGCTTGGATATTTAATTATTTAATTATTTATCGAGTTTAAAAATGTGAGAAATTGGAGTGACGCGAGTGTGACGAAAAGCGAGTACAACAGCTGTGAGGAAGATGAATATGGCTGGCTCAGTCAACACTCATCCGCACTCAGTCCAAGTCAGCAGCACGACAGTCATGGTCGGTTGCGCGCTGCTCGTCATTCTGCACAAGACTGAGCATCAAGTGGATGATGCAACTGATCTGCTCTCCGTATCGGTCCGAGCCAATGACCTAGCCGAGAGCCAGTTGCCACACACTCCGCCCGTCCTGTTTTCCCTCAATGCAGTGCACATCTCCGCTGTGGGTTCCTGGCCGTGGATGAGTGTATGCGAGAAAAGAAAAAACAGGCCCACGCACGGACTATCATCTTCGTCAGTCTGCCGCTCGAGTCAACAATTGGCTCGAACCCCATCGCTCTCCAAATCTCCAGTCCAAGCCTGTCGCGAATCTCCCGCCATTAGCGCGTATTACCAATCGCTCACACGACCAACTCACGCGCTGCTATCCAACCCGCCCGCCACCTCTTTCGCGACATCCTTCGTTTCAAGCCCCCTCAACTTCTCCTTCAGTGCCCCAAGTTCACTTTCCTTGGCCGTTAGAACACCCTCCGCATTGTCTATCGCCTTAAGATGGCTCCGCCTGTTGCTGTCGAGCTCGTTGATCATTTTCTCATGTGCGCCTGCCGAAGGGACAGATGTGGGCCGGCTGCACGATATCTTTGCCGCTTCCAAAGCCCGCAGTAATCCTACAGATTTCCGTTCAGACAAACCCGTACCTGTAGCTTCTACGAACCCATATCTTACCTTTCATCTTGTCGTTAATGCTCTCCAAATCCTTCGTTCTCGCCGCTTGAGTGTTCGAGACTTGTTGCTGTAGAGCCTCGACCGCCATAAAGTCGTCATCTGGCACAATTACCGGTCTAAGCGTCTCGAGTGTCTGTCTGTAACAAGGCCGTTAGAACGCAATCCTTCCAAATGATGCATCGTCACCCACACTGCATCGTGGAGGTCAACCATCGTGATCGCATGCGAACAGCCGCGCCGGAGAGCGCCGACACTTTCATCTACCTCTGCGACGACGAGACCTTGTCGAGATGGGATCTGTGAGTCTCTCCCCTCAGGCCTCACCACACGCTCTCGATAGTCCCTGACGTTGTTTCAGAAAATAATCTCAAGGCAGAAACTGCGCAAGGTGTGCCGCACCCCTCATCGCGATTGCTCGTGCGACTGTTTCTCAAGTGCCAACCTGAACACAGTATTCTTGGCTTCCGGACGTGTTTCGTATCAAGGATAGCGTGAGCTCACTACTCTCTCATGTATGCGTTCTACCCACCCCACCTAGGTCATCCCGCGTTCTTTTGGTCATATTATTACTGTTACACTCTGGGCAGCTTTTGTCTGCTACTTATGGTCGGAGGGCTTGTCCGTCACAATGACAAACTCTGTCGTACCTCTGCTTGCGGTCGTTGTAAGTTTCTCTCCCGTATATCATCCGTGATAATACCCTCATTTCCCATCAAGGTCGGTTTGATCCTCGTATTCAGGCAAGTTTGACTCTGAAATCGCTTTCAATTCCTCCCCCCTTCCTAACACTTAACCCAGGAACCAGTATGTCTCCCACTGTCACGCTTGAGATATCAGACAATCACACCTCTCAGGACTTCATATGATCGATACTACGAAGGAAGAAAGAGCTTCGGATCCGTCATGTCCAATGTATGCTTCTGTACTTAACTCCTAGATCGCCTTACATCATACCCCTCGTCTCAGATTCGGAACCTTAGCCGGCTTATTTGGATCAATGTTGCTCTTCCGCCTGCAGAATCTTCCATTCCCGAAAACTTGAAAGGCAAGGTTCAGTTCACCCCCGATACCACTGCGGGCCAGTTGCGTAAGCAAAAACAAGACCTGGTCAAGTTGTGCCTTGGCTATGCATTCGCAGTCAAGCACTATCTGCGAGGAGAAGACGGCCTTGATTGGGATGATTACATCGAAATTTTGCCCACCTCTTTCCTTAAATTCTGGCACAACGATGGAACAGCGTCAGAAAACCATTCCTTGGGCAGTCCCCTCGTCGCCCCGTCGTCAAATAACTCGTCCGCTCGTGCCAGTCGAATCGATGACGGGAGGGAATCTCCGGATGCAACCAAGCGCATCAGGGTCAAAAGAAGCAAACGTAGTTTATCGCAGAGGACCACCCTCCTTGAAGGTAGTAATTGGCACGGGGGATACAGCGCGATCGATGTGCGCGCTGACATAACCATACCTCTCCCCCTGATGTGCGCATTTTCTTGCTGACCGCTCCGTAACCTTATTAATTCTGGCCATCAGCATCGCACACGAGATTTCTCGTGTATTGTTCGCTCTCAAGCGGGAGGGCCTTCTGGAAACCGTCGGGCCGGCTGGAGCCAACGCGATGCAAACATTGTTCGTGGATTTCATCACCGATGTACACAACCTCCCTGACAGATTTTATCTAGGGTCCAGGGGATGGTCGACCGTCTGGGCGATATGGAAAGAATTGTGAACACACCGATTCCCAAGTCGTGTACGACTTATCCCTATATTTCTGGGTTCCAACTCACTATGTTTGCTGAACAGATAGCATCCACCTCAAGCAATGTGTCACCATGTACCTGTTTTCCCTACCATTTGTCTTAGTCAAGGAACTTGGTTGGGCGACTGTTCCGGTCGTGACGGTGGTTGCATTCACCCTCATGGGCATCGAAAGCATTGCGGATATCATCGAGATGCCATTTGGTGCGTGGTTCCGCGCTGTATCCCGTCCCAGCCTAACCCCCGGAGCGCAGGTACCGACCCTGCCGACCTCCCCCTGGATACCTACCTTCACGACCTCAAAGAGGAGATGTTGTACGTTGTGCAGCGTTCCAACGGGTAACCACTGATAAGATTTTGTCTTAGGTACATGTTCCGTCGCCTTCCAGAAGGCGGTCAGGGGATGACCGGTTATGACGACGGCGAGGGAGACGATTGAAGGGACAGACTTCAAGGATCTGATGAGGGAAGCTCCGCACAAAAAATCGATATATGTACTGGAGACGTGTGGATTTAAACATCTAACTGAACTCCGGGGTACAGAACTCCCCGGGACCATAAGGCTGGACATATTGTGTGAGGCGATAAGAGTATCGTCAAGGTCAAGGGTGGTCAAAACAAACCTTGGATATGAGCGCGGTCAGCCCCGCCGAGTTCTCGCTTGTCTGGCGGCCGCTCTGCGGCCCTGGTTTTGGCTTCTGCCCTTTTGAGAATGCGTCCAATATCTTCTTTGTCGTCTCAGCGGTGAGGTCCTCCTATGGAGAGGGTGCGATCAGGAACAAGTAAATGTTTTACCATGGGAAATTGCGAACATAGAAGTCATCACCGATAACCATCATCGGAGCATTACTGCACGCCCCCTGACATTCAACCTCAATAACGGTGAACTTGCCGTCTTCAGTTGTCTGACCCGGCTTGATTCCGCCTAAGGTATCACAGACGGTGTTCAAAATCTCCGTGGAACCGCGTAACATGCAAGGCGTTGTGGTGCAAACTTGAATAAAATGCTCTCCAATGGGCTCACTGATACACCGTACTGAGTATTTGGCTCGGTCTGTGAGAACAATGGGGCATACCGGTTGAACATGGTGTAAAACGTCGCAACTTCGTACACCCGCATAGGCGGCATAGAAAGAAGTTTGGCAACATAGTTCATGAGGCCAATGCTTGTCCATCCCTTGTTCTGCCGCTGTGCAAGGTCGAGCAGAGGAATGACGGCCGCTTTCTTGTATTGAGGTGGGTAGTGGGAAATAATCTCACCGGCCCGTGCTAGGTTTTCGGGAGTGAACTCGAAGGTGATCTAAATGTTGAACGTCGTGTCAGTGGGATGTAAGAGCACGTCCAAAGAGGTGTCGCAGACCTTCGGGTTGTTGTATGCTGTGTCCCGGTGCTGCCCAACCGCAAGGTGAGTACTTGTATGGATGTGGCCGGAGCAACAAGCGACTTACGACAAAGAGAGCGTCTGAAGACCTGACAGAGGTCTTTGAGAACGAGCGAACAGCAGGCCGGTGGCTGACGGTGATGGCAAGCCGCCTGGAGATTCCTCTGCACGTTGAGGTCAACATCGTTTGTGGGCTGGCTCGGAGACAAAGCGTGACAGAGGTTGGGTCACACGCCCGCATCAGCCCTGTGCTACAACGACCACAAGCCGTCCGGTACGCAATGGCTAACACTACAGTTCGCGGTGCGCTCGCAATTCACGGCCAAAACCCCCAGGTATGTCACTGGTGTATTGTTCTAGATGATACCTGGTTCACGCTGATCATTCAGTACTTGGTAGAAGCGGTAATCAGGAACCGGATTTATGATTCCATGTACTGGAAGGAACATTGTTTCGCCTTGACCGGTGCAGTCATTTCCGCGTAATTGTCATTACATCCGTACCCAACGTCTATCGTTCAGCTGAAACCCTGATCGACAAAGCCATCGAATTGCAGAGTGTGGGGGGTGTATATGGCAACCAAAAGCCGACAGAGTTCATCTGCCTTTTGCTCAAGCTGTTGCAGATTCAGCCTGAGAAGGAGATATTGGTAGAATACCTACGTGCAGATGAGTTCAAGTGGGTCACCATCTCTGAGACTTATATCAGTCCACGCTGACATGAAGCCCAGGTACCTCAGAGCCCTGGCCGCAACTTATATACGCATGACATTTCGTGCCGTCGAGGTCTACGACCTACTTGAGCCGTTACTCAGAGATTTTCGCAAGTTAAGAATGCGTAGTATGGGTATGTCTTTACCGCATCCCCAGGAACCTGACGGTAATGGCTTGAACAGCGGGTTATACACTGACGTTCATGGACGAGTTTGTGGATAGTCTCCTCGTGGAGGAGCGTGTGTGTGACATTATCCTTCCCCGTTTACAAAAACGGCAGATTCTTGAGGAGAATGGAGAGATTGGGCCAAGGAAGAGCAGGCTTCTCGACGCGATGGAGGGAAACAGTGACCACGGGAGCACCAGGGGGAGATCCCGAAGCAGGAGTGTTGTCTCCAGCCGCTCTCGGAGTGGCAGTAACGATAGCAGAGGTCCTGCGAGGTATATTTCAAGGAGTCCTTCTAGGAGCCGATCAGGGTCACCCGGTAGTCCTTCACGGTTTGTGTCGAGGAGTCCCTCTGTATCATCTAGGTCCGGCTCCCGTTCACCAAATATTATGCAGACGGACGATTAATATAATTAAGATGCTATGGAGTGCCATCGTTTTAATGTTACTTGGTTTCGAACGGTTGTGACTTGAAGGCTGCGAACTCCCTCGAGAGCTCCTTTGATCTGTCGTCAACAAATGGCATCTTCTTGGTGGCCTGGGGTGAGAGGTAACCCCGGTTTCCCCAGTGGGTATACCACTCTGAAGGGAAGTGAGCGGATGGAGTGACTGATGATGGAGTGGGAATATACCAATATCCTTTCTCCTGGTTGGTGCAGCAGTTATCCTGTCAGTTCTGCCATCGACGCAATCCCGAAGGGCAAGGGGATTATAATATTTGCAATAGATGGTCCCCCCCAAACGTTCGATAGTTGTGATTGCAGATTTGGATGCACGAGAAGAGACTACGTGAATTGAACTGCGGAGGAATTCCTTTCCCTACAAAAGTTTGACAAACTGAATTCTCAGATGCAAGGAATGCACATACATCACCCAAGATTTTGATACCATCCTTGACATCGTGGACACAACCGCTGAGCAACAGCTCACGGGCTGTGATAGGTTGCTCAGGAGTAGAGACGAGTCGACCTTGATCAACCCAATGCTGCAACCTTTCCACGTTTACAGCGGCGTATTCCTTCGTATTTCTGGATGGTTTGCTTGGTTGAGTGACGTGGGGGTACAACAGGCGAGTGACATACTGGTTGTAGAAACCTCGTTTGGGAACCAACTTTGTTATGGGAGTTTGTCCACCCTCGAAGCCGGGCCTAGGACCAGGACCTGATCTGGACTTTTGTCCGTTGTGTCCACGACCGGAAGTGCCTCCGTAGCCGGATCCCTGACCCCTCCCGACTCGTTTTTGCTGCGGGAATGTTAAACAAGGGGAGATGGGGAGCGGTAAATGGGCGTACGTGGTGGAGTGAACCAGGTGCTGGCGAGATGTTGAAGAGGTGGACTCTCTTCGCTGCTGCTCTGGTGGCCATGGCGGATGAAGAAGGAAGCGCGACGCGTCAGGATGATCATGGCTTCGCTCCGTCCCGTCATCGCCATATGCGGCACCACCGGCGTAGGAAAGTCGAAACTCGCCGTCGAACTCGCACTGAGGATTGCAGAGGGCGCAGCGGTCGTAAATGCGGATTCTATGCAGGTGTACGATGGTCTCGATATCCTCACTAATAAACTCCCGAGGGAAGAAATGAAGGGCGTCCCCCATCTCCTGATGGGTTTCAGAAAACCAGGTGAACAGTATGTCGTCGGACAATGGGTGGAGGAGGCTGCAAAGGCGGTGAGCCTCATACCCTACCTTTCGTCCAACCGCCTTATCCCTTAAATCCCGAACGTGCAAGATCGATGACATTCACAATCAGAACAAGATCCCAATCGTCGTGGGAGGCACATCCTATTGGATACAACACTTGATATTTCCAGACCGCTTGGCTGGGAACAATTCTCGACCCTCGTTTCGATTTCACCCATCGGAGGATTTATTATCGAAACTTTCTCCTGAAGAGAGAGACTTGTTCAACAAGCTCCCCGATTCGCCGCCGTCTGCTTCGACTGATCCTGATGGTGCCCTGGCGATGTACAAACTGCTCCAAGCGCTAGACCTTACAGTCGCTTCCAGGTGGCACTGGAGAGATACACGGAAGGTGCTCAGCAGTTTGAGGATCATCGCGGAAACTGGCAGACTGCCGAGCGAGATTATTGCGGAACAGTCAGAGACAGATCTCACTGCAAGGTATGCCCAATGTTTGGGTGAGTCCCGACGGAATTGAGAGATTGTAGATATCGAACTCTGTTCTTCTGGTTGTATGCCGAGCCCAATGCTCTGAATCCACGTCTGGATCAGCGGGTGGATCAAATGCTTCAGGTTCGACACCCTCCTCGAGCTTAATCACGTTTTGCCCAACCCCAATCTATAGCAGGGACTATTGGAAGAAGTCAGGCTGCTGAAACGACTCAGGTCATCCACTGGTCCGGCCGACGGCAGCGAAGATGAGACTGATTATACTCTGGGAATGTACCAGTCGATAGGTGAGGATGGGTCAGTGGTTCGAATTCATCTCACCCTCCGTAGGCTATCGCGAGTTCGACCGTTACATCGAGCTGCAGGACAGTGTAGAATCGCAAATTGCGTACGAGCTTGCTGTGGACTCCATGAAGCGGTCGACGCGGAAGTACGCAAAGCGGCAGGTTTCATGGATCAGGAACAAGTTGATCCCTGCAGTTCTGAGGGTGAATGAAGGATCCCCAGTAGATCAGATAACACCGTTCTATTTGCTGGACGCCACTGGTCAGCACGTGTCCCTTCGTTCGATTCGAATGCCTGACGGGTGGGGTAGAACTTGGGAGTGCTTGGGATGGTAACGTGTTGCGCGTCGCTGACGCGATTACTCGTGGTAAGTGTGGGCGAGTGACCAACAATTTCAAATGATCACAAGGGTAGCAGATTTTTTGGATAAACGATCACTACCAAACCCGGTGGAGTTGTCATCTGCGGCGAGGACACAGTTGCTTGTCCCCGCAAGATCTGTCCGGTATGTGGCCGCTGATCGGGGGACTGCATCCGTCTAAACAAGGAGAACACACAGGCCGTCTGATGTGCTTGCGAGAAGGCGGAAAGCTGTATGTGCCGTCTGCTCCTTGGATCCCGATCGGCCAGTTATGATTGAGGAGGGGGAACAGTGGGAATCTCATCAGAGAACCAAAGCACACCAAAGGCTTGCCAGGCGAAGCAGTCACCAGGAGAGTTTAGATCTGTGTTAGGAATATGTACAGCCGGGGGTCCTCTCCCGGGTTGCCCCAGAACACAATGCCGAAGTAGCGCCGTGATTGGCTGGCGAAGCGATATTGGGTGCGAGCGGAGGATGATGCTAAAAAGGTCGCTCGGGCCACGTCGGGCAAACAGCTGCGTGGTCGCCTGCCCCCTACGAACTCGGGGTGTGAGAGCGAGCGGCCGCCCATCCTCCATCCTCCGTTCCTTGGAGAGATCCTTAGCACACTGGGGGATAACAGACAACCGGGCATGACCCCTAAACGGACTTGAAAGGGATGTTTCGGTGGTTGGCCAATGGTATAAAGCACCCATCCATCCCAGCCTCATCTCTCCGCCTCCCCTCAGTCTCGAAACGCTTTCTCTCCCCGTCTCGACAAATGGTCCTCCGCCAAACCCCCTACGTTACCCCTCACATCCTCCACAATAATTATGCCCAGCCTTTTGACTTTGAGGCAATCGGCGGTCGTAAGTCATCCAATCCATCATGCCCGCATCTACTCATTGTCCCCACAGTTATCGGAAAGGAGCTCGATTTCTACTCCCAGGCTGGTTTCGATATGGATAAGATCCATCTGAAGCGCAACGCTCCAGTCTCCCTCCTCTACGAAGACGCCATCCGCAACGAAGGTGCTATCATCTCTTCCTCTGGTGCCCTTATCAACTTCTCTGGCAAAAGGACTGGCCGGAGTCCCAAGGACAAGCGTATCGTCTACGAGGAAACCTCCAAGGATGACGTCTGGTGGGGCTCGGTAAACATCAAGATGGACGAACGTATGTATTTTCAAGTATACGGGTAACTGAACTACCCTCATCGTTCGGATAGACACTTTCGAAATCAACCGTGAACGTGCTATAGACTACCTGAACACCAGGGATAGCGTGTACGTTTTCGATGGCTACGCCGGTGTACGTCGTCCCTCTCGATCTATTCCGAGATTCAAAGTCTCTGATTGTGGCATTGCAGTGGGATCCCAAATACCGCATCAAAGTCCGAGTCATTTGCGCGCGAGCGTATCATGCCCTCTTCATGGTATGTAATTCCCTACTATATTGGGTGTTTGTTCAGAGGTCAAATCATCCCGACCACAGAACAACATGTTGATCCGGCCAACCGAAGAAGAGCTTCGTGATTTCGGTGAACCAGATTTTATTATCTACAACGCGGGTCAATTCCCTGCCAATCGATTCACCAAGGGAATGAGCTCCACGACCTCGGTTGAGATCAACTTCAAGCGAATGGAGATGGTCATCCTCGGAACAGAATACGCTGGAGAGATGAAGAAAGGGGTCTTCTCCGTCATGCACTACCTCCAGCCTGTAAAATTTGGCCAGCTTTCACTCCATTCCTCCGCAAACGTAGGCGCCAAGGAGGGAGATGTTACACTCTTCTTCGGCCTCTCTGGAACTGGAAAGACCACCTTGTCAGCCGACCCTAACCGCCAACTGATCGGTGATGACGAACACGTATGGTCGGACAATGGTGTATTCAACATTGAGGGTGGCTGTTACGCCAAGTGCATCAATCTTTCTGCTGAGAAGGAACCCGAGATCTTCAACGCCATCCGTTTTGGTGGAATTCTCGAGAACGTCGTTTATGACCTTGCGTCTCGCAAGCCAGATTATGACGACGTCACCATCACTGAAAACACCCGTTGCGCATATCCCATCGATTTTATTCCAAATGCCCGCATACCCTGCATGGTCGACAGGCAGCCAACAAACATCATCATGCTGACTTGTGATGCTTTCGGTGTCCTCCCGCCTGTCAGCAAACTATCTCCTGAGCAGGCCAGTTATCACTTCTTAGCTGGCTACACCTCGTGAGTGGTTTCACACAGCTCTATCACATCCTCCATCTCAACCGACGCATTATACAGAAAAACACCCGGAACCGAGGATGGTGTTCTCGAGCCAATTCCAACCTTCTCAACCTGTTATAGCGCTCCGTTCATCGTCCTTCACGTACGTGTCCTGATCTCCTACACTTATTCAAAGACCCCTCTGACGTTCCCTTCCACCACCTCCACCAGCCTGGCAGGTACGCCGAGATGTTAGCTGAACGTATGACCAAGCACGAGGTCAACTGTTGGCTTGTGAACACAGGGTGGGCTGGTGGAAAGTATGGAACTGGCTCCCGCTGTCCACTCAAGTATACTCGTCGCATCATCGATGCCATTCACTCCGGTGAACTCGTCAATGCCGAGTACGAGAACTTTGCTACATTCAATCTATCAATTCCGGTATCATTGGAGGGCGTCCCGTCAGAGTTATTAAACCCCAGGAAGGCCTGGAAGAACAATGAAGGATTTGAGAGGGAGGTCAGGAAGCTCGCAGGCATGTTCCAGAAGGCATTTGCGCTTTACGAGGAGGACGTGGAGGAGAAGGTGAGGTTGGCTGGGCCGCAGTTGTAGGTTCGTTTTTTTGTTGCCTCTTGGGCTATTGGTATCACCGTAGGTTTTTCGTCTCACCCAACCTGTTGTTAGTTTTATCCATTCCCAGTATTGTATCATTCTAGATATGTCGGTTACCAAATTGAATGTTCACGGATGTTCATAAATCCTCATTTCGGACATTCAACTAGGGCGCCAACACCGCCTACGTGGAGGGAAGGACGTTCAAGCAAGAGCGACGGATCTGCTCTTGTCAGTCAAAACGTCTTAGTGAAGTACTATATGGAGAAAGAACGGATCTAGAAACATGCATACAGGACCTAAGTCGGTCTATCATATCGCGTTAGGTGTTATTCACTCTGCTATTTGCCTAAACTTCTCCTGGATCTCTGCATGGAGTGCATCCAACTTCTGCTTGATGGCATCCTTCCCTTGTGACGGAGACTATCCCAACATGAGTTGCATTCCAATCGCGAGAGTATGGTTTCTCACCTCAAACTTCATTTGCGAGAGTTTGAACATCAAGTCGCTAGCGCTGTCCTTGATTTTGCTGAAGGTGACGTCCCCTTGAGAGACAGCTTTCACTGCACAATCGTGGAATGTGACAAAATTTCGAAGCATCCCGCTGGTCTTGTAAAATGGGCAGTACCTATCGTACTCGCTCATACCGTTCTGCTGTAAGAAATCGTCCTTCAACATTCGAGCGACTTCCAAGGTAATCTTATCGTTTTCGCCCAGTGCACTCTTCCCAACAAGTTGAACGATCTCTGCAAGATCGTCCTCCTTCTGGAGGATCTCCTTCGTGCGTGTCCTGAGTTCGACAAAGCCAGGTTCTGTGGCGTCGTAATGCGGGCCTAGTACTTTGAGATACTTCGAGTAGGACAAGTTCCAGTTGACCGATGGGAAATGTTTCCTTTGAGCGAGCTTCTTGTCGAGACCCCAGAAGACCTGTACGATACCCAGCGTGGCTGAAGTTACCGGATCGGAGAAATCGCCTCCAGGGGGAGAAACGCTATTGAAACTGATTAATCAAACCATCCGCTGGGAAGTGACCCTTTACACTCACGCTCCAACGATGGAAACAGTCCCTTCGCGGAGCGGATTACCCAACGTGGTGACCTTTCCAGCACGCTCATAAAAGCTCGCCAGTTTGGTGCCTAGATAAGCGGGATATCCTGAGTCTGCAGGCATCTCCGCCAGGCGACCGGAGATTTCGCGCAAGGCTTCTGCCCATCGTGAGGTGGAATCGGCCATCATGGAAACGTTTGTCCCTTGGTCGCGGAAATATTCCGCAAGTGTGATTCCGGTGTAAATCGAGGCCTCGCGGGCCGCAACGGGCATATTGGACGTATTCGCAACAAGGGTCGTGCGTTTCATGATTGGTTCTTGTCTGTCGCCAACTTCCATGGTCAACTCAGGGAACTGCGGGCATGCAGCATCAGCAAACAGGCCGAATGGAAGGAAATAGGACAAACCTCCATAAGTACCTCGGCCATCTGGAAACACCTTTAGCGACGCACTATTTCTGTATATGTATATTCTTACCTCGTTACCGCGCTCTCCGCACCCGACATAGATAATAATGTCGCTGTTCGAGAACTTGGATAGGGCTTGAGAAATAACGGTTTTTCCGCACCCAAAGGCACCGGGGATGGCGGTCGTTCCTCCTTGCACACACCTACACGTTGTCAGCGGAAGATCGTTTTGTCTCTGATAAAGGACACACGGGAAAAGGGCATCCAGAATGCGTTGTCCAGTCAAGAGGGGGTGGTTGGCTGTGTGCTTCTCCTTCACAGGTCGCGGAGCGCGGACGGGCCATAATTGCATCATGGTGTGCTTGGAGGTTTCCCCATCAAACTCGGTCTCCAACACGACATCCTGGCATAGGGGTCGATAAGGTAGTCAGGCAGTAGAATCAGTTAAACCCACATCGACCGCATAACTTCCTTTCTCGGCGATGTGGGTGATCGTACCCAATGCGCGAGGGGGAAGCATGATTTTGTGGCTGTTTACAAGCGAGTTTTCATAAACGCCACCGAATATAT
>Ga0307517_10004744_pt1 | contig 20765 bp, 33 predicted proteins | sample 23_EM_MG_FD_194515 | JGI IMG/M metagenome (GOLD analysis project Ga0307517, IMG submission 194515) | Populus trichocarpa ectomycorrhiza microbial communities from riparian zone in the Pacific Northwest, United States - 23_EM | ecosystem: Host-associated > Plants > Roots > Unclassified | place...
ATCCCGACAAAATATCGCGAGGATGTTACTTACGACGTGCTTCAAGTGGTCCTTCAGTTCCGCAACCTCTTTGAGCCCAGGCATGTTTCCAGAAGATTGCTCGGAACGCAACACACGCAAATTGTCGGCTGACATCCACGAGGTGAAGTTGAAGTCAAGTGCTGCATAATTGAGGACCACCGCGGTGGGAAGGGGCAACTTGATAGGTTGGTGAGACGAGGCGGCAAGGTTTCGGAGTTCGAGAGTCTTGATTACAATATTAAGTGCTAAGGTTCCGCCACTGCAACATTCCGCAAGTCAGGTCCCTTTCTGTAAAATACATGGCACAAGCAGTGCTTACGCAGAATCCCCAGAGATTATTATACTTAATTGCCTTCCAGACATTCCAATGATCTTCCCACCTGGTCACATAATAATCAAAATTGTGGTTCCCTTGTTTTGACAACGCATACACGTACAAGATTCCACCATGAGTCTATATGTGTCGAATGCCTCATCTCGGGCAAAAGGGTATGGGTCTGCTTAAGTATCAGGACGCCATTGAACAAAAAATAATAAGATCTCACATTCCGGCGCTTTTCCATACTCAACCGCCAAAATTGGTCTCCCCGTTGAAATTGCCCACATACGTAGGCGCTCTTCGTGGTGTTCTGGGGTCATTGCCACGAACCCGCCACCCGGGAAGTCGAGGATCAATTCAGTGGCTTTGCATAACTCCTTCTCTGGCTGGGCGAAGAACAAATAAGCTGTGATTGGGCGGGTGTATGACGATGACTTGGGTCGAGGAAGCAAGACCTTGCGTCTCACATCGATGCGGGGGAGATGCGTAAGAAATCGAATCTATGTCATAAATCATTAGATACAAAGTCGTTATGTTAATTTGGAAGACTGACATATGGATTTGTTGTCTTTTCCCATGTGGTCCGGAGCATTTCGACTGTCGGGACAGCGCGGAATCGTCGAAGCTATAATTCCCATACAAAGTAAGTTGGACTTGTTCAGAAATATGTGTTCCGAAGATGAATACCTTCTCATCAGCTTCTTGTGCGTAGATGATATAGTACAAGGAAAATACGATGGATGCCAGGTCGCGTAGCCACTTGGGCCGAATTGACATCGCCGTGGCGAACCCTGCGTCTAAACCGGTGACGATCCAGGTTGCACGATAGTATGATGGTGAATACTGTTGTTTGTGGTGTCAGCTCCGTTACAGGTGTAGGTTGAAGGGAACAAACCAGTCGGGCGAGCGGCTCGGGAGCTGACGCCGTGTTCAGCGAGGTCCGGGCTGAAAAAAATGTTGATTTGCACTCACCGCCCAATCCCAGGATTTTATCAAAATTACGAATAGAATACATTGCAGTCAAGGTACTGACGATGATTTGCCATGGAGTGAAGCGTTCTGGGCATCCGAGTTAGTCATAACATGCCACAATGAGTAGAAAGGTCAGTGAACCATACTACTGATCGCACGATTGATTTTTGTAAGCCACAGCACTCTAGGAGGTCCAGAATTTCCGCGAACAATCCTCCATAGCCAGAATAGGATTACAAGAAATACCTGGAGGTATGAGTAATTTACAAACAGTCCATACAAAGTCAAAAAAGACTCACTTGAGCACGCTTCCATGAAGGAGATGGGCGACCAACGAGGTGGTCTATCATGATATGTGGAGGTCAAGAGGGCATACAAGACGCGCCTGATTTCGAGCGCGATGAATTATTATTATATAGGCGCATGTGATTGTAGCTTGTAACCCTAACCCTAACCTCAATCCAGGCTTTTAATCGCCTAATTTTCTTAACGTTCTCCTTCATGGCCCCTTTGATCTCCATAAAGTCTACCGAAGACAAGCTCGAGATCGTGAACCAGTTGTTACTCCCGCACACGACAGAGTTCATCGAGATCAATAGCGTCGAAGATGCTCACGATGCGATCAAGACCATGAAGGTCCGCTCTCAACTGCAGATTTGACAATCGCTCATAACAATCAAAGATTCGGGGCGCACCGGCCATCGCCTCACTTGCTGCCTTGTCCGTATCGCAACACCTTACACGCAGTCTGAAGTCATCGCAAGCTCCAGACCATCTCTTATCGCGAGATGCATTGAAAACGCACATCGATGGAATCCTGGGTTTCCTCTACACCTCGCGCCCCACAGCTGTGAACCTTGGCGCAGCAACACGGCGTCTAACAAAAACGCTGGACTCCGGAATTTCGGCGGAGAAAGAACCCCGTGCGATCGCAAAGGACCTCATCGCGGAGGGCAGGGCAGTTGCGGATGAGGACGTGGGTAGAAACAAAGAAATGGCAAAGTGGGCTGGAGAATGGTTAATACAGCGTGTCCGAGATCAGGGTTTAGATTTCAGTCGTGGTCTAAATGTTCTGACAGTCTGCAATACTGGATCTCTGGCGACTTCTGTGCGTGTTTCTGGGCCTTTTTTTTTGGTCCGCTGTTCAACTTTCTTTGCGTAGGGCTACGGAACAGCACTCGGAATGATTACGTATCTTCACGAGACACAAAATTTGCAAAAGGCGTACTATACCCAAACCGCGCCTTACCACCAGGGCTCTAGGTAAACTTTGTTCTGCACCTCACTGGCATGTATTTTGATGCGCAGTTCAAAGGTTAACGGCCTTGGAGCTCCAGACACTACAGATACCCTCTGTGATGATTTGCGATACCATGGTTGGGTCTTTGTTTCAACATCACTGCATACACGCAGTCGGTATGCATAACACGACCCATCTGTTAATAAAAAGGTTAACATGCGTCGCGCAGTCGTTGGAGCTGATAGGATCGCCAGAAACGGAGACACCGCAAACAAAGTAAGTTTTAACAAGACGGCCTTTTCCTGATACGCGTTTCGATGTGCTAAAAACCACATTTTAATATTCTTTAGATAGGCACCTACAATGCAGCAGTACTTGCAGCACACCACAAAATACCCTTCATTGTTGTTGCACCAATAAGCACAGTCGATTTAGACGTATCGGACGGATCACAGTGCGTACGCCTCATCGACATCGTTTCATTAATGATTCACCGTTCTTCCCGGTAGTATCCCAATCGAACAACGGCCTCCAATAGAAGCCTGCCTTGTTCGCGGAATTCGTTACCCAAATAATGGAGAGACTGAGCAAGTGCAAGTTATGATCACACCACCTGGTCTGGAGGGAATTTATAACCCCAGCTTCGATGTTACCCCAGCTTCGCTTATTACAGCTATTGTAACAGAGAAGGGCGTAGCGGTGAAAGCCGAGGGTGCTTCTGGTTTTGATCTTTCACCAATAGTTTGACGAGGTGATAGGAGAAAACATCACTTGATACATATTCAATATTTTCACTGGGTTGCGAATTGTATGTAAAATAAATACGCTCTTGGCCGTATCAATGTCATCTTTTTTGTTGTCCTTTCATTGTTGCCTTCCGTTTTGGGAAAGATATGCCTTTTCCGTCGCAATTGCGTGTCTTCGTGAGTACCATTTGAACCGCTATGTCGCCTATCTCATTTATTGCAGTACACGGAGGAGCGGGGACACACAGCTCAAAGGACGAGAAAAAAATTAAGCAATCTCTGCGGAAGTACGTCATTTCGACTTGTGATCCCGGTTTTCTCAACATTTAAATCTTCTGATAGCGCTTGTTCTGCAGGCCTTTCTGCAATCTCGACCCCACCGAGAACTGTCTTTAATAATGAATCCCCAATACAAAGGTTACGTAGTCTAGATATGGTGGAACGTGCAATCATGGTTCTCGAAGACGAAGAGCAGATGAACGCAGGTTGTCGTCAATCACCATTGCTCCATGTCGTCGTTCTGAGAAAGACGACCCACAGGCTATGGGTCAAATTTGACCATTGACGGCACCGTCGAGTGTGATGCTGCCATAACCTCTGGTTGTGGCAACTATTTTGGAAGCGTAGGTGCTGTTTCTGGTGAGTGTCCAAATTCATGCTCAATGTTCATGTTAAACGACATATTTCCATTTTCATTTATATAGGCGTTAGGAACCCTATTCAGCTTGCACGGACTGTCCTTGAATATTCACGCAGGCCTGATAAACTAGGGCGTGTCCCGCCTTTGTAAGTGTTCTCATGGTGCAGCACACCTTCGTTCAATTTCTGGCACCAACACATCATTATCAGGACCCTAGTATCTTCTGGAGCCGAAAGGTTTGCCACAGGGAACGATGTCGAGGCAGTATCGCCAGAAGGCCTGATCTCTCCCCACGCTTACGAGGTTTGGCGGAAGTGGAAGCAACGCCTCGAGAATACTGATACAGAGCCATTGGCCGTAGTGGGTGAAGAAACGCTCGCAGACATCCAGGATACCGTCGGCGCCGTGGCCTTCCACGAACAGGACGGTCTGGCATCCGGAGTGTCTAGGTGCGGAAGGAATACAACATAATGAGAAATTGTAACTGAGACTCAAAGGCAATGTAGTGGTGGACTTTTGCTGAAATACCCAGGGAGAGTGGGAGAGGTGGGCGCCTTCTGTTTCATGTTAAAAACCTTAAAGTTCTCATGGATTGAAGGCTGCCGTTTTTGGAGCTGGATGTTGGGCCAACCAGACGCCAAGATCTTCGCGGATAATGGGGATGGCATGCAGCGTTTCCGGTACTGACACTTGCATTTATCCTTTTGAGAGGCTCATCCAAGTATGGCTGGGTTTCCAGGCACAGGAGAATATATAGTTCGAGCCAACTTCGCACGCAAGCTCGGCGACGCTCTGAACCAGTTCTCTAACAAGGAATCAGACGAGCCACCACCTGATCCACACGACGTTTTGAACCGAGCTCTGGTCGAATTCTGGGGTGCGTCATTGTCGGAAATTGCGGATCATTATCGATCCTGCCTCAACGATATTTATATAATTATGCCCAATGGCAGAGTCTTGTCGTGAACGCCGAGAAGAAATTCCGTCCGTGGGGGTAATCTTGTTCACAGTTGAGAATGACAGCAAAGGTGGGATTCCGACCGTTTTCCGAATTATCGGGTTCTTATTTTTGGCTATGATAATAGTTCGGCTTTGGTGCGCATTCACAACATCGAGCATGGCCATTGGATATGCCTCGAGCGAAAAACCGAAACCGAAAGCCGTAATCCTACGACATCCAAATCCACATACTCATGGTGGAAAGGCGCAAATATACGTGACATCATTATCGATATAATGTATAACGTGTGCAGAGGGTGGATGTCATCCACTAGCATAATACAAGGGGTGGATACGGCGTGGCGGTCAATGCCTGGAGCCGTTGGCCACCGGTGGGTTCCCAAAGGATCCATTTCTATTGACCTCAGATGCAGCTTGATGTGATGGGGCGTTACTGGCCGGAGTTGGTCTCGATGAGGGGGTCACTGTCGGAGGCCGGGATGCGTTTAGACGCTGCAATGTTTTTAAGGGGAATTTTGTTCTACGTTTTCGGTCAGCGGGGGCTGCGGACAGCGTGACAGTGGCTTACCGACACGTGGAGCAAACAGGCACCGGTTGACAGAAGACTGGAAGGGGCATGATTGAGAATGCGCGGAATTGTAAGTGGTGCAAGGCAACTGACTTGATAAACAAACGGAGCAGACGAAGCCAATGTCAACGATGTTTTTATGGCAGAAACACGCTGCACGGAAATCTATCTTGTCTTGAGTGGGTACAGCGAGGACTTTGCGGATGGCTAGCGGGGGGAGGAATGCCATCTTGGGAAACAAAAGGAGTGAGAAGCGAATAGGGGCGGAGAAAATATGGAAAATGCTGACGATGAGATATTGGAGGAGTGCATCACGGCGCTCAAGATGGAGATAAGAGCCGCCAGTTAGATGGGCGGCCTGCTGGAGGAAGACGGTATCGGGACCAAAAATTTGACAAGCATCTATGGAGACCTTCTGCGGTTGCCGTGAGCGAAATGCGACGGACGGGAAGAAGATGTTGGGAGTTACCAACTTCTGCGCGGAAAAGATGGCGTTCATGATGGGAATGTATGATGTGGACAGGTCTGGTGACACCGAGAGGATGAGGATCCGAGGATCGGTGAGGCCATGCTGAGCGTCCGGGGCGGTGGAGGCCCCGAGAGAAATCCGATTGATGTCTACGATATGAGATAGGGTGTGACAAATATGGACGAGGTCACGAACAGCAAAGGGCTTTTGTCAGGGCGCCGACGAGGGCCAATGGGTCATCGGAGGGATGGTCAGTGTCGAGTTCGTCGGCGATGTGGGCGACAACGGCCGAGTCAAGCCGCTGGAAGGGGGGATATACATTGGAGTCTGATAAAATGAGGGGTGTGTCTTGGTCGGGGTAAAGGAGGAGACTGGGCCGAGATGATGAGTGATGAGAGAGAGAACGGGGAAGCGGGCGGACCTTTTGCCGGGAAGAGCAGCAAAGACGGCAAGGTCGTTCTCGTGCTTGAGGGCGATGTGGGCGTTGAGGAAGGCGAGCAGCTGAGAGAGAAAGGCGGCGAGGGTGAGCGGGTCGGATGGATCGGCGGCAGCCAGGTGCCACTGGGCCGGGTTCAGGTCGAGGACGACGGAGAGATGGGAACGGTCCATCGATAACATGTATGGCCGGTTCTAGGGCCAAGCTTCGTGTGACATCCCATCGGAGTCTCCGTCACGAGCGCCGGTGACGAAGGCCCTTCCGGCGTTGGCCGTCACGATGCCTGTAGCGACGCTGCAGCCGTGTGAAATCTGTCCGTTGGCGATGGATGGCGCCCAGGTCCTCTTCAACACCACTTGAATCCCACCATCACCATCCCCCCCAATGTCCTCCACTCCTCCCTCCCCTCCTCCCCTCGGTCTCAATTATGACAGCGATGACGACATGAACATCGAGTCCGACAATGACCCCACAAGGGCTCACGACATCGATGCCGACGGCGAGTCCATCGACGATGACTCTCAGCCAGACCACAATGGTCATGCCCTTCCTCACATTCGCTCCCATTCTCCTCACGGCTCGGTATGTTCCCTTGCTCGTCCTTCTTTCTCTCTGCTCACCTTGTGCTCAGGACGCTGAAGATTCAGCACGTCATCCCTTGCATTCATTTTTTTTTGCATCTAATTATATTCCTAGGGCTACGACGACCACGATGAGGGAGAAGACCCCGACGAGGACGATGGTGCATATGCTGACGAAGAATATGGCGCCAAAAAGAGATCTGTGAAAAAGAAAAAACAGCATCTCTCCTCCGCCAGCGCGATTAGACCCAAGGGTACGTAACCTTGTCGCTTGGCCCGTGCATCACCATAGCCGAACGTCTTCCTTCTCAGTTCCCGTCCGGCAGGCTTCTTCTTCGGACTCGGACTCAGACTACGGTGCCCGTGCTCACAAGAAGAAGAAGAAATCGCGACTATCTGGCGACGAAGTCCGCGTATCCAGCAGAGGCACCAAGGTCCCCAATTATGTTGATGACGTCCAAGACTTTGAAAAGTTCGAAGATCAAGACCAGGATAGCAACAGTTATTACGTTGATCCCAACATCCAGTACCAGGAAGAGGATGAGATTGAAGCCGTCCTTGGTCATAGTCGCGAAGAAGGAAGAGAGGCTGACCCAGAAGATGTCTGGTTTGAAAACGTGGTAAGCACTAGCTTTGTGTCACACCATCCCTAATTTCAAATATACTTTTTGGCAGCGATTTCATATCAAATGGAAAAACTTTTCTCATCTCCACAATACCGACGAAACCTACGAATTCCTCAAGCGTTTCCGAGGCCTCAAGCGGGTCGATAATTACATCAAAGCCTACAAGACCTGGAAGTCTCGACTGGAAGCACCTGGTCTCTCCCGAGAAGATGCCGAAGCCCTGCACCTTGACAAGGAACGCGAAAAAGAAGAGCTTGAAACCGTCCGGAATGTCGAGCGTATTGTGGCTCATCGTGAGTCCCGAGATGGAGACATGGAGTATTTCTGCAAATGGCAAGGCCTCAATTATGAACACTGCACCTGGGAGCTTCAGAAGGACGTCAACCCTATCGCCAAGGACCAAATCGCTGCCTACAGGATCAGAGAGGCAGAAGCCAAGTTCCCTTACAAGAGTGTTTCATACAGCAAGGGCGGTCGTCCACAATTCCAGAGGATGTACAAGGATCCTGAATATATCGTAGCTACTGGTTGCGAACTCAAGGATTTCCAGCTGACGGGTCTCAACTGGCTGGCATATCTATGGAGCAATGGCGATAATGGCATTCTGGCCGATGAAATGGGCCTCGGAAAGGTAGCTATTATGTGAATCCTTCTGATCTATATGAATGACCCTTTCTTTTTTGAAGACTGTCCAGACTGTCGCCTTCCTTTCCTATCTCTTCCACGAAATGCAGCAATATGGTCCTTTCCTTGTCATCGTTCCGCTTTCCACCATCACTGCATGGCAGACCCAATTTGCCGCATGGGCCCCCGACATCAACGTCATCACTTACATTGGAACAGCACCTGCACGAGAGGTTATCCGGAAGTACGAGTTCGGCTCCACGAACAAGAAGCTCAAGATGAACGTCTTGCTCACCACATACGAATTGACTCTCAGAGATGCCAAAGAGTTGGGCGATATTAAATGGCAGGCTTTGGCTGTCGACGAGGTGCGTTAGTCATATTCGTTAATCTCGGCTTCCATGTTGATCGCGGGTCCAGGCACATCGCTTGAAAAATTCGGAGAGTCAGTTGTACGAGGCATTGAGGTCTTTCCCTGCTGCCTCAAAGCTACTTATCACTGGCACTCCTCTCCAGAATAACGTGAAAGGTGCGTTCCACTTTCGAACTTATTTTACAAGAACATTAAGTGAGCCCTCCATCCAGAGTTGCTGTCCTTGATGCATTTCCTCATGCCAGAAAAATGTTAGTGTGCCCTTCTTCACCTTTCTTCATGCCAAATGATCAATATTCTCTTTAGTTGCTCTCACAAACGAATTCGATCTCAACGACGCCGACCATGAAACGAAAATCAAGGAGCTTCATAACCAATTAGAATCTTTGATGCTCAGGAGATTGAAAAAAGATGTTCTGTCCTCTTTGCCTACGAAAAGCGAGCGTATCCTGAGAGTGGAAATGTCCGCAATGCAGACCCACTTTTACAAGAACATTTTGACCAAGGTCGGTTCAGCTTCTCCCTGCATGCAACCTTTCCCTCATTCAACGATGTTAGAACTTCGCTGCACTTGTGAAAAGTGCAAATGGCAACAGCAACATCAGCCTCCTCAATATCGGTTAGCGCATTGTTTCTCCTTCACGTTGTTCGCTGTATTAACCCGTTTATTAAAAGCGATGGAATTGAAGAAGGCTGCCAATCATCCTTATCTCTTTGACGGCGCCGAACTCCCAACCGAGACCAAGGATGAGACACTCAAGGGCCTCGTGATGAACAGTGGCAAACTTGTGCTACTCGACAAACTTCTTGTTCGCCTCAGAGCTGATGGACACCGAGTTCTTATCTTCAGCCAGATGGTCCGCATGCTCGACATTCTCAGTGACTACATGGCACTCAGAGGGTACCCTCATCAACGGCTTGATGGCATGGTCGCATCGGAGGCCCGCAAGAAATCAATTGCCCATTTCAATGCCCCTGGGTCACCGGACTTCGCGTTTCTGCTCTCCACACGTGCTGGCGGCCTGGGGATCAATCTAGAGACTGCGGATACGGTCATCATTTTTGATGTATGTACCCGATGTCGTCCAATGGCGTATGGTTACTTGAGTTGTATGCTAATCACCGTTTGATGCAGAGCGATTGGAATCCTCAAAATGACTTACAAGCAATGGCCCGCGCTCATCGGATTGGCCAGAAGTCGCATGTGAATGTTTATCGGTTTGTGAGCAAAGATACGATGGAGGAGGATGTTCTAGAGCGTGCGAAGAAGAAGATGGTGCTTGAATATGCCAGTATGTGTTGCTCCCTTTTAATTTTCTCTCGTCCTGTGCTGAGCTCTATGGTAATCTACCTAGTCATCAATCAGATGGATACATCGCAGGCGCATCTCAGCTCCAAAGCCACTTCTATGACAAAAGACCCCCATAAACCCGACAACCTGAGCAAGGATGAGTTGACTGCCGTTTTGAAGTATGGTGCTCAGAAGATGTGAGGATCCTTTTTTGTGCATGCATTGAACGGACTTAATGATGTGCCTTTAGGTTCGATAAGGATGACAGCCAACAGAATAAGAAACTTGATGAGATGGATCTTGATGACATTCTGAACCGTGCTGAGGACCATGAAACAACGCAAACTGGAGAAGGTGTCGGTGCCTCCCTGGGTGGCGAGAATTTTTTGGCGCAGTTCGCCGCCGTAAGTGACGTCAAGAACGACATGAGCTGGGAGGACATTATCCCTATGGAGGAGCGCCAGAGATTTGAGACGGAAGAGGACGAACGCCGGGCCGACGAGTCTGCCACAAATGAATCTCGTAAACGAACACATGCCCAGGTGTCATACGAAGGCATGGACGTCGACCAACCTACACCTGCTACTGCGCCGAAGAAGCCCAAGGCACCTGGACCAGCGCGGAAAACGGCAAGTCAGAAGGCCATGGAGTTGAAGGAGCGCGATGTTCGTGTCCTCATCAGGAGCTTGCAACGATGGGGTGATATCCGACAGCGGTATGATGTGATCGTATGTTCTTATATCCTTCTCGGAGTTCTACAGATGAACGCTAATCCAATGTTCAGGTCGCAGAGGCCAAACTCCAGGACAAGAATAAGGGCATGATGTACGATGTTGCCGACGAGATCATTGAGATCTGTGGGCAAGCCGTCAAGGATAGCGAAGAGCAGAAGCGCCTCCGGATTTCATCAGGTGAAACACTAACTAACGCTCAGAAGAGCAAGGCAGTTCTTGTCACTTGCCGTGGTGTGGGCAATATCAATGCCGAAACCGTCCTCTCCCGACATCGCGACTTGAGAATCCTCTACAACATCCTCTACGAACTCGACGACCCATACAAATGGAGCATTCCCATCGACAACATCCGACCCACCCTCAATTGGTCAGGGCGATGGGGCCCACAAGACGATTCGATGCTTCTGGTTGGGGCATTCATATACGGTTTTGGAAATTGGGAAGCTATGGCGAAAGACCCCAAGCTGGGTCTCGACGGCAAGTTTTTCCTGGAAGAGGGCAAGAAGGGCGAGGACGCCGCAAGTCGGCCTATACCCAACGCCATTCACCTTGTCCGCCGAGGGGACTTTTTGCTGAGCATTTTGCGCGAGCATGACGAGAAGCTACGTTCGTATGAGAGTTCGTTGCGCCATAAGGGTCAGCTGAAGGTTTCGGCGTCTCCGCCCCCCACAGCAATGGCGTCAACATCTTCGCACAGTAGCAGTATGAAGCGTCGAGCCGAAAGCGAGGCCATGGCGTCCATTGACGACAGCAGCTCCAAGAAACGCAAACGCCGACCGACTCCCACGTTTACAGATTCCGAATCTTCCGACGAGTGGTAAGTGCCAAATATGCTTCTGTAACTTGCCTGCTGTCTGACATTTTCCCCATCAGTCCATCTATGGATGAAGCTTCTACAAAGGAGGAATTGCGACCCGTTAAAAAGCAACTGGTATGCTTAAGCTTGTCTAGAGCCTTCCCTTACTCAGAGGGTGCACACAGAAACAGTTGAAGCTGTCCGGCGAAGAAATGCCTCGAGATGACAAGGTTGCCATTTTAAAAGACTCGCTGGCTGCGATCGGTCGACGTATAGAGACGGTCTTGAATGCGAAGGAGGCCAATGGAGAGGACAGGGACCGTTGGCGAAGGCACTTGTGGACGTGAGTGTCCAAACATACTTATTTTCTCTTACAATTCTTAACCCCCTTTTTTCCAACTAGATTTGTTACTCTCTTTTGGCCCAAGAAAGTCAAGGCTAGCAAGCTGGAGGAAATCCATGCGAAGATGGTCATGAAGGAAGCTGCACCCAGGACCCAAACGGACAACAATGCATCCAAAAAACCACGACTGAGCGTTGGTGTCAAAAGCAATGGCTCATCCTCCGCTCCAACTACAGCTTCTGTTAGGACCAACGGCAAATCATATCGGTAACCCTGCTCCATTACATCTATCTCTCTTTGTCCTTTTTATTCGCCATTCCTCTCCTCGTTTGCTATCCTTTTACCCTTCTTGCTTGATCCCCTACATACGCTGAAAGTTGTATTCTCTGTTACATTCGCTTTAATCACACAGATTTGTATTATTATATTCGGGTCCCAAGTTTTGCGATTCTAATTTAATCCTTGAAGTCAATTGCGATTCTACCTGTCGCAGATGGGTATATGTACAGTAAGTGGAACTGTTAAGAAAATCAACAAGGCAAAATCTGCCTGGCCTGGCCATCCCGTGTATGCAAACCGTTGGTGGTTGCTGGTCTTACTGTGCAGAGCTGTAGTTTCTCGTGCGTTTGAAAGGTGAAGGGATCCAGTTCATTAATGGAGCCAATATTTCACCCATTGGCATCCCGGGAAGGGAGTTTTGCATTTGATGAGCGTTTATGATGTGCAGGCTTTTGAGTAACCCGACCATTGGAAGGAACATCCCGCGATGACCTTGTCACCTTGTCCTTTGTTCCAGATGGTGGAGACTTCTTATCCTCGGTAACGCCGCGATTTCCATTTGGACTCGAATTCACAGCTGTGGAAATGCACCATTATATATTTGTAATGCTTGAGGGAAAAAATCCAGCGCACCTTCCGCCGCCTTCGTATCCGCCTCACGGGTGAACGTTTCCATCAACGCAGTATAGCGCTTAACCTCCCATTTCATCTGCGAAGCTCTCGCCATATTTCCTTGAGAAATGGCCCATTTCCTTTCTTCCTTGAAGCGTCGACGTTCACTGTCTGCGAGGGAGGCGCGGGTTCGTAGGACATGGATATCGCGGTCCAGTGCCGACATGGAGGAAACTGGACCATTTTTGTCGGAATTTGAGTCGACAGAGGTTATGTCGGAGAACAGGTGAGATGTCGTGGCTAAAGTACCCAAGTCAGTGACATCCGTGATATCTGCGAGGGTTTCGACGCTTCCTCCTTGGACGCTTGGGCGGAATTGAACAGTTTTCTCGGGCTTTCGGTTGTGCTTCGTCGTCACCTTGGGCCTTTTGCGTCGTAAGTCTGTGACCAGGGGTGGCTTGTCGAAGTATTGAGAAATAAAATCCGTGAAAAGGGCGCCTAGGGCTACACCCAGGATAGTTGAAGTGCACTTGACGCCGTCTGAGGAAAAGTTAAACTCAATGAAGAGCTTTGCTGTAATTGCGAAGGCGACAATGATGCCAAATCCTGAGGTTTTGGAAGTTCTCGTAGCGTAGTGGAGTGCAACGCCTTGCCAGGCACCAAGAAGAATAAAATCCTTCACAAAAGGGCCATCGGTGCGGCTAAAGAAATCCAGAGCAATGCGAGCTCCAAGTCCGACGAGGAGAGCGGGGGCTGTCGCGATAGGCATTATAGTGATGGCTTGTTCATAGAAAAGGATTTTCGACCGCGTTGCACATCAAGTCAATCATCATCGTGGTCAACAAACTGATCAAAAAAAGTCAACACGTGTCCGAGGTTGTCGGTTGATTCAAAGAAAGTTTATTGTGCTATGTTACATATCCAAAACTTGGGCCCCTGCAGTCTTGAGGAGTGTCTGTGTCTCAGCTGGAAGACTCCCAACAAAATTCCAAATATCTTCCTTCAAAACATCTGCGCACTCCACCGAGGGGAAATGTCCACCTTTTTCATGTTCTTTCCAGAAGACTATATTTTTTGCCACTGTTGCCTTCGCCCACCACACTGGAACGTACCCAATGTCGTAAGGGAAGCAACTGGCTCCAAAGGCGACCTTTTCAGAGATGGGCTTGTTGAGAACCTGTGTGCGAATCGCAGGGATGGCCTCTTTATATATCCTAGCATGCCATGAACTTTCCGAGAGAAGATAAAATATTGTCCAAGTGATGACCCTCTCCTTGTCCCATAAATACCCGGGCTGGGTGAGAACTTCAAGCTTCTCCCGAATCCAAGCCAGCATCCCAACGGGTGAATCCAGAAGCCCGTATGATATGGTTTGTGGTTTTGTTCCGTGGATCCTTGAATAACCCGATTCTTCTTTATTCCACCACAGCATTCTTCCCAGCCTTTTTTTCTGGTCAGGTGTGAACCAGCGAAGGACAAGCCAGAGGAGGGTGATAGGATTTTTGACAGGAGATGGGGGAAGGCCCAAGACCATGTTAATATGGACTGCAAGGCAAGATTCCGGGTAAGCCAGCGCTATAGCGCGTGAAACCATGGATCCCCAGTCTCCTCCTTGTGCGATATACTGCTTGTAGCCAAGCTTCTGCATGAGTTGGTGGTATACTGAGCCTATTTGCGGGATGCCGAACCCTGTTGCCTAATTTCCTGAAATCAGCAACCAACTGCCTTCAGTGCTTTCGAATAACCGACCTTCGGAGATGATGAAAACACAAAACCTGGAAGGGTGGGGGCGATGATATGGAAGGCCTGCTGGGTTGGGTCCTCAGGAGCCGTCAAACTCAGCAGATTTTCGACCTTCGATGCAATGTCCAGTAAACCCCCTCGTTTAACAATGATTAAAGTATTGTCCATACCTCGGTAAAATTTCCTGGCCATCCATGAGAAAAAAGCAGGGGTATTGCACCTGGCCTTTTGCTCTGATGGTGGACGAAGTGGAGGTTGATGACTTCGTCACCCTCTGCAATGGCCATCGTGAACATCTGGTAGGTGGAATTCAGCCTGGCTTCCACCTTTCTCCAGTCGAACTCAGCCTTCCAGTAATCTACCAGTTCGTTGATGGTAGCACTGGGGACACCGTCTGCCCACTCCTTGCCTTGTGGGTGTTGCACATCAGGTATGATGCGGGCGTCTTGAACGCGCTTCGTGATCCATTCAAGGGTTTCCGAGCTGACCTCGATCTTGAAAGGCTGTGGTTGAGTTTGTTCTGTCATGGGATTGATTCTGTGTATACGTGGCAACTACACTGATACAGTCGCAGACAAGGAGGAGAGAATTCAGTGCTCCGGCGTCTTTGCCAAACTTAATGCACAGATATGGATAATTTCCCCATGGAGATAGAGAAGGGTCCAATCTCTACTTCGCACACCGACTGTACACAAACGAGATGGCAACTTCATCAGGGTAGTAAGATAATCTTCCGATTCTTGCAAGCCTCACGTTGAAATAACACAGAGATGAACAAGTGCTTCGTTTGCCTTTCTCGAGGACCAAGAGCAGCAGACCTTGGTTGTGTTGCGTTGCCTTTGTCAAAAAATTCACGAGACTCAAATTATTCATACTAGTAAAACATGATGCGGGCGTCTTGCATGCGCTGGACGACCCCGAACTGATGGCCACCACGCGGTGCATTAGGATGTAGAGGATGGCTGTTTTGATTGGAACTCGGGCGCATCTGATGCGACTGGGCCAAGGGAAAAAAATTATTGGAACCATAAAATAATATACAGTGGGATAAAAAGTTTCAAAGGTCCGTATCGACATAGTTTGCCATTGGATCCTCTGTCATACGTCGAGACATCCGGTATGCCTCTGAAACAAAATGTCAGTGATGTTGCTAGGGAGAGCAGAGGGACCCATACCAAGTTCTTCCTCAGTGACTTCGTGGCTTCCGCTTTCAAGGGCACTCTTCTGCTTCTTGCTTGATCTGTCATCGTCGTCCTTTCCACCCCTGGCTTTCCGCTTCCTTTCCTCAAGCACTGCCTGTGCTAATCGATCCCGGTCCAGCTTAACGTCGCCCTCGCCTATTCTCTTCTTAGAATAGTTCTGTTCGACCTTTTCGAGTACTTTTTCTGGCTGTGTTTCCTCCGTTTCCTCCCTCTTGTATTCTCCTACGGTAGACGAGGAAGCAAGCAGATGTTGGGCGCTTGATGCCTGAGTGGCTTCAATTCCAGCTTTACCAGCACAATACGAAAGATGGAGGATAGAATGGCAACAGGCATATCCCCAAGACCCTGTTGATGTATCGTACCAAGATCCCCACACAGCAGTGTGGTTATTCACGTAAGCTAGAGAAAATGTTCAGAACTGTTTGAAAACGCCGTATTAAATCACTTACTATCTTCGGGATACTTTGATCGAGCCTTAGCCTTTTCGCGGCCCTTGATGACTTGACCCGTCCGTGAATATTCAACATAATTTTCAGTTTGCCCTTGACGCAGTTCCTTGGGGGCGGAATCCAGATACTTGGCTCCACCATATTTTGCGAGGATACTGGTTTTGGTTGTATCCTTGAGCTCTTCCTTCTTCTGTTTGAACTCATAATGTAACAGTTCGCCTTGCGTTGGATTGGCATTGAGATGGACGTCGTTACCGCGCGCGGCAGCTTGCCAGGCGAACAACTGGAGATCCTGCACCTCAGGCGCCTCCCCAGAATACCGGAAGAAATTATCACCGGCAAATTTGGCCTACAGCGAGAGTTAGCTTCAAAATGAAATTGAAGGTGTCCGCACTCACATCTTCAGGCGCAACATTTTTGAGGGGTGCGTCACGCATTGAACGAGTCTTGGGATCATAATAAGCACTCTCTGGATCAAGATTGATCAAGTACTTCGCGGTATCCTCCCGGATACGGAGGTTCCGGACTGTTATTCGGGTTTTGGCATCCAATTTTTGTCCAACTGCGTCAGCAGCATCAGCGTATTTGTCTTCATCGGCGTCCTCATCTTCACTCGAACCAAAATCTGCATCAGTTTTCGTCTCTGCTTTCCCTGCCTTCGCGACTTTTCGCACTGCTGCCAGGTCGGTCGTCGTTTGGTTGTCGATTTCTTCCTCCCGCAGCTTTTGCCTCGCTGTTTCAATCGCCGCATACTCGTCGTAAACTCGTTTGTGCTCCGCAACATCGTAACCATTCCAACGATCCCTTTTCGCATCATAACCGGCCGCAACCTCCTGAATAACATCGTCCGCTTGAATGTTCTTGTTGGTGAACTTCGCTCCTTTTTTGCGTGGCCGCTCCAGACAGTCCTGCTTCTTGTGTGTGATTGCACCACAGTTCTCGCATGCCCCTTTACGATACTTCTTAGCTGCAGGTCCAGCCTTTGCTCCCCTGTCATACCAGGTATCGAGTTTGTTGCCAGAGTTGTCGTCATCCGGTCTCCTTTGATGGTTTAAAGAAGGCGCACCAGTGTCAAGATACCATGGAGCTTGCGAGATATATTCTAGATAAATAAAATTTAGTTTTCAGGTTCAAGGACCATAACGGAGTGAACTTGCGAGGAATGTGAGGATTGATAGGTCGACCCTCTTCATCCAGGGCAGCTGGGGCAGTACCAGCTTTCCGGGCGGCCTCAAGATCCTTCTGCCGTCGAAACTCCTCCCTAGATAGCTTTCCGACAGCTATCATAAATTAGTGGTGGAGAGTATTTAAGGGGTAGTAAAACGTACCTGATGAAGATGCCATGGTCGAGAATAAGTAATAAGTAATTGAAATGTACGGTTATGGTCAGTGTTTGGTCGGGCTTGTTCAGTAAATCCAGAAGGTTAAGATATTCTTGCGGTGCTCTTCCAACTTGGCACGCAATGTCAAAGCGCGCTGCCTCCCAGAAGCCCTCACCGAGTAAAACCAAGCGAGCCAAAATGCAACCATTGACAAGCCAATCCCAGATTGACCATTTTTTTAAATCCCCCAGCACAAGTCACGGTCATGGCAATTTGGAGAGTTTGTCTTTGCCAGGCAGTTCGTATAAAATTAACTCCAAAGGCGTCCCGCCTCCAGAAATAATTGATGTTGATTTTCTCGACTTCGAGGAAGCCGACAGTCTTCCCGGACCCTCAATAATTGAACCGAAATCACCCCCAGTTGGTGAGTGGAAAAACCTGGAATTTCGCCTCTCTACCACAGATAAATCCCTGATGGGATCCGTTCAAATTCCCTGCGAATATCAACCCCTCGACATAGACCCCATTTTCTATGATCCTGATTCACAGCCTTCGCATTCTACACAGGCGCCCTATTCTCTGCTGGCTCATGCACTGGCGTCCTTATCAAACACTCGTTCTCGCGTTGCGATCATAAACATTCTGACGAACGTAATTCGAACGATAGTTGCGAAATATTCTTCTTCTCTCTTACCGGCCATCTACCTTTTGTCAAATTCCCTGGGTCCTCAATTCATCGCAATCGAGCTCGGCCTCGGTTCTTCAGTTATTTCACGCTCTATCCAGCAGATTTCTGGGCTCTCTGCGGCTGCACTCAAACGACTTTACAACACCACAGGTGATCCCGGTGACGTCGCTTTCGCTGCCAAATCGAACGTGCGGACCCTCATTCCCCATGCTCCGCTTTCTATCCCCTACGTTTTTGAGTCATTGCTTAAAATTGCTCGCTGCAAAGGCCAGGGTGCTGCAAAAGAGAAGCAAAAGATTGTCGAAAAGCTTTTGTTAGCCGCTTCAGGAGAGGAGGTTCGTTTTCTCACCCGAACCTTGTGTCAGAACCTTCGTGTAGGTGCCGTCAGGACCTCGATCCTCACTGGGTTAGCGAGGGCAATCGCACTTACGCCACCTGCCATTCCCAATGACTCGGTTGCGCTGTACGTGCCGTCTAGTTTACTCGCAGAACTTCGTCGAACTTCTCCGGCCAAGAGGAAACACCTCGATCCGAACAGCGAGAAGTTGTCCTCGATTTACAAACAGTCGGAAGGCTTGATCAAGCAAGTATACGTTAAGCACCCCAGCTATGATCAAATCATTCCAGCTCTGCTCGAAAACGGCTTCGACTCTTTGGCTGAACGTGTTCCATTGACAGTTGGTGCGTTGGGCCCTCTGTGCTGCCCGTACATTGGGTATTGATGAATTTGAATCTCAGGGATACCACTACTTCCTATGCTTGGATCACCAACTCGATCTCTGAGTGAAATATATCATAGACTCGGAGAACTGCCGTTTTCAGCGGAATTCAAGTATGATGGTCAGAGAGCGCAGATTCATGCCATCCATCAGCCTGGGAGACAAACAAATGTAAGGGTATTTTCGCGACATCTCGAAGATATGACATCAAAGGCGAGTTTTTGTCCGCTAGATCGTGTCTAGATATCGTTTAACTCCCCCGTGTTAGTACCCAGATGTGGTTAACTTAGTTAATGCCATGTTTGCCTCCTCGACATCTCTAAGATCCTTCATTATGGATGCGGAGATTGTTGCAATCGATCCTGCTTCTGGGGCATTAAAATCCTTCCAGGAACTATCTGGCCGTGCTCGAAAGGATGTTGACGTGAAGGATATCCGTATTTCTGTCTGTGTCTACGCTTTCGATCTCATGTACTTGAACGAGGAAGTGAGGATGTCATTCATTACGCTTCCGTCAATTCTCACTTTCTAGCCTTATATTACTAGTCTCTTCTCGACCAAGCATTTATCAACCGAAGGAGTCTTCTCAGGACGAATTTCTTCCCCCGAGGAATACAGGATGCGCAGACCGTCATGGCACATTTCAACTTTGTCGAGAGCTGTGAAAGTGGCGAGGGCAGAACAGCCATTGAGGAGTTTATGTTAAGGGCCGTCGAAAATGGATGCGAAGGTTTAATGATTAAAGTATGTCCAATGTTCTTTCCTTCGTAAATTCTGCTGCAATATAACTTCATCAAGTTGACGGACCACAAAAAAACAACGGAGGGAACTACCGCAGCGAAGCAGAAGAAGACGAAATCCTTACCTGCTACATACGAACCCGATATCAGGACCTCTGGGTGGCTAAAGTTGAAGAAAGACTACCTCGACGGCATGAGTGATTCTCTCGATCTTATCCCTATCGGAGGGTGGCATGGCAATGGCCGCAAGGCCCGGTGGTGGAGTCCTGTTCTTTTGGCTCTGTGGGATCCTGAAACTGGACGTCCAGTAGCTGTTTGTAAATGCATGTCAGGTAAGTGACACGCATTGATAAAGAGAAACATTTGACATCATCTCTGGATCTCGTACAGGCTTTACAGATGCCTTCTATACTGTGAGCAGAATCCAACGCCTTTCCCGCTTTCGACAGCAACACTGACATGTCAATTCTGCACGCTTAGTTGATGAAGGAACGATATTCCCTAGAATCTGATCTTTGCTCGAAGGCGCCAATTTGGGAATGCGATTTCGGAGGTAAAGCTTTTTCAGGGATTCGGGACTTTGGGTAGACAAAATGAACACTCAACAGGCTTTAAACCCGATGTGTACTTCAAACCTAACGAAGTTTGGGAGATTCGTGGTGCAGAGTAAGTCCCGTTAAAATTTTGAGAACCCTTTTACTGATACACATCAAGTATAACCGAAAGCCCTGTTTCGTCAGCCGCCCGAGAAAAAGGCTTACATGGTCGGGGGCTTAGCCTCCGGTTTCCTCGGTTCATCAGAAGCCGAGAGGATAAAACCGTTGAGTTAGCCAATACCCCTTCAACTTTGGTCGGTATTTGGAAAAGTCAACAAAGGAAGAATGACCATGGAAATGATGATGGGGATCTCGTTGACATTGATGAGGCAGAGCATGGCGACAGCACAGACGATGAATCCGATGAGCTTGATATCAGTGACGCCGGGATTGACATTTCTGATGACCTCTGATGCTGCTTATTGTCAGCCCATAACGTCCTGGAATTGCTGTTCAAGTATCTAAGTTGAAGTCAAAAGCTGCCAATTCCCGCCTGATTTGAATAACAAGAAATATTCGAAGACAACATTCAGACACCATAGTACTTAGAACGGCTCTGGTGCCATGTCTGGAGCATGGACCCTTCTTTTCAAATATTCAATTAGTGTGGTAAATATTTAAAGGTCTTTTGGTCTAATGGTAAATTTCGCTTTTTTATGCTTCCTTTTTGGGAACT
>Ga0307517_10004745_pt1 | contig 20765 bp, 21 predicted proteins | sample 23_EM_MG_FD_194515 | JGI IMG/M metagenome (GOLD analysis project Ga0307517, IMG submission 194515) | Populus trichocarpa ectomycorrhiza microbial communities from riparian zone in the Pacific Northwest, United States - 23_EM | ecosystem: Host-associated > Plants > Roots > Unclassified | place...
ACTCAGGTAAGTGATACCAGTTATAGTGACTGACCTCAACCTGACCTGTCCGAAGTTTGTTTAAGAATGGCAGTGGGGCGACACAAAGAAGGTTGCACATTCAAATGTATGAACAAATCTTTCAAGTTGATGAGGCTGAGCAACAGAGTGCTAACATTTTCAAAACATTTTGAACAGACATCTGGGAGAAGACTCATAAAACAGGGCAAAAGACCATGCGCTCAGAGGTGGTATCTCTAAGCAACCGGACTACACTGTCTGCTGGCCAATGCAAGGGCCAAGGTAAGTACGACCGAAATTCTTTTTAATATTTTGAAAGTCGACAATTTGGGCTAGCTACATACACTATAACCTGTGAAAACACCAAAAAATATGACTCTCACCATCATATCTTGTCTTGTTTTATTCACGTGAGTAGCTTTCCCAGGGGTTGGTGTCCGATTCCGCTTACCAATCTCATCGTATAGGCGATCTGTACTCTGGATTGTGAACAAAAGGGCATTGCATAAGGGCAAAGTGCTATGTGTATATAAGTACTGCGGTTTGCATAATTCCGTGAAAACCGAAATTTCTTTGAACGCGTCACATGAGACTACTGCCGCTTTATCAATTCTCAATTGTTCACGATTGACGCTGTTTGATTAGGGTCGGCTAAAGCAATGGTTTGGATTGCTGAAAGTGGCAAAAAAGCCTCGAAGTAAAATATACTGCATTAAGAGGGAATCGAACCCCCGGCGGGTCGAGTATACTAACTCAATGGCAACGACCCAGGTTACCACTACCCCATTAATGCTTTACTGTCTGAGAGACAGACGACGTATTCAACCTATCTTACAGGCCTCCTTATGTAACTTACGGGAAATTTGACTTACACCTCAGATATGTCCACAATATCCAACATTGAATTCGACTATGTATCCGCGGAGGAGATACCAAAAGCGTTGACTATTGAACAGGAAGGTATGCCGATTTGTCTTCTCTTTCTAAAATGTTTACAAGGTCGTCCGTCAAGGATATCCTTCCGATGAAGCTGGAACCGAGAACACTTTCAGGTATTTCTTTGCTCTCATGAACTCCATCCCAGCATTCATCTATCGATCAGATTACGACAGTCTCAAGCAGGAGATTTGTTCCTTGGGGTCTACGAAAAGTCCAAATCCAGGTCGCTCATCGGTTTTGTTTGTTCCACGCTCTCTTATGCAGAGTCCTTGACACATGAGTCCATGTCTATCCACGTTCCCGATTCTCCTGCAGTCTGCATCCACTCTGTTTGTATCGAAAAGGCCCACCAACGCAAAGGGATCGGCCTCGCGTTGTTGAAGGAGTATATCCATCGATTGGAGAACAGTAACACCGACGGAGTGAAGTATCAGCGCGTCCTGCTCATCACACACGAACACTTGAGATCTTTCTATGAATTGGCTGGATTTGAATGGGTAGGCCCAAGCAGCGTTGTTCATGGGTCAAGACCTTGGTTTGAGATGCGGAGAGACATCGAATCACCGTCAAGAAGTGATTCGTCTAAAACGGAGGTGCCAGATCGAATGATCCAAGGCCATGTATCAATACCTCCCAACATTCTTGAAGCCTTAGGGCGACCAAAGGACGGGATTCTTGCAGGAAAATTGATTTCTGATTTCCACCATGGACTTTCAGATTTATTGGAACCCGATGATTCTCTCCCAGGGACTTTGGTTAACAAATATAACCTCGTTTGCTCAAGATCTGAATGCGGTAGTCTCGTTTTGAAGAAAGGTGTCGCGAATTGGGTCGAGCGGACTAGTGTTCAGGTGAGCAAGCGTTGCCGTCAATATTACTTTCCAATGTGCTTACTCCATACCATTAGCTTGAACCCGAGGGGCTACACCAAAATATGAAACTACCAGCCTTACCTACACCACCAGAAACCGCTCAATGGTGGCTAGTTACTCCGTCACCTATGGCATTCGAGAACATTGGATTTTCGCGTCCACTACAAGACCTTGCAGAGACAGGTTCGCCACTTCCTTGAGTGCACATTTTGAATGGAACTTTAATCAAAGACTACTAGGACGGAGAATGAAACTTCTTATTTGTGCAGAGTGTGAGCTTGGTCCGATTGGATGGTGTGAAGAAGGAGGGTCAGAGTTTTGGATTGCGTGTTCTCGTGTTGCATATCGAGGATGAAAGTTATGAATTCGATGCCTAATCTCGCTGAAGGTAGAATATTTTCCCCCTTATGCCAATCTTCTGTTATTATGCTCCAGACCAGGCTTCTCCTCGATTTAACCGTGTGGTCATAATTATCAAAATGAATCCAGAGACAATCCAGAGATTAGAAGGTTTGGCTTTGGTAATCACGTGATCAAATCGCAGTTCACTCAAGTACAGCATTGCCCTTGTCTCCAAACGTTCACAGTACCTCCTTAAGATTTTAGACTCGCCTGGGTCGGTATTTATGCAACCCTTGCCGACGTCTGTGCATATATCTACAGACCCCGGCTGCCCTTTCTCATATACCATCCATCTTTTCATCAGGTTTCAACTCTGTCCCCCATCACAAGCCTAAAGTCAATTCCAATGTCATTGGCTAAACTCACTGCTGTTTCGACGAAGACACTTTCACTCATTCTAGAGAGGCAACGGCTACAATCATTGCCATCTCACTCTTCGGTCGGAAAGTCAAATGGAAGCTCGTTGCATTATCCTCAAATAAAGCGAAACTTGAATCAACTGCGGGAGGGCATTTTGGCATTGGAGACAAAGGAAGGCTCTCCGACAGATGCTACAAAGCTGCTACAAAGCCAGTATGAACGTATGCGCGGTATGCTGTGGGAAGAAGAACGAGCTGAGATACCCAGGTATGTATGTTTCAATATCATGGTGGAGTTGCCATTGAACATATGCCACTTAGCCTCGAGGGCAGCCAGACGTCCACATCCCAGTTATTGTTCTCGGAATCTCTGACGCAAACCCACATTACCCGCCAAAGCGCACGCGATTCACTGTTGTCACAACCCACATTTGCACCTTATACAGACGACCCAGAGCAGGGTCCCGCTGAGCCTCCAGAGCCAGCTACCCTTCTTCAAGTGCAACGATCATTAATGGATGGTGAGAATCCTCTCTCCGTTCATGAACTTTATCTGAACACAGACCTTAAGAACAAGATCAGCGACTTGATGAACTTTCGTACTCCGTAAATCGGCAACACCACATTTCTTTGCAAATCAACGACGAACTGGATGTTCATCAAGGACTCCTTGAAGGACTCGAGTTGGATCTTGACAGCACAGACAGCAGGTTGAGAAAGGCTCGGAGAAAACTTGACACTTTTGCGCGGGGTGTGAAGGAAAATGGTTGGTGATTTTCGAATTTCTTCCTGAAACATAATGTTGAGGTTGTTGTTCAGGCTCCGTCGTTGTTATTGGCGTAATAATCTTTATTCTCTTGATTCTCATTATTAGATTTAAGACCTGAAGGTCTTCTCTCAGCTGCGCATCGGGTTGTATATTCTTGGTTGGTCCTCACGGACCTATACCGATCATGATCGCACGGAAGGAATACTATACATTAGATGCAACAGTGAGCCCTGTTCTAATATTTTAATTATGAGTCGTTTTCGGTGATGGGGAAAGTTTTGCAACGGTTGTTACAATCAGCGCAGACTCCATATCTATTCGTGGTTTCTCAGGCAATACCCCTCCTTGAAACTGGCACTCGCTGCAAGAAATCTGATTGGTTTACGGAAAGCTTCTCAAGTGATTCCAGCTGGCAGAGCCTACCTGAAGAAGTTCATGGATCATTGGATGACCATCTTCGTAACTGTCCTTTCAATGTGCAATGACGGCCGTTGCCCTAAACTTGCTTCCCATGACTGTGCGTCCTTTCAGGTCGACAATTTTTTCCTATTCGCTGGCAATGCTATTGGTGAAATCGGTCATCTGAGACAAACACCTTTTGTTCACCTTTAAATGTTTGACAATATGTCGAGTCTTTCCGCAAACGACATCAAGGCTTTCTCCAACGACATGTCACATCGAGGCTTTCCCAAACTCTGTCAACCTCGTGTAGCACTCTTTCTGATGAGAACACTACACATCCTTTGCTCCACTTAGTGGGATTGCGCTCGACGTACATGGCCGTACTACGGGATCTAATCTTGTGATCACGGTGCACAAAGACTGAATGAAAACTACGAATCCTATGACGTTCACCTACAAAGTGTATTATGTAAGTACGTAATCCCCATTTGGCCTTGGCCAAAACCTGGCTTGTTGAAATTTACAAGTTGCAACTCCCTCGTTCCTCCGTTTTGGATGCACCTTCACAAGACGCACTCGGAATCAAGGCAGTGCAATTCTATTATCCAGTTGAGGCATTTACGCCCACTATCAGTTACGACCTCCGCCATCTGTTGGTTGATTAGCAGAAATACCGCATATTCAGGACCAATGGCGAAATATCCTTCGATGCTTAAAAGTCTGATATTCAACAGCAGCCTCTTCCTCAAAAGTTTCTCCGATGCTTCCACCATCAGTATCGTTTAATGCCGGGGACGTTGAGGCTCGAAGGCGCATTGAGCTTGTTGACGCCACTGACCTAGACGACGTTCACGCTTTACGCGGTTTCAACTCTCCAGGCAATCGTCTTCCGATCGAATATCGCACTCTGAGTATCCATGTCGAGAGCAGAATACCAGAAGACACACGCGGGGGCACAACCAGCGAGAAGCGGAAAGCCGCAGCCAAAGGTGAATTATATGGCTATTATTTTGCCTTCGTGCTTGAAGTTGATATCATCAATTTCAACAGAATTCTCGACTCTGGAGTGGCACAGGCTCACAGTCGACGAGGTCTTGACACGTCTGGCCGTTTCCCCGAAGTCTGGTTTAGATGGTGCACAAGCTCAGCGACGTCTTCAGACATATGGTAGAAACGTCATCTCACCACCTAGGAGCAATCTCTGGCGCAAGTTGCTCGAATGGATCCTTGGAGGGTTTGGAAGTCTTTTGCTTGTTGCCAGTATCATCTGCTTCATTGCTTGGTAAAAACTTTCATCCAGCTAGTATTCTTCATTCGACAAAGGCCGATTCCCTTTATTTTAGGAAACCTCTTGGGAATCCCAACCCGAATCCATCTAATCTTGCTCTTGCCGTTGTTCTTTTGATCGTCCTAATTCTTCAAGCTATCTTCAATGCCTGGCAGGACTTTTCCACATCGCGTGTTATGGCTTCTATCAAGGGAATGCTCCCTTCTGATATTCTTGTTCTTCGGGATTCAGAACGGTTGAAGCTGCCTGCTAAAGATCTTGTACCTGGAGATCTGGTCACTTTTGGCATGGGGGAGAAGGTTCCTGCAGATATGAGGCTCATCGAAGTGAGTGCCGATTTGCAGTTCGATCGAAGCATTTTGACTGGCGAGGTATGTTGTTTCCGATTGCGTTGTGTAATTCATTAACCCAGTCGATTAATAGAGCGAACCTTTGACTGGGCGCGTGAATATGACGGATGAGAATTTCCTTGAGACTAAAAACATTGCGATGCAAGGTACTCTCTGCATTGGTGGCACTGGGACTGGTGTTGTCATCCACACAGGGGACAAAACAGTTTTGTGAGTTTCCTGCAAAACATCTCCCATCTGCTAACACCGCTACAGCGGAATCATTGCTAAACTGTCTTCTATGGAGACGAAGAGATTGACTACCCTCCAACGCGAATTGCTCCGTTTCGTGATGATTATTGCCAGTATCGCAGCTCTGGTGGCAATCTTAATAGTCATATTATGGGCGAGCTGGTTTGTCGTTTTATCACAATCTGGCCATCAACAACTCTTAACCACGACACAGGCTTCGCCGATCTCATCCAGACTATATAAATGTGCCAACGCTTCTGATCGACGTGGTTTCGGTCATGGGTGCGTTGGGTTTCGTCCTAATTTATTACTCTAAAACAAAATTTCGCTCTCAGTTGCATTCATTCCAGAAGGACTGCCAGTTGCTGTGACATTGTCTCTGGCAAAGGTTGCTCATACTTTGAGTAGGAATAAGATTGTCTGCAAGCAAGTATTGATTTCCATTTCCATAGGACAAAACCTCATGAATCTTTCAGATCTCTTTCTATTGTCGAGACTCTAGGCTCAGTCAACGTTCTGTGTTCCGTGAGTTGCTCATCTTTGAATTTAAATGAAAATCTAGATTGGTGTCCCATGTAGGACAAAACGGGAACTCTGACTCAGAACGTCATGCACGTCGAGAATTTAGCGATCTTCGATTCGAGTTTCGAGTCACGAGATTTTGAATCTGTTCTCTCAAATGCGGAGCCGGAGGTCAAGGCTAATCTGTCCCAAGTGATTAGCATTGGGGTCATATGTAATGCTGCGACATTCAAGGCAGATGTACCAACGACCGAGAAGAGTGGAGGAAAGAGTATTGTTGGAAATGCCACTGGTAATCAAAATATCTGGTTACCTTCCTGTTCCTCACACGTTGTGCGTTTATAGACATGGCCATTCTCCGCCTCTGCGACACTCTCACATCCGCGGAGACTATACGCAACACTTGGGTCAATGTTTTCCGCAAGAATTTCAATTCCAAGACCAAGTACATGCTCCAGCTTTCTAAACTCTCTTCCGAATTTCGTCTTGACGACGAATCACCTATCCCACCTCTGGCTTCGTGGGACAACTTCACACTAGGCACCTTCCTTCTAACAGTCAAAGGGGCCCCAGATGTTCTCCTGGACCATTGCTCCCACGTCTTAGATCCAACAGGCGGACCTCCCGTTGAATTGGGATCGGTGGAGCGACAGCGCGTCACTCAGATCCAAGAAAAATGGTCGAGTCAAGGACAGAGAGTTCTTTTGCTTGCCCGTCGTGTCATCACGGACGAGTACCTGGCAACGTATTCAGACCGTCAGCCAGAAGACTTTGCAAATGTAGTCGAAGGGTATATGAGGGACCTCATCGTCGTTGGGCTTGTCGGCTTGATCGACCCATTGAAGCCAGATATCAAGCAAACAGTCAGGTACAATTCGTTCAAGATTGTCAACTTGGATCCTGATCGCTCTCTGCTAGCACTTGTCGCGGCGCGGGCCTTCGTTTCTTTATTGTCACTGGTTCGTTTTTCATGGCATATTATCACCAGAATTCATGACTCGGCTTCTTTCCTCAGGTGATCACCCAACAACTGCACTTTCAATAGCCATTTCAGCTGGTATTATTTCCTGCGCTCCTCAGCAAGTTCACCACGTTGCAGACCTATCTGTCGAGGACGAGAAGCCCTTAAAGCCTTACAACTCTGATGACATCCAAGAATTCAAGAGCATCACACTAACTGGCGCCGAGCTCGAGGGATTGAACGAGGAACAGACCTTCAGACTTTGCCAGTATGAGGAGATTGTTTTCGCGAGAACCACACCAGAACAAAAACTTTTTATCGTTAACACCTTCAAGAACATGGGAAATGTCGTCGCAGTAACCGGAGATGGCGTAAACGATGCTCCTTCCCTGAAAGCTGCTGATTGCGGTGTTGCCATGGGGGATGGTTCTGACGTTGCGAAAGAGGCAGCCGATCTCGTTTTGCTCGGAGATTTCTCTTCAATCATCACTGCGATTGAATATGGTTGTATTAGCTCTCACTTCAAATTCCTCATCCTGATATCATATCCTTCTTTGTCAAGGTCGACTTGTCTATGATAATCTTAAGAAGACCGTCTTGTACCTTCTCCCAGCCGGAAGGTGAGCCTATCAGTGGTTTTGGAAAGCGTTGCTAACTGTATACTAGCTTCTCTGAACTCATGCCGATCATCTTCAACGTTGTTTTTGGCCTTCCACAAATTCTCAGCAACATCCAAATGATCATAATCTGTGTTGCGGTATGTGTCTGGTCGATTTATGTGCTTTACGTTTACATTCAGCGATACTTTTTAGACGGATGTTCTTCCCGCCTTATGTCTTTGCTTAGAACCACCAGAACACGGACTCTTGCTTAGAAAACCAAGGAACATCAAGACCGACCGTCTAGCTGATTGGAGATTACTTCTTCAAGCTTATGGTTTCCTCGGTATCCTCGAATCATTGTGTGCGATGTCCATGTAAGCTCAGCACGATTCAAATACCGTCCGCTAATGTAGTGACTTAGGTCCTTTTGGTTTCTACAACGCAATGGCGTCCCATTCAGTTCAATGTTCCTGAGTTTCCAACCTCTCCCAGGCGACTATTTGCCGTCTTTAACCCCCGAATTATACAATCAGGCGACGAGTGTATATTTCTTCACTCTTGTTATCATGCAGTGGGGGTGAGTGTTTTCTTTCCTTTACACAATCGGGTATCAATATAACTTCCATTTGCGAAGTAATCTTCTTGCCACTCGAGGTCGTAAACTCAGTATCTTCCAACACACTCCCCAGAGGAATTTGTATATTTTTGGTGCCATGCCAATTGCCCTTTTAATCGCTATCTTCTTCTCTTACATCCCTTGGTTGTATGTCCCCTTCATGACCTATCTATCTGTCTATTACTGATTGCATGGTTTTGGCAGTCAAGACGTGTTCAAAACCAGTGGAATTCCTGCTGAGCATTTCTTTATCCCAATCACATTTGCTTTTGGACTGCTCCTGTACGTGTACTCTTCCCATTGTGTATCCCCCTGACTGACTGTATTTCAGCCTTGATGAAGCGAGGAAGCTCTTCGTTAGAAGATATCCCAAGAGCGTCATCGGGTGGCTCGCATGGTAAACAGGAAACACAGCTGTTTCCGAAATTTGATTATTCGGCTGCGATCTTTGTTATTATCAACAATTAGAGGAACATTTTAACTTGAATTTATTGGTGATGTAATTCAAACAAAGTAAGGGTGTAAATGGACAATGGCTAGAAGTTTGGTCGGCAGTGGAAGGAGGAAAATTTGCAAATGAACCTCTATTCATGTCATTGGCTCCAAGTGGAGCTGGAAGAGGGATCGTGGACGTTGAATCGGTAGACGAGTCGAACATGGTGCCTGTGTTATATCGAGTATCTGTTGATGGCTGAAACCTATTTTCTGCAACTCATCAGAAAAAGACCACAAGATGTCGCCATTCAACGCAAGGATTTTGTTGACAGTCTTGGCAGTCGGCCCGTCTGACAAATCAACGTGAATTACGCCTCGGGCGAGGTACTTGACTTCAAAGCGCTCTGAACTACAATGTCTTAAATTCACTCGCCAATTGATCGAGTGCTGCGATCGTAGGGAATTTGGTCCTCCTGTCTCGTGGAATCGGAACCAAAGAGGTCCATCCAGCAATAACCGTTGACAGCTTTTTTAAGGGCTATTAAGTCTTGGAAATTACGTCGGGCATTGCTGGCTAAAGTCTGGAGAGGAGTTTGAGCAGCGATGAGGGACATGTTCAAGTTCAAGTTGATCTTGCACGTGATTATCCGTTTTCACGATTCAATGCGCTTCCACTTATATCAATGACTGCAGAGGTCCACATCTTACATCGCTGCTTCGGTTTCACTCGTCCAAATGTACAAAAATGACACTTTTGATGCTGTGGAAGAGTGCTACTTGTTCCCTATTCCAGATCGTTCTGTCGTCAATGGCTTTTGCCTGTTAAGGGGGATGAACATAAGATATTTGGGTAGAAGAACGAGTTTCGGGGAAAGCAAGGTATGTGTATGAGGTGGCTATCAGAGAGGGTAAATGGACGAGTTTGATGGAGGAACATGAGCTAAATGGTGAGTCTATGCAAGTCCTTCTCGTAAGTCGATAAGTGACCATGTTATGAAGTTTTTCAGATCCGTGTCGGCAATATACAGCCCAATGACTATATCACGGAATTAGCTGAAGCCGAGAGCAATGGCTCGGTTCGGTTCTAGGCTGGGTTATTCCAATACCAAATCCCTCTTTCTCATTCAAAAGTCTTGAGGTTAGAGTCTTCATCGACCTCATCAAACCCATCCAAGAAGTAAACTGCGACATATGCCTCTTGCAACCCCTTGGCGACCGATTTTGTCCTCGCCATACACTCTATGGGTCTCGGTTCTCCTCGCGGTGTCTTGGGACACCTCAAATTGAGTGCCGCACTCATCAACTCCCTTACACCTCGGCAGGAGTTTATATTTTTGATTGACCGGAGTGCAAGTATGCGTGGCGAGAGCAATTGAGACATTTAGAGATGCGTTGGTCGTGATGCTGAGGTCTTTTCCGAGCAATGGAACCATGTTTAACCTGGTATCTTTTGGGTCCCAGTGCCCCGCCCTATGGGAAGGCGGGAGTCGGGTTTATGATCAAGTAATCTTTCCTGAGATCCTCCGTATCTACCGTGCTAAATTTCGTTCTAGAAAACGTTGCCACTGCCTACGTGAACTCTATGGATGCGAACATGGATGGAACAGAGATAACAGCTGCTCTTAAGTTTGCGTGCGAAGCAGCGACCAACCAACTTCGGTCTTCGTACTCACTGATGGACAGGTCCGATTCTAACTTTCCTTCCTGCACTCATTCCTCTGCCTCTTCGATTCTTCGTCCTCGGGGGATCGGAATCTTGGTATCCATTTCAATGTGCAATGGTATTGCCCATTTTGTGAACGGGATTGCACAGTACATGGCGAACCCTACTGAAGGATTGACTCGAAAAAGCGCCAGGCTTCTTACGGCGGCGGTGTCTCCGCGGCCAATTAAGATTAGCCTGAATATCAGTCCTGAAGGGAGTGGTGCAGACGACCTCGAGTCGGTAGCGGCCTCTTCGAAAGGCCTCTGCGTCCCATTCTGGGTTGCCTGTGCTGTACTCAACTTCCGATCTGTGTCCTGGCACACGCTTTCACGCATACCCATTGCTTCCCTCGCCAACTGTCGTTCCCAAGTCGGTTGTATTGCATGCGCAGCTGCATTCTGGCAAATACATCTCTCTAGATATTCCCATTGCTGAGCGTGTTATTAGGGATCTAATCTTCTTATACATACACCCTTTTGTCTCTCAGGATCTCAATCCATCAGATCCAGCGGCAGGAGCGATATCGATGACCCTTGCCAAGACCCACAATAAGTATTCTATCCGAGGCGACAAGTTTCATCTCTGTAGATGAGAGCAGTCTGCAACAGGTCAAGATGAGGACGAGATGGTCCCCACCTCCTCGTCCTGGTCGTAGAGGAAGGGGTTATAGAGGGACGGAATCCAAACTTCCCACTATCACACACCAAAGCTTCAACGATTCATTCGATTCCTCAGTTTTACCCTTGTGCCCTCTCGAGAATACTGTCTTGCCCGCGTCGGTCATGTCGAAAATGACGAACTACGAGCTCGAATTTGCGCCTTCCTTTTCGTGACTCGATTCTTAAAAACAGATGAACGATGAGCAGGAAGCCTGGAAAATGATGCACGAGAAGGCTGTAGCGTTTCTCAGGGAGGCTCCATTATAAGTCCAGCCGAGTCGGATGAGTTTTTGCACGAGTGCATTCGAAGAACGCATTGAGGACGAGGAAGAGTATACATATGTTTACAGTACTCACAATCTAGTTATAAATGTTCTTGCCAGATTCCATTACAGAAATAATACATGAGCGGGACATATTCAAATCCAGTGGAATTCCTGTTTACTCCAATCACATTTGCTTTGGACTTCTCCTGTACGTGTACTCTTCCGTTGTGTATTCCCCTGACTGACTGTATTTCAGCCTTGATGAAGCGAGGAAGCTCTTCGTTAGAAAATATCCCAAGAGCGTCATCTCGCATGGTACACAGCAGCTATTTTCGAAATTTGATTATTCGACTGCAATCTTTTGTTATTATCAACAATCAGAGGAAACATTTTATGTAACTTGAATTTATTGGCGATGTAATTCAAACAAAGTAAATGGGTTTGACTTTTATGGTAACCATGCTATATATCCGAGAGGCATGAAAAAAAAAGTTCATGAAGGGGTAACCGTTCTGATATGAATTGACGAATGAGACGAATGAAAGAGTGGCAAAATAATCCGTCATACGAAATGACATCGAGCCGAAAGGGTGGCCAGAGGAAGGAGCTGCCAAAATAGGTGAAATAAAAAGTAAAGTATTGGTCTATTGCGCATCGTTCAAGTTCTTGCGGTCGTTATTGTTCCAACGATTCCGTCAATGATTGTTCGTGATCTTCTTGCTTTGGTGTCGCTTGCTCATCAACCAAGATGTCTTGTATCTTGGACAATGGGATGTCTCGCCCTACTCCTTGGAGCAGCACCGCTTCCGAAATAAAAGGATCTGAATCTTCCGCCTTTTCAATAACAGGGGGTAGAGAAGCCTTGTCGTCTTCCCATCCTGGATCCCCAATGAGATCAGGGACGGTGGCCGTTGTCGATGGTGGAGATGACGACAAAGAAGACGAAATACTGCTTTCGGTTCTCGAAGCCGTGCGATAGTAAGCATCTGAGAGGGACGGGAAAGAAAATTCCTCTATTTCTTCAGCACCCTCTTGACTAACGAGGGGGTCATTTTCCTTCTTGTCATTCTTCTTCGAGGGTCTTATGGTGCTCGATCGTTTAAGAATCGCATCGGCAAGAAGTTCGCTATAAGGACTGCTGGCGCTTTCATTATTATCATCTTCACCTTCCCCATCCGCCATAGTTCCTTCGTCCGTGATCCTCCCCTTATCGACTTTCGTAGTTGGTTGCAGGACAACCTTACTCAACCCAATCCATCCATCTCCAACATCTTCCCAACCCGCCTTTGCGTTCCCATTCAGATTCGCTAGTTGCGACTTCCTCCTTCTCATCCTCGGCCTCGGTTTATTCAAGCCGGCACCCAATCCTGACGTGGGACCAGTCAGCTCAGGCGAATGCGACCCGGCACTGCTTGCGCCAGTGCTACGCAAGCCCCCACCAAAACCAAATGGGTGGTATTGGTGAAGAAGCTGAGGCGACATCATCCCGATACTTTGGGGAGAGAGGGGCGGGGCAACCGGGCTGATTGGGTACATTGTGGGCGAGTAGACGTTGGTGTAATGCCGGGGTGGTGGTGACGAAGGACCACCTGCAGCGCCAGACACATTATGAGTCGACTGCTGAGGTTGATAGTGGTGGTACATCCAGGGGGGGTGATGAACAGGAAAATGGGGGTGTTGAGCAGGCAAATAATATGGGAAAAAAGTAGGGATAGGTGGAGAGGATATAGGATGTCGTGCTCCTGCCAACGGGGAAGAAACACCATTAACCTGAGGCGTTGGAGACGGTAGCTCTGGGGGTTGCAGAGTCGGTGGCGATGCAGGAATATGGTTCTGCCCCTGTGCCTTGTCTGATGAGGACACAGCTTCATCGTCTGCCACTTGTAATTCAAGCTTCTTATGCTCGGGACTTTCCGAAGATGATGAATCGACACCTCCATTAGGCAGTTCTACTGCCGGATCAACTTTCGGACTCGATTCCGGATTCAAATGGGAGTTTACGGCATCTTGTGGCTGCTGTAACGCGAAATGGGAATTAAGATGGGGCGCCACGCTAGCAAACAGGGCTGCATAACTCTGCAGCTGATGCGTCAGCTGCCGGACTTGGGCCTGTAGCTACAGGTTGTCAGCAAGACACAAATTCGAATGAAGACACGATACGAACCTCAACCTCTCCTCTTCTGTTGGTTGTGCTTTCCCACTTTAACATTTCCAGTTCCTTCATCGCCTTTTCCATATCTGTCTTGTGTTTCTCCTCCCTCAGCCTCGCTGCCTCCAACGCCCCTCTCAATGATGCAAGTTGGGTTTGTGCAGACAGGGCAGGCGTATTGCCAGCATTTGAATAACTGGCGTGAGTTTCCCGGGTATTGGAAGGAGAGGAAGTTCGCGAAGGGGGGGCGTTGGGTGGCGTAGCGTTTTTATTGGAGGAAAACCTCTTATTTTTCTTTGACGGAGAGGAAGAACTGACCGCAGTGTCTATCAGAGACGACCTCGCACGGGCAGAAGGGCCTTAAATTCAAGGGTTCAAAAATTAGAAATAAAATTGCATTGAGGAACAAAGACATACCACTCGTAGACGTAGTGGCCTGCGAATTAAGAGTAGGGAAGGTAAATTCCACCTCTCCATCTTCTGCTCCCGTTGATGGCGGGGGACGAGCTCCAGAATCATCGTCGTTTTCTGTCAAAACCGAAGACCTTCTCGACGCAGCAGAAGTGGTGACAGATACTGTCCGGCATTGTCCGATGACAAGGCGTCCTCCGTCTCCTCCTCCTCCTCCAGTCACAGCAGAGGAAAAAGAAGTGTACGTTCCACTGCTGCCCTTTTCCCGAGTCCCAGGGTCCGCCAATAACTCAGTTGGTTCCTTTGGTCCTTGTAGCATTGGCAACCTACGCGCTTTAAATTTCTGATCGATTGGTGGTGACGAAAGCCGGGAAGTGGTGTTATGTAGTTGGTGTACATCCCCAGTTTCGCTATTCGTGTCAGAGTACGACGCGTGAAGAGGCAAGTCATAACTCTGTGCAACTTCTGGTCTTTGGGGTGTGTAATCCCTTGTCTCCTCTCTGCTTTTTGCGATCCCATCGGCCTCAGCCTGATTCCCTACTCCATCATAACCCAGCCCACCCGACCCTGTACGGACATCCTCAAACTGTTCCACACGGTCTCGGTGTTTCGAACGCGATTTTGAAACTGATGTCACCCAACTGCCATCCTCTGGTTCATCTTCGGAAAGATCCGCCAAGCTAGATGGCGAACGCGGGAATGAGAGGGAAGACTGTGATAGGGAATTTGGAGATTGAACACTATATTGTATACGACTTGACGTCCCTTGGAAGTCGGCACCCTCATCTCCTGCCAGGTCGTCTTCCCCATCATGCGAGGAACGAGAGGGTTGAGAGACATCTCTAGAGTGCCTTTGCGTTGCGTGTGTCCTTTCACCATTTGTCGAGTTTCTTGAGTCTTGAGATGCGTCCCAGATATGAACCTGCGTAGAAGAACCAGCCTCAAAAGATGAATACATTTCCGCATTCTCGCCTAGTCGTTTTTCTTTTCCAACGGGGCTAGAGCTGAGGGTGGCCACAGCAGGCGTAGGGGAAGACGGAACCGAAGGTGAACCAGTAGTGTTTGGAAAAGGCTTGAGCTTTTTCCCATTTTTGAGTACCTCCCTAAGCGGATCCTTTCCCCTCTTTCTGCGGTCTTTCGATCGAGAACTTTTGCTTGTAAGGGCGTTGTTACCGGCGTTGTGTTCCAGCACCTGCCCAGTCGCGTACGTTGTGGTTGAAGTGGAGACAGACCGAAACCCAATCTTTGCGTCAAGACCAACCACACCCTCAACATTTTTCTCGCTTTCCAGCTCTTCTTCGAAACCACGAGAATCCTTCCGAAACAATCTCATTGCGGAGCCAGGATTTGTTGCAACATGACGGTAGGCAATGGCGGAACCTGCAAGAACCACGGCGGCGACTGTGGCTGCTACGAAAAGCTTATTTTCGACGGGAACGGCATTCTTGCTTGCAAATGGCAACGAAAGCGGGTCGTTTTCGCTGTTTTGCATGATGTATACGCCCACCGACAGTTTTGGTTTGGAAGCCCCAAGGAAAGGCACAGATGCGGTTCGCTTTGAATGAAATAAGCGACGCAAAGCTGGTCAAACGACAAATCTGAGCTTGGCGTTAAGGAGATAATATGGCTTGAGAGGGGGAGGGGTCTAGATGACCTTTGGTGTTCGTTGCTGCGATGATTCGGACTCCGCCTTCCTGAATAAGCGACAGCCACTTTCGATGGTGCCGGACGACAGAAATTACTTGAACCACCTCACAGGAAAGACCTGATAATGGCGACTCTACCAGGAAGTTCGCAGGCTCGGATTTCTTAACTTTTTTTAACAGTCGAACGATATGCGAGAAATAAAGATTGAGAATCCATTTCGTGAGGATCCGGTGCACTTCTTCCTATTTTGCTTTCCTTTTACAGCAGGCTTCTCCGCATACGGCCTATTTCATAGTTAAACCATGAACTTGAAAGTGCATTCACTGACGAAGAGATAGGTGCAGGCAAACACGAGTGTATTCGCATGCAATGTAAACACCTCCCCTGTATGACCGTTGTCCTATTTCCTCTTGAGTTGAAATTGATCTGTACAGACCGATGGATCAGTATTTGTTCGCCCAATCATCAACATTAACGAGAAGAGATGAATCAGTTGCCTCATCATCATCATCTCAGTTTGCGGTATACAGGATATCGGTCGGCCCCCAATTTCTCCACTAACATTCTCGTTGGCACTCATACTTACTCTCCGCCTGTCGAAGGAGCTTCTTGAATATACCAATGCATGAAGTGCCACTGCCCTTATTCGGCCTTGGCGCATCCTGTTTGAATGAAGCGAACTTGGCGTCTACAGGTTCTCAGCCGACGAAAGAAGGGGAATGAAAATTTTGACATGAAAAATCATTTCGTGCACACGGAACACTGGCCGGGAAAGGATCGACTCTCAACTTTGCACAACTGCTGTCGCTTATTATTGCTTCGACTTGGTTCAAGCCGCCCTCGTATCATGCCATAGGACTGGCACTGGTCTCGTTCCGCTCCCGCGATGGACTCTTTCGTGTGCACTGGGACCACCTTTCTGAAACCTCCAAATTACATGGCTAAGCGAAGAATGGTTCTTGTTGCCAAGATGCCGATCCTTGGAGACACTGCAGATCAACAGCGTCACGGTGGAGATAGTCCAGAGATCTGCAAAGTGGTGCACTGCTCATCACTGTGCATGTGCAAGGAGCCGGGTCAAACCCAGCATCCTGACAGAGCTTTACCTATTAATTCCCTTTGGATGAATCTTCTCTGACGCACGCTTATGTTTACCATCATAAAAGATGACTATGTTGGGTTCTCTTTGCAAAACTTGCACATCATGATCGAATTTAGCAACGCAGTAAGCAAGTCTTTCGCACAAAATTTAACATCACCGAGATACTTCACACCGAATGACCATCTCCTCGTCCCGAGAGCTTCCCTTCTCCTTAAAAGAAATGGGGAACTGTGTCCGTATTTCGCGTGATCGCATGAAGCCCATGCATAGTATATTTCTGTTCCGAATTACTTACGGTACATGCTTAGCCCAAGCAGAATTACTCAACTTGATGCAAAGTTGGCCGTGAAACCCTCTAACATTGTTAGATCCTTAGTGACACTGGTCGTCAGCGAAATAGGTTGCTTGATCTTTGTCTGATGCTGAATCAAATTAACGTCCCAAAATATCTGGATTTTCCGTATCTGGAAGTCCTGACCCAGCAACACGTGATCCTATTGTGCCTTCCTTGATATATCAATAAATGATTAAGTATCGCGAAGAGACCTCGATTCCTGCCGTATGGCACATCGCCACGAAGGGGGAAACGGACATGAATTTGGGAATTCAAGAACTTCATCCCCGTAACCATCAACGACTTCAAAGTCTGCCGGCCTGCATCATCGAGAAACCTGTCCGGAAGGAACCGATGTTAATGGTATTATAACATGACTGTGTTGACGAGCGGTGACCTCGGATCCGGATAAGACCGTAAGCTATTAAATGGTATGGCGGTGTGGTCCAAGACGGCATTGTATTTTGAGCGCCCCGATAGGTATGATTTTGAGCCAAGATCGTATACCGTTGATTTGCGGACCGGATTTTGGAAAACCCTTATCCGCCTACCATTTATGATGGGATTATGTACTGCTCAGTGACGTCGAGACTTCAAGACCCCAAAATCAAATGAAGTACAAAGGCACACATCGGCCCCCAAGATGGTCAAGATAATCGATGATAGAAGAGGTTGCGAATTGTGACGCAACATGGGATTCTGTTTCACCTGGTCCTTTTGGCAATGGTGCCTATGACAAAAAAAGATGACAATTATACTGCAGATGGGGATGGCACATTCTTGTATCGGATGAGCTCCTGTCCCTGGATTGTTAGGTACAAGATAGTAGACCCCTGACACTTCCTAACTGACCGGAGAGACAGGAGAATCTCAGGCACAGTGATGCTCTCGGGGTCCCTTGATGTCGCGGTCCCATGGCCTAGTCGTGGGTATAACTTACTTCCTGACATTCCGATTCGTCAGCGCTGTGGCATTAAAGGGGATAAGGATCCAGACACTCGGAGACTGGTCTTGCCAAGTCTTGCTATCACTGCCATATATAACCAGTCAACGTGTGTTGTTCCTTTTTCTTCACCGTCTCTCCACCTCGTAAAAGAATTATCCATCATCCGCCATGCGCTTCTCAATAACTATCGCGTTGTTGTCGGTCTTGACCGCTGTCTATGCTCTTCCATTGGTAAGTTTCCATGTTAGTCTGCCAATTTCCTCTATTTAATTCCTCATAGGCAGATCCCCAAGTTAGCTCGTCCTCGTCTATGCAGGTTGACTAATACTCACAAATTAATCTTTCAGGGTACCGTGGTTTGGAAGCGTGAAGAAGTTGCTCGTGGTGATCCTGTGTGGTAGTGGTCGAAAACGGAGGGAGTTTACGAAATGGGTCGGAAAATATAAACGATGTCCCTACGGACGGAAGCTGGTTTCGCTGGGGTCTGCAGGAGATTTGGACCCACACTCTTCAGCTATCGGTTTTTTTGGTTTTTCTGTTTGTATATTGGTATCCATTAATCACCTCCCGCGAACTTACACTTACATATCTTATGCTAAGCTACTTGCAGCTCATCGCTCCTTACTTATATTTTTCTGTTTGTTTTTTTGCTTGCATATCTCCTCGTTTACTATACAACGAATGTATCGGGCCTCTCTACAGTTGGACCAGGAAACTTGCCAGCGTTGCAAAGTAAGTTATAAAAGTGCACAGCCCTGCTGCTGAGGCAACGACCAGCTGTTAGGTGTGATCGTCATAAATAGAGAAAGGAATTCGAAGCAGGAGATCTACAGAAGCTCTTACGTATATTTTTATGAAATGAATCGTGCAATTCGACAACTTCTTCTCTGCCAGATGTTTGACTATGGAATCACCAAAAGTAGTGGAGAACCGGAAACGCATGGTGGAACCGGGGTTTTCGATTCTCAGAACCGCATTCTAAACTGGGCATGCCAGCATGAAAGCTACACTTTGAAGCACGATTGCCGAGACGTACTTAGAACACGACATTCCTGCATCGCAGGCGCTCAAGTTGATGCAGATGGTTGTGATTGCACCTCTGTTAAGCAACTTGAGCTACGTCTTCATGCGAGAGGTCAGTACTTCGGGTAGTTGATGGCTTCGCATACAGTGACTATTCGCATTTGCCTACCACACCAATTTACATAAAGCACAGTCGCAATAATTCTGTGTCCAAATGGAGTCCGGTCCGGTTCTTTTTGATGACACCGTCATTTCAATCGTTGGACTCTGGTTCAACTTGCTATAACAAAAGGCGAAATTTTCTGCCAGCACCTTGTCATTTATCCGCTGTATCCTCAAACGGCGTTTCCGGCTGGGAAAACCACCTAAACCCGCACTTTATACCCGTTCCCTCTGAGTGATCTTTTGGATTCCACGGCGTTGCAACCTGAATGCAGTCAATACGGAGTCATTGTTGGTTCTACAGTAACCGGTTCGATTTTTGTTTCCGTTTTTGACGTTCGCGATAGATTTGCCGAGGTCCATTGGCCGTCCGCGATTACCGATAAATCGCTTGAATGTCCAATGTCAAGGGTTGCCAAGGCGAACTCTCGCAACGGTGAACCAAACTGTATGTTTTCAATATTATTCAAGAAATTAGTTGAATTGTTATATATAGCCTCCTCCACCTGGCAAATCAAGGTGGGGTCGATTCTTTCAGAACCTTTCTCGCGCCACTCTTTTCACCCTAATTGCTGGCGCGGCGGGATTTTATTACATTACTCAGCATGACAAGCACCCAGGTTCGCAGCTTCCTTTCGATTCACAAAAAAAGACGATCGTCGTACTTGGAAGTGGTTGGGGTGCCACAAGTCTTTTAAAGAACTTGGATACCACCGAATACAACGTGGTATGCTTCATTTGCTATACCAACCTTGCCGTTCTGCAGCTCTGACGTTTTTCATTTCTGCAAGATCGTTATTAGCCCTAAAAACTTTTTTCTCTTCACTCCCCTCTTGCCAAGCGTCGCTGTTGGTACCCTCAGTCCGCGTTCTATAATCCAGCCAACGAGATATATCACCCGCCATAAAGCGCGTCAGGTCTCTGTTATCGAAGCAGAAGCTACCGATGTTGATGTGAGTATAAAATTTTGCAGGTTTATCAGGAACTGATTTTAAAATCTCTAGCCCGTGAATAAAACAGTCACTTTTACAGGTTTGTTGCATATGACTCGCTATGACCCGTGGTCCTTTTTAAATTTTCTGCAGATAACTCTGAAATCAAGGGCGCTGTCTCTTCAAAGACAATTCCATATGATTATCTTGTATATGCTGTTGGAGCTGAGGTACAGACTTTCAACATTCCAGGGGTGAAGGAGCATGCATGCTTCATGAAGGAATTATATGACGCAGAAAAGATGCAACGGGAGTTTATGGACTGTAAGATTCTGGATTTTGTCGTGTGCAGAAGCTTCGCTCATGGATAACCAGGCCTCGAGACAGCTGCTTTTCCTGGACAGTTTCCGGAAGAGATCGACCGACTGCTGCACATGGTCGTTGTGGGCGGTGGGCCAACTGGTGTCGAACTCAGTGGCGAGCTACACGACTTTCTGGAGGACGACTTGAAGATGTGGTATCCGGAACTCGCAGGCCGGATTCGTATAACTCTTGTGGAGGCATTACCGTCCGTCTTGCCAACTTTCAGCAAGCAGTTGATCGAATATACGGAATCCACTTTTAAGGAAAGCAAGATTGAAATACTGACGAAGACAATGGTGAAGGAGGTATGTTGAAGGT
>Ga0307517_10004746_pt1 | contig 20763 bp, 31 predicted proteins | sample 23_EM_MG_FD_194515 | JGI IMG/M metagenome (GOLD analysis project Ga0307517, IMG submission 194515) | Populus trichocarpa ectomycorrhiza microbial communities from riparian zone in the Pacific Northwest, United States - 23_EM | ecosystem: Host-associated > Plants > Roots > Unclassified | place...
ATTCCTCTTTCAGAGGTCGAAGCGACCGGGAACGACACCGCCATTTTTCCTCCGCTTTCCATCTCTCGACGTAATCGCGCCTTCTCGTTTTCTTCCGCCTCTTCGTATGTTCTCATCCCCCCACCATACCCAGCCCCCGGGTCAGGCACCGCGAAAGTGCGGGGAATCGTCGCCGCTGATTCGACCGCGCCCAGCTCGACGTTAGCGTAAGGTTCCGAGGTCGATAGCAGCCGTTTGTTGTCGAGCCCATGAGAAAGAGGCGCGGCGGATAGTCTTCGTGAGGACACTTCTGGCATGTACGCCCGCCGCGAATGGTCTTGTAGATAGATGAAATAACTGAAAACAATAATGGATAGATCTGCGATCGAAGCCTTGGGGTCAGTACGACGTTCTCGCTCAGACGACTGTCGGGCTCACACAACTGGGCGGTGAGGATAATGGCGGCGAGGGCGTCCCATGCAGCTTTTGGGGCTATAAGTGTCCAGCAATGGGGTTGGCGACGCGGAGAGGGAGAGGGAGGGGAAGGAGAAGGAGGCCCACACGGCGCACTAGACGTCACCGCAGCCAAGAGGATCGCAAGCACGATTAGATTAAACACGAAATGAACGACGGTCAACCATGCGCTGAAGTGGATCAGCCAAGCGTTCTCCTTCCACGAGGCGAAGACACTTGTGTGAACCTTTGAGATGCTAATGCCATCGAGGTGAGGGTGGGAGGTTGAACGTACATCGTGAAAGCCAACGCCGCGAGAACCACCTGCAGTATGCTTGCGATTGCGAACCCCACTTGAGCACCTTTCGGCAACATGGATGGGCCAGCTTTTTTTCATGACGCATTCGATCAGAACGGAAGGGGACGTGTATCGGAGAAACGCATGGCAACTGAGCACCCGCACACTTACCGCTTAGCTGCGAAAAACACAAGACCACGAAAACAAACGCAAACACGACCAGGAGACAGGAAACCGCGACCGCTCCACCCCTCCTCGACAGCCCAAAACAGGGATTGAACGACCGTAGGGACATGGTTTGTGAAGCGGAAAGGGTCGTGAAGAAAGAAGAGATCGTCAGCTAGAGATATTTCTGAACTCAGCTCTAGTTGAGCCGGGCAGGCCGGGTTCGGGGATTCAGTCTGAGACTGATGTGAAACCCACCCTTCCCGTACAATGATACACCCCTTCCACGTAGTACTGGCGTCACAGCCTCCACTTCCTGATTTGCAACTGAAGCATTTTATCAAAAGCGCTCGCTATCCTAGATTCATACAGCGCCAAATCACATTTCGCGGATGTGGCCTGTGCTGTCCCCTCTCGAGGGCTGCACAGGCACTAGCAGAGCTTTGGTCGTGGTCGAAGTCGGGGTACCGTATAGCCGGTGGGATTTCCGACTCGATCGGGGTTTATGGGGTTCGCTGGCACCCCACTGAGGGCGGGGAGGGAGACTAGCATATTTCAAAGCGGATCACACGCGTTCGTGAAACTGATGATTTGGCACTATTCAAAAGGTACACACAAACGTCTCCAGGACGGTTAGAACCTCGGATATTTCAGTCCCTTGTCTACTAGCTTATGGTCGATGCCGTTAACTCTCTCAATTTCTCCCTCTTTCTCCAGTTCCTTCAAGGCGTGCCTGACCTGCCGGTTAGCGCGTGCCTGGCGCTGTAACAGGCTGCGGAGGATGCTACTCACCTTACTTCCAACTTGGACATTCCTTCACCCAGGGACCTTCTGACGTTTACCCCCACTCCTGGGGTTCTCGAATGCATGAGGAGCATGACGTTCCGCTTTGCAGGACTCCACTCTGCATATGGATCTGGCTTCATCCTCCGCGGGGGGGTGCGGGGCTCGGTTTGAGACGAGAATTCAGTGAGGATAACCTCAAACTCTTCATCCGAACCCCTCTCCCGCCCCTTGCCCTTCCCTTTGGGAGTCTGTCCGTCTTCGCTTTCTTCGTCGCTGTGTTCAAACCTCGGCCTCGGAATCTGCCTTACCGTGGACTGCGACGGCTGCGAGGAGCCCTCCTCCTCATCCGAATGACCCTCGTAGGAGTGATTCTGTCCAAAGGGGTGCGGCATCGGGGCGGGAGATGGAGATGGAGATGGAGATGGAGATGGAGAATCTTCAAGAGGCGGGTCTGGCGACTGGCCGCTGTAGTATTCAGTTGACTCATCATCATCACCACTCGAGCCCTGAGTGTCAGTTGTCTGTGCTTCTCCCGTTGAATCCAAGTCATCTGATTTGACGGAATCCCTCGAGCCTTGGCGGGGACCGCCACTGACCTGCGAAGTGGATGCAATAGGCGACAGCCGACCCCGCAAAGGCGGAGAGCCAAGAACCAACCACCCCGTAGATATACTGTTGTCTTGGTCCGCAGTTTGGTTGGCAGTGAGTGGATGGGATGATGGGACCGTTATCCCCACAAACTTTGATTCATAGTCTTTTCGCTGTGGCACACGCGAATGGCATTGAGAAAAGTGTGGCGGTTGAAAAAAAAAAAAAAGGGTCGAAGGGCACATACCGGTGGTTGACCCCGCGCGTGCCCCAGGGTGACCACCATGGCCTCCATCAGATGAAAGAACACTTCATGGGGATCCTCGATGGGACGGATAAAGTATGCGTTGAACACCACTACCCCATTGAATTTGCGGGGCACGCCAAATACTCGTGCATAGGTTCCTGCCCTGCAGAGTATTAGGACATATCTTGCTGGATTTCCGGCAGGTAGTCAGGGAATAGTTACCTCCACCTTGGTGGATCCTCCGCCTCCTCCCCGATCGCGTGAGTCGATGTGATCTTTCCGGTTCCATCCTCGACACGGACGGACCAAGTGGTCTCACTAGAAGCCACAACATCGATGATATTCCCGACGAATGTGGCCTTCGATGATCAAATCAGTCTCGTCAAAGATGGTTCCAGGTGGGAGGACCGGATTCACCATGAAGAAATCGTTACCGTCCAGGCTGTACCGGAACGCATTGGTTCCAGCCCTGGTCAACGATTCCCTGATCCTGGTTCGATTCAGTTGCCGAATAGTCACCGGTCGAACGGAATAGCAACGTTCGGTTGGTTGCCTGCGATGGTCCTTCAGGAGTGTAGAGGCTAGTTGGGTAACTTGGGGCTCACGAAAGGTCAGGTGCCGCGTCAGCGACGCCAGAGTCGTCCATGATCAAGTTGAACCTGGGTCTGATGAGTGGCGCCTGATTACGGGAACCGGGCCCCAGGCGGTGAAAGGAGGGACCAATGCAAAGAAAAAACAAATACAATAACCCTGATGAGATTACAGGCCTGGCTAAGATAGTACCTTTATCTAGATAGAAGCGTAGTGGTTGTCAGAAGTGATGTACACGTCCCCTCCCTCAACTAGTTTATCGAGCGCGTCGCTAGACGAACAGCCACATCAGTCAAGATGCACAGCAGGTGAAAGAAAAAAGAGAATATAGACCTGACTGCGGGAGGGTCCGCTTTGATCGCCCTCCCAATTGCTGCGACGTGGACACCCTCGCTTCCATGCTGGGATTTTAGGAACAGTGCGATGTTGCGCTCAATATCGTTCATATGGGAAAACTGGTCACCAGATCCCTGGATTTTATGGGAATATGCGGACTGACTATCGCCGCTGAATGTTACCCCCTCCATAGGCTCACTGCCACCGCTACGAGGCTAAGCGGTATTCAGTCACGATTTCGAACGGATTCAAGAAAACGAAGCTTACCATCCCACGGGAGTACCCCATCGTGACATAGATAGCCTCAAATAAGTGGAAGAGGAGTTCATGAGGATCCGTCACCGGTTGGATGTGCGCGACGTTGAGATATTTCTTGTTACCGAACTGTTTGAGCGTTCCGGTAACCCTCGCATACATGTGGTCCCTAGACTTCTGGTCAGGCCTGGACTTGGGAAACTTACGGGGAATACACTCACGTAACACCGTTCGTCTTCCCCTCATCGCCCTCCGTCGAAGCATCCACCCAATGCCGAGCTTCGATCCGCCCAGTTCCGTCTCCAAGTTCGAATATATTATTCGTAGGGTTCACCTGAACACTCAAGACATGGGCAACGGCTGTAACCTGATTCGGTCAAAAGTGAATAATCGCCACTCGTTGCCATGTATCAGGGGCTTGGCTTACATGATTAATCTCGCAATCGCCGAGCATCCATTCAGCGTCTCCGTGCGCTTGTGTTGAAGCCAACAACTGCTTAATCGTCACAGGCCTCAAGGAATGCGAGGTAGCTTTCTAACACCCCACAGTGAGTACTGAATCCCCGACACGTTGTAATAGGGGTTTGTACCTTCACAGTCCCCGGACTATTCTCTCCCATAGGTGATCCTTGCACATATCCACCTCCAAATTCGTCTAAATGTCGCGTCGTCAGCGTACTTTCCACGGAGAGTGGGGAATATTGGTACGTTGACTCATATTTCAGTCAGCGGGAACGAGTTGAGGTCGTGATGGTAAATGAGTGAGCGTGTCGCGTTACGTCACGCGACTGGAGGAACAAAATAAGCGCGCTAAGGTGGCTGTCTCGGGAACGGTGGGTCACAGTATAGTGCTACTAGCAGCGAAAAGTGGTGGTCGTGTATTATTATAAGATTCCTACCGGTATCCATCCTTTGTATACTGTACAACCCGAATCAAGTATTGTCACAGACATGGTTTAAGCGTCGCCGGCACGGCCCACGTTACTATCCGTGCATATTTTATGCGTGAGTGGTGGCGATCTTGAGCATACCCTTTGCGATTCCCTCCAGAACCTGTTTACGAGACTCGGCCAGCTTGGCAGCTTCTGAGGTGATGACCTTTGGTCCGATCTGGGAGGGGGCGGTGAGTGGAGGAACAACGCGGATCGACCCAGCACGATGTACCTGGGGTATATCCTTCAGAGGTTCGCAGGCATCAATAAAGTCCTGTTTGCTCTCATCGTTGCCAACCTCTTGAGCTTTTTTGGCGATATCGCTGGACATCTTTTGGATGACAGAGACACCCTTTGCCTTCATCTCCTTGAAGCTTTGCGCCAGCTGAAACAAACATCAATCATTTCTCCCTTAGCGCACAGTTAACGACGTACAGTCGAGAGTTTGTGGACTTTGACAACGGACGAGGGCTTGAAGCGCGTTGTTTCCACATTCAACAAGATCAGGGCCTCCTGCGTCAAAGCGACGATTTGAAGTAACTCAGGGGGCAGTGAATCGTCCTCAAGTGCAGCCACCAGCTTCGCCTGCATGTCTATAATGGTATCAGAAAGCCTGTAGATTGGCCCGAATGGGACATCCCGTACCATCGAAGAAAGTTGCCACAATTTCTGGGGGAGGCGTAACCTGTGGCGGCTCCTTCTGTTCGCTTGACCCGTTCTCGACAGGGAGTTCAATACCACGAAGGGGCTTTCCAGTCTTGAGCTCATTCTGTTTCATGGCATCGGCGAGCACGGTAGCAGGCGAGGGTCGAATATGATCGTGGAATGGTTCCAGCCATTCAGCAATTGCTGAGGTGAATTCGAAGAAGCGTCTCTCGTGTGACGTGAGCTTTGAATGGCAACTGTCAGTCAAAATCAGAAACTTCTACAATCTGGACGTACATTCTGCTCCTCGTTTTCATTCCTCTGGACTAGGCGTTCTTTGAGAGGGCGGCCAGGATCATTCGTCTGCTTGGGTCGGTCACCAACGAGAAGCTTTTCTTCAACGGTATCGTCCAGGTCGCTGGCTTGTTGGAAGGCACGGATGTAGATCTTCAGGAATGTGTGTAACCAGCCCAACTGGTCGATGACCCCGAATCAGTAAATTGTCTCGCGACGCATAATGGACTACGAACTCCAGGTTCTTGCCCGAATAGAATGGTTTGTTCATTGAACGACGGTCCGTACCGAGGTTGGTAATTGGCGAAGATCTCGTAGTCGCGGTTATCGTGGTGCACTGACAAAAAAATTCAATCGACACCATCTTGGATGTGTAATAAATGGACTCACGTCGCGCGAAGATGAACTTGAGCTCGATCAGCTCCATGTCTGTGAGATCGGTATTGACTGGTTCGTGGAAGACTCGCATCCGCACGTGTTCCATCTTGGCTAAATCTCTTTGGAGAGAGTTCTCCAGCCTGTCCTCGAATTCAATGAACTCTGGGATCTAAAACATCGAGTCAGTACCGGCGGGAGATCATAGTACGGCCAACGTGCCTGTGAGTACTTTTCCGCGCTGAAGGCGCGAACAACATATTCCGAGGTCTGTGGTAGGATAAGGATCTCTGTTAACACGAGTACGCGTGTACGAACCTCGGACGAATTCGCGACGTAAATCTGGCTTGACTCCCCGCATTCGGTGGAGTAAGTCAAGTCGCCAGTAGCAACCAGAGAAAAGGTACTAGCCCGTGACAGGATGAGATGTGACAAAGTGTCATGCTGGATTTGCTTCAGGTTTAACCCGCGATAGTGTTCTAACGCAGACGAGGCGGCACCTGGTTCCCAAGTGAAGTAACCATCGGAAGAAAGCACTCAAGAACTCACCAAGCAAGTGGTATATCCTAATCAGGGTCAACCGGATCTGGTATGCTTGTTGGCTATGCGCCAGCGCGACTTCCAGAGCAACAACAGCCTTGTATAAGTGTAATTCTTCATTGGATAACTTCCAAGCATTGACTAGTATGTGAGCGTAAAGGATGACGAGATCATCAGCGGGTTGAAGCTCGGTCTTGGGGAGGTCTTTTCCAAGTTTCAGACCCTCGAAGTAGAGTTCGAGGCATTTGTCTGCCCGGGCAACTTCGGATTCCTCGGTGGTTTGAGCTTCAGGGAGATTGTGACGCAGGAGCTTGAGCACGTTAATTGTTCGCTGAAGGTCCTTGTGGGTTTCCTACACCGCAACGGGTTGAGTTTTCGATCAGTTGGGGTAAGCGTGTCGAATTACCGTTGCTATTGATGTTTGCCTAAGGTGTGAGGTCCATTCCGCAAGGCTCTCGTCGTCCAGCACGATATATGGTTTCAGATCCTCAAAGCAGCAGGCTTTGTCGCCGAACTGATCGAAGTATGACTTGAGGTAGTTCTCCATGACCTTCGGGTCTTCAATAGCGCTGTGAGTGTGGATAAAAGGTCGGGTCGTATTTTGAAATCACCTTTTGAGATAGAACGCTCCCTCGCCCGCTTCTCCAGCTCCAGTAGTGCCAGAGGACCAGCGCGGTCCTTCCGCCCGTCACGCTCAGCGATTTCGGTGAAGAATTTTCTTGTTGCCTCCACGAAACCGGGAGTGTCCCCTTCCGCAGAGAATGTAGTATCAAGAACGGCCAAGAACTCTAGCCAATTACGGTCTCTGAACCCAATTAATAAACAGAATGAACCGTGGAGGATATCTACTTACCCTTTTTCGGTTATCCGCTGCTGAGCTATCTGTTTCTCTTCATCCCACAGTCCCTTTTGCTTCCAGACCTCCCTCCTGATTTCATCCACGATCAAGCTAGTCTCACAGATCGCTTTGCCCGGCTCGGTCGCCAATAACTTGTGTGCGTCGTCCCATAGTTCTAGTTCCTTCAGGATGCTGAGGTGGAGGTAGAAACGATCTGCGGAAAGGTGGGATGGGATAACTGTCGAAGAAAGCAGTCGGTGCGAGAGTTTGAAGAGCACGGGGCGCATAGATGCCGGGGTAGATGGATCTCTGGCCTTTTTGAAACTTAAGGTCAAGATATATGCGGCGTGTTTGGTTATAAAACTCACCTGGAGCACAGCGCTGATGACACTCCAATAGATGTAACGATCTTCTTGGAATTGCTTGTGCATTTTCATGGCGAGCTGTATGTCTTCGGTAAGAGACGGATATCGGACTGATCGTAGGCCAGACCTGCTGAGCTGCCTTCCAATTCCCCGTCCGCACGATCGCAAAAAACGTCTGCACTCCGAGTTCTTCGTGGTGAGGCTGCTTCTTATAAGCTTCCTCGAACATGGTGATCATGTCGTTGTCTATCCACGGTACATGTGAGTACTGTCAAATATTTGAGCCTCCAGGTAGACCTACGTCTTCCCAGTCCACGGAGAACGTGCATCATCGCGGATAACGTAGCATCGTCCGTGGTTTTTGACGCCAGGACTTCATCACAGAGAACGAGTGATTCCTCGACCTTTTGAGTCCGAACCAGGGCGAGTGCTTTGAGCGCCTGTTGAGTTTCAGTGGCAATGACCATCCTCAGATAGAGATTCTGTCACCTTCACAAGGTTGTTGTTCGGCTGTTTTTTGAGCAGCTTATTGCACGCTAAAATCGCGGTTTTGTTCGATCCGGAATCGATGGCGTCTGGGGGGCGCGGAGGCAAACGCGTCTAGATGAGATGATGAGCAGGAGACCGGTATTGAGATGCTCACCGTAGATGGGACGCAGCTGACGGTCGAGCGGGACAGCCTGCATAATTACGGAGCGAGCACACGAAGGAAAGGGTCAAGGAGAATCCGATTCAAGGCCTGCCAGCGAACAGGCGGCAACTGACCCGCACACAAAAATTATCCGGCCCCGTGTGCACCCTTGATTTCACCCCCGACGTCGGCGCAGATGCCCGTCTTGCTCTCTAGGTGCGCATCCGCATTCCCGCTTTGTTACGCTCTGACTTAGGCCGCGTAGGACACTTGACCCCTTGCTAGGCATATTCACTGGTGTCTTCGCCTACTACTTGGCCGAAAATCACCCCAGAACCGGATTCGCCCCGGAGGAGAGACTTCGGCCTCTCATCCAGTGGAAATGGGCCCAGTACAAAGCCCGGAGGGATCAGCATCTCGAAAGCCTCGAAGCCAATGTTGACTGGGCCGGTCTGTCCCCGGAGGAGGGCAAACGATAGGTCCGTCGGATGTTCGAAGGTCAAAGGATGCTGGCCAATACAACCTCCCGTTAATTACCCTTTGACCAGATCTCTAACCATGCTCATTATTTGATGAAACGTTTGTCTCTCCGCCTCAGACAACCCCTGTTCCTCCTCCACTCCCGATTTCTTCAACGCAAGTCCAAGTACCACACTACGCCTACGCTCATCCATCAAAACACCCGCCTCCGCGATCCAAATCATCGTAGCGACTTGCGACGCGTACAGGCCATGCAACGTTCGCAGGTGATCCGTGGGTGCACTTCCGAGTAGTGGTGTTAATTGTATCGATGGTGGTGGCGGAGGTAATGCAGGAGCGTTGGGCTCCTGCTCGTCTGAAGATGGCTGTGCCAGCAAAGGTGCCGTCTGTGGTATGGATGCTTGTATCTTCGTGTAAAAATCAGTATCGGTTCCGAGGTCGATAGCTTTCCCAACCGCACAAGATTTCCCACTTTCCCCAGCTGAGTGATGAGGATAAGGATTCGATCTGCAAATGGTTGCAGAACGACCTCCGTCTTGACACCGTTGATAACTTTCGAACTTTGTTTTTGCGTGAGCATGTCGGCGTTAGCGAGTGAGATCAATCTGGGTTCCACTCCGACTTCTTGATTATCCGCCTCCCACCACCATCCCGTTCCATCATATGCGATGACGATAACTTTAGGCTCTAAGGGAAAGGGCAGGGACCTTGAAATGGGCTGGTGGCAGTATTTGTCGCTAGGTGAACGGTCCCAAAGGTGTGTCAACGTGTTTATGGGCGTGCGCTTGTGGCTGAACGCGATGCAGACCAGTTGCATGGTCGGGATTGTCGACAATATTTACAGCACATCCTACGAAACCATGCGTCGTTGGGCGGCAGTTCCCCTCTCTCAAGTCCTTCGTACTTCCTTCGCCAAAAGTCATTGCACAGGCTATCAATTCCTACAATCCTCCAACAATAATCACGATTTCGAGTGATAACATGTGGCTTTTCGCATTCTTCCCTGGTACCGATGTTGACGGTGTGGGATGTATATGGGCTAGAAGCTTTGAGGCAGACAGCTGGGTCCCTCGAGAGCCCCCAGCGACTTCAGGGTACCCCTGGAATGCTGGTGTTGTTGCCGCAACCTGGGTCAGCAGTGACAGACAGGTACGCCGAACCATCCATCAGACTATTACCCTTCTCCCTGCTTACCGGTCAATGCAGTGGAAAGCTAATACCACTGTCGCTCCGTATCGTCTACCGACCAAGGGTCCCACCTTTTCCGTCTCGTTTCCTGTTCTGGTGGTCGTGACACAAAGCCTACATGTTGAAATATGGTATCTACGAGCGCGTCATACCAACTTCAATCTCCTACGAGCTGCTCTGACACATGGTGCACCCGGCCACGAGCTTCAGCCTCCGGTCCCTCTGGCTCCCCACACTTCCGAAGGTGGAACAAAATTATGTGTCACTGCCGCGATAGGCATCATGTATGATGGTGAGTTCTCGGGACCGTAGAAATGTGCCAAAGTGCTGAACCCTCCGTCTGCAGCTCCCACTGTACTCGTTGCGGTGCGAACAGCACTAGTACCGCCTTCGACAGCCTCTGAAATTGAAGGTCTTGACGTGAACTTTGCTCTCAATGCGCCCGACAGTGTGAGTGAAGCAGGACCTTCGAATGAACGGGAAATGTGGGGAGAAGACCCGACAATTGAGTGTTTCGAGCTGACCGTGCGGTTTGAGAATCTATACACTGGTATGCAATGGCATTTCATCGCTGGTTTGGTGGTAACATTGTCGGTTTAGGCTTGGTAGTTCGACCCATTTCATCTATTCATCACAGCGACCCATGCGTATCGAGCATGCAGTTCTTCCCCACGATCCCTCATGCTCCTGGAGAGCCAGCTCCAGATCTACCAAAATTTCCAATACGTCTCGCCGTAAATTTTGTAGACTTCGGTGACTGTGAGAGCTCCGATTCTCCCCATGTATGCCATCCTCACTTGAAGCACAGACTCCAGCATCCCCAAGAGTACGTTGGCCGTGTACACTGTGACGGCGAACAAGGCGCCACAGGGTGTGCAATGGGTAAGGAATCAGTCTGTTTATCAACGCGACCAACTTAGCGGCGACTATTAGTCAATCCGGCCAGAAAATTCAAGACATTTCAACGACGGACCGTTGGCCTTCGTACTCCCTTCCGCGAGCAACACAAGACTCCTTGCTGCAGTTTTAAACCCCGGTACCGCTGTAACACAGTTAACGCCAAAAGTCAAGAGAAAGGAGATACCCGTCGGCCAGCTCATCATGCTAGACCTGTGAGTAGATTGAGACGTCGTGGTAGACGAACGCTAATGGTTCACTAAGGAAGGACCTGTCGACCGATGTAAATTACGAGTCATGTGGAATCTACGTATCCACCCAAAACATTGGGGTTGACCGTACGTTATCACAATCCATTCTGAACCTTACACTGACACGCTTCCAGTCCCTCTCAACGGATGCATGTCACCTAATGGCGTTCTTTTGTGCTGCACCTCCTCATCCAACGATGTACAATCATCAATATCCCTACACCCTATCCCTACCATCTCTTCCGGTGAGTTCACTACACTGTGCCTCTGGCGTTCTCCGATCCCAAGAAATCCAGACCCAGATGTGCCCAGTCCATTGTTGAGTCTTGACCTCGCCTCAACCATTTATAACCGTACTTCTCCTGCCGACATCATCCATATACTCTCCAAGCCCAACGTCAAACTCGAGTACATCATCAAGGCACTACACCTTACTATGGACCTGCCGGCATTTGTTGGCCCACGTGGACCGTGGTTGAGGGAGTTTTCTGGGATCTGTCTGGAGACGTACAGGACAAAGGCTAGACACGTGCGGGGTCCAATGTTGGAAGAGCTCAATTCCATGTGGCAGACAGCACATGATATGTGTTCCATGTCGGCCTATCACGCGGCGTTCGCGGATTGCAAGGAAGGTGATGTGTATGATCCACGTAAGTCCCGCCTCTATCTCCACCACGCTGGTGATTTTCAATTGCTTATTCATTACCACCCCACCCAGCTACGGTGTGGCAACTCATCGGTCTGACAAATTGGGTTATAGATTTTTTGGAACGGTTGATGAAGGAGTGTATATTGTTTGGTGAACGGCCAGCTGGGGTGGAAGGAGCGAAAGCAGACATGGACGACGAGGAGGAGGAGGATGACGACCTCTTCGGCTCAGTTCCCCGTGGGTGAACGCCCCGTATTTTAACCACCGAGCTGACGTTGGTGCTCAGCAACCCCTGTAGCCCCAAAACCTGCTCCGATCCCGACCATTCTGTTGCATCTCATCCATCCACTCGGATGTGGGACATTGAGGAACATCCTTCCTCACATTAGATCCTTCCGGGCTTTCCTCAGTTCGCGGCAACCTACAAACGAAGTTCTACAAATGGCAGACGACGTCTTGATCGACATGATCGAGCGCTCCGGAATTGACCTGAGCAAACTCGAGCCCCTGATCACCCAACAGTACGAGGATATCCAGAGTCTACCAGGTCAATGTCATGCCGATGTATCTGCATTACGTTGATAACTGATTGGCTCGAACCCATAGTGCCTGAGCTACGGAAGAGCATGGCATCATGCCGACCCACGACGGTACTGCGCGACCGGTTGACTTCCTTCGGTCAGCGACTAGAAGCTGCGGGAGTCATCGATAAACCACGCCTTTTCATTAAAGCTTCCGACTTGATCGACGGTATCTCCAAGGTCTCCTTGGGGCCGTCCATGACCGTTCCGTCGGCTGGCGCTGGGAAAGACAGAGACGTCGTAACGAGAAGCGCTTTAATTCCTGGGAGGGAGCTGAGGATGTGCTTCAGGTGCGAGGGTAGGTCTATAAGGGGATCGCAACCCCCAGTCGTTGCGGGGCAGGTATCTCTTAGGTGGATCGCATGGCAAAAGCTGTGGAACTCGCGGTGTATATGTGGGGGGATATGGGGTTCCTCCACCTAACCCTTCCGATTCTTGACTATCGGTAGGATACAAGAATCTACTTGGGAGTTTCCGCATGACCTTCGTCATTGCGAAAACCCGCAGTCGACTTAGTCTATTTCTATCCCCTTGGTGTTCTACTGTCGTTGTTCGCCATCCCCGCCTACGTTTTCTTCTGGCAGAGTGGGTGCTTTGTCAATAGAGCTGTTGCCGAGAAGGCAGAATTGAATATTTGAGGACTACCTCCGTGGACGCATCTCGAAAAACATTTGATAAGCGGGCCGTCTGCCGTATTATCCAGGGTCATAGAACACAAACATAACAACACTCTAGTGAAGTTGTGTTGACAAGGCGGCCCGAACCGGCGCTTTGTTTGATCCGGCCAGGGAGTTCGGCCTGGTCCACCTCTTGCCACAGGCCGTAATCATGGCTGAGTGGAAACCTTCCTTCGAGCGCGGTATATCTAATTTTCGCTCGGGAAAGTACGAGGAGGCCTTGGCGTGTTTCAATGAGGTACGACTCCCTTGCGTACTTTTCCATTGGGGAATTTACCGAAGTATAACAGTCTGTAACGAAAGGCGGGACCGCTTCCCAGCTATTCGACTCGCGAGCTGCGGTGCATGAGAAGCTTGGAGACCTCAAGGCCGCTCTCGAGGACGCGCGAAAGGTCATTGACCTCGCGCCACATCAGTGGCAGGGATACGCAAGATGCGCAAGACTCTTCCTACGAATGAAGAAGCCCGACCGCGCCGCGAAGATGGTGGATTACGCGTTGGAACGCGTCAAAACAAGCGATACGACGCGCAGAGAAACCCTACTCGCCCTTAAACAGGAAGTCATTGACTTTACGGCCGCTATCAAACGACACATCTCCCGCACCTCCTACCACTTTGGAAACCTTCCCATCGAGATCTCTCACGAAATACTATCCCTCCTCGTTGATTGGGATCACACCTTTGTGCTGATCGCCGCCAGCGTTTGCAGTACGTGGCGGTCTGTTGCATTGACTAGCCCCTCTCTCTGGTCCACCCTGGTGTTGACGAGGAAGCATCCATCGAAGAAGGCTAAACTCTGGATCCAAAGGTCTGGAGGGCGAATCCTCGATCTTCGGTTTGTTGAAGGGTGCATATCCGACCTCAAGGTACAATCCCTTCAAGGACTCCGGTGGGAAACCCTTCGCACCCTGGACACCCAGGTGGACATCGTGGACATCGCTGCGGAGGTCGGTCCTGAAATTTCACAATTGGATCAACTCCGAATTACCGACACAACCTCTGCGAACACACTGCTCAACCTATTGAACGGCGTCCGAACACGAAACCTGGAAGTGAGAGGGGAAAATCTTTCATTCCGCAACGCCTCTGGTATCCTCGCTGACTGCAGCACCCTCTCGTTTCACACTTCTGGACAAACCTGCCCGGACGCATCGAATATTGCACGCACGATATCGGAGAACCAAAACCTTACCACCCTCTCCATGTCGCTCATGAGGGGCGTCACTTTGGATATGACTCCTTCAGAGTTCGCGGAGATAACTCTCGAGCTCCCAAAACTTCGGCAGTTGGATTTGAAGTCAGGCCATTTGTTGTTGACAATGCTCTGCCGTGCCGCCATGCCATCGTTGATCAGCTTGGGCTTATCGCAGTTTGTTACCATTGGTGACCAGTTGGCGGCCTTCTTGACCCGATACCCTGTCACATTACTGACGGATCTCACAATATCCCGTTGCCCCGCTCCTCACTCCCAACTCATCTCCCTGGTGCAAGCATCACCTCACCTCCGTACTGTTACCTTCGAAGGCATTCCGGATATCAATGAAGTGGTCGAATTCCTGGCTGCCACACAGACTGAGGTCGCGCAAGGACCTCCCTGTCCTTCGCTGGAAAAGCTGAACCTGACGTCCTGTGCTACCCTCCGAAGTGGGCCAATCGTACGACTGGTAAAGGAACGGGCTACAAATGGTGATGTGGCGACAATAGGCACATTAATTATGGACTACTGCCCTTTGATCGAGCCCGAGGTGCGGGATTGGCTGGGTCGTAACGTCCCCTCATTCAGTTGTGTATACTTCAGGAAAAAAGATAATAGGTGGAAGCGGTAGAAGAAGGGCGCTATTTATACCGATTTGTTCTCAACACAAACAATACTCAGTCGCTTTTCTGATCTCTTCCAACCACTCCTCCGTTAGCTCGTCTTTAAACACGTTCCCGTCGCGGGAAACGAAGATGGAAAGTTCCTGGTCCTTCGTCTCCGCGCCGAGGTAAAGCTCCGCGGCGCGAACACTGAGCTGATTCCAGGATTTGATGATTCCTATCGTCGGCGTTGTGGGTATCTCTGATGGTGTGTCCTCAGACCCTGTGTAATACTTCCGGGATGATAGCGGGTTGTCAAAGGAAAGGGGGTATTTAGTTGGCCTCAAGAGATCAATCTGTAAAATCTATGAGGAGGGGTAACACACGGTCATAAAAAGTGCAACTGACATTTCCTAGGCTAGAAACGTCGATATGGTAAATGTAATTCTCTGTGAGGAAATCCAGGATTGGCTTCTCGGCGTCCTCCAGCTTTTCTCCCGCTTGAAGTTTCCTCCACTTCCCAACAGCCGCCTTAGACGAACGGACGCGTTCAACGGCATGTGCCGTCCCAATTTCAAAGAGTAAAGGATGGGCCAGGATGTCTTTGAGCTGCTTCTTCATAGCTTGGACCCTCCGTACGAAGTGATCCTGCGGAAGCAGTGCTGAAAAGGGGGGTGCCCCGTCCTCTAGTTCGGAATGGTGTTGCGAGAGCCATCTACCGGAAACGGTGGGAATCGAGGGAATGGTAACGAAGTAGAAGTTGATTCCAAACATTACCACTTCAGCTCCACCGCTGTCATACCATTCCCGATCTAAGAATGGCCGGAAGTTGATCGGTCCGGCTGCGTGGAATGGTTGGGTACGATACCACTCCCACTCCTCTTCGCTGATCTCACCGCGGAGATACCTTCGGTGAAGCACCCGTGCGGATCCCATCTGACCGAGAACGGGGAGAACGGATCCGATTGTGATGGAATGCCTTCTGCAACTGGCGGTAACGAGGGAGGTCTGATCCCGCGAAAAGATCACCGTCGCCTTACGAGAGAGTGGTGTCTTGAACCTTGTGTGTGTCGTGATCGTTCTTGGGAGTGTTGTACCTCCCTATGAACGTTCCGAGTGAGCGAGCTTACTGGAGATTAACAACCACAGGCGTACCCTTTGATTTTGAAGCCGAATCTGACGGATAATATGACCGGCAGCTTTCCTCCAACGTATCTGGGCATTTGAGAGATGCTTATTAGGGTTGAGGTTGTGGGTTCCTACACACAGGGCTAATCGGGTTTAAAGGTCCGGTATCGTTGGGTATGGAGGAAGGGAGAGGACATCGAAAAACGTTCTGATCATTGTCAAGGCAGATATTCCATCGATAATGAGGTGGCAATGGTGGAATAATGCGTGAAAGTGCCCAGGTTTGTCGGTCCTAGAATAGATGTACAGGCGGGCAAGTAGCTCGTCCGATAGTTGCCTTGGGCCGGAGATCAACTGGTCCATAAATGAATGCACTTCTTCCTCTGACTGTGCCATGCCAAGTGTAGTAGCGTTTGGGCGAGCGATCTTAAGATCGAACTCTGAAACCACAAGGAGGGCACCGGGTATTTGGGATTCGATTTCCTTGGTTGTTGCGCCGAGTAGAGGGAAGATTTGTTTTATAGCAACCCATGCCCTCGAGACGTTCTCAGGGTGAAACAGCGACTCATCGCTGGTGGCCACGAGGTAGTTCTCTACGAGATCTGCGACCCCATTGGGTTTTCCGTCGTAGAAGAAGTGGAGTTCGATAGGGTTAAGAGGTCGCATGAAAATACGTCTGGATGGTATGTCGTCGGTAATCGTCCAAGCCATCGAGCGCGGGTTGGGGCGGCTGATGGACCCAAACGCCTATGGTTGAACTTTTCTTTGTGGGATTCGCAGGGAGGCGAAAGCATCCGTGGGAAAAGATATCAGCGCTTAAATCCCTTCGGAAACATCATCCGAATTCCACTTCTTCTTACAACCTGTACCGTTCTTGGAAGAGCTGGAGACGGCGTGCCTCCGTGATGGTCTTGGACAACGGGGCAAACGCTGGGAGTCGGGTCAAAAAACTTGGAATCAAGAACGGAGACGGGGAGGTCTTTCGAGTCCCTTCTGTTGGAGCGGAGGTCGATCAACTGGAGGTGCTGGATGAGCTGGGTTGTCAGATATTTGTGGGACCAGCTTGGAGAACAGTGGCTGTCCCGGAGAAAGAACCGTCTGAATACCTAGCGTAATCTTGGTGATCCCACTCCTTTCCTGCAGGCAATTCGGATCCGAACGCACAGGGACAGATTATAGCCGGGTGTGAGAAGTTCGGCGGGGGACTGTTCAGCGCACGATGCGGTTGTTCTGTTCCCGAGGTTTCCTGGACTTTCGACCAGGGTGTGATGGATTATCGATTATCGATTGACACACACATGGACTTATTGTATGTGACGTATGCCACGCTCCATATCTTGTACCCGTACTGACATGGCTGGTTAATATTCATGTCCGTTCGTCCGGAGATGGATAGTGAGCCTCTCGTCTCTTTAGGCCAGAAAATTGTCAACTTATCATTTCGCGAGATCCCACACCAGTTGGTGGGCAAAGGCCAGTCCTCCGGGAACTGATTGATAAAATCTCGACGCAATCCCAGATTCATCCGGGGAGGAATCTTGTCATTCAGTTGGAATCCGGTTGACCAGTTGGGTGTCCCCTGTCTTGCTTGCATTACCCACCCCGCACCCGGGGTTGACACCGCTTCTTGTCTCCCAAACAAGACCAAACACATTGCAGTTGTCGTAGAAGTGTCGTTTACCTTCCGATGAAGAGGGTCGGATCTTCTGCTCGTTCACATTCAGCGGCCGGTTCTCTTGGTGTCTAAATTTTAATCAAGTCGAAGTAACAGCCGATTATACCCTTTGAACTCGGAAGCGCGTTTTATTTTGTTATCCCAACTTCCGGTTTAGCACGCACCCGACGTAGACATGTATGTACCCAGCCGGGCAGTTGAGTCTAGTTATCAGAGCTGATCCATATCCGACGTTGGGAAAAACGGCGTTTGCGGCATGGCGCCGCACTTCCGTCCGCGTAGTGTTTGAATCTGCTAGCTGGTAGGTGGTGGGCGTCTAACAAGGGTATCCAGGGGAGATTCCGACGTTTCTGTAGGGGAATTTGACAAAAATCGGATGATTAACCGACTCTCCCACGCATCTCAAAATGAGCCAGCCATTGCATGATCATGAACGATGAACGCAATTCCCTTTACCGACAGGCACGAGGATGGTCGCCTATTTCCATCAAGATTCGCACCCTTCTTCACAGCCCGCGCGCCGCACCCTTTCTCGCAGCTACCTTGAATCGCGACAATGCAAACCGAGTCCCAACGCCCGAAGGGGAGGGATGGCGCCATCTCATCCTTGAATGTGGCCATCGAGGGCTTGAATCTCGCGAAGGAGCTCTCAGGTGTCACCCCAGCCAAGGCTGTTTTCGGTTCCGCTAGTATCCTCCTCACAATGATCAAGGTATGTTTCCTCCTCTTCTGCGATGAGGTAATTCAAACTCATGCGTTGCCAGGACACCATGGTCAACAAACGGGACTATGTTGAACTCGGCCTCGCCTGCGCGGACGTATGTGGAGCACTTGACCGTGGGGTGGGCGGAAGACAACTGGACGACCTCAGCCGATCCGTGTGCGAGGCGATTGGGCAATTAACAACGTGAGTTCGACCAGCGATCCATATTGTATGCCCGTATGCCCTTTGCTCACTGTGCCCTCGGTCGCAGAACTATGGCAGAGATCCAGGGCAGGATCGTCGGGAAGAGGGAACGGGGTCTACTCTCCCGGCTTGCTCACGCCAAGAATGACAAGGAACTTATCGCGGCCTGGAAGTCGGACCTCGTTAGGATCCTTCAAGTCTTCAATGTGCGTTCAGCCGGCTCTGTCCTACTACCACTAATCGCCTCCCTCCAGACCGAGTTGACCCTGAGTGCTCACATCATGGTTTCAGACATGCACCAGAACATGTTGAAAGGTTGTGAGGATACTGGTGGTAAAGATCAGACGGTAAGTGACATCAGTACTCCACCCGTCACCGAATAGACAGTGACAGTTTCCTAGGCTCAAAACAGGTCGGCAATCTCGAATATAGTGAAACCACGTTCTTACATTTCCATCTAGGGTACTTGGAGAACCACCTCCCCCCCCACCAAGGGTGATCTTTGGACGCGACGAATTGATCGAGGAGATCGTGGGTCTGGCGGAAAACCTGACTCCCGTTGCTCTCATTGGTGCCGGTGGCATTGGCAAGACGTCCATCGCTCTCATGGTCCTCCATCACGATCGCATCAAGCAACGGTTTGGGGGGGATCGTCGATTCATCCGATGCGACCAGTTCCCAGCGACGGCCACTCATCTGCTCGCTCGGCTCTCCAAGGTGACCGGTGCAGGCATCGAGAACCCTGAGGATTTAACCTCCCTGCGTACATTCCTATCTTCAAAGGAGATGGTCATTGTCCTCGACAATGCGGAATCCATTCTGGACCCACAGGGAACAAACGCTCGGGAGATATACGGGATAGTAGAGGAGTTGGGCCAACTGGAGACCATATGTCTCTGTATTACATCCCGCATCTCAACCACTCCTCCCGACTGCGAGACTCTCGATGTCCCGATATTGTCGGTGGAGGCTGCGCGCGACACGTTCTACCGCATCTGGAAACACCACGAACGGTCGGATTTGGTCAACAACATCCTGGAACGACTCGACTTCCATCCACTCTCGATCACCTTACTCGCGACGGTTGCGCATCACAACAAGTGGACTCCGGACCGACTTACGAAGGAATGGGAGAGCCGACGAACGGATGTGCTACAGACTGAGCATAACAAGACCCTTGCCGCCACGATTGAACTGTCGCTTGCCTCCCCCATGTTCCAAGAGCTTGGGCCTGATGCCCGAGGGTTCCTTGGAGTCGTCGCCTTCTTCCCTCAGGGTATCAATGAGAACAACGTTGATTGGTTGTTCCCTACCATCTCGAACAGAGCAAACGTCTTGGACAAGTTCTGCTGTCTATCTTTGACATACCGAAACAATGGATCTATCACAATGCTTGCGCCACTCCGGGATTATCTCTGTCCCAAAGATCCCAAGGCATCCCCACTCCTCTGCAAGACCAAGGAACGCTACTTCACCCGATTGGCAGTTTGGGTTGATCCCACCATACCTGGGCTCGAGGAGGCACGATGGATCATATCAGAGGATGTGAATGTTGAGCACTTGCTCGATATCTTCACATCCATTGATGCGGAATCAGGTGATATCTGGGATACGTGCATCCACTTCATGGAGCATCTCCATTGGCACAAAAGGCGGCTTGTTGCTCTGGGACCGAAGGTCGAGGGGCTCTGGGATGACCATCCCTCCAAACCACGATGCCTGTTTGAACTCTCACGGTTATCCAGATCAGTTGGGAATAGAGTGGAGTATAAACGGCTCCTTGTTTATGCCTTGAAGCTCTATCGAGAGCGGGGGGATGACCATTGGATTGCTCAGGTGTTGGGGAGCCTATGTGGTGCAAATCGGGAACTAGGCCTTCACAAGGAAGGGATACCACAGGCCGAAGAAGCACTGGAAATTTTTGAACGGCGTGGCGAAACGCTGGAACAAGCTCAGTGTTCGAACCACCTCGCTCGGTTGTTGTACACAGATGGCCAACTCGACGCTGCAGAGACCACCGCATTCCGCACGATCAGCCTGGTTCCGGAGAACGAAAATCAATATTCAGTCTGTGGAAGTCACCGTCTTCTCGGCCAAATATATCAATTCAAGGGCGAGAGGGAGAAGGCCATTCGCCATTTCGAGATAGCCCTGGGAATTGCATCCTCTTTCGGTTGGCAAGAGCGACTATTTTTAATTCACTCTTCCCTGGCGG